>SAMEA104404106__coassemble_309_pt1 | contig 54067 bp, 47 predicted proteins | sample SAMEA104404106__metabat2_low_PE_012 | metagenome-assembled genome bin SAMEA104404106 (sample SAMEA104404106) | Balaenoptera acutorostrata | reverse complement strand
TGAAATCGTAATTAAAGGTCGGTTTGCTACAGCAATCGTTGAACCAATTGAAGAAGCAAAACCTGAAGAATCTAAAGTACGTTTTGTGCGTGTAGAATATGTAAATGCTGCAGGAGCTATTGTTTCATCGTCTCGAGTTAAAGTAAAAAACAATCAATCAACAATTACAGTAGCTGCACCAGAAGGATATGATTTATTTGATACAAACAACGTCATTGTTATTGATGGGGAAACTAAAACAGTAAAAGTACAAGTTGTAAAACAAGCTACTGAACCAGAAGCACCTAAATCAAGATTGATTCGTGTTGAATATGTAAATACAGCAGGAGCTATTGTTGCTACGGAAAGAATGAATATTGAATATGGAAAACTTTCAATTACAGTGGCTGCACCAGAAGGATACAACTTATTTGATACAAATAACGTCATTGCAATCGATGACTCAACGAAAACAGTAAAAGTACAAGTTGTAAAACAAGCTACTGAACCAGAAGCACCTAAATCAAGATTGATTCGTGTCGAATATGTCAATGCTGCTGGAGCAATCGTCGCTACAGAAAGAGTTAACGTAGAATACGGAAGACTTTCAATGACAGTTAAAGCACCAGAAGGATACAACCTATTTGATACAAACAACGTCATTTCAATTGATGATGAAACTAGAACAGTAAAAGTACAAGTTGTAAAACAAGCTACTGAACCAGAAGCACCTAAATCAAGATTGATTCGTGTCGAATATGTCAATGCTGCTGGAGCAATCGTCGCAACACAACGTGTAAATGTAGAATATGGTAGACTTTCATTAGCTGTTACAGCACCAGAAGGTTATGAATTGTTTGATACAAACAATGTTATTGCGATTGAAGATGCAACAAAAACAGTAAAAGTACAAGTTGTTAAAAAAGCAGAAAAACCAGAAGCACCTAAATCAAGAATGATCCGTGTTGAATATGTAAATGCTGCTGGACAAGTTGTAGAAGCAAGAAGAGTTAATGTAGAATACGGAAGACTTTCATTAGCTGTTACAGCACCAGAAGGATACAACTTATTTGATACAAATAATGTCATTGCAATCGATGACTCAACGAAAACAGTAAAAGTATTAGTTGTTAAAAAAGCCGTTGAACCAGAAGCACCTAAATCAAGAGCTGTTCGTGTTGAATATGTCAATGCTGCTGGAGCAATCGTCGCTACTGAAAGAGTTAACGTAGAATACGGAAGACTTTCCATGACAGTAAAAGCACCAGAAGGATACAACCTATTTGATACAAACAATGTTATTGCAATTGATGATTCAACGAAAACAGTAAAAGTATTGGTTGTTAAAGAAGCTGTTGAACCAGAAGCTCCTAAATTCCGTTTTGTGCGTGTAGAATACAAAAATACAGCCGGAGCAATCGTAGCAACAGAAAGAGTCAAAGTAGAATACGGAAGACTTACAATGACTGTAAAAGCACCAGAAGGATACTACCTTGCAGATACAAACAATGTATTATCTATTGATGACAACACAGATCGTGTAGAAGTGCTTGTAATGAAAGCTGAACCAAAACCAGAAGGAACAGACTGGACAGAAATCGAAGATATCGCTAAACCAGTAAAACCAGAAGGAACAGATTGGACAGAAATCGAAAACAATGCAAAACCGATTGTTAAACCAACAGATAAAAATGAAAAACCAGCTGAAAAACCAGCTGAAAAACCAGCTGATAAAGTAAATAAAGAAACAAAACCTGCAGATAAAAAAGACAATACATCTACAGGGTTAGCTACAAACTTATTTAAAACATTCTCTATTATGGGAGTTTCTTTAGCTGGTGTATTCGGATTGTTTGCATCTAAGAAAAAAAGAAAATAACAGAATCTAGTTATGATTATAAAGAGAATCAAATAATTTAAGTGTCTATGAAGAAAACTTTAATATTTGAATCTTAAATTCAATGAAAAAAAGCAGAAGTTGTGCATCAATTGGTGTGTGGTCTTCTGCTTTTTCATATTTCATTGGATTGTCTGGGGTCTGTTATTTACATAATTTTACTAAATTGTTTTTAGATAGTATTCATGGTCCAGTGATAAATTGGTAACTTCAAGTATGGATTTTAATGCATGAGAATTTGTATAAAGCGATTTATAAATCACTTCATAGTTTTCTACGACGTTCATATTTTTTAAAGTTTACATAATTTGATTGGTCGTAAGGTGTGTTTGATTTCGATTTAGTTTGGTTTCTAATATACGATAAATAAGTAAAGATGTATAACCAATATTAGTAGTCGTTGATCTAGAAATGAGATTTTCAGACTCATCTAATTTCTTTTTAAGATTACAAGTTAAAGTGATGTTAGAAATATCTTGATTTTCATTTAATTTCTTTACATACGGCTTTGGCATAGGTCCAAGGATCTGCATGTTGTTTTAATAAGTCGTTATGCTTTCTAATCTTTTTAATGCTTTTGGTAGTAAATTTTCCGTTTTTTCTAAGGCCTACTTGAATATAGTATGTAGGATTCGATAAAAGTTTATCGTAGTAAAGCTTCACATATAATCATCTATCCTTACTTTATAAAAAAAATAAAATATCGATATAAAATTTTAAATTTAATAAAATAATGTATTAAAAGTTCTTCAACTTATTATAACATTCTATGTTATATGTATTGAAATATATTATAACGGTGATATGTTATTATATATCATAACAAGTTGGTTAAGAGATTCGATCTTCGATGCAAAAATAGAAAAATTAAATGCATTGCTTTATTGGGTTAAGTATGCAATGACGATATAAGGATTATCGTGGGGAAATAGGGAATTGTTTAAATTCTTATTAAGACTTGGAGGCGTTTTAATCTTCGAAGAAGAGAAACCTATTTCTAAAAATGAAGACTAAGAGAGTTCAAAGTTGTTTTGTATCGTTGAAAAAGTCCAACGTTCTGTTTAAGAACATATGAAAAACGTTTGTAAACTGTCAGTGAGCATGAAACCTGAAATATATAGATTTTATAGGACGCGACAGTATATACAAAAACAAAAACTTTTTTATGAGAATGAAGAAAGAAGGAAAATTATGAATCAATCAACAAAAGCTACAAAATTAGCAGCTGCCGTATTGAGTACAGTAACAGTAGCTAATTTAGTACTGCCATCTGCATCTGTGTTTGCAAAAGAAAAGGAAGATGTAACACCTCCTGCTGCTGAAACGTATAAAGCTATGAAAGAAGTTAAAGTAGTCTTAAGAGATGAAAATGGTAAAAAAGTTGGAGAAACTCAGAAAGTAGATGTAGAAGTTTATGAAACAACTGTTCCGGCAACAAGCATTTATACTCCGGAAGGATATGTCATTGTGAGTGTTGGAAACATTAACAACAGAAATTATGTATATGCTACTGTAAAAAAGATTGAAGATGAAAAACCAGAACCAGAAGAACCTAAATCAAGAGCTGTTCGTGTTGAATATGTCAATGCTGCTGGAGCAATCGTCGCTACTGAAAGAGTTAACGTAGAATACGGAAGACTTTCCATGACAGTAAAAGCACCAGAAGGATACAACCTATTTGATACAAACAATGTTATTGCAATTGATGATTCAACGAAAACAGTAAAAGTATTGGTTGTTAAAGAAGCTGTTGAACCAGAAGCTCCTAAATTCCGTTTTGTGCGTGTAGAATACAAAAATACAGCCGGAGCAATCGTAGCAACAGAAAGAGTCAAAGTAGAATACGGAAGACTTACAATGACTGTAAAAGCACCAGAAGGATACTACCTTGCAGATACAAACAACGTATTATCTATTGATGACAACACAGATCGTGTAGAAGTGCTTGTATTGAAAGCTGAACCTAAACCAGAAGGAACAGATTGGACAGACATTGAAGACAATGCAAAACCGATCGTTAAACCGAAAGATAAAAATGAAAAACCAGCGGAAAAACCATCTGACAAAGTAAACAAAGAAGAAGCAAAACCTGCAGATTCAAAAGAAAACACATCCACAGGATTGGCTACAAACTTATTTACAATATTCTCCATCATGGGAGTTTCTTTAGCTGGTGTACTCGGATTGATGGCAACGAATAAAAAAAGAAAATAATAGAATCTAATTAAAAGAGGATTGCAAAACCGTAATCCTCTTTCCATAAGAAAAGCACAAGGATTGAATGACCTTGTGCTTTTTACATGAAGTATAAAATCGCAATCAAATGAGATAGACTGGCAAGAATGATGAAAATATGCCAAATAAAGTGGAAATATGGTTTTTTAGGTTGAGCATAGAAGTAAGTACCTATTGTATAGAGAATACCGCCTAGCGCAATCAAACCTAAGAACAAACCGCTTGTTTCCTTTAATAAAGTAGGAAGAATGAATATAGCTAGCCATCCCATCACCATGTAGATTGTCATTGATAATACTTTAAATCTACGTTTAGAAATGCTTTTTAATAAAACGCCAGCAATGACCATAATCCATTCAATCGCTAAAACAATATATCCAACCCAGTTGTTTAAAACAATCAAACAAATGGGCGTATATGTTCCTGCAATCGCTAGAAGAATCATGATATGATCCAACTTACGGAAAATATATTTATGCGTCGTTCCAAATGGCATTGCATGATATAGACAACTGCCCATAAACATAAAGAACATACAGAAGAAATAAATGGAAATTCCAGTCGCGCCCAACGCGCCATACATCGTATAAGCCCGAATGGCATAATAAGGAAGCGTGAACAAAATTAGCAGTCCCATTACACCATGACTCACAGCATTTCCAACCTCTTCTTTAAACGGTAAACGATCGGTGTTTTTCATCAAGTCAACATTTTGTTTCATATTCGTATTCTAGACCTAATGAGGATGAAATTCAAGCCACAGCTATGCTATAATGGTTGAGATTGGAAGGTGAAGCCATGTTTTTAAAACGAATTGAATTACAAGGATTTAAAAGTTTTGCCGATAAAACCATTATTCAATTTGATCATGACATAACAGGAATCGTCGGACCCAATGGATGTGGAAAAAGTAACATCAACGATGCCATCCGCTGGGTGTTAGGAGAACAAAGTGTTAAGTCACTACGTTCAGGAAACAATATGTCCGACATTATCTTTTCTGGAAGTGAACACAGAAAGAAAGTAAATATCGCAAAAGTATCGCTCGTATTCGACAATACGAACCATATTTTTGATTCTGAATTTGAAGAAATTGAAATCACTCGACAAATTCAACGCTCCAACAATGAAGCAAGCTATTTTATCAATAAAACACCATGCCGCTTAAAAGACATTAACGACTTGGTTATGGATACAGGACTAGGACGAGATTCTCTTTCTATTATTTCCCAAGGAAATATTTCTAGTTTTGCTGATGCAAAACCAGAAGAAAGACGTTCTTTGTTTGAAGAAGCAGCCGGAGTTTCTAAATATAAAAAAAGAAAAAAAGTATCACTACAAAAACTAGAACATACCAAAGATAACTTAGATCGACTTCAAGATATTATCGATGAATTAGAACGCCAATTAGGTCCTTTAGAACGCCAATCTAAAAAAGCCAAACAATATTTAGAATATCGCGATGAACTATCCGATATTGAAATCAGTGTACTCGTCGATGAAATTGAAACATTAGACCAAAAAATTAAAGAACTCGAACAACAGTTGTTTGAAACCAAAACTGTATATACATCCAAAGAAGCGACCCTACTCAAACAAGAACAAGAAATTGAAACGTGGCGCAAAGAAATCTATCAATTGGATGCCCAAATCAGCCAAAGCCAACAAGCATATACTCAAGCGATGAAAGAAAACTATCAGCTAGAAAAGCGCAAAGTAGAATTGGATGAAAAACGAAAATATACATTGCAGATGGCCAGCCAAAAAGAAAAGATAGCCGCCATGCAAAAAATGGTAGAAGAAGCCAAATTCGAATACGAAGATCGAAAAGAACGATACGAAAAAACAAAAGCCGAATTGAACTTACACAACCAAAAGCTAAACGACTATCAACGCCAACTACAAGCTAGTAATATGGAAGTACGACAAAATCAAGATGTCTATCAACAACTTCACAACCGTAAACAAGTCATCGAAAATATGATGAAACAACCTTTTCAACACCAAGCAGGAGTACGAGCTATTATGCAAGCTAAACACTCCCTTAGAGGGATTGAAGGTGTTGTCAGTGAATTGTTGATTTCTCATCCAGATAAAGCCAATGCGATTTCAAACGCCTTAGGCGGAAGTATGTATCAAATCGTGACACAAGATGAAGTAAGTGCTCGCCAAGCCATCGGATTCTTAAAGAAAAACCGATCGGGACGTGCGACATTTTTACCATTGACCGTATGCAAACCAAAACACGCCACAAGTCAACAAGACTTCATTGCCATGCAATCGCCAGGAGCTATCGGATGGGCGAACACATGCGTTGATTGTCATCCTCGCTACAACAATGTAAAAGATCGATTGTTAGGCAATATTTTTGTCGTTGATACATTAGAAAATGCCAATGAATGTGCCAAACGATTAAATTATTCCGTAAAAATTGTGACCCTTGCCGGAGATATCGTCCATGCAGGAGGAGCCATGACCGGAGGGATTGTCAAAAATCAAAGTACGCCAGTGACTTTAAAACAAGAAATGACATCCATCACGTCGCAATTAGAAGGTCAAGAAATGAAACTTCGATGTGTCAAAGAAGAACAACACACTCTTGAAACCAAACGAATGGAAGAAAATGAACGTTGCGTACAACTTCAAATTGAGTTAGCAAAACTAGAAAATATTTATTATGTAAAAAAAGAAAAATATGAATCGTTAGCGACAGAATATGGACAAATGAATCCGAAAGCCAAAGAAGAAGAAAACATTGGAATTGTCGAAGATGAATTGGTCGTACAAATGTCTAAAATGCACGCTCGCATCGACGAATTGACTTCATCTATGCAAATCTTGCGAACAAGACGAATGAACCAAGGAAAGACGGTTGAAGAAGCAGAAAACCAAGTGCGCTTGATTCGACGCGAAATGCAATCTCTACAACAAGAAATACATCGTGGAGAAGTCGTACAAACACAATGGAAAACAAAACAAGAAAATGCATTGATGCGCTTAAATACTGACTACCAAATGACTTTTGAATTTGCCCAAACAAAGAAAAAAGACATTGACGTTGAATGGGCCAAAGATCGCGTACAAGAATTGCGACAAAAAATTTCTAAACTAGGAAATGTAAACTTAGATGCACCGAAAGAATTTGAAGAAGTCAAAGAACGTTATGATTTCTTACAAACTCAAAAAGAAGATTTAGAATTGGCATCCAAACAAATTTTAGAAGCCATCGATGAAATGGACCAAACGATGATTTCTCAATTTACAGAAATGTTTGATAAAATCAATCAAGAATTGGATGGCATTTTTAAAGCCATGTTTGGCGGAGGAAAAGCCCAATTGAAAATGGTCGATCCAGACGATGTATTAAACACTGGAATTGACATTGATGTACAACCTCCAGGAAAGTTAGTAAAAAATATTCAAACATTCTCTGGTGGTGAAAAAGCCTTAATTGCGATTAGTGTTTTATTTGCAATCTTAAAAGCAAGAACGATGCCACTTTGTATTTTTGATGAGGTCGAAGCCGCGCTAGACCAAGCCAATGTAGAACGTTTTGCCCGCTATTTATCGCACTTTAAAGACCAATCTCAATTTATTGTGGTGACACACCGTCCAGGAACGATGGAACAATGTGATTCTTTATATGGAGTTACAATGCAAAAAGACGGAGTTTCTCAAATATTAAAAGTATTATTAAAAGATGCTGTATCGTATGTAGAAAAGGAGGGAGAATAACATGTCATTTTTTCAAAAAATAAAAGATTCTTTTTCAAAAAATAAAGATAAAGATCAATATTTAACCGGATTGAGCCGAAGTAAAAAAACATTCGGAGACCGTATTCGGGCCTTATCCAATAACTTCCATGGAATCAATGATGAATTATTGGAAGAAATTATGATGATTTTATTAGAAAGCGATGTAGGAATTCATACTGCGCAAAAAATTGTAGACCGATTCGAAGAAGATGGGAAAAATATCAAAAACTTCGATTCGATGGAAGATTACTTGATCTCCATCTTGTATGAATTTTATAACGAAGAACAAGATCAACCCATCTGCTTCAATGAAAATGGACCTACTGTCATTTTAATGGTTGGTGTCAATGGATCGGGAAAAACAACTACATCCGCAAAATTGATCCAACATTACAAAGAACAAGGAAAAACAGTAGCTGTAGCAGCTGCGGATACATTCCGTGCCGGAGCCATCGATCAAATCGATACATGGGCACAACGCTTAGATGTACCTTGTATTAAAGGAAAACCAAACCAAGATCCTAGCTCGGTATTGGTCGATGCTTGTCGATATGTAAAAGAACATAATGTAGACATTTTAATCGCGGATACAGCTGGACGACTTCAAAATAAAACCAACTTAATGAAAGAATTAAGCAAAATGAACCGAGTGGTCACAAAAGAAATTGAAGGGGCTCCTCAAGAAGTATGGTTAGTTTTGGATGCGACAACCGGACAAAATGGAATTAGCCAAGCTCAACAATTTTTAGAAGCGACAAATGTGACAGGAATCGTTTTAACAAAAATGGACGGAACAGCCAAAGGTGGAGTTGTGCTTGCCATTCGAGACTTGTTGAATTTGCCTGTACGTTTCTTAGGATTAGGAGAGCGTCCAGCCGATTTAAAACCATTTGATATCAATGCATATTTGATGGGAATTACTAAAGGTTTAGAATCGAATGAATAAATTAGAAATGAATAATTTGTTCGATGCATATGGAACATTATTAACCAAAAGACAATACGAAATTTTATCTCTTTATTTTCAGGAAGACTTATCGTATTCTGAAATTGGAGAAAATCTAGAAATCAGCCGAGCTGCCGTCATGGATGCAGTACATCGAGGCACAGATCTTTTAGAAAAATATGAAAAAAATATCGGAATGGTTTCTTTAAAAGAAACCATGTATGATATTTTGGAAAATACCAACGAATTAGAGGTATTAAAAGAAAAAATTGCTAGTTTGTTGTAGAACGATGTAGGAGGAAAAAATATGTCTATTGTAATGAGCGTAAACGCCGGAAGTTCATCTTTGAAATTCCAAGTATTTAACATGCCAGAAGAAACAGTTTTGGCAAAAGGATTGGTTGAAAGAATTGGATTGAACGATTCTATTTTTTCTATCACAGTAGATGGAGAAAAACACACAGAAGTATTCGACATTAAAGATCATTCCGTAGCTGTTGAAAAATTAATCGAATCTTTAATCGAACACAAAGTTGTAGAAAACTTATCTGAAATTGAGGCCGTAGGACACCGCATGGTACATGGAGGAGAATACTACTCAGATTCTGTTGCCGCAAGCAAAGATGCAGAAGAAAAATTTGAAGAATGTATCCCATTAGCTCCATTACATAATCCAGCCGGATTGGTAGGATACCGTTCTTTTAAAGAAGCTTTACCAAACGCAAGTCATACATTTGTGTTCGATACAGCCTTCCACCAAACTATGCCAAAAGAAAATTACATTTATCCAATTCCTTACGAATACTACGAAAAAGATCATATTCGTCGCTATGGAATGCACGGAACATCTCACAAATATTTAACTTTACGCTTGGCAGAAATTGAAGGTAAAAAACCAGAAGAAATGAACATCATTACTTGTCACTTAGGAAATGGAGCATCGATTACAGCTGTTAAAGATGGAAAATCATTAAAAACATCGATGGGATTTACACCACTTTCAGGAGTTATGATGGGAACTCGTTGTGGAGATATTGACCCTGCTATCTTAATCTTCTTACAAAAGAAATATGGATACACGGCCGATGAATTAGACGATTTATTGAATAAAAAATCAGGAATGTTAGGATTGTCAGGGATTTCAAGCGATGGACGTGACATTGCAGCAGCCATTGCAGAAGGAAATGAACGTGCTATTTTGACAAACAAAACATACGTAAACCGTATTATCGAAACAGTCGGTGGATACTATGCTTTGATGGGTGGTTGCGATGCAATCGTATTTGCCGGAGGAATTGGTGAAAATGACATCCAAATGCGTCAATTGATTTGTGAAGGATTGCAATGCTTAGGTGTTGAAATTTCAGCTGAAAGAAATGATGTACGTGGAAAAGAAACAAAAATTTCGACTGATGAATCGAAAGTGGCTGTATGGTTAATTCCAACGGATGAAGAAGTTATGTTAGCGCGTGATGCTTACAAGGATCTTCAAAATGCAAAAGCTTAATGTCATTCGAGAAAAAATAGAATCTTATAATACGATTACCATTTTTAGACATGTGCATCCGGACATGGATGCCTATGGTTCTCAAATGGGATTGAAAATAGCACTGCAAGCTTTATATCCAGAAAAACAAGTATATGTTCTAGGGACAATGAACTTTCATGAACATGAAATGGATGTAGTAGAAGATTCGATCATTCAACAATCGCTAGCGATTGTTTTAGATACATCTAATGCTTCAAGAATCGATGATGAAAGATATACGCTAGCAAAAGAGAAAATTCGGATTGATCATCATGTTTTAGTAGAAACGATTGCTGATACAGAATGGATTGATGAAAAAGCAAGCGCAACTTGTGAAATGTTAGGATTATATTTTGATGCGATGCAACAAAAAATACCAAGTCAAGCGGCTCAACTTATGTACAATGGTTTAGTAGCAGACAACATTCGTTTTACAATAGGAAGCGTTCGTAAAGAAAGTTTTCTAGCTGCCGCTTATTTCATGGATCAAAAAGTAGATGTGATTCAAACGGAATTGGATAATTTTGCAAGTTCTTTAAATGATTTCTATTATGAAAACAAAGTAAGAGCACGGGCGGTTTTAAACAATCAATGTTTGACATCTATCATGAAAAAAGAGGATTATGAATCTTTGCATATGGAATTTAGTGAGGCTAAAGATAAAGTATATGCGCTTTCTGGCATAAATGAAGTGGAAGTATGGGCTATTTTTACAGAAAATGAAAATGGAACATACAATGCTTCTTTAAGAGCTCGTACAAAGTCCATTCGTGAAATTGCGGCCATGTACAATGGTGGAGGTCATGCTTGTGCTTCTGGAATTAAAGGTTTGAATTTAGATCAAGTGCATGAGATTATTGAATTGCTTGCGAAAAGAAGTATAGAAGAATAGAAGTTGGATATCCAACTTCTTTTTTTATGTGATAAAATAGATGCATGGTACATTTACATACGAGAAGTTGTTTTAGTTTATTACAATCGAGTTTACGATTGAACGATATAGTGGATGCTGCAATCGCTCATGGTTTTTCACATGCGGTTTTGACCGATTATAATGTGATGTATGGAACGATGCAGTTTTGGCATTTGTGCAAAGAAAAAAATATACATCCTATTTTTGGTTTGGAAATGAAAGCACAAAAAGAAGAACACCCAATTGGTTTTATTTTATTGGCCAAAGATGATGAAGGTTTACAAGATTTATTTCGATTGAGTACATATATTTCCAATCATGAACAACCTATTGAGGTAGAAGATCTAAAACAATATACAAAACATACAGTTGTAATGACAACAGGAATGAATGATCGTTTGGATGAGTTGATGTCTAGAAATCGCTTTGAAGAATTGGAAATGTTTTTGTTGTCGATTGCAGATGTGGCTGATGATTTTTATGTTTCGATGGCGATGAACGATGCTAAGTTTAGAGCCAATAAAAATATTGAATTAAAGAAAATTTGTGAAAAGTGTCAATTTAAAACAGTGGCCTTGTCGGAAATTTTATATTTACGTCCTGAAGATGTAGAACAAGTAAAAATTTTACGAGCCATCGATAAACAAACGAGCATTTTAGATACGACATTAGACATTCGTTACGATCGCTATTATCGTAGTCAAGCCGAAATGGAAGTCTTATATGATGAAGCAGACTTATTAGAAACGGAAGAAATTGCTAAACGATGCAATGTACAAATGGCAATGCCAAAAAGTAAGCTTCCGGTTTTTCAAAATAAATTCGAGATGGATTCAAAAACTTATTTAGTAAAATTGTGTCAGACAGGATTGAAAAAGCGTTTAAATAATCAATTGACAAAAGAGTATGTTCAACGTTTGGAATATGAATTGAATGTCATCAATTCGATGGGATTTACAGATTATTTTTTAATCGTATATGACATGATTCGTTTTGCACGTTCACAAGATATATTGATTGGACCCGGGCGTGGTTCAGCCGCTGGATCTTTAGTGGCTTATTGTTTAGGAATTACCCACATCGATCCAATTCAAAATCATTTACTTTTTGAACGCTTCTTAAATCCAGAACGTATTTCAATGCCTGACATTGATACAGACATTCCTGACAATCGCCGAGAAGAAGTGATTGACTATTTAGTAGAAAAATATGGACAAAAACAAGTGGCTCATATTGTCACTTTTTCAGCGATGAAAGCCAAACAAGCTATGCGTGATGTAGGGCGAGTGTTAGGCTTTACAGTGCGTCAAATTGACATGTTGACTAAATACATTCCTAGAGGTGTGAATGTCACGTTACAGATGGCATACGATCAAGAGCCTAAGTTTCGCAAAATCATTCAATCTAAAAAAGACTTTGTTCATTTGTTTGAATGGGCTAAAAAAATTGAAGGCTTACCTCGACATATTTCTTTGCATGCAGCCGGAATTGTCATTAGCAATCAGCCAATCGAAAATGTTTGTCCGCTTGTACAAGTGGATGAGGGAGTATGGGCTACACAATATACGATGGAGTATTTAGAGGAGCTTGGATTGATTAAAATGGACTTATTAGCTCTTCGTAATTTATCGACGATGGATTCCATCGTACAAAATATTCGTAAAGAACAACACATTCCTATTGATGTTTTTAAATTGCCTTTAAATGATGTAAGAACGTATCAACTGTTGTCTAATGCAGATACGGTCGGTATTTTCCAGTTGGAAAGTGAAGGGATTAAAAGCTTATTGCGAAAGATGAAACCTTGTCGATTTGAAGATATCAGTGCTGTATTGGCTTTATATCGTCCAGGACCGATGGAGAATATTCCTTTGTATTTAGAGCGCAGAGCGCATCCAGAACGAATTCAATATGCGCATCCGTTATTGCAGCCGATTCTTGAACAAACGTATGGGATTATGGTTTATCAAGAACAAATTATGCAAGTGGCGCAAGTCATTGCTGGATTTAGCTTGGCACAAGCGGATAATTTAAGAAAAGCAATGTCAAAAAAGAAATTGGATGTGATGGAATCGTATAAAGAAGCCTTTGTACAAGGGGCTTTAAAGAATAAGATTCCATTTAAGACAGCTCAGGAAATTTTTGATACGATGGAAAAATTTGCTTCGTATGGTTTTAATAAATCGCACAGTTATGCATATAGTATGATTGCATACCAGATGGCATATTTAAAAGCGAACTATCCTTTGTATTTTTACCAAAGTTTACTTAATAGTGTGATGAATGTGCCGGAAAAAACGGCAGTGTATATGTTTGAAAGTCAAAGAAGAAATGTTCCTGTTTTTCCTTGTGATCTTCAAAAGTCTCAAGAAAGTTATGCGATTGAAAACAAGGGACTTCGTATGCCTTTTCAAATTTTAAAAGGAATTGGAAAGAGTGTATATCCAAAAATCATCGAAGAAAGAAATAAGCGTCCATTTGAGGATGTGATAGATTGTTTGGCTCGCCTATCGGCTATAAAAATTAATGAAGGATGCATTCGTATCTTAATTGATGGAGGTGCTTTTGATAGTTTTGGCTACAATCGTACGACTTTATTGGAAAATTTAGATCGAATTTGGGCGTATGTAAACATTGTAAAAATTGAATCGGATCAAATTCAATTTGATTATTCGATTGCTTCTAGGCCAATGATTCAAAAAATGCATGAGAATGTATTAGTAAAAAGTGAACGAGAACAGGCTGTTTATGGATTTTATATGAGTGAGCATCCTATCCGTACGCTTAGAAATGAACGATTCCCACGATTGAAACCGTTGGATTGTATCAAAGAATATATCGGCTATGTACAAGGGTTGGCGCGTATCGTAGAAGTTCGTATGCATAAAACAAAATATGGCGATATGATGTGTTTTGCGAAAGTAGAAGACGAAAGTGCCCAATTTGATTTAGTGATTATGCCGGATATATATCGTATGCATCGTGAAAGCTTAGAGGCTAAAAATATGATTTATTTTGAAGGAAAAAAAGATCGTCCTGATTCGATCTTAGTTCGTAAAATGAAAAAGATTCAGATGGATTGATCTGAATCTTTTTTTAGAGTTGTAGTAGAATTCCGAGAATCGCACACAAACAAATAAGAGCGATGGGATGAATTTGTTTAAATTTAAAAGTAATAAAAATGGTAATACCAATCAAAATTAATTGAATCCATGCCACTGATTGTCCATCGGGTAAAATCGTAGAAGTGAAAACTCCAATACCAGCCATTGCAATCATAGCAGTAACAGCTGGGCGTAGACCATAAAAGGCATCTTGGACCCATTGGCTTTCTTTAAATTTTTTTAAAAAATTAGCAACAATACAAATGACAATGACACTCGGTGTAACTAAACCAATGGTAGTGATTAAGCTCCCCCAAATGGAATGTGTTGCGATATATCCAACGTATGTGGCCATATTGACACCGATTGGACCTGGAGTGGATTCGGATACGGCAATCATATTCATTAAATCAGTTTGAGAAAACCAACCAAATTTTTCAATCATATCATATAAGAAAGGGATGGTTGCTAGTCCACCACCGAGTGCGAACAGTCCTGTCTTAAAAAATTCGATAAATAAACGGATGTAAATCATTTGGATGACACCTTCTTTACTTGTTTAAGAATACCAGTAAAAGCGGATATAATAATAATAGGGACTGTCGGTAAAATAGAAAACAGACTCAATCCAAAAGCAATTAAGAAAATCAAAAGACCAAATGAATCTTTGACACCGGTTTTAAACATGTTGTAGACAGCTTTAAAAATTAAAGCACACACTGCAATTTGAATACCATGGAGCGCATGTTGAACAATTGGTAAATCTGCAAAATTAGTTAGCAAACTAGCAATAGTTAAAATGATTATAAAACTAGGAGCAATGACACCTATAGTAGCTACGATGGCACCAGGAATTCCTTTGCGGTTGTATCCAATAAAACTAGCTGTATTGACAGCAATGACACCAGGTGTACATTGTCCAATCGCAAAATAATCGAGCAATTCAGCTTTAGATGTCCAATGTTTGTTTTCAACAATTTCTTTTTCTAACATAGGTAGCATGGCGTATCCACCTCCAAATGTGAAGGCGCCAATTTTAGAAAAGGAAACCATTAAATCTATATATTCTTTCATAAATTAAAACCTTTCGTTTGACATAGGTGGAAACCCACTACCTTCAGAGAGATTATTCTTTAACGCAAAGCTGCTTTTCTGTGAATACGCTTAATGGTCGCGTTAAATTGCCATATTTCACTGCAGGTATGTCTAAATATTTTGACCACACAATCTATAAGTTTGGTACAGCTAAGCTTACAAACAAACATGGTAAATATTATCTTCACATACCAGTAATTTATGATATCGAAGAAAGTAATATTTCTGACATTTGTAATGTCGTAGGCATGGACAGAGGTATTAACTTCGTTGTGCAACTTACAACAGTGTCGTTCTATTTGTGGACATACTGATACATTTGTTTATTTGTAAAAACTGTGGCTATAAGTCCAATGATGACCGTGTAGGAGCTATGAATCTGTATCGTATGGAAATAAACAGCCAAGTACCTAATACATTTGTAACAGAGTAAACTTTGGGCAACCGTTCTATGATGTAACACCACTTTAGATAGCAATATCTATTGGGATATTAAAGGTCAAAGACGTAAGTCGTTAGTACGACTGGGTAGTTGACAGAACGTATTATACTAAAAAAAATCCCCAAATGGGGATTTTTTTTAAACTAAGAATGGCTCGATATATGGTAAGAATAACGTTGTAACGTAAGCAAGTACACACATCAAGACTAAGAATCCAATTCCATATGGAATGATCATACTTAATAATTTTGAATCTTGACCATTTCCATCAACAGAACTTAAAGCAATCGCAATACTTTGTGGAGATAACATTTTTCCGGCAGCCACTCCTAAAGAGTTCAATGCGACAATCCATACTGGATTTACAGCCAAAGCTTGGGCTGCACTGGATTGAACGGCACCAAATAAGACACCAGAACTTGTTCCTGATCCAGTAACAAAAGTTCCTAAAGCACCAAGGCAAGGCGCAAAGAACGGATAGAAAGAACCTGTGATTGCAATCGCAAAAGCTGCAATATCACTGATCATTCCGGCATAGGCCATGATTTTAGCACAAGCTAATACAAAGCACATTGTAAGAATGGTTGGAGTCATTTGTTTCATAGTGGCTACAAAAACTTCTTTGAAATCGGTAAAGGATGCTTTTTGAATAATAGCTCCTAAAATGGCCGATAAGAAGATCCATACGCCTGGTGTATTGATCCAAGTGAATGTCATGTTGTTTGGATTTGGTCCAGAGTAGATTTGAATGGTTGTTGCGAATTGAGCTAAGAATGTATTGATGGCAGGAACCAATTTACTTGTTGCCAATAAGAAGATAAAGATGAAGATGAATGGAGCAAAAGCAGATAATGCTTTATTTAAAGAAATATTTTCGCTTTTTGAAACTTCCATCGCATATTCAGGGTTTGTTTTCTTTTTCAAACATAAAGCTACGGTTACGGCCAATGAGCAAACAGAACCTACGACAACGGCCAATTCAGAACCTAAGAAGTAACTAATAATTAATTGAGGAATCACGAAAGATAATCCAGACATCAAAGTAATTCCAGTGACACCTTTTAAACTTTTAAATCCTTTCCCAGTCAACATTACGATTAAAAATGGACATAGGATCATGAATGGAGCCAATTGAAGGCTTGTAGCAAAGGAAAGACTTGCATTTTCAAGACCTACTAAATTAGCCAATGTGATTGTTGGAATTCCAATTCCACCAAATGGAGTAGGAGCTCCGTTGGCAATCAAACAAACTAAACAAGAGAATAATGGATCAAATCCCAATCCGACTAACATTCCAGCTGGGATGGCGATGGCTGTACCAAATCCGGCCATTCCTTCCATGAATCCTCCAAAACACCATGCGATTAACAAGACTAATAAACGACGATCATTTGTGACAGATGTCATCAAACTTTTAATAACTTCCATCGCTCCTGTACGTACAGTTAAGTTGTATGTAAATACGGCCGCTACGATTACGAATACAATCGGCCAAATTGCCATTAGAACTCCTTCTAATGCGGCTGTTGTAGTTTCCATAACGGGTAGTTTCCATACAAATATTGATAACAAAGCGGCTACAATCATGGATCCGCAAGCGGCTTTCCATGTTGGCCATTTGAATACAGTTAAAGCAAGAATTAACCATAATATTGGACAAAGTCCAAGGACGAATAATAACATATTTTTTTCCTCTCCTAACTTTTCCAAAGTATTATAGCAGAATTAAAAAAATAACGTAGTTTTTTTTTGAAATCCGTTTGATGAAAAACAGTGAATGATGTATTATAGTGGTACAAAGTAGCGAGAAGTGTCAAGATGTGGGGGTGATGGCACGTGTTCATGGGGGAATATTCGCATAACATAGATCGTAAGGGGCGATTGATTATGCCAGCTAAGTTTCGTGAAGAATTACAGGAACGAGTTGTAGTAAACCGTGGACTTGATGGCTGCTTGTACGTATATACGATGGCACAATGGGCAATCGTACAACAAAAAATCGCAACGTTACCCACAACGAAAAAAGATGCGCGTAACTTTCAGCGTATGATGCTTGCTAAAGCAGATGAGTGCGATTTAGACAGCCAAGGAAGAATTTTGATTCCAGCTCGTTTGATCCAATTGGCAAAATTGGAAAAAGAGTGTGTGATTGTCGGAGTTGGAAATCATATTGAAATTTGGGCAAAAGATCGTTGGCAAATGTTTGAAGAAGAGCAAGAAGATAGCTTTGAGGAATTTGCTGAGAATTTAACGGATTTTATGGATTTGGATTTGTAAATTATGAAACATGTGAGCGTTCTATTAAATGAAACAATTGAAATGTTAAATGTAAAAGAAGATGGAATCTATGTAGATTGTACTCTAGGAAGAGGTGGTCATAGTAGTGAAATCTTAAAGCGTTGTCCGAAGGGACATTTATATGCATTTGACTTAGATAAAAATGCGATTGAAGAAAGTACACCTCGTTTAGCAAGTGTAGGGGAAAATTTCACTTGTGTACACGAACCTTTTGAAAACTTAGGAAAAGTATTAGATTCGTTTGGCATTGAAAAAGTAGATGGAATTTTAATGGATTTGGGTGTGTCGAGTCCGCAATTTGATGATGGCAAAAGGGGATTTAGCTATCGTGAAAATGCAAGATTGGATATGCGTATGAATCAGGAACAAAGTTTATCCGCTTATGAAATTGTAAATACATACAGTGTAGAAGAGTTAACTCGAATTTTCAGAGAGTATGGAGAAGATCCTTTTGCCTACAAAATCGCAAAAAAAATAGAAGAAGTTCGTCAAAATCAACCCATTGAAACAACATTTGATTTAGTGGAAGTGATTAAAATGGCTTTGCCTGCTGCTGTATTGAGAAAAAAAGGGCATCCAGCCAAAAAAGTTTTCCAAGCGATTCGAATTGAAGTGAATCAAGAACTGAGCCAGTTGGAAATTGTTTTAAAAGAGGGGTTAAAACGATTGAAACCGAATGGCCGAATGGTCGTGATTACATTCCATTCATTAGAAGATCGCATGGTAAAAGACATTTTTAAAAGGGTAGCCGTCGCTAAAAAAGTAGACAAACGACTACCACAAGTAGGGATAGAAAAATTAGAATATCGTTTATTGAATCGAAAGCCGGTTTTGGCTAGTCAAGAAGAATTAGACGTAAACAATCGTGCACATAGTGCAAAATTAAGGGGAATTGAACGAAATGAAACAGAAGGGGAAAGTCAATAGGAAAAGAAGAGTTCGTCCAGAATTCATGATATTGTGTTTTTTCTTAGGATCTTTAGGTTTTTATTTCATTGCGACTTTTGGGTTAAATTCTTATAATCTTACTTTATCGCAAAAGGAACAATCGTTAGTCAAAGAAATCGCAACGAAAACAACAGCGATTGAAGAACTTGAAGCCGAAGTCCGTTCAATGCAAGATAAGCCTAGAATGTTAGCTCAATTGGGATTGAACGTTCAGGATAATCAAAATAATATTTATATTATGGGGAATGGTGAAAAAGACTAAAATCTTAGGATGGGTTTCATGAATATTAAAAAAAGTAATAAAAAACTTTATAAAATTATTCTAATAATGATAGGCTGCGGAACATTAGTGATTACTAATGTTCTTTTCACTATGGTCACTCATTATCATATTTGGTCTCAAGAAAATGTATTGCATTCACAAGTGGCAAGCTCAATTGTCACAAAAGATATTCCCGCTAAGCGTGGGAATATCTATGATCGAAATTTAAATACGATTGCTCAAGAAGTAAGTGCTTATACTGTAATTGCTCATTTAGATCCTCAACGATTGGAAAATGGAAAGCCAGCCTATGTCGAAGATGCGAAAGAGACGGCTCGAAAATTGAAGAAAGTTTTAGAAGAGGATATCAATGAGCGAAATGTGCGTAAGACGTTGGAAAATGCAATGAAGCATAAACGAGTCCAAACCGAATTAGGACCGGGAACAAAGCGAATCGATAAGGATACAAAGGAAAAAATTGAAAAAGCGAACATTCAAGGTATTGATTTTATCGAAGCTCGAAGAAGAGAATATCCGACGACGCCATATTCTTCAAACTTAGTTGGGTTTGCAGCTTATGATGAAGAACAACAAAAAATCACAGGAAAGATGGGATTGGAAGAAGCATTAAATACGGAACTTTCGGGAAAGGATGGAAAGATTCGATATCAACAAACGAGTAAAGAAGTCATTTTGCCAGGAAGCAAACGGGTTATTGTCCAACCTGAAAATGGAAGCGATGTGATTTTGACCATTGATTCGAGTGTACAAGAAGTCATCGAACAAAAGCTTCAAGAGACAATGGAATCGAATAAAGCTAAATCGGCGTGGGCCATTGCAATGGAAGTTGAAACGGGAAAAGTATTAGGATGGGGAAGTTATCCGACATTTGATCAAAATAAACCGAAAGAAATTCCTAGTTATGTAGACAATTTGGCAACGATGCAAATTGAACCAGGTTCGGTTATGAAACCTTTTGTGTATGCGACAGCCATCGATACGGGAGTGTATCCAGAAGGAAAGAGTTATACAGCCGGGACTTTTACGTATGATGTGAATGAGTCTGGAAAGATTGTTCGTATTCAAAATGGAAGTCCAACAGAATTCAATCCGATCAAGGATGCTTTAGGTACGGATTACGGGACGATTACTTTTGAAAAAGGATTGGCGGTATCGAGTAACATTGCAATTTGTGAACTGTTAGCTAATTATGTCAATTATAAAGATTTTAATAAGTATTTAGATCGATTTGGCTTTTTTAAACCGATTGAAAACATTCACGTGCCTCAAGTAACAGGTACTAAAAATATATCGAATGCGACAGACTACATGTCGACTGGATTTGGACAAGGTTCTTCGATTTCTTTTTTACAATTAGTACAAGCGTATACGGCTATTTTTAATGATGGAAAAATGATGCGTCCTTATGTTGTGGATTCGATTGAAAATATGGAAACGCAAGAAGTCATCGAAAACCAAGAACCTAAAGAAGTAGGACGGCCGATTACGGAAAAGACGGCGCACAAAGTTTGTGAAATTATGAAAGGTGTTACCCAAGAGGGTGGGACTGGACATAAATTTAATATCGAAGGTGTCGATATGTTGATGAAGACAGGGACAGGTCAGATTTTCAATACGGAAAAAGGAATGTATGATAATGAGTTCTATACAACGAGTGCGATTGGAGCAGCACCTGCAGACGATCCTAAAATCTTAGTATATTGGGGTATGGTTTCAAGCAATATTTTAAACTTTTCACCTGAGCCCTTCCAAGCGATTATGAAGTCGGCTTTGATTGCGAATGGAATTTCTGGAAGCAATGTAAGCTTAGAAGAGGAAGAAAAAGTAGATGAAGATGCTTGGTATACATATTCGATGCCATCGTTACAAAATCATGGAGTAGAATATGCTCAAGAGCAAGTAAAGGATATGAACGTTCATGTGGAATGGATAGGAGAGGGCACGAGTGTGATTCAACAATTTCCACTAGCACATCAGACTGTGTATTCCAATGATCGAATTTTCTTGTTGACGTCTAAGGATTCTATCAAGATGCCGGATATGCAAGGTTGGACTCGAAAAGATATCAATACGTTTTGGCAATTGAGTGGAATTTCAATCCAGGCAGACGGAAATGGAAAGGTTGTTTTTCAAAATATAGAGCCGGGAGAAGAAATTTCGGCTAAGTCCGATATTAAATTAACATTAGAATAGAAAAAAGACCTTTTTGCGTTTGTATGAAGGTCTTTTTCATGGTATAGTAACTCTGCTTTATTGTAAAATCGTCTTAAAAAAACCGATGTTATGGGTTATAATATAGCAGAAGTGATGAAGGAGAAGTCGAATGAGTAAAAAAAGAGTGTATGCGACATTAGAGATTGCAGACCAAGAAGTTCGTCTTGTAGTTTTAGAAGTATTTGAAGCACGATCTAATGTGTTACGAACAGAAATCGTCGCTTGTCCTGGAGTACAAGGAACAAAAATTGTCAATGAAGCGAGTGTAGTAACGGCCATTCGTGAGGCAACGAAACGTGCACAAGTTGCATTGGGATATCGTATTGAACGAGTTTTATTGATGATTCCGAGTGTAAATGTTAAACGTTCAAGCCAAAAGGTGCATGTTCAAATTGAAGATGGAACACAAACGATTCGTTTATTCCACATTCAACAAGGATATCAAAAAGCCATTCAAAAGCGTATGAGTGATTCGGTCGAATTTGTGAATGCCAATCGTATCGTTTATATTGTGAATGGAGAACGTTCTGTAAAACTTCCTTTAGGTAAGGAATGTGATGATTTCTATATGGAAGTGGATTTATTGTATGCAGATAAAGATACGATTTATTCATATGCTCGTTGTGTAGAACAAGCAAATTTAGAAATTTTAGATTTGAGTTTGGATGCGTATGCGGCAGGTCAAGAGACGGCGGCTTTGATTCAAAGTCAAGATCGTTCTATCGTTCAAGTTTCTTTAGAAGCTACACATACAACATTGGCATTTTTCACACAACAAAAATTGATGTCTGTAGCGGATGTACAAAAAGGTTTCAACTGGTTTGTTGAACCACTTCGTGCAAAATACAATTTGAGTGATGAAGTTTGCTATCGATTGTTGCAAAACGTTTTCTCTTCAAAGGAAGAAGAAAATGGAGATGTAATCGTATATATTGAACAAAAAGAAGATATGCGTGTTGAAATTACAGCGAGTGAATTGGCACAAGTTGTATTGCCACGTATTCGTAAATGGATTGTTGAAATCAATGCGATGTGTGAACCGATTGTTCGTCAAGGAAATGCACGTTATGTATTGGTTGGAAAAGGAAGCAATATTCCAGTGATGATGGAATTTGAATCAGAGTTCAATGCGAGTGCCATCGTGTATGAACCAACCAGTGTTGGAGCTCGTGATGGAGCGATGATCAACAATTTAGGGATGTCTTATGTTTGGCAAGATGCCAATAAGATTCGTCATGATGAACGCATTTCAGTCAACAACAATGAATTAGAAGCGAGTATCGATTCCATCAACCACCGTGCAAAAGACGGAGATGGTGGATTTACTAGAAAAATGAAGAACATTATTTTAGCAGAAAACGTGTAGGAGGAAAATATATGCCAGAATTTAATCAAGTTGCCAATATTAAAGTATTCGGTGTCGGTGGTGGAGGTTCTAATGCTGTAAACCGCATGGTTGCCGATGGAGTGAAGGGTGTTGAATTTTACATTTGTAATACAGATGTACAAGTGATGAAAAACTCACCAGCTGAAAACAAAATTGTTTTAGGAAAAGAAACAACAAAAGGTTTAGGAGCTGGAGGAAACCCAGAATACGGTCGTAAAGCCGCAGAAGAAACAGAAGAAGAAATTCGTGAAGCCATCGCTGGAAGCGACATGGTTTTCATTACTGCCGGAATGGGTGGAGGTACTGGAACAGGTGCTGCACCATTGGTTGCTAAAGTTGCCAAAGAAGAAGGGGCTTTAACAGTAGCTGTTGTAACTCGTCCTTTCACTTTTGAAGGTCGTCGTCGTGCAAACAACGCAAACAGCGGAATTGAAGAATTGAAAAAATACGTAGACTCTTTAATTGTTGTATCTAACGATAACTTATTAGAAGTGATTGGTAGAAAACCAATCGAAGAAGCTTTCCAAGCAGCAGATAACGTATTGCGTCAAGGTGTGCAAACAATTTCGGATTTAATTGCGGTTCCTGCATTGGTAAACTTAGACTTTGCTGACGTTCGTTCTGTTATGCAAAACCAAGGTCGTGCTTTAATCGGTATTGGTATGGCTGAAGGAGAAGATAAAGCCATCGTTGCTGCTGAAAAAGCTATTCAATCTCCATTGTTAGAAGCACAAATTGCTGGAGCTAAATCAGCAATCATCAACATTACAGGTGGAGATAAAGTAAGCTTATTTGATGCTCAAAATGCAGTAGCTGTGATCCAAGATGCAGCGGGTGGAGATGTTGACTGTATCTTCGGTATCGCTATTAACGAACAATTAGGAGATGCAATCATCGTAACTGTTATCGCGACAGGATTTGAAGAACCTAAAGAAAAACCTCGTAAAAAACACATTGAAAATGCACAAGTTGAATTGGCAAAAACATCACAAGCTTTATTCACTCAACCTAGTATTCAAACAAATGCCAACCCAGGTGTTGTTACAACTACAGTAGAAGAACCAAGCCAAGATGACCAAATTCCTAACTTTTTCTTCAATAGATAAGTCATGATATGATAAGATTCCTTCGGGAATCTTTTTCTTTTAGGCAAATTTCAAATATTGTGGTAGAATAGGAGTGTTTGTATATAGGAGAAAAAGGTTATGAAAAAGAGACGTAAATTAAGAAAACATTTAATTTCTAATATAGCTTCTGTAATTATGCTAGTTTTATGTGGCTTTTTAGTTTTTCAGCTTGCGAAATTAGATGTGCTTCCTTTCACGTATTTTATTATAATTGCTGCTTTATTTGTTTTATGGAGTTTGATCGTATTTTTCTTTCATATTAAAAATAAAAAACATAAATTCACACAAGTGATCTCGACAGTTTTAGTGATTGCAATGTTTTTTACAACCGCATTTGGAAACTATATTGTAGCAAAAGTGCCAAATATGTTAGATAAGTTAACGTCGTTAACGGACATTTCTGAAGAAAACATTTCTGTCTATGTCATGAAAGATAAAAAGATGAAGACAATCCAAGACTTAGATCGTAGTGTATTAGGAACGATGGAAAACATCGATCCAATCGGTACAAAAGAAATGATGAAATCGTTGAAAAAAGAAAAAATCAACATGCAAACGAAAGATTACGATTCGATTTTAGAAATGGTACAAGCTTTGTATGATGGAAAAGTAAGCAGCATCGCATTGAATGCGAACTATTTAGAATTACTTAACGAATATCCAGCTTTTAAAAATTTTGAAAAAGAGACAAGAAGAGTGCATGCGGTAGAATTTACAAAAGGGCAGGCGCTTGAAATTGAAAAACAAAACGAATTCAATACTTTGATTCCCAAACCGTTTACGATTTTCATTAGTGGAAATGACCAAGAGGGAGAACTTTCAAAAGATGCGATTGACGAAAGTTTACGAAGTGATGCGAATATTTTATTAACATTCAATCCGAAGACGGGTACGATCTTAATGACGAGTGTACCTCGAGATTACTATTTAGAAATTGCAGCCGATGGATATGAAGGTTCGTATGATAAATTGACACATACAGGATTGTTAGGTGTTGGTACGACTGCAAAAACGATTGAAGAATCGTTAGGCATCGATATTGATTATGTCGTACGTGTAAACTTCTCGAGTATGATTCAATTGGTAGATGCGATGGGTGGAATTGATATTCATGTTAGTGAACAAATTGCAGAAGAAGCCAAAGGAGTAGTTCCGGAAAGTGGAACGGACTTAAGTGAAATTCATGCTGGTAAATGTCATTTGAATGGACGTCAAGCTTTAGACTTTTCTCGAGAAAGATATTGCTTTACGGATGGAGATGTACAAAGGGTTCGTAACCAACAAACGGTGATGAAAGCAATCATTGATAAGTTGATGAAACCATCGACCATGTTACGATATGGTAAAATTTTAGATACGATTGGAGATGTCGTGCGTACGAATATGCCATCTACATTGATGAAGCATATTATTCGTCATGTGGTAGTATCTCGTCCTAGCTTTGAATTTGAAAAATATGTATTGATTGGTGATTTTGATAATCGTTATTGTACACAATTAGGATCGGAAGCTTCGGTTGTGATTCCTTTTGAACCTTCGATTGAGACGGCTCGATTAAAAATTGAAGCGGTCAAAGCGGGAGAATCTTCTGAAACAGTAGAACTTCAATATTAAGCAAGAATTCATTCTTGCTTATTTTTTTTGGTTTGAAAAAGATAGCAAAAGTTATATAATTTTTTTAAGTTAGGATGGTGAAAAATATGGTAGAATTTTCAGATTTTATGGAAAAAATGGATTATTTAAGTGAATCCGAAATACATTTAATTGAAGATGCGTATCAATTTGCGCAAAAAAGTCATGAAGGACAGTTTAGAAAGAGTGGCGATCCATATTTTATTCATTGTCAATCGGTTGCTTTAATTTTAGCTAGTTTATTTTGTGATGGAGTTACTATTGCTTCTGGCCTATTGCATGATACGGTGGAAGATTGTTCGGGGATTACGAACAATGTGATTGAACAAAAATTCGGTTCAGAAGTGTGTCAAATTGTAAATGCGGTCACAAAATTAAAAAAGCATGATTCTTCCGATTTAAGATTGTACCAAGCCAATAACCATCAAAAAATCGTGACAGCGATGGCAAAAGATTATCGTGTTATTTTAGTTAAATTAGCAGATCGTTTACATAATATGCGGACAATGAAACATATGCCCGAAGAAAAACAGAAACGGATTTCTAAAGAGACGATGCAAGTGTATGTTCCTATTGCTGGCTTATTGGGATTGTCTGTGATTAAAAATGAATTGGCAGATTCAGCATTTTATTATATCAATCCGGAAGAGTATGATAGCTTGCTGCGACGTATTGTAGAAAAACGAAAAGAAGATGAAGAAAAGATTCAGAAAACATTGCGCCGGATTCAAAATCTCGTATTGAATTATAGGGTCATTTTTGTAAATAAGCCAGTTTTCTCTTATTATAAGAAGTCGAGAAAGAAATCGTTGGATGAACTATTAAATACACATACGGTACAAATTGTTGTGCCCAATCAAAGCGAATGCTATCGGGTGTTAGGATTGATTCATACTGAATTTACAGCGTTGCCGAATTCATTTAAAGATTATTGTTCAACACCAAAGTCGAATGGGTATCGAGCTTTGCATACGAAAATTTTAGATACAGATTCAAAAGCTATTTATCAAATTCAAATCATTGAAGAGACAGTGTTGGATATTGCTCGTTATGGGATTTGTGCGATGTCAGATCAAGAACAATTGTTGTGGTATCGAGACTTTAAAACGTTGGTTCGAGAATTCCAAGAGAGTGCAGCTGAATTGATGGAAGCTTTGCAAAATGATTTATTTCCTAATAAGATTACAGTCTTTTCACCTGAGGGGGATGTCTATCCTTTACCAGAACAAGCGTGTGTTTTAGATTATGCGTATTTGGTGCATACAGATATTGGAAACTGGGCGTTTAAAGCAATGGTCAATGGAAAGTCAGTTCCTTTGAATGCACCGTTGCATATGGGAGACGTCGTATATGTACAAACGGGAAATAAAGAGATGGTTTGTCAGGAATGGTTGGAGTTTGTTCAAACAAAGTTGGCTCGCAAAAAGATTAAGATGGCATTAAAAGAAAATGAAGATCAGCCCAATCATGGACGTTTAGCAGTGGTGGATGTTATAAGTTTTAATCGTGCTTATTTATTATCGGATATTGTTACGGTTCTTCAACAAAATAACATCGTATTGCATCGGGCGGATTCAAGAGACGATAGCCAACATGAAAGAGCGGAAACGAAAATTTGGATGGATGCTTTTTCCATGTTCCAATTGGAGTATTTGAAAAAAGAATTGGAAAAGATTCGTTCTGTGATTTCTGTAGATGTTCAATGGGAAGTGTAAAAGCGCTTTAGGGCGCTTTTTATAGCGTTTTTTTTTAGAATCATGTATAATTGATTATGAGTTTATGGAGGTTCGTTATGAAGAAAACGAAAAAAAATAAGAAAATACGTAAATTTTATCAAAGACCATTATTTTATTTTGCGATAGTAGTAGCGGCCGTATTGGCATTTTTTATGTTCCAATTGGTTCGTTTGGGGATTATTCCTAATCAATTTTTAATTTTATTACTTATTGCGTTAGTTTTATTATATTTTATTGGATATATTATGATGGTTCGCGCAACGGCAGGATTCTTCCAAAAATTGTTTGGATTTTTCATTGCGTTAGTTTTAGCTTTAGTATCTGGTTTTGGTTCATTTTATTTAGAAACAACATACGATTCATTGAGTAAAATGGCAGATTCTGCAACAAAAGTTAAAAAGATTACAAGTCTTTATGTATTGAAGAATGGAGCCATTGATAAAGTGGAGGATTTAGATAATCACACACTAGGAATCATGGAAAATTTTGAAAATAGTAAAGGGGCATCTGGAATTAGTAAAAAGTTATATAAAAAAGATGTCGATGTAAAATACAAAAAATATGAATCTGGAATCAAAATGGTAAAAGATTTAAAAGGACAAGCTATTGATGGAATCATTGTGGATTCTTCTTTTATTAGTACGATTGAAGATTTTGAAGAAGAAAAAGACATTCGTTCTCAAGTTAAATCGATTTTAGATTATGAATATTTTGTAGAAAAAACAAAAGAAAGTAAAGATAAAGCCGATGTAACCAAACAACCATTTAGCGTTTTGATCAGTGGTATTGATACATATGGTGAAATTCAAGCCACATCTCGTAGTGATGTGAACATGATTGCAACAATCAATCCTACAACACGTAGTATTTTATTAACATCGATTCCTCGTGACTACTATGTAGAAACACGTTGTGAAGCGGAAATGGGTTGTGCAATTGGTAAAATGGATAAATTGACACATACAGGACTTCATGGTGTGGAAACAACAGAAATGACGTTGGAACACTTATTCGATATGAAAATCAACTACAATGCACGTGTAAACTTTTCATCGGTTGTTAATATTGTAGATGAATTGGGTGGAGTGGATGTCATCAATCCAAATACATTTACGATTGAAGGACATACTTTTGTAGCAAGTGATCAACCTATTCACTTAAATGGAGAAGAGGCATTAGCATTTAGTCGTGAGCGATACTCTTTTGCGGAAGGAGACCGTGAACGTGGACGTAACCAAATGCGTGTTATGAATGGAATTATCAATAAGATTGTTTCTCCTCAAATTTTGAAAAACTTCTCAGGTATTATGAATGCGGTAGGAAACTCTTTCCAAACAAACATGTCTGTTAAAGATATGACAGCATTGGTAAATATGCAACTTTCAAAAGGTGGATCTTGGAAGATTTATTCATGTAGCGTAAATGGTACAGGTGGTACAGATTTTGCGTACGAATTAGGAGATAACGCATATGTTATGTATCCGGATAAAGAAACGATCCGCAAAGCTAAAGAAAATATTGATGCGATTGAAAATGGAGATATTCCTCCATATGCAGAAGGAAATTAAATAATGAAACAGGGACTATGTCTCTGTTTTTTTGTGCTATACTTTTACTAGTGTATTAGGAGGTTTTTATGTATACAATTCGAGATTTGTATGATTTAGATCATACCATCGCAAAAACATATTTGAGTCAATTTGAATACCCTTGGCAAGCTTTAAAAGGAATTCATGATTTTATATTGGAAGTGGGTCCCACTTTGGAAGGGTACAAAGAAGTGAGTGAACACGTATGGGTACATGAAAGTGCAACGGTAGCGCCAACTGCTTTTTTAGGAGCTCCTTGTATTATTGGTCCAGAAACAGAAGTAAGACATTGTGCTTTTATTCGGTCGAATGCGATTGTAGGGGCCAATTGTGTTGTTGGAAATTCTGTAGAGTTAAAGAATGTCATTTTATTTGATCATGTGCAAACGCCACATTATAACTATGTTGGAGATTCGATTTTAGGATATTATTCACATATGGGAGCGGGTTCGATTACTTCGAATGTAAAGTCAGATAAGACGAATGTGGTTGTAAAAAGTGATGAAGAAGTCATGGAAACAGGTTTGAAAAAATTTGGAGCCATGCTTGGAGATTATGTAGAAGTCGGGTGCAATAGTGTATTGAATCCGGGTACGATTATTGGATCGCATACGAATGTGTATCCTTTGTCGAGTGTGCGAGGACAAGTGCCTGCCAATAGTATTTTTAAGAAATATAAGGATGTTGTTGCAAAGAAGTAATAAGGAGTGATGTGTATGGAAACATACTCAATCTTTAGTCAGTCAGTTATTGGATATAAACATGTTCAAAATGGATATCAAAATGAAGATAGTTGCGAAAGTTTTCAAGAAAATGATGCTTTGATGATTGCGGTGGCAGATGGTCATGGAGCTCGAGAATGTTTTCGTTCTCGAATTGGTTCTAAGATTGCGACCGATACAGCATTGGATATGTTAAAAATTTTTTCGAATACAGTGAAAGAGTATAATCTGTTACCAAATTTATATAAGTATGATCAAAGAGAAGAGCTCATTCGAGCTTTGATTCATGATTTGGTAGAAATGTGGAATGAGAGAGTGTTAGCTCATATTCAACAATTTCCTATTCAGGAAGAAGAATTTGTACAGGCAAAAACTCTTTCGACGATGTATCAAAAGGGCATGTATTTAACGAATATTTATGGGACGACTTTATTGTGTGCGGTTTTAACGAAAGAATATTTGTTGATTTTACAACAGGGTGATGGAGTTTGTGTATTGATTGATGAGGATGGTTCTTTTATAGAGCCGGTTGCTAAAGATCATTTATGCGTACGACATATGACTACGTCTCTTTGTGATAAGGATGCAGAAAAACGAATGCGATATACGTATTTTGACTTGCGTTCGAAAAAGATTGGAGCTTTGTTTTTGGCAAGCGATGGAGTGAGTGATTCTTTTGCGGATGCGATGCAGTTGGAGGCCTTTTTTGCAGAACTTTCCAAAGAGTTGGTTTCATTGGAGTCGGGTGAAGAAGGATACTATCTTCGTTCTTTGCTTCAAAGAGTGAGTGAATATGGAAGTCGGGATGATAGTACGATTGCTGGAATCATCAATCGAGATGTGTTACAAAAGGCGCATGGTCATATTGATTTGTTGAGTCAAAAAGCAATGGATCATCGTCATATGGTGGATGCCCAAAGAAAATGGCTTTCGTTTGGAAATCAAAAAAAGCAGCTGAACGAAACGTATGTTCAACTGCAAAAGTCATTGTCCAATTTGGATGAGAAAATTTTAAGGTTGAAAGAAGAAAAAGAAGACATTTATCATCAGATGGAGGCTCTTTCTTTACAACATTCTCAATTGGTTGCATATGAAAAAGAAGCCAAAAATGAATTGGAAAAATGGATGGAAATTTGTAAACAAGTGGATTTAAAATTAGAGCGTAAAGAATAATACGGTTGTATCGTCTCTTTTTTTAAATCGTGGAAGTATTTGGCATGGCCAATCTTGTTCCTGTAAGGAATAAAGAAGGGGCAATGCCTTTTCTTTTTGTTCATAAAGGGTTTGAACAAAACAAGAAGAATCGAGCTGGAGCAATTGTTTGAGTTGATAAAATCCATCGCTCATTAAAGCAATCGAACGAACATCTTCTTTTTTGAAAGTTTGTTCAATACACATGTCTAAGCTTTTGAATGTTAAATCTAGGGCGCAATATCCATTGGGTTCATTGCGTAAGTTCCGATTTTCTAAAAGAATTGGATACGGATCTTTGGATTGTAGGGCGAGATTGTCTAATTTTTCGATGTTGTGGTCATAGAGACAGAGAATTTCATTTTTTAATTCGAATAGGGCAACGCAATCTCCAAATCCGATGTATTCGATGGTGTCCTCTTTGCATCGAATGAGACTTAAACATCCGCTTGGCATATATTGTTTTTCAACGATTGGATATAAGGGGATGAGAGATTGAATGGCTTCTTTTACGATTTGTTTAAGAGTCTGATTGGAATGGATGTTTTTTTGGATGGCGCGCATCATTTGTTCTACAAACCATCTTGCATCGCTTCCTGTTTGCATGCGGTTGGCTTTGTCGAGTCCGCTTGCTCCATCTAAGACCATCGCATAATCGGAGCCAAGACAAAACACATCTTCGTTGTATTGTTTTTCACTATATGTTTCTTGAATGAGTGGGTTAAGCATGAAATTCCTCCTGTAAAAGTATATAATGATTCTATTATTAAAGGGAGGATAATACAATGATTTGTCCAAATTGCCAGTATGAAAATGAAGAATCAGCTAAGTATTGTATTGAATGTGGAACCAAGCTGGTCGAAGAAAATAAAGAAGATGTAAATGAAGTTGAAGAGCCAATCCAAGAAACAGTAAATCAAGGACATACTAAGGATGAAAGCAAAGAATGGTACTATGTCGTTCATAAAGAATCGGTAGGGCCTTTTTCAGAAGAAGAAATGCAAGAGAAGATACGTCTGCATACTATTACGGAAAATACGTATGTTTGGAAAGAGGGTATGCAGGATTGGACGTTGCTTCGAGATACTGCATTTATAAGGGGTTTAAAAAATTGGTATTATGCCCATCATGAAGAATCAATCGGTCCTTTTACACAAGAAGAAATGGAAGGTATGATTCAAAGTCATGAAATTACAGGGAATACATATGTTTGGAAAGAAGGAATGAAGGATTGGATTTTATTGAAGAATAGCATGCTTGTCCAACCGATGATTCCTGCTTCTTCTAAGAAAAATATTGTTTTACAAGTGGTGCTGACTGTTTTGACAGCAGGAATTTATAAGTTGTTTTGGTATTATTCGTTGGCAAAATCAATCAATCATTTGTTAGAGGGGCAAGATCAAAGAGAAGCGTTCCAACCGGGTATGGTTGTATTTTTGTCGATTATTACATTTGGATTGTATGGGATTTATTTTTTCTGGAAAGCTGGAAAGAGTGTGTCTTGTTTACAATTTGAAAATGTGAGAGTGGATGATGATTCGACACTTCTTGCGGTGGTTGCTATTTTTGCTTCCATCGTATCGTGTGCAATTTTACAAAACACAATCAATGAATTGTTAGAAAATGAAAATTAATTTTTCTGAAAATATTTTCAGAAAGGCTTGCATTTTGTAAAATTAAGTTTATAATTCTAGTTAACAAATAAAAATTCTGATGAAGATAGAGGTAGCGATGCAGATGAGTAATCCAGGGAGCAGGCATGCAATGAAGTGGATGAAAGGCAACCATCGCCGAAAGACAGAAATGGCAGTTTTTGATCTTGGGGTTTTAAGGAATACTTAAAGCACTCCTTCGAGTATGAAGTGGCGTTATCAACAAATACCATTAAAAAGTTTGGCTGTATGTTTGATAACATGCAGTTTTTTTATTATCGGATTCGGAAAGAAAGGATGAAGAGAAATGAAAAGAGAATTATTTGCAGCAGTATGTGCATCTATGATGCTAGTAGGATGTGGAGGAGCTCCAGAAGAAGACAACACATTTGTGGTAGGGATGGAATGTGCATACCAACCATTTAACTGGCAAACAACAAAAGAAACAGATACGAGCGTAAGCTTAGGTGGAGCAGGAATGGCTGATGGATATGATGTTATGATTGCTCAAGATATTGCTGATTCTTTAGGAAAAGAATTGGTTATTAAAAAAATTGAATGGAAAGGTTTGATTCCTGCTGTAGAATCTGGTGAAATTGATGCAATCATTGCTGGAATGACAGCAAGTGAAAAGCGTGAAGAAGGTGTCGACTTTACAACTCCATACTTTGAATCGGATGGAATGGTTATGATTGTTCGTAAAGATAGCCAACAAGCAGAATATACAGACATTCAACAATTTTCAGGACAAACAGTCATGGGACAATTGAGTACGAACTATGATACAGTCATTGATCAAATTGAAGGTGTAAATCATGCGGTTCCTAAACAATCTTATCCAGAAATGGTTGTAGCTTTACGTGCGGGAGATACAGATGGAATTACTGCTGAAATGCCTGTAGCAGAAGGAATTGTGGCGGCTAATCCGGATTTAACGATTGTAACATTTGATGAAGGTAAAGGGTTCGAAATGGATACAACCGTTTCTATCGCATTAAAAAATGATACAAGAGATACTGAATTCTTTAAATCGGTTCAAAAAGCTTTGGATAATATTTCAAAGGAAACACGTAATGAATATATGAAAAAAGCGGTAGAAACAGCGCCTGTTGGAGAATAAGATGAGTATTGATTTTGGATTTGCTTATCGAACATTGATCGAATATTGGCCAATGTTCTGGTATGGTATAAAAATAACATTGTTGTTCGCTTTTGTAGGTACGATTGGTGGATTGGTGATCGGTCTTTTGGTCGGAGCCATTCGTGGAGTGCCTATGGATCCTTTGGATTCTCCTTTTGTGAAGGTTTTAAAAAAGGTAGGACAATGGATTACAGGATTGTATATTTGGATTTTCCGTGGTACGCCTATGATGGTACAAGCCATCTTCTTATATTATTTATTAAAGCCTATGATTGGTTGGACTTCTATTCAGGCTGGGTTGATCATTATTTCAATCAATACGGGTGCTTATATGGCAGAAATCATTCGTTCGGGTATTCAATCGATTGATGCTGGTCAAATGGAAGCGGCCAAAGCGATTGGTATGTCAAATTTTCAAATGATGATGCATATCATTTTGCCACAGGCGATTAAGAATACGTTCCCTTCGATTGGTAACCAATTGATTGTAAATATTAAAGATAGTAGTATGTTGAATGTTATTTCGGTAACAGAGTTGTTTTTTCAAGCTTCGAGTGTGGCAGGTTCGAATGCGAAATATAGTGAAGTGTTCTTTGTGACAGCTATTTTATATTTGATTTTGACGACGCTTGCTACATTGGCTTTAGATTTTGTAGAAAATAAAATGAATCATACAGTAAAGGCAACATCGAAAGATTGTTGTTCATAGAGGTGAAGATATGAGTGAAAAAATTATTGATATTCAACACCTTCAAAAACACTTTGGAAGTTTAAAAGTTTTGAACGATGTTGACTTTAACATCAACAAAGGAGAAGTTGTTACAATTATTGGATCGAGTGGTTCGGGTAAATCGACTTTACTTCGTTGTATTAACTTATTGGAAATTCCGGATGGAGGAACCATTTGTTTTGAAGGGAAAGATATTTTAAATTCTGGAATGAAGCCGACGACATATCGTTCGAAGGTTTCGATGGTATTCCAATCGTTTAATTTATTTAATAACTTGTCGGTTGTTGAAAACTGCATGGTGGGTCAAATTAAAGTTTTGAAAAGAAGTAAGGAACAGGCACACCAAATTGCGATGGAACATTTAAAACAAGTGGGTATGGATGCGTTTGCCAATGCGGATAGTACTCGTTTGTCAGGTGGTCAAAAGCAGCGTGTTGCGATTGCTCGTGCATTATGTATGGATCCGGAAGTTTTATTGTTTGACGAGCCTACGAGTGCATTGGATCCAGAAATGGTTGGGGATGTGCTTGAGGTTATGAAAAGTCTTGCCAAAGAAGGTATGACGATGATTGTTGTTACGCATGAGATGCAATTTGCTAAAGAGGTCAGTGATCGAGTGATTTTTATGGACAAGGGTGTTATTGCTGAACAAGGAAGTCCTAAAGAGTTGTTTGAGCATCCTCAACAAGAGCGTACGAAACAATTTTTATCTAGATATGCTAGTCGCTAAAACGGTCGTTGGACCGTTTTTTTATGGGAGAAATTGAATATTTAGCGTATAAATGGTATATTGATTACGAGAAAATTAGGAGGATATTATCATGAGTAAAAGACCTGTTGTCTTAGTTGTCATGGATGGAGTTGGGATTAATGAATCTGACTTCGGAAACGCTGTTGCGTTAGCCAACAAACCAACATTAGATCGTTTAGCAAAAGAATGCCCTAACACATCGATTCGTGCGCACGGATTGGCTGTAGGACTTCCTACAGATGGAGATATGGGAAACTCTGAAGTAGGACACAATGCGATCGGTTGTGGACAAATCTACTCTCAAGGAGCAAAATTAGTAAACGAAAACATTGAATCAAAAGAAATTTTTGAATCAAAAACTTGGAAAGAATTAGCAGAAAATGCAAAAAATTCAACAATGCACTTTATTGGATTGTTGAGTGATGGAAACGTTCACTCTCACATCAATCATTTAAAAGCATTGATTGAACAAGCAAAAGCTGAAGGAATTAAAGAAGTGCGTGTACACGCATTGTTAGATGGTCGTGATGTGCCAGAAACAAGTGCTTTAACATATGTTGAAGATATTGAAGCATTCATGGCAAACCTAAACGACGATAACTTCCATGCTTGTATTGCAAGTGGTGGTGGTCGTATGCAAATTACGATGGACCGTTACGAAGCAAACTGGGCTATGGTAGAAGCTGGATGGAAAATCCATGTAATGGGTGAAGGTCGTCAATTTGCTAGTACTACAGAAGCGATTGAAACATATCGTGCTGAAACAGGAGTGGTTGACCAAGATCTTCCTGGATTTGTAATCGCAAAAGACGGAAAACCTGTAGGAACAATCGAGGATGGAGATTCTGTTATTTTATTTAACTTCCGTGGAGACCGTGCTCAAGAATTATCTTTAGCATTTGATGGTGACGAAAGTTTTGATAAATTCGATCGTGTAAAAGTGCCTCATGTATTATATGCAGGTATGTTACAATACGATGCAGACTTACAAATTCCAAACCGTTACTTAACAGAACCACCAAAAATCAAATACACGTTGACTGAAGAACTTTGCAAACATGGAATTCGTGAATATGCAATTAGTGAAACTCAAAAATATGGTCACGTTACATACTTCTGGAATGGAAACCGTTCTGAAAAGATCAATGCAGACTTGGAAACATATGTAGAAGTTAAATCAGATGTTGTACCTTTTGAACAACGTCCTTGGATGAAATCGGCTGAAATTACAGACCAATTATGTGCTGCAATTGAAAGTGGAGAATATGACTTCTTACGTACTAACTACCCTAATGGAGACATGGTAGGTCACACTGGAAGCTTGGCTGCTACGATTGTTGGGGTTGAAGCGGTAGATTTAGCATTGGCTCGTGTTATTAAATCAGTTGATAAAGTAAATGGTATTTTATTAGTTACGGCTGACCACGGTAACGCTGATGAAATGTATGAAAAGAAGAAAAAAGAAGATGCTCCAATTAAATCTAAAACATCTCACACATTGAACCGTGTTCCTTTCTATGTATATGGAGCGGATGTACAATTGAAACATAGAGATGATTTAGGATTGTCTAACATTGCAAGTACGGTAGCTGATTTATTAGAAATCGAACCGAACGAACACTGGAACGAATCTTTAATTGAAAAATAAGTAAATTTCTTTTAAAATAGGGAGAAGAAGCGATGTTTGCTTTTTCTCTTTTTTTTTGAAAGGAATCGATTATGAATATAGAACTTTTGAAAAATCTGCTTTGGTTTTTTGGAGGGCTTGCCTTATTTATTTATGGTTTGCAGACGATGGCAAGCGGACTTCAAAAGATTGCAGGTTCCAAAACGAAAAAAATGTTAGGCATGCTTACGAGCAATCGACTTTCTGGAATTTGTGTCGGAGCGCTTGTGACAGCTTTGATTCAATCATCTTCGGCTACGACGGTGATGGTTGTCGGATTTGTCAATGCGCAAATTATGACTTTGTTTCAGGCGGTTGGTGTGATTATGGGAGCCAACATTGGTACGACTGTAACGGGTTGGATTGTAGCCATGCCAGAGTGGGGTTATTTTTTTCAGCCTGAATTGTTTTCTACAGTATTATTAATTATTGGTGTAGGAATGATGTTGTTCCATCCACATAAGCATATGGATGAAACTAGGAATGTTTCTAATATTTTTGTTGGGTTTGGGATTGTCTTTATTGGATTGTATTTTATGTCGGGTGCGATTGAGCATTATGTACACAATGCGACATTGGGAAACTTTTTCTTAATTCTTGGAAAGTATCCATTGTTGGCTTTAATTTTAGGAATTCTTGTTACGGCTGTGATTCAAACGTCTTCAGCTTCTTTAGGGATTTTACAAACATTAGCCTATAATGGTTTGATCAACTGGTCGGCTGCAACGTTTATTATTTTAGGACAAAATATTGGTACGTGTATTACAGCGTTGATTTCGAGTATGTCGGCGAATAAAAATGCGCAAAGAGCGGCTGTATTGCACGTTTTATTCAATGTAATTGGGGCGATTTTAGTAGGTTCAATCATTTATGTATATTTTGTATTTCAGCCAAATATTGCTCAATTAAAAATTTCCGGAACGTCTTTGGCGATTTTCCATACTTGTTTTAATGTGATTACAACTATTTTCTTATTGCCTTTTACATCTTCTTTGGTTTCTTTGTCTAAACAAATCGTTTCCGATGATGGAGATGTTGAAGAAAGAATGTTGGTTAAATTGGACAATCGTTTGCTTCAAACTCCTGGTTTTGCGCTTGCGGCCGTTCGTCAAGAAATCAATAAGATGGGAAGTTTAGTGTTAGAAAATGTAAAATATTCTTGTGATGTGATTTTGCAGCAGAAAAACTACAATAAGCTGATGAAAAATGAAGAACAAGTCCGTGTGTATGGAAAGGGTATTTCTGAGTTTTTATCTAAGATTGATACGACGACATTGACGCTTTTAGAGCAGACGAAGTTAAAAAATTCAATTTTATGTTTGAGTGATTTAGAACGAATCGATGAACATTGTGTGGATATTATTGAGATTTATGAAGGTGGAACAAGCCATCAAATGTTTTCAAAAGTGGCATTGGATAATATTTCCTTGATTAGCACGCAAGCGTACAATACTTTGAAATTTGCGTTGAAGATGCGGGTGGAAAAGAATGTTGACTTGTATACGCAAGTGAGTTTATATGCAAGCAATGTGGATCAGATGGAAGAAAGCATGCGCCAAGGGCACAATAAGCGTTTGTTAGAAAAACAATGCAATGTGGAAAAAGGGGTTTGCTATTTGGATACGTTATATAATTATGATCGGATTGCATATCATGCAAAAGGAATTGCTCAATATACTTTAGAGGAAGAAAAATAATCTTCTTCTTTTTTTTGTCTTTATAACCTTTATAAAGTGGACACGCCCATAAGAATAAGGGTTGCCTAGTCATAGGTGGAAATTTAAATACCAAACTTCTTAAATAAAGATGAAAGTCTTTTAGAAGCTTTGATTTCTATAAGTCGGGGTAGTTCGCTACAGGATTCTTACTATATTTGACCATAACGTATACATTATATATAATATTTGCAGTGATCGAGTTACAGAAACTTGCGAAGCCTGTGACCTGAAAGAGTTCTCTAGGGAACTCTTTTTTAGAATGTGTAACAGGAAATGATTAAAAAATTGTATTTTTAAGTGGATATTTGAATATGAAAAAAAGCATCTTATTCAGATGCTTGAGAGAAAATCGGTTTTACAAAATGATAAATTAAGAAATAACGAATCAAGTCTAAAAGAATGAAAAGTACAAATACACGAACGGAATAGGCTTGTAAATCTAAGAATTGTTTTAAGTGATATAAATACCATAAAAACATAGCAACTTCTCCAGCGACACAAGCTGCGATACATTTTTTAGAAGTGGATTGATCATAATATAAATAGAAGACGGGAATGGTCCAAATAAAAGCACTAAAAATACAATGAATGAAAATTTCTTTAGCAGCAAAAGAACTTTGCATATCCATACTCATAAACAAGCCATTAAAGATTTGACAAAAGGCTGGAAAAATAACTAAAGAAGCATATACACAAGCTCCTAATCGCAATGCGACTTGAGGGCGAGTATAAATAATAGAAGTATCTACTTTCTCTTCGACTTGTGGTTGTATTTGAATGTCTTCTTCAATTTCATCTTCTTCTACATCCATTTCCAATTCATACTCTTCACCATTGACGAATAATGTTTTGTTGTAAAATGTGCGACAATACTTATTTCTAAATAAATACAATCCAATTTGAATCAGAAGCATGGTTTTAATAATCATACAAAATAAATATTTTGCATACAGCATATAATTTCCTAAATCGTTCAATGCTAATTTGACCGGAACAATATATAAAAGGAAGACAATCGGAATACAAAGCCAATATAGCCAACGCATCCATTTATTCCCAATGGCCAACAATCCAAACAACAAGGAAAATAGAACAATTTGTCCTAGAGAAAGACATATAAAGGTTTTAAAAAAAGAAGGATTCGAATAAGGTGTAACTTCTAGAAAAAAGAAAGTAAATATAAAGTAGGCTACAAGCGCAAATGTGTAAAATAATAAATGCGCACGAACTCTTCCTTTTGCTTTTTTATAAACTTGAATATCGTGATACATAAAAAATCCTTTCTGTATAATAGAAATATTATAACACTATACAACTTGATTTGTAGGAATGTTTTTTGTAAAATACCTTGATGGAGGAATGAAAAGATGAATACAAAAGTAGAAATCGAAAGAATCGTAGAAACATCCGGCATGGCAAGTACTATGAAATCAGGATCGTTAGACGTATTAGCAACCCCTCAAATGATTGCATGGATGGAAGAGGCAGCTTGCCTTTGTTTAGATTTAGAAGAAGGGATGACAAGTGTAGGAACATTGATGAATGTAGAACACGTTAAAGCATCACCGAAAGGAGCAAATATTCGTATCGTGGCTCAAATCACAAATCAAGAAGGACGAAAAATTAGCTTTTCTGTACAAGCTTTTCAAGGGGAACAATTGATCGGTACAGGTGTACATGAACGTTTTGTTGTTCAAGCTGAAAAATTTATAAAGAAGACATATGGAAATTAAGATGAAAAAGGGAAGATTGAAAAATTATTGGAAGAAAATCCAAAATGAAATCAAACAAAAGAAAGTCATCTTTGCTGTGTATTCTATATTGCGCATATTCGTAATGATCACCTTAGTTTTACAATTTTTTAATGGAAACTATGAAAATGTATTTTTATGCGTGTTGACCTTATTATTATTGATTGTACCTACATTTATACAAATGGAATTTAAAATTGAACTTCCTACAACGCTTGAAGTTATTATTTTATTTTTTATTTTTGCAGCAGAAATATTAGGTGAAATTCAATCCTTCTATTTATTATTTCCTATGTGGGATACAATCTTACATACATTGAATGGATTTTTAGCGGCCGCTATCGGATTTTCACTCGTTACTTTATTAAACGATGATAACCGTTTGCAGTTTTATTTATCCCCTTTATTTGTATGTATTGTTGCTTTTTGTTTTTCAATGACAATTGGGGTTCTTTGGGAATTTTTTGAATTCGGATTGGATCGCTATTTAGGAAAAGATTGTCAAAAAGATACCATTGTACATGAAATACGAAGTGTGGAATTGGATCCAACTAAAAGTAATATTCCTATTAAAATCGACAACATCCATGAAGTATATATTAATGGAGAACAACCATTAGAACTTGGAGGATACTTAGATATCGGATTGATTGATACAATGAAAGATTTAATGGTTAACTTTATTGGAGCGGCTGTTTTTTCTATATTGGGATTTTTCTATTTGAAATATCGAGATCGAGCGGAGTTTATATATCGCTTTATACCACAAAAGAAGGAAGAATAATGGTGGAATGAGATTCCACCATTTTTTAACACACCGTGAGCAAGAAATCCCTGACCTCTATGGGTGGGGGATGAATTGTGGGATTCACGGTGTATTTTTTTCTATTTTAATACTAATAATCATTCAGTATTTTCTTTGAATTATCCTCTTGTTATATATATCTAATACCGGCGAAATGTCATTGATGATGTGATTTCGAATCGCTTGAAAGAAATATTTTTATATATTGTTCCTAAATATAATATTTCTCTTGATGAGTGGAATCACGATTTTGATTATGTGCGTATTTTATTTTTCGAACAGTCAAGGACATCTTAAAAGAAGGTCTTAGGATATTTGCAGAAGCTAGATAAATACAATAAGGTACGGTTAAACCTAACGCTTGTGGACAGTATGTAAGACGGATGGCAGCGGTGTAAGAAGCAAGAAGCTTTGACTTCTGCTCACTGAAAAAAGCACTACCTCTATGAATAGTGCTTATTTTTTTGTTCCAATCAAACCAGGAAGTAAAGGTTGGATTTGATTCCAATCTCCATTCGGATGCCAAACAAGATATCCTTGATGGCCACCTTGTAAGATTCCTTCAATTTCTGCTTGAACATCTTGGGCGTTCGTATTATATCCACGAATCCATGTACGATATTGAGCCGGATATTGAATCTCATTTAATTGAAAACTTGTAATGTTTGTAAAACGGAACAACGTTTCTTGAGGAGACTTCGTCGTATCTTCAATTCCCATCGCTCCCTTTGAAAAGTGGTCTGTATAAGGCATTGGACAAACGACATCCACCACATTGGCAATGGCCGGTAAAAATTGACCAATATCTTGATCATCTTTAGAAACAATCGGCCAAGCAAAAATATCCGCCGCCACATATACATGATAGGGTGTCAATTCATCTTTTGCATACATTAAGAAAGATTGAATGACTTGGGTTTTACTCTCATTATATGTATTGTGGAAATCTCCCGTCTTTTCCAACGTATTTTTTAAAGTGCCATCTGGAAAACGAACGTAGTCAAATTGAATCTCATTGACTAAAGGAGCCACCTCCTTAGCAATATCCACATTATATTGCCAAGCCTTCCTTGAAAAAGGACTCGGCCAAAATTGATTCGAATGCAAAATCAATTCTCCATCCGCATTTGTATACGATTCTTTCGGATTCTCCGAAGCAAAAATCTTATCTTTAAACGTAACAATTCTTGCAATCATATAATAGCCAGCCTCTTGGAATTCATTGAAAATATCTTTTAAATCCGAATATGCAATTGCATTCGGGGCAAGAGCTCGCTTAGCATCTTTTAAATATTCTTTTACAACTCGACTTTGATAATATAGGATTCCATCGTCATCTTTTAATTGGACAACAAAGGCATTGATTCCACTTGTTTGGTTTACATTCAAAAAAGCCTCTTTATTTTGAAGAAGATGATCCAAAGAAACATGCAACGCATTGACATCTTCAGGCAAAGGATTGTCTTCATAGATGGCCTTTTTCATCGGCTTATAATCAATCGAATCCACATAGGCATTTTTAGAATACCCATCTCCATAATAGGCATCCCAATACGTAGAATATTGAATGGATTCACCATAATTTTTCTCAGCCAATGATTGAGTGGACTCCACATATTTACCAGGAATCCAATAGTCTTCTCCATCTTTTTTGACTTGATACCAATTAACTATCCCCGTTGAAACATCTAAATCCTTTTCGCTAACCGATACTACCTCTAATTTTTCCCCTTTTTTAGCCACAGTATCAAGCAATGGACCTTCTTTTTTCTTACGCAAATTGACCATATGACGAACATATACTTCATCCGCATGAACACATTCTTCTAAAGAATGCGCTAAAAATTCATTATCAATCCAAAATTCTTCATTCATATAACGGACTTTCGAACTTGATTCTTCCACTTGACGAACTTGAACTTTACTCCCTCTAGGAATCGACAAGACTTTTTCATTGGCTTCCTTACCTTGCATAAAAGGAATCGTCACCTGTAGAATCGGTTCATCATATTTAATATAACAATCTGGGTGGATACGCTGATTGATCATTGGAATAATTCCAATCACCAACGCGAACACTAAGAAAATAAGAAAGTAGCGAACAGGTCGTTTCATCCGTCCTTTCATAGTTATCACCAAAAGCATAGTACCATAAAAGAACAAAAAAAAGCAAATTGTGGGAGTTCGCCCCACAAAATGCCATAAAAAACTCGATTAAATCCACTTTTTTAACCAAAAACTGAAATAAGAACCCAAAAATCCCCCGCAAGAATCGATACACACATCTCTGAACTCACCACTGCGTCCTACAACAAACAATTGATGAAATTCATCCAAACTTGCATATAAAACTACGATCATCATACAAATAAGGAAAATTGAAGGCTTTCTTTCAAAGAAAAAAGATAACGAACGATAGATAGAAAATCCCAATAGAGCATAAATAGAAAAATGAGCCAACTTTCGAATGAGAAAATGAGCCACATCCAAATCGATAAATGGCATTAACCATTTGGCAAACTGTAAACTCAAAGAACTAGACTCTTGGCTTGTTTGACTAGAAAATCCAAAAATGGAACCCATAATCAATAGGCTGATCAAAGCCCAAAAAATACCCTTCTTTTGATTGGACATAGACGAACTCCTTTGCATTTTAACAACATAAAGATTATACTTAAAACACATGTATGACAAGAAATATTTAGGAGTGAATATTTAATATGAAGTATTTTATGAAATGGGTTCAAAAACAATCGCCCGCAAGACTTCTTGTGATAGGTTTTGCGACCGTGATTTTAACAGGAACCTTTTTATTGATGCTTCCCATTTCGCACCATGCAGAATATCCCGTATCGTTTGTAAATGCATTCTTCATCTCAACGAGCGCCGTTTGTGTAACCGGCCTTACAACCGTACCAGTAGGATATACATTTACTCCCTTTGGCTATGCAATCATCGCCATCCTGATACAAATTGGAGGCTTAGGAGTTGCAACCATTGGAGTATTATTTACGCTAGTGATGGGAAGAAAAATTGGAATGAAAACAAGACAGCTCGTTGTTGAAGCAATGAACTTTTCAGGATATGGAAACTTAATTTATATTATGCAAATTTTCTTAAAGATTACGCTCGTTATTGAATCTTTAGGAGCCATTCTTTCCTTTTTTGTATTCAATCAAACATATGATTTTTTAACATCGGTTGGATATGCTATCTTCCATTCGATTTCTGCCTTTAATAATGCCGGGTTCGATATATTAGGAGGATATGATAGCTTATTGGCCTATGCTGACAATGTCTGGATGAATATGATCACAACCGGACTTGTTATTTTGGGAGGATTTGGATTTTATGCCATCTGGGATTTATTAAAAAATAAAGGCCAATGGAAAAAACTAGCCTTAAATACAAAAGTCGTTTCGATGATGACTGCCTTATTGTTAGTCGGAGGAACGTTATTATTAAAAATTACGACAAATCAAACATGGATGGAAGCCTGGTTTCAAAGTACCATCTCTCGTACAGCCGGATTTAACACCCATCCATTGGATCAATTTTCCAATGCAGCCTTGTTGATTTTTGTAATCTTAATGTTTATTGGAGCCAATCCAGGATCGACCGGAGGAGGAATAAAAACAACCACATTCTTTATGGTCGCTTTCCATGCGATTTCTTCGACTGTGCAAGACAATCGAGATGAAATCTTCCAACGTCGAATTCCTCGATTGATTTTTCAAAAAGCTTTTACAGTCTTATTCTTTGGTGCAGCCGTCGTTTTAATAGGAACGATATGTTTACTTGCTTTTGAGCCAAGCGTAACGATGGCCGAAGCCTTAGTGGAAGTGACATCGGCCTTTGGTACAGTGGGATCTTCGTTAGGAATTACTCCTGCTTTATCTTTACCAAGTAAAATTGTATTAATTGTATGTATGTTTATCGGCCGCCTAGGACCAGTGACGATTGCGACACTATGGGTTGCCAAAGGAAATTCTATCGCACATTACACCGAAGAAAATGTGATGATTGGATAAGTAGGAGGAAAAAACAATGAAGCGAAAAGAACAAACGGCAACATATGCCATTATTGGAGTGGGACGTTTTGGAAGTGCCCTAGCAACCACATTATCTCTAGCCGGATTTGATACGATCATCTGTGATAAAGATGCCAATCGAGTTCGTAATTTAAGAAATTTAACACCTTATGCCTATGTAGTTGACCAATTGACAAAAGAATCATTGGATGAAATAGGAGTTCGTAACTGTGAAGTAGCCATCGTCTGTATTGGAAATGCGATCGAAGTAAGTATTTTAACAACGTTGCATTTAGTCAACTTAGGTGTTCCTCGAATCATTGCCAAAGCGACATCTCGTGAACAAGGACAAATTCTAGAAAAACTAGGAGCCGAAGTCGTATATCCAGAACACGATATGGGAGTTCGATTGGCCAAACGTTTAATGTCCTCTCACTTAGTGGATTATTTTGCTTTAAACGATGATACAGAAATTTATGAAATGTTAGTTCCAGAAGGATTGGTTGGAAAAACTGTCATTGATGCCGATGTACGTGGACGTTATGGATTGAATATCATTGCGATTGAACATAAAAATAGCACGATCACCAATGTAGATCCAAATTATACATTCTGTTTTGGAGATGGAATTGTCGTGATTGGAAAAGTGGATGCCATTCGTGCGTTTGAAAATGAACATTAAAAAATTAGTTATCTGTTTAGTGTCTTGTTTATTATTGGTAGGTTGTACGCATGAAAAAGAAGCCGTTCAACAAGTGGTCGAATCGTATTATGAAATCGTATCTACAGGAGATATGGAAAAAGCCAATACAATGTATGCTTCTTCAGCGATAGGATTGGACGAAGATTTTCAAAAACAAATGGAAGCCATCTTTCAAAAAGATAGCCAAGCTTTTGTTAAAAAAGTCATCTCAAGCATGTATCAAGAAGTAGATATTGAATCTATTCAAATACAAGGAAAGAAAGCAAGCGTACAAGTCAAAGTGACAGGCATTCTTCCTGATTCATTGGATTCCATCGATGAAGCAGCTATGGAACAAATTGAAGATCTTGTGGATGCCTATTTAGCCGAACATGAAGGTCGTATGACTGTCTTGATGATGAAAGATCCACAATTGGCAACAGAAAAGATGATGGATGACTTATCGGAAGATGTCTTTGAAATTTATAATCATTTGATTGATGGATTGGATGTTTCAACTTCTAACTTAACTGTGCAACTAGAAAAAGTAGAAGATGAATGGAAAATTGTAGAATCTAACTAAGGGCCTTTTGGTCCTTTTTCTTTCTATAAAGAGTATGGTAAAATAACGATACATAGAGGTGATACAAATGAATGAAAATATAGTTTTAGTAACAGGCATGTCAGGTGCTGGAAAGAGTTCTGCCATGAATGCGTTGGAAGATTTGGGATACTACTGTATTGATAATTTTCCAAAAGAATTACTACCTCAGCTTCAAATTTTAGTCCAAGAAGAACCAGAAAAATATCGTTCGACGGCTTTTTCTGTATCAGCCATCGATTATATTTATTTCGTAAAATACTTTGATACGATTGCCAAAGATTTACAAATTGTCTTTTTAGATTGCAATGACGATGAATTGTTGTTGCGCTATCGCTTCACTAGAAGACAACATCCAATGATTTCAGCCAATGTAGCTACTACATTAGAAGAAGCTATTGAGATTGAACGAGATTATTTTAATCATATTCAAGAAAGTGCAAAGAATACCATTCATATTGATACGACGAAATTGACGCCACAAAGTTTGGCCAATCGAGTACGTCATCGTTTTAAACAAAATGAAAAGAAAGAATTTACGGTGACATTCCAATCGTTTGGATTTAAGCATGGAGTCCCTATGGATGCGGATATTGTGATTGATGTGCGCTTTTTGCCCAATCCATTTTATGAACCTTGTTTACGAAATAAAACAGGAAACCAAGCTGAAGTGTACAGTTATGTTATGTCGGCTGAAGAAACCCAAGAGTTTATTGTTCGTTTAAAATCATATTTGGATTTTACATTCTCAAGCTATAGTACACAAAATAAATCACATATGATTGTTGCGATTGGATGTACGGGCGGACAACATCGTTCGGTGAGCATTTGTAATTGGTTGTTTGACGAATATAAAAATATATATCGTTGTTTTAAATCCCACCGAGACATTGGAGAAGACGAGATTGCATTCGATAAGGATCAACTACAATGAAAAATGTAGTGGTGATTGGTGGAGGCACCGGCCTTTCTAGTATGTTAAAAGGGATGAAAGAAATTCCGGATATTCATTTAACGGCAATTGTCACGGTAGCCGATGATGGAGGCAGTACAGGACGAATCCGGGATACGTATCAAGTACCAGCAATGGGAGACATTCGCGATGTATTAGCTTCTTTAGCGGATGAATCTCAATCAAAATTTTTGTTGGATTTACTAAATTATCGATTTGAAGGCGATGAGGACGTGGGTGGACATAGCTTAGGAAATTTGATTTTTTTAGCTTTGATGGAAAAGACCCATTCGTTTATGGGAGCCATAGAATTATTGGCCAAAGAGTTGCACATCCAATCGAGCGTGCTTCCAAGTACGTTAGACATGGCAACTTTATATGCTTTGATGGACGATGGTACGCTTGTTCGGGGAGAAAAGAACATTCCTATTGTCAGCAATAGTATTTATCGTGTATTCTATCAAGAGTCTGTTCACGGATATTCTAAAGCGATTGAAGCGATTCAAGAAGCAGATTTGATTATTTATGGGATTGGATCTTTATATACATCGGTGATTCCAAATTTAATTATTGAAGAGATTGCCCAAGCCATTTATGAAAATACGTGCAAGCGTGTATTCTTTTGTAATGTGGTGAGCCAACCGGGAGAAACGGATCAATATTCATTAGAAGATCATGTAGATGCGATTGAGCGTCATTCTTTTAAGAGCCCAGTCGATATTGCGATTATGAGTGATACTAAAATTGATGAAGAGATTTTAAAAAAATATCGTCATGAGGGCAGTCATTTGATTCGTCAAAGGGAAGCGGAGCATGTATATAAAATTTTACGTAGAGATCTTGCGATGATTGATGATCGAAATCGAATTCGTCACAATCCGCAAGCAATCAAAGAAGTGGTTGAAGAAATATTAGAGATGATCTAGGAGGGATACATTTGTCATTTACGAGTGATGTAAAAGATGAGATATGTATGGATTCTCTGGATGCATTGCAGACGAAGGCACAGTTATGTGCCTTGTTTCAAGTTCGTGCGTCCATCCATATGAACTGGCAAGGGATGTATTTATCGTTTCAGACGGAAAATGCAAGGATTGCCAAGCATGTGTTTCAATTGTTGAAAGCGAGTTATCAAGTGGATCCTCGTTTGTCAGTTTTGAAAAAAATGCAGTTGAAAAAAAATAACATTTATCGAATTCAAGTGTTTGATAAAGCGGAAGAAATATTGGATGATTTAGGAATTTTAACGAATAGTGGTTTGCATTATACGCCTTCGAGTAAACTGATTCGTTCAGAAAAGAATGCAAGAGCCTACTTGCAGGGAGTTTTTTTAGCGAGTGGGAGTATCAATCATCCAAAGAGTGCCAACTATCATTGTGAGATGAGCTGTAGCAACGAGGCGTTGGCTTTGAGCATTCAAAAGATTATGGAACGATTTTATTTGCCGGCGAAAGTGATTGAAAGAAAGAGTAATTATGTCGTTTATATTAAAGCGGGCGACAAGATTGCGGATTTGTTGCGCTTATGCAATGCTTCGCAAGCGTTGTTGGAGTTTGAAGACAATCGGATTCAGCGAGATTTTTTCAATCAGATGACGCGTTTGGATAATTGTGAATTGGCCAATGAGATGAAGACGTTAAAGGCGGCAGAACAACAGCTAGAATACATTCGTGTGTTAGAGGAAAATGAAAAGACGATTTCGATTCCTGAAAAGATTAAGAATGTGATGGAGATTCGTAAGAACCATCCGGATTCGAGTATTTTAGAGTTGTGTGATGAGTGTTATCGTGAGTTTGGGGAAGTGATTTCTAAATCGGGGATGAAGCATCGTTTAGCAAAGATCAAGTCGATGGCATTGCCATTTATGGAGGAAGAGACAGAATGAAAAAGTTAGGTGTGTTTTTGTTGTGTTTGTTTCTTTGTGGTTGTAGCAGCAATGTGGCGTTGAAAAAACAAACGTTTACGATTGAGTTGGGTAAGGATGTGTATGCGAATCCAGCTTTGTATGTGAAGGATCAATCGGAGCGTTCTTTAAAGAAGATGAAGGTGAATCCAGTTTCGGTTGGTGTTGTTAAGTCGAAGAATCGTTTTGTTTCGATGGGGTATGAATACTTGTTGATTGGAGAATACGATTTTGAGATTGAATACAATAAGAAGACGGTTCCGTTTCGTATTAAGGTGAAGGATACAAAGCCGCCAACGATTGTAAAGAAGCCAGAAGAAATTCGCATTGCAAGAGGAACAAGTATTGATTGGAATTCGTACTTTGAAGCAGAAGATCTTTCGGGTGTTGAATATAGTGCGAGTCAAGATGAATTGCAGTTTACTGGAGAGCATTATGTCGAAGTTGTCATTAGTGATCATTTTGGGAATTCGACGTCTCGTAGTGTAAAAGTGATTGTGGAATAATATGACAAAAGCTGACAAAATTTTAATTGTTTGTGTTATGATAGTTTCACTTTGTTTGCTTGTGCCTTTGTGTCTGCATAAGGAGAATGCTTCGGTTGTAGTGGTGCAAGTTCAAAATGAAGAAGTGCTGCGATTGGACTTAAATGTCGATGCAGAGTATGAAGTGCAAGGAACGTTAGGTCCGGTTCATATTGAAGTAAAGGATCGTGCGGTTCGGGTGGTGCAAGAGTCTTCGAAACATCATTATTGTTCAATGCAAGGGTTTGTCTCTCATGTGGATGAACCGATTGTTTGTTTGCCCAATGATACGATTGTAACGATCGAAGGAGAAGGCCAAGGAGAGGATGTGGTGATTCGATGAGTCAATCACGTAGAGTGGTTTATCTTTCGTTGTTTATTGCAGCTGGGATATTGTTGCAGTTGATGGAAAGTTTTTTTCCGGTTGTAATGATTGTTCCAGGGTATAAGATTGGGATTGCGAATGTAGCGAGTTTGTTTGCGCTTTATATGTTTGGGATTCGAGAAATGTGGATTGTAGCGTTGGGGCGGATTGTTTTGGCGGCTTTGATGCAGGGAAATATTTTCTCGGTACCATTTCTATTGTCGATGAGTGGAGGGATTCTTTCACTTGTGGCGATGAGTATAGGATTTCGTTGTCGTTTGTTTTCTATATATGGGGTGAGTGTTTTAGGTGCTTGTTTCCATAACGTAGGACAAGTGTTGGCGATTTCTTGGATATATCAGCAATATTTTATGCGGTTGTTTTTGCCTATCTTATTGGCGTTGTCGATTGTGAGTGGGTTGTGTATCGCATTGTTGAGTCAAAATGTATATGAGAGATTGAAAGGAAGAATATAAGTATGGAAAAATTTGTTTTTAAACCTAAGGGAGTTTGTTCTCGTAAAATGGAATTTGAAATTGAAGATGGAAAGGTTGTAACACTTTCTGTAGAGGGTGGTTGTAATGGAAACTTACAAGGAATTTCTTCATTGGTGAAAGGGAAGGATATTGATGAAGTGATTTCTTGTTTAGAAGGAATTGAATGTCATCCTCGTAAGACATCTTGTCCAGATCAAATCGCAAAAGCTTTAAGAGAATTCCAAGCTCGATAGTATGTCGGATCGATTTTTGTCGGCATTAAAGGTTGTCGAGCGGCAAAGAAGCGAAGAGTTTACGTTTGATGTAACAGCGTATACTCGTTTAGAGCAATTGACGCAAAGTATGAGTGATGAGTGGATTTCGGATAATGATTATCTTAAATTGTTGGAGTTATACTATAAGAAGTATGTAGAAGATGTCAATCGTTCGAATATGTTGTATTGCCTTTTGCGTATGCAACAGATTTGTCAGGCGAAGTCTTATAAATTTTTTCGGAGTCGATTTCATAAGGTAGAGTTCCAATCGCATATGGAAGAGGATATAGTGGTGTTTTTGAGTCAGAAGAAGCCATATTTACGTCAGATGAAACATCGGGCGATGATTCCTTTATTGTGGGTGAGTCTAGTTTTATATGGAGTTGGTTTGGCTTTGATGGTATATGTGGCTCAGTTTTCTTTTTGTGTGAGTATGATTGTTTCTTTATTGGTTTGGGTTTGTTGTTTGGTATATAGTTACTTTTTTGTGGCAGAAATGTTGATGGATGATCAATTGAATCGGATGGTAGAAAAGTTGGATTTTGCTTTGATAGACTTTGAGAAAAAAAGAGCATGCGATTCTTTCAAATTATTTCACAAATTAAATAAATAGTGTTAAAATATCCTTGGTGATAAATTATGGAAACTATGAATGTACCTAAGGCTACATTGCATCGATATCCGATTTATTTAAAGGCGTTACGAAGAATTCAAAAAAATGGTGTCACTCGAATCATGTCTAAGGAGCTTTCTACATATGTAGATATTGAGCCGACGACAATTCGTCGTGATTTTTCTTTTTTAGGAAATTTAGGAAAACAAGGATATGGATATGATGTGAACAAGTTGATCGAGATTTTTAATGGTTGGCTTGGTGTAGACTTTGATGAAAAAATTATTTTAGTAGGTGCCGGTAACTTAGGTCGAGCGTTGATGAATTATAATAAGTGGGACTATGTTGTTGGCGAGATTGAATGTGCTTTTGACGCGGATCCAGAAAAGTGTGGTGAGCGTTTTGGGCTTCAAGTGTATCCGATGGATGAGATTAAAGAGCGTATTCCAGATGGGTGCCGGATTGCGATTTTAACCATTTCACACGATGTACAAAATACGGTGGATTTGTTAGTGGAGTGTGGAATTAAAGGGATTGTAGATTTTACGCATCAGCACTTTAAAACGCCTCGAGGGGTTGTCGTTAAGGCGGTTGATGTGGTATCATCTATCCAAGAGTTGGTGTTCCAAACCAATTCATTTGATTCAAAAGCGAAGAATCAGTAGGAGTTGAATGGATTCGATAGAGAGCTTGTGGTTGGTGGAAACAAGTGATGAAGTTGAATATCTAAACGACTGAGGAGCTAAACTGGAGAAATTAAGTAGACAGTTTCGTGATGGCGCGTTAAGCCAAAAGGGTATACATAATTTTTGTATGAATAAGGATGGTACCGCGGTTATTCAATCGTTCCTTTTTAGGAACGATTTTTTTATTTTAAGAAAGGATATTTTATGTTAGTTAAAAAATTAAAAGAACAAGCAGCTCAAATGGATGGGCAAGCAATCGAATTACAAGGTTGGGTTCGCACAAACCGTAATTCCAAAGCATTAGGGTTTATTGAATTAAACGATGGAACTACATTTTCAAATGTACAAGTTGTATATAGAGATGATTTGGCCAATTATGAAGAGGCGAGCAAAATCACATTAGGAAGTGCAATCGAAGTTAAAGGGATTGTAAAAGTGACTCCAGAAGGAAAACAACCGTTTGAAATTCAAGCAAGTGAAGTGACAGTGTTAGGACTTTCTGAATCGGATTATCCTTTACAAAAGAAACGTCACACATTCGAATACATGCGTTCGATTCCTCATGTACGTCCTCGTGCGAATACATATTATGCGATTTTTAGATTGCGTTCTGTATTAAGTATGGCCATTCATACATTCTTCCAAGATCGTGGATTTGTGTATGTACATACGCCAGAAATTACAGGGAATGATGCAGAAGGAGCTGGAGAATGCTTTACTGTAACAACTCGTCAAGATGACAACTATGAAAAAGACTTTTTTGCAAAACATGCACAATTAACAGTTTCTGGACAATTGCATGTTGAACCTTTTGCGTTGGCATACCGCAATGTATATACGTTTGGTCCTACTTTCCGTGCAGAAAACTCAAATACAACTCGTCATGCTTCTGAATTCTGGATGATTGAACCAGAATTGGCTTTTGCGGATTTGAGCGACAACATGGATTGTATTGAAGAAATGATTAAATACTGTATCAACTACTGTTTAGAACATGCTAGTGAAGAAATGGAATTCTTTGCGAAAATGATCGATAAAGAATGTATTGATCGTGTGAAAAAGGTGGCTAGTTCTAACTTTAAACGTATGACATATACGGAAGCGATTGAAGAACTTTCTAAGGTGAAAGATCAATTCGAAAACCAAGATATTTTCTGGGGTATGGATTTACAATCGGAACATGAACGTTACATTTGTGAAAAGATTGTGGATGGTCCTGTATTCTTGACAGATTATCCAAAAGATATTAAGGCTTTCTATATGAGAGTGAATGAAGATGGTAAGACAGTGGCGGCTTGTGACTTGTTGGTTCCTTATGTTGGTGAATTGGTTGGGGGAAGTCAACGTGAAGAACGTTATGATGTTTTAACTTCTCGTATGGATGAAATTGGTATGGAACAAGAAAGTTTACAATGGTACTTGGATTTACGTCGTTTTGGTGGATGTAAACATTCTGGGTTTGGTTTAGGATTTGACCGTATGTTGATGTACTTATCGGGTATTCAAAACATTCGTGATGTACAACCATATCCTCGTACTCCAAGAAACTTAGTGTTCTAGTTTTCAAAGATGTCATGAAACATGGCATCTTTTTTTTGAAAATGATGAAAATTTGTTAGAAGTGTAGAAAAATAGAGGATTTATCTATATACTATTACCGGACATATTGGGAGGGTTTACATGAAACAACTACAAAAACATGCAAACAACATTCGTAAAAATAT
>SAMEA104404106__coassemble_240_pt1 | contig 62856 bp, 65 predicted proteins | sample SAMEA104404106__metabat2_low_PE_012 | metagenome-assembled genome bin SAMEA104404106 (sample SAMEA104404106) | Balaenoptera acutorostrata | reverse complement strand
TTTTTTTCTGTCATTTTCTTATCAATATTATATACATGAAAAAAGAGGTTCAAACAAACCTCTTTTTTTACATCTATTTTTCCTTTTTCGACTTACGAACACGATCAATTTCAATCCATTCATCCAAAGTCATCGGCATATAATCAGAATACATACAAAAACAATTAATCAAATTACAAGGAACATTCTCCTCTTTCCCACTTCCAATTGCCTTATGCGTCTGACTACGCACAAATTCTTCATAATGATCTAAAAAAATTTGATCTTGTGTCTTATGAATATGCCCATGTAACATATACGTCTTCGGATTTCCCCGCTCATCCCGACGATATTGCCCATTATAGCAAGCAATCGGATAATGTGACAAAACCACCTTACGACGATTGTCCTTCAATTCTTCATATTGTTTCACCCAACCAAACTGGGACACATCAAAATTTTTATCCTCAACAAACCGATCATGATTTCCAACAATCAAATAAATTTTACCCTTCAAACGATCCAACACATCTTGTGTCTGCTCAGCATTTCCCCAAGAGAAATCTCCCAAAACAATGACCTCATCGTTCTTTTTTACTTTCTTATTCCACTGCTCAATCATATAATCATTCATTTGTTCTACATCATCAAAGCCACGAACATCCATCTTCTCATTCAATGCTCGGTGCCAAAAATGACAATCCGCAATATAATATCTCAATACAATTCCTCTATTCTAAACTCTTACAAGCAAAACCATCGTTTTCAAGCGCCTCTTTTGTCAAATCCAAACTCACATATTGACTTTCCAACTCGCCCTCATCCAAAAGGCCCGCCTCAATTAACGCATCCACATTCGCAACTTCATAATTGATCTCTACCGTGATTTTCACACGACCATCCTCATAATCCGCCACAACATTCACACCCAAAAGCTCTGCATATAAATTTTTGGCCGCATTATACACTTGCTCTTGAATCTTTTCATCCTCTTGGTTTTCATCAATTCCTAAATCGGACAACGTCATATAAAACGATTGTGTAAACATACGAACTTCATCATCCATCGCATCCAAATGAACAATCATATCTTCCTTTTCACAATCCACACTTTGCTCTTGACCTACTTCTTCCACTTGTTGAATCGTTTCAATCTCTTCCTCATGCGGATTCAAATCGCTCAACCGAACACACCCCACTAAAGAAAGAGCACACATACATGCCATCCATACTTTCATACAACATATTCTCCTTGCCAAATAATGATACCCTCAATCAAAAGAAAAAAGCAACCAAAGTTGCCTTTAATCATAAAATACTTTACTTAAAAAATCTTTTGCACGATCACTTTGAGGATTTGAGAAAAATTCTTCACTCACACGATCTTCTACAATCTCACCATGATCTAAGAAAACAACCCTACTTCCAACCGTACGCGCAAAATTCATCTCATGCGTAACCACAATCATCGTCATCCCTTGTTTTCCTAACGTCTTCATAACCTCAAGCACTTCCTTAACCATCTCTGGATCTAAAGCACTCGTCGGCTCATCAAACAACATAACATCCGGATTCATACAAAGAGCTCGCGCAATCGCCACACGTTGCTTTTGACCCCCAGACAAATTCGAAGGATATGCATCCTTTTTATCCGCCAAACCAACTTGTTCTAACAACTCAATCGAAGTCTTTGTCGCCTCTTCAACACTCTTATTCAACACTTGGACTTGTGCCAAATTACAATTCTCCAACACCGTCATATTATGAAATAAATTAAAATGCTGGAATACAAACCCCATGTGCTTTCTTTGTTCTCGATATGCTTCTACATGATTCGAATCCATCAAAACATCATCCAAATAAATAGAACCAGACTCTGGCTTTTCCAAACCATGAATACAACGAAGTAAAGTCGACTTACCCGAACCAGAAGGACCAATCAAAGAAACGATTTCACCCTTTTTAATTTCCAAGCTTACATCATACAAAGCATGCAACTTTCCAAAACTTTTAGAAATATGTTCTACCTTAATCACTAACTGCCAACTTCCCTTCTATTCTCTTACCAATATATGAAACCCCAATCGTCATAATCAAATAATAAATAATCGCCATTAAATACGGAGTCGCCGCATCAAAATAAGTAACCCCTAAAATTTGTGCACTGTTCAAAAGTTCTACAGCCCCAATCGTACTAATTAAAGAACTATCCTTAATCAAAGTAATAAATTCACTAATAATCGGAGGAATAATACGCTTAAACGCCTGTGGCAAAATCACAAGCTTCATCATCTGCCAATGTGTTAACCCTAACGTCTCGCACGCTTCCCATTGACCTTTGTCTACACCATTGATTCCACTACGAATCAATTCTGCCGAATACGCCCCACTATTGATACTCATCGCAATAATACCAATCATAATTGGATTCATACGAAGGATACCACCCGTAATCGCCGTATACGCAGCCGGAACAACCGTAAACAAAACCATAATTTGAAGCAACATTGGCGTACCACGAATCACTTCAATATAAATATTAGCCAACCAGCGAAAAATACTCTTCTGAGAAGATTTTCCCAAATAAGCAATTACACCTAGCACTAAACCAACCAAAAGGGAAATGGCTGCAATCATCACCGAAAGCAAAGCCCCTTTCCCTAAAAAAATCATATTTTCTACTGTAAAAATCTTATCAAACTGTACAAACATCCTTTATATATTTCCCCTTTTTTATTTTGTCAATGGAGTCAATCCATATTCTTTACAAAGTTGTGCATACTCATCACTCTCTACAAACGCATCAATACACTTGTTGATCTTTTCCATCACTTCTGTATTTCCATCTTTGGCAATAATATAATTCTTTTCATTAGCCAATTCTCCATCAATCAAATCAAAGTTTCCATTCGCAACATAGTTTTGAGCCACACCCAAATCAATCACAACAGCATCAAATTGATTAGCAGCCAAACCACTCATCAAATCTGTCACAGCCTTTAAAGAAGCAACATCCGCTCCTTCAATCTCTTTTGCTGCCGTTTCACCCGTAGAACCAGATTGAACCCCAATCTTTTTACCAGCCAAATCCTCTAAAGAAGCAATCGAAGACCCAGTAGGAACAACCGCCACTTGGCTAGAACCCAAATAAGGATTCGACCATTCTACCTTACGATCTTCATCATATGAGAATCCAGCCACGCCTAAATCTACTTGATCTCCTTGAAGTTGAGTAATAATATTATCAAAATTCATTTGTTTAAATTCTAAATTGTATTCAACACCTTCCGCTTCGCTCAAGTATTCTTCAAACCAAGCAATCATATCCACGTCGAATCCAACCATTTCTTTTGTTTTTGCATCAATCGATTCATACGGTGCATAATCTGGCGAAATACCAATCATAATTGTATTTTCATCCGAAGCATCCGCTCCACAACCTACCATAGTCGCAGCCATCATTGCTGCACAAGTCATCTTAAATAATTTTTTCATGTTTTTTTACCTCGTCTTTTCTTATCTTTCTATTTCTAAATTTAAATTGTACTTAAATGATGTGAACACTCACATCGTCGTCGGTCTTCGTTACTCATTCACATCACCTTCCTTCGATAAAAAAAACGCCCTCTGCTTATGCAAAGGACGTAAATTACGCGGTACCACCTTAATTTCATCCACACTCTATGGATGACACCTCATTCTTAACGCGAATACACGATCATTACCTCATTTTCATTTCGATAATGCAACTCCAAGACACGTTCCAAACTTCCTCTTTATGACTTGCACCCACCGTCAATTCTCTAAAAAGATTTCATCCGTACTACTTCTCTTCAACGTTTTATGCACTAATTAAACCACACTCAATTTAATTATGCAACCACAAAAATGAAAAATAATGAAAATGCAAAATTAGAACATGAAAAAGTTTTCATCAATTAATTTTTTAAACTTTGAAGCGGAGCTGGAATACGACCTCCACGATTTACAAAAATCGAATTATCTTCTTGGTTGATTGGCATCACAGGACCAGCCCCTAAAAGACCACCAAAATCCAATTCATCCCCAACTTGTTTACCAATCGCAGGAATGACACGAACCGCCGTCGTCTTCGTATTCACCATACCAATCGCAGCCTCATCCGCAATCATACCCGAAATGACTTCCGCACTCGTATTTCCCGGAACCACAATCATATCCAAACCAACACTACAAACCGCCGTCATAGCCTCTAGCTTTTCCAACTTCAAACAACCAACCTTGGCCGCATGAATCATTCCGGCATCTTCTGAAACAGGAATAAACGCCCCAGAAAGACCACCCACATTGCCCGTAGCCATGACACCACCTTTTTTAACCGCATCATTCAACATTGCCAAACAGGCCGTCGTACCATACGCACCACACGTCTTAAGACCCATTTCTTCCAAAATGTGAGCTACACTATCTCCTACAGCCGGCGTCGGCGCTAATGATAAATCTACAATCCCAAAAGGAACCGACAACTTTTCAGATGCAACCGTACCAACCAATTGACCCATCCGAGTAATTTTAAAGGCAGTACGCTTAATCAAAGTCGCCAATTCATCCATCGTCGCATCCTTTGGTGCCTTCGATAAAGCCGCTCGCACTACACCCGGACCTGAAACACCTACATTAATGACACAATCCGCCTCTCCAACACCATGAAAGGCTCCCGCCATAAAAGGATTATCTTCTGGCGCATTACAAAATACAACCAATTTAGCAGCACCCAAACAATCATCATCTGCTGTCATTTCAGCACAACGACGAACCACCTGTCCCATCTGCTTTACCGCATCCATATTGATTCCCGCCTTTGTCGAACCAATATTTACACTCGAGCAAACATGCTCAGTCTTCGCTAAAGCTTCTGGAATCGACTCAATCAATTCCCGATCTCCATGCGCATATCCTTTTTGAACCAAAGCAGAATATCCACCAATAAAATCCACCCCTAACTTTTGGGCACAACGCTCTAAAGTCAAAGCATATTCCACAGGATTTCCACCACTTGCAGCCACTAAAAAAGAAATAGGCGTCACAGACACTCTTTTATTCACAACAGGAATTCCATACGTTCTAGAAATTTCATTCCCTACCGCTACTAAATCTTTTGCCTTTGTACAAATCTTTTCTTCAATCTTACGACAAGAGGCATGAATGTCTGGATCCATACAATCTAATAGAGAAATCCCCATCGTAATTGTTCGAATATCCAAACATTCTTCATCAATCATTTTTATCGTTTCTAAAATATCATTCGTTCGCATAGGATCACCTCTTAAATAGAATGCATAGCTTTAAAGATATCATGATTCATTACACGAACAATCAAAGAATTCTCTTTTCCTAGCTTTTCCATATGAGATGCAAAGCCATCTAACGAGCCCGACAATCGATCGACATTTGTAATCATTGTCATTGTAAAAATTCCATCCACAATGGTTTGCGATACATCCAAAATGTTAATATGTGCATTCGCACATTCACTCGCCACCATTGCCAAAATACCTTCACGATCATTTCCAACTACCGTTATTACAGCCTTCATATCCTTTGCCTCCTTATAATTCAATTGTACATTTTCCAAACTTCAAAAGTTCAAACGGTTCATATGCACTTTGTAATCCTTCTACATTTACATCATATTCATTGGGCATAAATGAAACCAGTTTTTGCGCTTGAAGACAAGTTAAAATCGATTGACTTTGTGCTTTATCTAACGTTTTTCTCTTTGTAAAACAAATTTCGTTATCTTTATTCAACAAAATCAATTCCACATCGAAGCCATCCATCGATAAAATTTTGTCTGCTAAATCGCACTCTTGAATATTGAAATAGAAATCACTCGAATCAATATCTCCACCTTCTAATACGAAAATCGCAATATCTTGTGTATAACAGAAATTCAATGCGAGCGGTTGCTTCAACATCTTTAACTCTTCGTCTGTCCAAACTTCATCTTTGATCACTAACATAAAATGATCTTCTACAAAGTCCATAACAGCCCCTAAATCTAAGTCATAGGGAAACTTTTCTCTTGTATTCATGTTCTAAGTATAACAAAAAAAGAAGCATGTCGCTTCTTTTTTATGCATTAAATCCCTAAAGATCTTTGAGCAGCCGTAACAATAGCCATCTTGTAGATTTCATCTGCTGTACATCCACGAGATAAGTCATTGATTGGCGCATTTAATCCTTGCAATACAGGTCCGATGGCTTCATATCCACCTAAACGAGCTGCAATTTTGTATCCAATATTTCCACTAGATAAGTTAGGGAAAATAAATGTGTTTGCTTTACCAGCCACTTTAGATTGTGGAGCTTTTAATTTTGCTACATCACTATTTACCGCACAGTCAAATTGCATTTCTCCATCAATATCAAAGTCAATTGGCATACGTTTTAAACGAACTGCCGCTTCAGCCATTTTCGCAACACATTCTCCTTTTGCACTACCCATTGTTGAATATGACAATAAAGCCACACGAGGTTCTAAACCAAATTGCTGTGCTGTGTGTGCTGTTTGCATAGTAATTTCAACCAATTCATCTGCATTTGGATTTAAGTTGATTGAGCAATCCCCCATCACATATTCGTCATCTCCTTTTACTAAAAGGAAACAAGAACTAACCAAAGCATTTCCAGGCGCTGCTTTTACCAATTGTAAAGCAGGACGTACTGTATCTGCCGTAGAGTATGTAGCCCCTCCTAAAAGTCCATCTGCCAATCCCATTTGAACTAGCATCGTACCAAAGTAGTTTGTACTTTCTAAAGCTTTGCGACAACGTTCAACATCCATTTTACCACGACGAAGTTCAACCATTTTTGTTGCCATTTCCTCAATATTATCGTATTCAGTAGGTGCTAAACATTCTACATTTGAAATATCCAATCCGTGTTCTTTTGCACAAGCTTCAATCTCGTGTTTTTCTCCCAATAAAATAGGGTGAACCACATCGTTTGCCTCTAAAGCAATCGCTGCTTCTTGGACACGTGGATCCCATCCTTCTGTAAAGACAATGCGAACGCCTTTACCTTTAACTTTTTGTTCTAATGCGTCAATAATCATACGAATTTTGTCCTCTTTCTTTATCTACATTATAGAATGTATCACACTTTCATCAGATAAGAAACATTGTGAAGTTTTTGACATGAAACCGCTTTAATCCTGTAAATTTTTCAACACATCCCCCACAAAATACAAAGACCCACAAACTAAACAATCTTCTTCCGGTGCCTTTAAAACCATCATCAATTCCTCAAAATCAATCACCGGCAAATGATACTCTTCTTCCAATTCAGAAAGAGGATATAACCGATAGGAATCAAAGTGAACAAGCGTAATCGTACACTTTAACGTCTTCAAAAGATCAATCATTAAATGGGCTTGCTTTTCTTTTAAAACCGAAAAATAAATATGCCCTTGAAATCCGCAAGCCGACTGCACCAACGCTTGAATACCTGGCACATTGTGTGCTCCATCCACAATCACATCCGGATTCGAATGCACCTTCATAAAACGACCATCCCAACCAAATGTATCAATCACATCTTGAATCAAACGCACATCCAACAAGTTCAAACCCTCTAATGTACTCAAAGCCAATTGTAAATTTTCCCTTTGATACAAAGCCAATCTAGACATATCCAACCTAGATAAATCATACTGAGCCTCTCGCAAAAAGATCCCTTTCTTTTTTGCTTCTTGATCTAAAATGGAAAAACATGAAATCTCACTCGTATAAGCAAGCGCATTTACCTGAAAGATTCCTGCTTTTTCAAATGCAATCTGTTCTAAAGTCTCTCCTAAAAATTCTGTGTGATCTTTTCCGACATTCGTAATTAAAGTTGCTAGATAGTCTAAGGATGTAGTCGCATCCAATCGTCCTCCCATACCCACTTCAATCAATGCATAATCGACCTTTTGTTCAATAAAATAGGCAATCGCCATCCACAGATCCATTTCAAACATGGTCATATGTCTCGATTCAAACAAATCCACATATTGATCATAAATTCGTTGCCAATCCGTAAGCGAAATACATTCTTCATTGATTCGAATTCGTTCCGTATGACTAATTAAATGAGGCGACGTAAACATGCCCACTCGATACCCTTCTTTTTGAAGAATCGAACGCATCCATTGGCACGTACTTCCTTTCCCGTTCGTTCCTCCGACTTGAATCTTTTTCAAACTTGTATGCGCTGGTAAATCTTCATCCAACCATTTTCTAAATTGAACAAGCGGATGATTTTTCCCTCTTGCATTTTCCATTTTCGTGATTTTATCTTGAACATTCATAAATATATTTTATATTATGTAAGGTAGAATTCAAAGAAAACGAGGAAAAATACAATGATACAAAACGACTGGAAACCTTTTTTACAACAAGAAAGCCAAAAGGAATATTTTAAAACCCTACAACAATTTTTAAGCAAAGAATACGAACAAAAAACAATCTATCCCCCTAAAGAAGAAATCTTTTCAGCCTTTCAATATACACAAAAAAAAGACATAAAGGTTGTTATCTTAGGTCAAGATCCTTACCATGGACCTAACCAAGCTCATGGCTTAGCATTTTCTGTCAATCCTGAAAATAAAATTCCACCTTCTTTAAGAAATATGTATAAAGAAATCGAACTCGAATACCATATCCAATTAAACCGAAGTGGAGACTTACGCGACTGGGCCAAACAAGGTGTATTCTTGCTCAATCCCATCTTAACCGTTGAAGAACATAAACCCCTTTCCCACCAAAAAATTGGATGGCAAACATTCACAAACCAAGCATTGATTGAACTCAACAAAGAAAATCGCCCCATCGTCTTTCTACTTTGGGGGAATAAAGCCAAAGAAGTTCAAAAGTTTCTAAACAATCCCAACCATCTCATTTTAACAAGCGTTCATCCTTCCCCTTTATCTGCTTCTCGTGGATTTTTCGGATGTAATCATTTCCAATTGGCCAATGATTTTTTAGAAAAAAATGGGCAAAAACCCATTGACTGGACTCAATCCAATCAATAAAAGCAGGAAGTTCATCGTTTCCTGCTTATTTTTTTGATTCTTGTAATTCGATAATCATATCTCGAAGCTGTGCAGCTCTTTCAAAATCCAATTGGCTAGCTGCTTCTTTCATTTCTTTTGTTAAATCTTCAATCATTTTGGATTGATCTTTTTTATTTAATTTCTTTTTCTTTAAATATTTTTGAGTGATAGCTTTGGTTTCCTTAGAACGAACAATATCATGAATTGGTTTCATAATCGTCTTAGGTACAATATCATGTTCTTCATTGTAGCGCATTTGAATACTGCGACGACGATTGGTTTCTTGAATGGCTTCTTTCATACTGTCCGTCATCTTATCCGCATACATGATTACTTTCCCTTGTGCATTACGAGCCGCACGACCTATAATCTGTATCAAAGACCGACGAGACCGTAAGAACCCTTCTTTATCTGCGTCTAATATCGCAATCAAGCTCACTTCCGGAATATCCAACCCTTCTCGAAGTAAGTTAATTCCAACAAGCACATCGTATTTTCCTTCTCGCAAATCATGAATAATTTCCGTACGCTCAATTGTCGTTACTTCATGATGCAACCAAGCTACTTTTAAATCCATATTTTTAAAGTACGATGTTAAATCTTCTGCCATACGAACAGTCAAAGTCGTTACAAGAACTCGTTCTTTTCGCTCAATACGAGTTCGAATTTCACTCACTAAATCATCAATTTGTCCTTCGATTGGGCGCACTTCCACAATCGGATCCAACAATCCTGTAGGACGAATGATTTGTTCAACCACTTCTTGATGGGTTCTTTCCAGTTCATAATCGCCTGGAGTTGCAGAAACAAAAATAGCTTGATGAATGAGTTTTTCAAACTCAAAAAATTTCAAAGGACGATTATCTAAGGCACTTGGTAAACGAAATCCATATTCGACCAATGTTTCTTTTCGAGCTCGGTCTCCATTGTACATTCCTCGTATTTGAGGTAAAGAAACGTGACTTTCATCCACAATCATTAAAAAATCTTCTGGAAAATAATCAAACAATGTATAGGGACGTTCCCCTTCTTTTCGTCCATCAATATGACGAGAATAGTTTTCAATTCCAGGACACACTCCAAATTCTCGCAACGCTTCTAAATCATAACGACAACGTTGCTCGAGACGTTCTTTCTCCAATGGTTTTCCCATTTCATCAAAATAAGCTAGACGATCTTCTAGTTCGGCTTCAATCGTTTTACACGCTTCTTGAATGACTTCCATCTTTGTGGCATATCCATTGGCTGGAAAAATATTATATATTTGATACGCATCTAACACTTTCCCCGTTACCGGATCGACTTCACAAATGCGTTCAATTTCATCTCCAAACATTTCAATACGAATCAAATGATGGTCCGTATATCCAGGCGTAATTTCTATCGTATCTCCTCGTACACGAAAAGTTCCCCGGACCGGATCCATATCATTCCGTTTATATTGTTGGTGAACAAGCATCATCATCAATTCATTTCGATCTATGACATCTTCTACTCGAATGGTCTCAATCATATCTTGATACCGTTCTGGATTACTAGCTCCATAAATAGAAGCCACACTCGCAACCACAATCGTATCGCGGTGATGTAGCGCACTGTTAACCGCCGACATACGAAGCATATCTAATTCTTCATTGGTTTTCGTATTTTTATCGATGTATGTATCGGTTTTTGGCAAATACGCTTCGGGTTGATAATAATCAAAATAAGAAACAAAATATTCAACATGGTTGTTGGGAAAGAATTCTTTAAATTCCGAATACAACTGGGAAGCTAGTGTTTTGTTGTGGGCAAAAACCAACGTGGGTTTATTCACTTTTTCTATCACTTTTGATACCGTAAACGTTTTTCCTGTTCCTGTGGCTCCCAATAAAACTTGACAATCCTTTCCAGATTCAATCCCATCCACTAAGGCTTGAATGGCTTGGGGTTGATCTCCGCTCGGTTCAAAAGGGGCATGCAGTTCGAATCGATCCATAAACTTCCTCTTTTCTAAAATTGTTCAATTGCGCGATTTCTTTGTTGATCTTCTTTCAATCGGTTTTGATTTAATTTTGATCGCACTTCACTTTCTAAACGAGTCCATGTTTTTTTATCCACATTTCCTGTGACCGAAAGTCCATTTTCTTGTTGGAATTTTCGAACTTCCGCACTGCTCTTTTCACTAAAATACGTGTCAGTACGATCAACATCGTATCCTAAATATTGTAAAAACAATTGGATGGCTTGTCCATTGACGTGCACAGTATCCGGTTCAATGATTTCATCGTCTGTCATTTCTACATATTGTGCCGAATACACAGAGGCATTTTCAACTTCGATATCGGGTTCAAACCCAACCTCATTGATTGAATGACCAAGCGGCGTTTTCCATTGAGCCGTTGTATATTTTAGATGTGTTCCATCCTCAAAAGGAAGATTGACTTGTTCGGTTCCTTTTCCATATGTGGTAGTTCCAACGGTTGTGACGATATCGCCTAAATTATCTTTTAATGCTCCAATCAATACTTCAGCTGCACTAGCCGTACGTTCATCTTGTAATATCACGATTTGTTCAAATTCAACCGGTGTATATTCTTTATTGACTTTATTTTTGATAACCTTCCCATCTTTTTCATGTTCTTCAAAGACAATTGATTTTTTAGGAAGCAGTGAACTGGATACATCGATGGCCGAAAATAAATATCCACCTGTGTTCCCTCGTAAATCCAATAATAGTTTATCGATGCCATTGTCTTCTAAACGTTGGACAGCATGAGCGAAATCCTCTCCACTGTATTGAGAAAAGCTCGATAAAATAATTTCACCATAGCCTTCATACATGTTGCAGATGACGCTAGAATCGAATTCTCTTGGGGTTACATACAATTGTTTGAGTTCATCGTTTCGCAAAATATGCAATGGAATTTCTTTTCCATCTTGCGATTGAATGTATGAAATAATCTCTTCGGTCGGTGTTTGACTACAAATTTTATTACCGACAACTGTAATGATGTCTCCTTTTTTCATGCCTGCATCTTCTGCAGCTGAACGAACAAAAACATCTTGTACAACTAAATTTCCATCATCTTGTACATAATAAGTAAATCCAGCTCCAACTTGGGATCCGGCCAAAGATTGTTGAAAGATTTTTGCTTGTTCTAAGTCAAAATAATTTGTGTGAGGGTCTTGTACTAGTGAGGTCATTCCCATTAACGCTTGTTCGGTCAATACTTCCTCTATATTTTCTACTTGATCAGCATAATACCATTTATCTTTTAAAATCGAATATACAGTTTCGATTTTTTCCATACCTTCTACATTTGTGTTTTGAAAGTGTGGCATCATATATCCGATACCAGCTCCAGAAAGTGTACAAACCAATATCGCAGCTACGATGGTATTTTTCTGGCTCCATTTCTTTTTGTTCATAAACAATCCCCCTACACAAAACGATAGGAAATTCCTATCGTTTTTCTTTTATATATTTGGATGTGGCAATGAGACTGGCAAATCCACCAATTCCAATTCCACATAAAACTAAGACAATTCCTAAATACAACATCACATCGTGTACAGGAATCAAAGTGAATGTAATCGCAAATAAGCGCCCATTCATTGCTTCATACAATTTCGAATATCCAAGCCATAAAATCGCATACGGAACGATGGCAGCCATCAATCCTAATATGATTCCTTCCCACTCAAATGGATGTTTAATGAATCCATTTGTGGCTCCAACTTGTCGCATAATGATAATTTCATCCCCTCGTGATGCAATCATCGTTCGAATCGTATTATAAATTAAATATAATGATAAAATTCCTAACAATCCAATCACAACATATCCGATTTTCTTTGATTTATTTAACAGATCTACAAATTCAACCGTGCTTTCTCCTCCATAGGCAACACTATCGACATGTTGGAGTTGTTGAATATCTTGCGCTGTATATTGAATGTCACGACTATCTTTTACATAGACAATAAATGCATTCGATAGCGGATTGCTCTTTCCTCGATAGGCTGAAAAAGCTTCTCCTTTTTCAACAATCATCTTTTCTAATTCTTCATCTTTATCTGAAAAATGTACGCTATCTACACCTTCAATGGCTTCCAATTCTTTTTGAATCGATTCAATTTGAGAGGATTCTTGAACGGAAGCATCCAAAATCACATGAATACCTAAATTGCTTTCAATTTGTTTTGTAAACATCGTTCCATGAAATCCAGCAATGGTCAAAATTCCAATTAAGAAGAGAGTGACAATTGTGGCCATCAAAGCCGAAAAGGAAAGCCAAAAGTGACGAATCAACCCTAAAACCGCATACTTCAGTTCATAGACGAGTTTCCATACATGTTCTTTCATAAGCTCTTATATCCACCTGCTTTAGAGTCGTGGATGGCATATCCATGATCTAAGACGATTGTACGCTTTTTAAATTTATCGACAAGTTCTCGATCGTGCGTAACCATGATGATGGTCGTTTCATATTGTTGATTAATTTTTTCTAGCAACTGAATGATTTCATAACTTTTTTCTGGGTCTAAATTTCCAGTTGGTTCATCCGCGATCAACAAGTGTGGTTTATTGGCGATGGCTCGACCAATGGTTACACGCTGTTGTTGTCCTCCTGAAAGCTCGTCTGGATACGCTCTTGATTTTTCTTTTAAATCCACCAATTCCAATACTTCTTTGACTCTTTCTTTGATTTCCGCTCTTGGCATACCAATTACTTCTAAGGCGAATGCGATATTTTCAAAGACGGTCAATTTAGGAAGTAGACGATAATCTTGGAAAATACATCCAACTTCTCGACGATATTTGGGTACTTTTCTATGTTTTAATTGTCCGACATCCACGCCATTGACAACGACACTTCCTTCATCGGGTACTTCTTCTCCATTTAGAATTTTAATCAATGTACTTTTTCCCGATCCTGTAGCTCCAATCACATATACGAATTCTCCTTCGTCGATGTGAAGAGTGATGTCATTGAGCGCATGCACTCCGTTCGGATACTGTTTTTTTACATTTTTAATATCAATCATATTCGTTTCCTCCTATGAAAAGAATCGTTCTGGACGTTCTCTACATGGTGTCGAACCTCCTGTAGCTTCACAAGATGTTGCGGTTGAGTTCCATCCTGTTCCCCATGCAAAGTCTGCATTCGATGAGAATCTTGCGACCGCATCTTCTAATGACATAGATCCTAAGTTGATGACTTCAATGTGGCAATGTGGCCCAGATGAGTTTCCAGAATTTCCAGTTAATGCGATGGTTTGCCCGCTTGATACTTGTTGTCCAGCTCGTACAGACATTCCTTCTTGAGATAAGTGGAAGAAAGAAATCGCATAAAGGGTTCCATTCACATTACAAATCATTTGGATCGTATTTCCTCCACCGGCTGGATACCCAGACCAGTTTCCTAAATATCCTCCATTGCTTGGCACTGGATTGCTTGCATATACGATGATTCCGTTAGCTGGTGCATGCAATGGCGTTCCAATAGGAACAGCCCAGTCCATTCCCAAGTGCAATCCTCCACCTGGATACGACCAAGTTCCTGCAGAAACACCCCCACCATGAATTGGTGTTGAAAATCCAGGAGCCGGTTCTAACGTTTGCCCGCTTGGTATTTGAGTAATCACAAAATCACGAATCGATGACATGTTTACTTGCGCTGCACGTTTGGCTGCTTGTAAATTAGCAATTTGTTTTTGGTATGAATTCACCAATTGTCGATACGATTCTTCTAATTTTTTAACTTGATTGCGTTCTTCTTCTAGATGTTTCTTTTGTTCTTTGATTTCATCTTGAAGACGTACCAATTCTTCTTTTTTAAATTCCAATTCTTTTTTTAATTTATCTAACTGCTCGATTTGACCTTGGTCATTTTCGGTAATTCTTTCAATTCCACGAATTCGCCGAAGCATATCATTAAAATCTTTAGATCCCATAATCAATTCGATGAGCATATTGGTTCCTAATGTTTTTTGTTCCGACTGCATTCGAGATTTAATTTGTTGATCCCATATATCAATTTCTTTTTGTTTTTCATCGATTTTCTTTTGGAAATCTTGAATGTTCGCTTCTACTGCTTTGATATTTTCTTCTTTCGATTGAATTTGAGCATTTAAATCATCGGCCAATTCTTTTTGCTTTTGAGCAAGAGCTTCCATTTTAGCTGTATCCGATTGTAATGTTTCAATCGAATTGGCATAATCTTCAATGTCTTTAGACAATTGATTTCTTTTTTCATTTTGATAATCTCGAAAGCCTTGGCATGCTTTTACCCCATCTGCACTCGCTTGCGGTTGGCTACATGTGGCATACCAGTAATCTTCATCTGTGTAATCTTGGGCGTGTACCGGTAACATGTTTGCAAAAGCAATCGATGCTGCAACAATACAGGCGCTTGTTTTCTTAAAATTCATTATCGTGTCCACCTCAAATATTTTCTAACAGCTAAATAACTTCCTAACATTCCTACGCAGATTCCAGCTGCAAAAATGGCTACAATGAGCCAAAGCACAAATGGAAATGGTGCCACTAAGTCAAACATTTCCGATAAAAACACTCCACCCATCATATTGTATAAGAGTGGATATCCAATTCCGACAAGCAAGCTAGGACCTAGCGCTCCCCAAAATCCAATTGTGATTCCTTCAATCATAAAAGGTGTAGAGATAAACCAGTTATAGGCTCCTACTTGTCGCATAATCGCAATTTCTTCACTTCGCATGCGAATGGCTGCTTTCATAGAGCTTCGAATTAAGAATAGAGATACAACAATCATAAATACTACAACAGCTACGCTTGTGTATCGTACCCCTTTAAATACATTGACTAAATTGGCAATCGTATTTCCCCCATATTCTACGCCGACAACTCCATCTATTTTTTCAATTTTCTTTGACAATTGTTCAATGTTTTCTGGTTGATTCATTTCTAATACAAAAACATCGTATAAAGGGTTTTTATCCCCTTCATATTGTCGAAATACATCCCCATTTTCTTGAATCAATTGATCCAATTCTTCATCCTTGTTAGAATAATGAATAGAATCAATCCCTTCAAATGCCCGCAATGACGTTTGAATCTCTTCTTTTTGTTTTTGTGTCAATGTCGGTGATAGAGATACCTGGATTGCAATTTCTCCTTCAATACTTTTTGTAAATTGTGTGGCATTCACGGCCGATACAATCAACAATAAAGCAATCAATAAAGAGATACTGATCGAAATGGCACATGAGAAGGCCATAGAAAAATGGCGATGTAAATCTCGAAATGCATTCTTATGTAATCTAGGTAAGCTTTTGAAAAATAATACCATAGGCTTCCTCCTATTAACGTATTATATCATATTTTCGATATACACAAAAAGTCTCGATAATTTAACATAATACGTATCGTATTCACATTTTTTCACAAAAAAAAATCATACCTATACCAAATGTTTGAGCTATCTTATAGGTGAGTTAAGAGACTCATAAAAATCTCTACATAATCTCTCTCCTTAATTATAAAATAAAACGAAAGTAGAAGCAGTGACCCGCACTGCTTTTATTTTTGTGAAAAAACCACAGCAATAAAAAAAGTGAGAACCAAAGTTCTCACTATCTTATCAAATTGGTGGAGCGTATCGGGATCGAACCGATGACCCCCTGCGTGCAAGGCAGGTGCTCTCCCAGCTGAGCTAACACCCCATATCTTCAGCAAAATGGTGGGCCTGAATGGACTCGAACCAACGACCTCACCCTTATCAGGGGTGCGCTCTAACCACCTGAGCTACAGGCCCATTTGCTGAATGCCTTATTATATTATCATGACATATACTTGTCGTCAACACTTTTTTACAAAAAAAATTAAATATCTTTTTTATACAAGTAAAATGAATACACAACAGGCATAAACGAACACACTATGATCGCAAGAATGGCATAGTTAACCATTCCTTCAAAAAAGCTAGCCACGATTGTAACCAATCCTAACAATACCCAAAGTTTTCCAGCAAAACGATGTGTACGATTCCAGTTTTCATGACTGTGTAAAGTCCAAGGTGTTCGAATCCCTACCGTATAGTTTTGGCGGTTTTTAGTCATATAGTTTCCTAAAACCATAAACATAATCCCTACGATCATTCCTATCGCACTTAAAATATTGATATTCCATCCCATCGCGATTGCATACAATACAGACATGAGCACAATCGAAAAAATAGGAATCATCCAAAAGACAACATTTGTCATCTTCGAACCAATGTTGTTTTTCTTAGGATCGTTGCATACCGCAAAAAGCACAACCGCATGAATAACGGCCATTAAACACGGCATACCAAAGATGACCATCCATTTGTTGGCAAATCCATCGGCCACTCCCGCAAAGTTGAAGTGAACCGCAATTCGATCTGGCAATTGAGAAGCCATCCCAACACCCACCAAAGTAGGAATAAATACAATCAAAAAAGAATATACAATTTGTTTTTTATTTGCTTCCATCATTCAAACCTCCTTTTAAATCCGAAAGCCACATCATCATTTCTTCAATGACAGAAGCGTTCAGTTCATAATACACAAAGTTTTTATACTTAGTTTCAAACACTAAATCCGCCTTCTTCAATATACTCAAATGGTATGAGATCGTAGCCGCCGTCATATCAAAATTTTCAGCAATTTCACCCGCTGACATAGAACCATTCTTTAACAATGTCAAAATCTTTCGTCGTACTGGATCGGACATCGCCTTAAATGTTTGTCCAAAACTCATATTACCCCTCCTATTTAGAAGTTTATCTAAATAGATTATATTCCAAATCAATCAAAAAATAAGACCTATTTAGAATATTCTCTAAATAGATATTAAAAAATATAAATGATAAATAATAAAAAAATAAAATAAAAAAAGTGAGAACCAAAGTTCTCACTATCTTATCAAATTGGTGGAGCGTATCGGGATCGAACCGATGACCCCCTGCGTGCAAGGCAGGTGCTCTCCCAGCTGAGCTAACACCCCATATCTTCAGCAAAATGGTGGGCCTGAATGGACTCGAACCAACGACCTCACCCTTATCAGGGGTGCGCTCTAACCACCTGAGCTACAGGCCCATTTGCTGAATGCCTTATTATATTATCATGACATATACTTGCCGTCAATACTTTTTTATTATTTTTTTTAATATTTTTTTTAAAAACATATTTCTATCTTTTCACCTGCACAAAAGAACCAATCCCTTGCTTTTTACGAACAACAATCTGCTGATCAATCGAATCACGAAGACTTGGCACATGCGAAATAATTCCCACCAAACGAGACTGAGACAATTCCTTCAAAATCTGAACCGCCTTAGCCAACGCTTCCTCATCCAACGAACCAAACCCTTCATCCACAAACATCGTATCAATAAAGATACCACCACTCATTTGTTGCACCGTATCCGAAAGACCCAACGCCAATGCCAACGAAGCCTCAAACGACTCACCACCCGAAAGCGTCTTTACACTACGCCTCGAACCATTGTAATGATCTAACACACCCAACTCTAAACCACTCTGGCTTCGCTTATTGCTCGCACTCATATGCACCAACTCATATTGACCCTGACTCATCTTCATCAAACGTACATTCGCACGATCAATAATCTGATCAAAATACGCCATCTGCACATATGTCTCCAAAACAACCTTCTCTTTTCCCGTCAACTTACCACTCATCGTATCCGAAAGTGCCTGCATATTTTGTACAAGCTTCATCTGAACCTTCGTACACTCCTCATTTTTCTTCAAAAAATTTAAATGCTTTTCATTCTCCAAATACACCATTTGATCCTGTTTCAAAGACAAATCCAAACTCGAAATCATCTCATTGCAAGCATCTAACTCTTTTTCACAAGCCGTCTGTTGAACCAAAAAATCCTCCGGCACATCCGCCGAATTCAACCATTCCTTACAAGCTTGCAATTGCGAAACATATTCTACCCTTTGACGATTCCAAGCATCCATACAAGCTTCAAATTCTTGTTTTTCCGCCAACAAACTCGAAATTTTCTCATCCAATTGCTTACAAGAATCTGTACAATCAAAACGCTTCAAATCCGCCTGCAACTGCCAAACCAAACGACACTGCCCTTGCCAATCCTCTTGCGCCCTTTGCAAATCCAAAGAATCATCCACCTCTAAACTCTTCTTCTCCGCCTTCAAACTCTCACACTCTTCTTGCAACTTTTGAACAACCTTCCATTCATTTTGGACAGCCTCTAACGAACCTTCCAAAACCATCGAATCCAATTCCTGCAAAAGCGAATCCAACAAAGCCTGTTGCGAACAAACATCCCTATACGCTTCATTCTTCTTCGCCAGCAAACCTTGTACCTCTTGCTTCAAACCATCCAATTGTTCTTTAGAATACACAGCCTCTTCCTTCGTTGCCAAACAAGGATGATGCAAAGATCCACAAACTGGACAAGCCACACCCTCTTCTAAATCCTCCGCCAAAACACCAGCCATCGAAGCCAAATATAAACGTTCCTGTCCTTCATACTCCAAAGACATCTGATTGAATTCATCTTGAAACCCAACATAGAAACGATATGCCTTTTCTTTCTTCTTTAAAACCGATTTCACATTCGATTGCTTCTTCAAATAAAGCAACCAATCTTCTTCTTGCTTTTGAAGCGACAACGCACGCATATTTATATCACTCAAAGCCTCTAAACGCTCTTGTATACACAACAAACGTTCCTTACGCATTCCTTTTTTCTCTTGTAAATCATCCAAACGCTCCTTCAATTGTTTTTCTTTCGTCAACGCACAAACTAACTTAGCATCCAACTCTTCTTTTTCAAGCACTTGCTCCTTATACTTTTTCAACTGCTCAATTTGTAAAATCCGAGCCTCCTGCAACGGCATCAACTCTTGCTGATGAGCCAACTTTGCCTCCACAACCGCTAATTTAGGAGATAACTCTTCTTGACGTAGTTTTGCTTCCTTTTTCTTTTTTTCCAAACGAGCCTGCTCCGCCAACTTTCCTTGCAAAGCCAGCAAACCCTTTTGCTTAAAAACCCATTCTTCTCTCGCTTTTACATCCGCATCCAACTTCGCCTTTTTACTTTGCAAATATGCCGCAAACGACTCCCAAACAAACGCTCCCTCAAATGTATATCCTTGAATCAATTGAATATGCATTTGATTTTCCGCCTCCATTTGATCCAACTTTTTCTTTTGTTCATTCGCCCTCGCACTCAACACATCTTGGAAATCTCGATACAATTCCGTATGAAAAATATCTCGAAACACTTTCGAACGCTCTTCTGTCTTCGCCAACAAAAGCTTTAAAAAATCCCCCTGTGCAATCATCCCAATTTGTTTAAACTGACTTCTCGTCATTCCCAAAATAGACTCAATCTCACGCGTTACTTCTTTAGCCTTCGTAACCGGCAAACGACCATTCGAAAAAGTCAACGTCGCATCCGCCGTTTGCTTCGTCAACCCTTCCCCTTTTGTCTTTGCACGCATATACTCTGGATTTCGACGAACCGTATACGTATCCGATTGAATCGCAAATGTTAATTCAACAAAGGTTAAATCTTTCGCATCCGCATATTGGCTACGAAGCATCGTTGACTCACGAACATCCCCACTCACTTCACCATATAAAGCATACACAATCGCATCAAAAATTGTCGTCTTTCCAGCCCCTGTATCTCCCGTCACCAAATACAAGCCTTGTTTTTCAAACAAAGAAAAATCAATCGTCTCTTCTTTAGCATACGGACCAAATGCCGACATCGTCAATGTTAGAGGTCTCATACAATCTCCTCCCAAATGGCCTGCACAATTTCTTTTTGCTCGTCATTCATATCTAAATTATTTTGTAACTTATAAAAATCAGAAATAAGCACAAGCGGATCTTTTTGCTCTATATTTTGAATCGCCTTCACTTGCGCCTGTTCTTTCGTTCGCTCATTTTCATACGTTAAACACATCGCATTCGGATAAATGACTTGCAGTTTTGAAAACGCATTGGGCACGTCGTTTTCATCCGTCAAAACAATCGAATAATAATCTTCTCGATGCAATCCACAATAAAAAGAAGCACTCGTTAAATCCATGTACGTCCCCTTGATTTCCGCCAAATCTCGTAACGGATGCAAATCCACCTCTTGAACCTGAATGGAATCGTTCACATCCAATACAATCATCTTTTTCTTCTGCAAAATCTCATCCACCGAGTACTTCAACAACGTTCCACAATAATATCCATTCCTTCCCGCTTTCTGAAACGAATGCAAATGTCCTAACGCCACATAATCAAAGGCAGAAAATACATCTGCCGAAATTTGATCGAGACCTCCTACACTCACTTCCTCCGAATCACACGTTGAAGACCCTACAATAAATTGATGTGCCATCAACACATTCAAACGACTTTCATCCAAGCAAGCTGTCGAAAGAGCGCACTCCATCGCCTTTTGATACGAATCTATCTTTTCTTCAAAAAAAGGCTGTACCATCGCTGGCTTAATAAAAGGCAACATATGGATACGTACATTTTTGTAATCGACATACATAACCTCTCCATGATAACCACTTACGATCCATACATTTTGTTTTTGAAAAACATTCGAACCAAACCCTAAACGAACATACGAATCATGATTTCCACTAATCATACAAACAAGCAATTGACGAGACACTAACGCATCTAAAAAAGAATCCAACACTTCTATTGCCTGCTCTGAAGGAATGGATTGATCATACACATCTCCAGCAATCAAAACGATATCGATCTTTTGTTCATCAATCACATTCAACACTTGATTTAAAATATATTTTTGGTCCTCGATCATCGAAAACCCATGCACTCGTTTTCCAATGTGCAAATCCGATATGTGTAAAATCTTCATATCAAACCTCCGCTAAAATAAACTTATAACCGCCATCCCAATAAAAAACAAAAAGAACCCTTGAAAAATAGGACTCTGAGTCACATACGACATGTATTCTGAAGTAAACTTCTGATTTTTCGCAAACGTCTTCAATCCACTCCAAGATTGAATCAAATAATATATCCCCAGTCCTTCTAATACCAAAACTACCATGTCTATATTCACCACCATAGAAAGCATCGCAATCGCATTATTTAACATATGAATTCCAATACATGTCTTCAAAGATTTCGTCTTCCAATAAAAATAAGACAAGACAAGCCCCATAAAAAACGTAGGAATCCCTTGTACAACATTCATATGCATACATGCAAAACAAAACGAACTAAACACCATCGCAAACCCGACATGATATCTCGCAAAGTTTTTAAAAATCAAACCCCTAAAAACAAGTTCTTCCGCAATCGGAGCCGCAAAAACAACCGTCACAAACAAACATACATTCCCAAAAAAATGATGACCAAAATAAATACCCTGGTCTAAATTCGATAAACCTAACACATTCAAAACTGCATTGATCAAAATCGAAATTATTCCCCACACTAGAGAAATCAACAGCATCCATGAAAGCCCTTGAACGATTTCTTTCACATACAAACCTTTTAAATCTTCCTTTACATCGATTCGATACCGGCTTTTTAAAAATAAAATCACCGCCAATGCAGAAGCAATCGTCATCACCAGCATAAACACATTTTCACCGAACATATATAATGCAGCCGCAATCGACATACCCGAACAAATTTGAATTCCTACATACATCCACAATGCCATTCCTGCCGTTTTTATATCCTTTTTAAAATCTATAAACCAGTGTACCTTTGGAGGTTTCACCATTTCCATCACCTCATTTTCTTTCATTTTAGCACAAAAAAAACGCGCTTATTCAGCACGCTCTAAAATATTCATATTTTTTAATGACGCCTCAATCGCATCCAACACATCCACACAACTCGCACTCACTAAATGGCTGTGTCGACCTTGGGTCAAATCCGTCAAAAGCTTACAATCGTTTTCTTGCATATGGCTCAAAAAGTCTTGAACATCTTTCCGAGACTTCAACGATAGCTTGACTTCAATCGAACCATATGTCAAATGTTCTACTGCTACATTCTCAATGCAGCCGCCCAAATCCACAATCCTATTCAATTCTTCCATTGTCATAAAAGGATCATGGCAAACATAATACGTTCGCTTCAAACAAGATTGCGACATAACATACCCTTTATACGTGGATTCAATCCCATCGTACTTTGCCCGCAACAACGCGATATCTTGTACGATTACTTGACGAGAAACATGAAATTGTTTCGCCAACGTCGTACCTGAAATGGGCGTATTTGCTTGACAAAGTAAATCATATATTGCTTGGCGACGTGTTTCGCCTGGCATTTATTTTTCCTCCTGAATTGGATGTAAATTTTTCAATGAAACATCCAAAATACCAGAAGAATGAGTCAAAGCTCCACAAGAAATAAAGTCCACTCCAATATTTGCAAGCGATTGAATATTTTCTTTTGTGACATTTCCAGAACATTCTGTCACTGCCCTTCCATCAATCCATTCAACGGCTTCTTTCATTTCATCAATACTCATATTATCTAGCATGATAATGTCCGCTCCAGCTTGTACAGCTTCTTTAACCATGTCTAAATTTTCGACTTCCACTTCGATTTGACGCAAAAATGGAGCATATTCCTTTGCCATTTGTACCGCTTTTGTGATACTTCCCGCCGCTGCAATATGATTGTCTTTTAACATGATTCCATCCGATAAATTATATCGATGGTTGTATCCTCCACCAACACGAACAGAATATTTTTCAAACACACGTAAATTTGGTGTTGTTTTACGAGTGTCTAACAATTTTGTTTTTGTACCCACTAAATATTGCGCAATCGTATGCGTATACGATGCAATTCCACTCATTCTTTGTAAAAAGTTCAAAGCCGTTCTTTCCACTGTTAAAATGACACGAATGTCTCCAACTACTTCAGCCATCACCATTCCATTCTTGACTGCATCTCCATCTTTGCAGTAGAAAGTAACTTTAGTTTTCGGATCCACTAACATAAAAGCTCTTTCAAAAACGGCCAATCCCGCTACGATTCCATCTTGTTTTGCAATCAATTCCGCTTTTCCTAATTGATACTCTGGCATCACACAACAAGTCGATAAATCCACATTGGTGATATCTTCTTTTAATGTAGCCATCAAAACATCGTCAATATTTCCATTCATTGCGATTCCACTCGTTCTAAAATTCATACCTAACGTTCCTTTCGAATTTCTTTCCATACTAAATCTTTATATTCTTCAACCAATCGATCTTGATCCTTTTTTAATTCCATCTTTTTTTCTTGCCACACTTCATCAAAACTAGCATCGCTATGAAGTGGTAATGCATTGATTTCCAGAGCAGCCCTTTTAGCAAACACTAAGCTTTCCAACAAGGAATTGCTCGCTAAGCGGTTTCTTCCATGCACTCCATTGCAACTCGTTTCCCCTGCTGCATACAATCGATCCATAGTCGTTTTTGAATTCCGATTCACATGAACTCCACCCATGAAATAGTGTTGAGCCGGTACGACAGGAATCCATTCATGAATCGCATCATACCCTTCTTCTAAACAACGTTGATAAATGTTTGGGAAATGATTTCGAATCACATCTTCTCCTAAAACTGTCATATCCAACCATACATATGGTGTATCATCTTTTTCCATTTGTTCATGAATCTTAGCAGTCATCAAATCTCGAGGCAATACTTCGCTCGCAAACCGGTTTCCATCCGCTCCCCTAAGCAAAGCGCCTTCTCCACGGACCGATTCACTAATTAAAAAGCTTCTTCCCGCTTCTTTTGTATACAATGTGGTTGGATGAATTTGTACATAATCTACATTTTCTACTTCAATGCCATGTTTTAAAGCAATCGCTACTGCATCCCCCGTTAGACAAGGAAAGTTTGTCGAATGCGGATACAATCCCCCTATACCTCCTGATGCAAGCAGAGTATAGCTTGCTTCAATCGCAAATACATTCCCTGCTTGATCTTTGCATGCGATTCCTAAACATGTGTTATCTTTTTCAATGATATCTAACATCGTTGTATATTCCATCAATGTTATATTTGATTGTTTTTGAACCGCCGATAATAAATTACGGGTAATTTCTTTCCCTGTAATGTCTTTGTGAAATAAGATACGAGCAAATTCATGCGCACCTTCCCGAGTGTATTTAAAGCTTCCATCTGCATTTCTTTCAAAATCGACCCCATAAGATACAAGTTCATCTATAATTTCTGGTGAGCTTTTAATCATGATTTCAACCGATTCGGCTCGATTTTCATGGTGTCCTGCCTTCATTGTATCTCGATAAAAGCTTTCATAGTCGTCTTCGTTTTTTAAACAACAAATCCCACCTTGAGCTAAATACGAATCGGATTCTTCAAACGATGCTTTCGAAAGCATGATGACTTTATATTTTTCACACAAATGCAAAGCTGCAAAACATCCACTCACCCCACATCCAACAATGACGACATCACAGTTTAATTTTTCCATTTTATTTCCCCATTTCCATCATATTCTTTAAGGCATGCAAAGCAAGTCTTGATTTTTCTTCTGGCATACACACTTCATTTTCTTCAGTTTGAAGCGCATGCAATACTTTTTCCAAAGTAATCTTTTTCATATTTTCACAAACTTGATCAAAACGCACAGGAATAAATGTTTTTCCTGGATTTTGTTTTTGAAGCTCATACAAAACTCCCAATTCCGTTCCAATTAAGAATTCTTTAGCATCGCTTTTTGTCGCATACTCAATGATTCCAGATGTACTTCCAACATAATCTGCTAAATCACATAAGTCTTTTTGACTTTCGGGATGAATCAACACTTTCGCTAGTGGATGTTGTGCTTTGGCTTCTAGCAATTGTTCTTTGCTTACACGATGGTGGACAATACAATAGCCGTCATTTTTAATAAAGTTTTTTTCAGGCACTTGCTGTTGAACAAACGTAGCTAAGTTTTGATCGGGAATAAAGTAAATATTCTTTTGTGGCAACCCCTTTACGATTCGAACCGCATTCGAAGATGTCACACATACGTCCGATACCGTTTTTAACTCAGCTGTAGAATTAATATAGCAGACAACGGCCACATCGTCATATTGTTCTCGTATTTTTTTTACACGATCCACATACGCCATATGGGCCATTGGACAATCGGCACTCATATCTGGCAACAATACTTTTTTATTTGGATTCAATATTTTAGCACTTTCCCCCATAAACATAACTCCCGCAAATACGATGATTTCTGCATTGGTTGTCATGGCTTTTTTAGCAAGCGCAAAAGAATCTCCTACAAAATCTGCGATTTCTTGCACTTCCCCAGGAACGTAGTAGTGCGCTAAAAGAATCGCATTTTTTTCTTTTTTTAATCTTTTTATTTCATCAACAATCGACATTTCTATTACCTATCCTTTTACCAAGTGTAGATTATACACCCTGACAAGACACCTGACAAGACACCTAAAAAAAAGAACCTCAATCGGAGATTCTTTGTAAGCCCTTATATACCATATAACTACAAATACAAGAAATTACAATGCCAGCTAAAACATCACTAGGATAATGTACACCCAAATACAATCTAGAAAAGGCAATTAAGCACGCCATTGCAAACGCAGGCACTGCCCAAGTTTTTTTCTTCATCCACACAAACATCCAAGCAAACGCAAACGCTATCGTCGTATGCGAGGAAGGAAATGAAGATCCAGCCGGAGCTGGTCCTACCTTTTGTAAAACATCACAAGCTACAAAAGGTCGCGGACGCATCACTATACTTTTTAACCCCAAGCCATTGATCAGCCAGCAAATAAAAATGCCTAAAAAGATATACATGCCGACTTTTCTTGTTTTCTTGAAAAGACACAATCCGAGTGAACCCATCGCCAACAACCAAACTAAGTTAGATATCGTCAAAAAGAATGTATTCCACATGGGTGTTCGAAGATCTTGTAGCCACAATAAGATTTTTAGATCCATTACCAAGTTACGATTTCTTCTTCCTCTTCTTCTTGTTTTTGCCGCAATTCTTCTTGTTTGCAACGTACCCACATATCATATGGAGTCAATGCTCCTGCATCTTCTTCTTTGTGGTCTCCTTCAATGACTTCACATTCTTTTTCAATAAAATCTGTTTGAGATAATTTTTCTCCTACACGTCCTGAACGGAATGCACTTGGTCGTTTTCCAATTTCTAAGAATAAAGTGTCTGTCATTCCATATACCGCTTTGATTGGTGTCTTTGTTGCATATTCTAATTCATCTAAGATGGCTTTGACATACATGAATAAAACAGCTTTATCGATGTTTCCTTTAAAAATCACATAAGGAATGTGATCGTTTGTCACAATTAAAGGTTGCGATAATATAAATTTATTCACAATGCTTTGAAGCAATTCATTTTTAATAATGTCTTCCATGTATTCTCTATACATTGTATCTGTTGCCATACGTTCTTCATCTGGCAACAGTTTAAAATACATAGTTGGATTTACACTACTGTGACGGAACAATGTTCCTTGTACACTAGTCACATATAAAACTCGATACGGTTGTTTTTCTTTTTTTATCATAAATATTGATTCCTCCAACGATAATATTCTTCATCTTTCTCTTCCGAAATTCCTTCTTCTTCTTTTACAATCAAAAATGTATTGTTTTGGAAAATATCCAAAAAGTCATTCATTTTCAATCGGACATTCCACTGGTGGGAACTCGAATATAAAATTCCATGTTTCATCTTTAACAAAATCGGTTTTTCAACGACACGAAGCGTATGTCCTTCTTTTAGATAGGGCAAAGCTTCCATCGGATTTTGAAGTATTTGTTCAATCATAGCAGTATTGTAATATAGTCGCAAAGAAAAGACCAGCATTAATCATTGCTGGCCCATGTTGGTGTTTGTTTTCCGCGACGTACTAAAATCGCTTTTTGAAATTCTGTTTGGTTTAAAAAATGCAAGATATCCGTTGTTTCTTCTTCTGTACATCCGAGTAATAGTTTCACAACACAATCTTTTTTTAATATATCCGCCGAAATCACGATTGCTTCAATTTGAAACGTTTTTCTAGACCCTTTGAAAATATTAATCGGTGCTTCATCCGTTGCCATTGTGTCTTTTAAAATTCCATAATCAACCGGATAAATTAAATTAGGGTATTTTGGATGTTTCGATCCTTTCGGACGATCAATCATACATGAGCTAGACAACAGAAGTGTATCCAATTTTTGCCAAAAATAAACATTATTTTCTAATTGCTCCATAGTTACCTCCTGATTCGCTTTCATCATTATACAATATATTACATAAGAATGAAACTTTTTTCATTCTTCATTTGTAACAATTTTAATATTCTCTAAAGAAGCGCTCAATCTCTCGTTGATCACGACTCATTTCCAAAGCCACCATCAATAAAATCCGAGCCTTATGCGGTGATAATTTATATGCAGGAATCGTATGCCGATGTGGATCAAACACATCCGATTCAAAGACAGCCCCTTCTAACAATCGAGACGAACGAACCATCTTACACTCTCCTGTATAATTCGAAATGATTTCTTCGATTTCTTTCGGATAATTTCCAGAACCCGTTCCCGCAAAGACAATCCCTTCGTACTGCTCTAGCATATATGTAAGCAATTTAGGATCTACATTGGAATGCACATAAAAAATTCCAACCTTCGGTAAACTTTCATATTGGCGCATCGAAAAAATCGAATCGTGTGTATGTTTTCGATACGGCTTATTCATCAAGTATACTTGATTATCACGCATATAACCCAATGTTCCAAATTCACCCATTTTAAAAGCATCTGTTTTAATACTATTCGTCTTGATTAAATCTCGACCTGAAAAAATCGTATCCGATAAAACCGCAAGTACACCCGTATCATACGAATTTTCATCACTAGCTAGCGCCACCGCCTCATATAAATTCATCGGACCGTCAGCACTTGTTGCCGTGGCTGGACGCATAGCTCCCGTTAAAACAACAGGTTTTTTGACATCCAATGTTAAATTTAAATAAAAGGCCGTTTCTTCTAATGTATCCGTTCCATGTGTAATGACCATTCCGTCGATGGAAGGATCCATTTCTAAATCATGGCACACTTTTCTTAATTTAATCCATTCTTCAATTCCCATATCATTTGAGTCCACTTGGCAAATAGGAATCATTTTTAAATGAGCCAATTCTTCAATTTCTGGAATGGATTGGACAATTTCTTCTACAGAAAATTCTCCTGCTTTATACTCACTGCTTTTTCCTTTTCCAGCAATGGTTCCTCCCGTAGCAATAATCGCTATTGTCTTCATTCTCCTTGCGCTCCTTCTATAAATTTCCAAACATTTTGATCACTCGCTCTATGAAAGTCTACAATTGAATCTACATCCCATACGCTGACTTCTTGCAAAGCCGCATCAAACCCAACTCCAACTTGTACCGCTTCACCAGAACGAATTTCATAAATTGAAGGGGTATATAAGAAATAAGGGAACAATTCTAAAAAAGCTTTTCCTTCTTCACTCTCGGAAATGAGCGTATCTCCTTCTTTTTTAAATTGAAACGATGTCACATCCAATACATACACTTGTACACCCGGATGCTCTTGTTTGCTTTTGTCAATCAACTCATGCAATTCTTCACAAAATGGACAATTTTCTCGTTCAACCATTAAAACAAAATCTTCTTGTCGTTCACACATTTCAACAACTTCATCCATCGTAACTGGAATTTCTTCATACGCCTTTGCAGAATTACATCCGACTAGTGCACATGCCAACAGAAGCATACATGCTCTTTTCATCCATTTTTTCATATATTATCGACTCCATCCATCTAATAATTTTGTGATTGAGAAGGCAAGATTTTCTAATTTTTCCGCCCCATATTTTAAAGCCACTTTAAATTCCATGGCTCGATCGGACGATGAAAAAATCCCAATCATACCATGATTGTATAATTCTTCATATCCTAACCCTAAAGCCCCGCTCAAACAAATAACAGGTACATTTTGTTTTTGAGCCATTGTCGCAATCCCAAAAGGGACCTTTCCATACAATGTTTGCCGGTCCGTTTGACCTTCTCCAGTTATGACTAAATCTGCGGTCGCAATTTCTTTTTCCAATCCAGAATACTGCATGACCAATTGAATGCCCGGAACCATTTTAGCTTTAAACACTCCCAATAGCACAGCTCCAATCCCTCCGGCTGCTCCCGAACCAGGAAACCGATTCATATCAGCATGAAACGTTTGTTCTATTTTTCGATTGTAATGATGCATCGCTTCATCCAATTCTTTCATTTGAGAAGGATACAATCCTTTTTGTTTTCCAAATGTATAGGTTGCTCCTTCACTTCCATATAAATGATTTTTAACATCACATGCTACAATCCATTCAATATCTTTAGGAATGTACACATTGCGTTTGTCAATGTAGGCAATTTTTTCTAACGAGTATGGAAAATCTGTCAATTCTTGGCGATTTCGATCATAAAAAATAGCGCCAAATGCTTTTAAAATTCCCATACCTCCATCGTTTGTTCCACTTCCACCTAAACCAATGATAATTTTTTTACATCGTCGTTGTATCGCATCTTGGATCACGATTCCAACACCTTGACTTGTGGCCACCATCGGATTTCTTTTCTCTTTTGGATATAAATTCAATCCAATGCAGCTAGCTACATCGATGATGGCCAATCGTTCTGCTTCATTCCATCCATAGATGGCATCGATTGGATTGCGATAGAGGTCAATGGTTTGTACATGTACAGGCATGGCCTTTGCATAATTGGAAAGCACTTGGGCTGTTCCTTCGCCTCCGTCTGCCATAGGAAAACAGACGACTTCATGTTGGGGGTTGGCTTTTTTTATTCCATTTTGAATGTGTGTACAAGCTTCTTGGCTCGTCATGCATCCTTTAAAGGAGTCACTTGCTATAATAATTTTCATATCCATATTTTAGCATAATTCATTTTCAATTTGTCACAAAAAACGAGGTGTTATATAATGGATAAGATAAAGTTCACGGAGGATTGGATATGGAAAAGAAACACATCGTTCTTTCAGTTTGTGGAGGAATCGCTGCTTATAAAGCCTGTGACATCGTCAGTCGTCTTTCCAAAAAAGAGTACGAAATCAAAGTCATTATGACAAAGCACGCAACTGAATTTGTATCGCCTTTAACTTTTGAAACATTGAGCCATCATACTTGTGAGGTGGATACATTCGATCCAAGAAACGAAGATCCAATTGCTCATATCACATTAGCTAAGTGGGCCGATGCTATGGTGATCGTTCCTGCTACAGCCAATATGCTGGCAAAAGTTTGCTTAGGACTGGCGGATGATTTAGTATCTACAACATTTTTAGCAGCACATTGTCCAAAAATGATTTGTCCAGCGATGAATGTACACATGTATGAAAACAAAACGACCCAACGCAATTTAAAACTCGCCAAAGAGTTAGGATATCAAATTGTTGAACCAGAAACAGGAAGGTTGGCTTGCCAAGATGTAGGAAAAGGAAAGCTAGCAAGTGTAGATACAATTGTAGAAGCGATTGATGCGATTTTTGAAACAAAACAACCTTTAAAAGGAAAACATGTTTTAATTACGGCCGGTCCAACGCAAGAAAGAATGGATCCCGTTCGTTTTATTTCCAATCATTCGAGTGGAAAACAGGGGTATGCGATTGCCAAAGCGGCCAAGGCATTAGGCGCTGACGTTACGCTTGTGCATGGTCCTGTACAGTTAGCCGATTTAGATGGTGTACATATGATTTCGATTGTGAGTGCCCAAGATATGTTTGATGTCATGAAGGAAGAAAGTCAAAAGGCTGATTATATAATTATGGCTGCGGCTGTCGCAGATTATCGTCCAAAAACGATGGCAGAACAAAAAATGAAGAAGAATGCTGAATGTATGCAAGTGGAATTTGTGAAAAATCCAGATATTCTTGCTTATTTAGGTCAACATAAAAAAGCCACCCAAGTCCTTTGTGGCTTTGCGATGGAAACAGAACATTTATTAGAAAATGCACGTAAAAAATTGGAATCAAAAAATTGTGACATGTTGATTGCCAACAATTTATTCACCAAAGGGGCCGGATTCAATACGGATACCAACGTGGTTACATTGTTGTTGCCAGAAAAAAACATTCCTTTTGAGACATGTACAAAAGAACAATTAGGATATGAAATTTTAAAAACGATGCAAGACATTGAAGAAAGAAGGAACACTACATGCTAGTAGCGATTGATGTAGGAAATACAAACATCACGATTGGAATTTATAAAGGAAACAATTTATTGGCCAATTATCGTATGACTACGAAAATTAAAAGAACAAGCGATGAATATGGATTCATGCTCAGTAACTTTTTAGAAAATGCCAATGTAAAAAAAGAAGACATCGAAGATGTCATCATATCGAGTGTTGTTCCTAAAATCATGCACTCTTTCAAAAATGGAATTGTAAAATTCTTAAATGTGGAACCTACCATTGTAGGGCCTGGTATTAAAACAGGTATTAGCGTTCAATTGGAAAACCCACGCAGTGTAGGAGCGGATCGAATTGCCGATTGTGCCGGTGCGTTCTATGAATATGGAGGCCCTGCATTGGTTGTCGACTTTGGAACAGCGACTACATATGATTATGTAGATGAAAAAGGAAACTTTAAAGCTGGAGCTATCGGCGTCGGAATTGAATCGGGGGCTAATGCTTTATGGGGACAAACTGCTCAACTTCCTGAGATTGAAATCAAACGTCCACAGTCGATTTTAGCGAAAAATACGCAAACAGAAATGCAAGCGGGAATCTTCTATCAATTTTTAGGTGGATTCGAATTAACTGTTAAACAATTTAAAAAAGAAATCAAAGGCAATTTTAAAGTCATCGCAACTGGAGGCCTTGGAAGAATCATTTGTGATCATACAGATTTAATTGATGTATATGATCCAAACTTGATTTTCAAAGGTTTAAAAGTCATTCACAATAAAAACAAAAAAGAAGAATAATTCAAAAAAAAGGATGTCCCATCATCCTTTTTTTATTGTTATTTTGTCATTTTTACAAAAACTAGCAAATGGACATTGTCCACATTTTGGATTTCTAGCCGTACAAAAGTAACGACCAAAGAAAATAAAATCATGATGGGCTTGGTTCCATTTGTTTCGATCAATTTTCCGTTTAAGTTTTTCTTCTACTTTTTCAACCGAATCATCCGGCTTAGCTAGCCCTAAACGTTTACTCACTCGATTGACATGCGTATCAACCGCAAAACTAGGAATATCAAAAATCACACTTCGCACTACATTGGCTGTCTTTCTTCCAACACCTGCTAAAGACTGCAATTCCTTATACGTATGCGGTACGACCTCATCAAAATCCGAAACTAATTTTTGCGCAAGTAAAATTAAATTTTTCGCCTTTGCATGATAGAAGCCTAACGTATGAATATGCGCCTCAATTTGTGGAATGCTTGCCTTAGCCATACTACTCGCAGTTGGAAACTCTTCAAATAAATGCGGCGTCACTTTATTAACCATCGCATCTGTCGTCTGGGCCGAAAGAACGACCGCCACCAACAATTGAAAAGGCGTCGTATAGTACAATTCACATTTTGCGTTTGGAAAGATTTCTTCTATCTTTTCAACAATTTCATTACCGTTCATCGCTTACCACATTCGACTTCTTCCGTTGTCAATCCTTTGTTTTTCCATGAAACCAAAATACGCTCAATATAATTTAATTCTCTTCGATCATATACAGCGGCTTCATTCAAAGCACAAATCACTTTCTTTTCTCCATGCACTTGAGCCAATTCTAAAATCTTTTGCATTTCAAAAGAAGAAAGTCCACGACCAAATTCATCTTCAAACTCTTGAATAATTGATTGCGAAAGTGGTTCTCCTCCTGGAGCACTCACATTTAACAAACCATCTAAACAAAATAAAAGTTTTCCTTTATCAAAATCAATCGTCAAATATCCTTTTTGAGATAGACTTGCAAATATTTCTTCCACTTTTTCTACATCAATCTTACATTTATCGGCAATAATTTCATGCTGGATTGGAATTTGATTTTGATTCAAAAAATCAATAAGCAATAAAACCAACGCTTCTTGAACATCCACATGAAGATCTTGTAAGTGATCCAAAATCCAAGCTTGTCGATTTAAATATGGAGAATTCCAATTTAATTTTTCCATCCATCGTCCACCTGCCTTTCATATACTTTTTCTAACGTATCATAATCAAGCATCAACACTCGATTTGAACCATGCAACTCATAACAAGGACTATCGTATCCAAACGTCAAAGAAATCGAATCCGTCTTTAAATTGTATTGATTTTTTGCGACATTCTTCGCCTCTTCATAATCCAATGTTTCAATATCACGCGTCGTAATAATTTCACACTTTTCATTGAACCAATATAGAGTATCGTCCGTATATCCTTGATAAGTTAAGTAATCAAACGTGTTTTCTTCCAACCCTTTGATCCCTTTTACTTCTTTTCGAATTTGGGCATACCGATTTTCACGCTTTTCTTCATAAATTCGAGCCGGACCACTAATGAAAACCGACCACAATAACGCAATCATCAACACAATGATTGCCATCAAAAGAATCGTCATCCAAGATCCAAAATATTTACTTTTTTTCTTTTTTCTAGGCATGCCTTCACTCCCTTTTGCTTAGTTACACCAATGTTCAATAAATTCTGCAGCTCGATGGCTTGCCTTTTGAGCAAACGTTTGGAATTCCATCGGATTTCCATCATGACACACAACATCACTCAATGAACGCAACACTAAATATGGAGTATGGAACGATGAAGCCACTTGTGCAATCGCTCCCCCTTCCATTTCTGAACAAGCCGATTGTGGAAAACGTCGCATCAATTTTTCAAAATCGGCCGGGTCGCTCATAAAAATATCTTGTGTTGCTACAGCACCTACCGAATAAGGGATCTTTAATTCCTCTGCAATCTGAACTCCTTTTTTAACAAGCTGTTCTTCAACATCAAAGCACATTCCAATGCCCGCTTCTCCATCTAAAGGACTCGTATCAAAGTCCGCCTGAATGACTTGATTAGAAATTACCATATCCATCACGTTTTGTTCCGGTTTTAAACCACCCGCAACACCCACATTGATTAATACATCTACTTTTTCTTTCATCAATACAATCGTTGCTGACATAGCTGCCTTACACTTTCCTACACCCGCTAAACAAAGAACAACCTCTTCGTTACCTAGCGTTCCATAATGTAAAACTGTATCTTGAATCGTTTCTACACGACTTACATTCATTCTTGATTCGATGGCTTGCAATTCGCTCTCCATCGCTACAATAACACCAATCATGCTATTTTCCTTTCTTTTGACATACGTAAAAATATTTTTCCCCTTCACAAAGGCCTTCTTGGTCAAAATCCGTTGTGATTGAAAGAATATGAAAATACTTTTCTAATTCCTTTTGAATCCAAATAGGATCATACACTCTTTGAATATGATGCTCTTGTACCATTTGACCATCCTTATAAAAAGCAAAATCTTGATATACAAATTCATCTTCAGCCATAATCGACCATTGACATTGACAACCATCCTCAAAACAGCCTGCCTCGTTGAATTCGTCACGAAACTCTTCTAAACGATCCCAAGAATGCATATCAAAGAAAAATAAACCATCTGCTTGTAAATGTGCATCCACTTGTTCAAAAAAAGAAATCACATCTTCTTTTTCTAAAATGTAATTAAAACTATCACACAAGCATAAAATCGCATCATACGTTGAAAAATTAGACAACTCCAACATATCTTGTACATAAAATTGAATCCTATTTTCAACATCTTTTTCTTTCGCACGCTCGATCATTTTTGCACTCAAATCCAAAGCCGTCATATCATACCCTAAGCAAGCAAGCTCATGTGTGATTTCTCCACTTCCGCAAGCAAGCTCTAATACTTTCTTACCCGGCTTCCAAGCTGCCATCCAATCCACCCAAGCTTGGGTAGCTTCATCGTCTTTCACTAATGCATCATAATATTGAGCCAATGTACTATAAATCATAAACCCTCACCGGCACATCTTGGTATAGACGATCTAAATTGTAGACGCTTCTCTCTTCTTGAACAAACAATTGAACAACAACTTCTCCAATATCAATTAAAATCCAACGAGAATTTGCATCTCCTTCCACATGGTAATCGCCCGTATACCCGAATGTATGCACACTCTCTTTAATATTTTGTGCAATCGCATTGTTTTGACGAATATTCGTCGTTGAAACAACAATCATCGAATCCACAAACGGAGTCAAAGAGCGCACATCATAACAACGAATATCTTGACCTTTTCTTTCACTAATCGCTTTTAAAACTACATCTAGTAATTCCATGTTTATTTTCCTCTACTTAAATATTTTTTGTTTTCTTCTTTGACCCATTCAAACCCTGCCTGAATATTTTCAGTACAAGCTTGAATCATCGCCGAACTATCATATCCACGAAGTGGATCTAACTTATCCGCACAAAAGACAATCATAGCATACGGATCTTGACTCGACCCAAACACATGATGATAAATTGCATGCGCAATTCGTTCATCATGCAAATAAAAAACACGCTTTATAACTTGCGCACCCACAAACCCATGCCATGTAGGAATCGGACAATCAATTTGATCCGAACATGTCGCAAGCATCCATTTTTTCATCTCATTCACCGGCATCGACTTACAAATATCGTGAAATAAACCAATCAAATACGCCACTTGGCCATCCAAATGATTGCCAATCGCAAATTGTTCACAAAGATGCGCTACCGAAAGACTATGCTCAAACCGTTTGGGCTTCACTCGATATTGTACAAAATTTTGAATATATAATCGATGATCATATATATATTTCAATACGTTTTCATTCATATAATTCAACTTATTTCCCATTCGAATTTCAGAAGAAGAAACCGGAACCATCGGCATATGTATGCATTGAATCGAATATGGATTGTTTGCAAACCGTCCATTCCGATCAAAGCAAACAAAATGGGCCATTTCAACAAGTGCATCCGCATGCTTCCAAGCATGGAATTGTTCAAGCTGATCGTTTCCAATCAGCCATGTAAAATCTATATCCGGATACTTTTGTTTTAGTGTCGACAAGGTATCATACGTATAACTTTTTCCTTGTCTTTCTATTTCAAGCGTTGAAACATGAAATCGTGGTTCATCTTGAATGGCCAATTCAATCATATGTAAGCGATCCAAAGAAGAAGTCAATTCTCGATCTTTTAAAGGCGTCGCTTTGGTTGGCATCAGCCATACTTCATCCATATTTAATTTTGAAAGGGCTGTTTTCGCCATTTGAATATGTCCATTATGGATAGGATCAAAGGAACCGCCCAAGATTGCCACTCGTTTCATTATTTCAAACCTAATTTATTTTCTTTACTACGACGATATAAAACAAAAGTATGCCCTACGATATGAACCACATCACTGTGTGTATTCGCCGCGCATTCAATCGCAGCCTCACGCGTATCGATTGGTGCTGTCTTCAATAAATTACATTTTACCAATTCGTGTGCTTCTAAAGCATCATCGAGTGATGTATATAAATTTTGAGAAAGTCCCACTTTTCCAATTTGAACCAACGCAGACAACTGCATTGACATACTTCTTAAATATTTTTTATCTTGATTGCTTAACATTAAATCATTGCCTTTCTAAAGGTTACATGAATCCCTTTGTGTACTTTTACGCTGATGCGATCAATCGATCCTGAAACACAAAACCATCCAAGACCATGAATCACGACATCCATTTTCCCATTAAATTTTGGTGCTTGGAATGTATGCATCGTCAACATAGACGTATCCAATGCAGGCACTAACATTTCATTTAAGTGCGCATTCCATAACGCATCCGCATTCTCTAATTTTCCACGATGAATGGATAAGTTTCTTGAAAAATATCCAACCACACTCGCTTTTCCGTTCGTGCTCACATCCAAGCGAGCCAAACCACCAACCGCAAACGATTGATTCTCATAAATTTGTGAAACCAAAGGACGAATTGTCTTTACTGGGATCACAGTCTTTAAATCTTTCTTATTCAAATATGTCAATACGCTATGATAATTTTCAATCCCTGGTGTATCGTACCAAGTCGTATGATCTCTAGAAATCTCAACAATATCCAAAGTCGTACCCGGATTTCGAGAAGTTGTTAACACTTCTTCATCCAACAAGGCGTTGATCACTGTGGATTTTCCCGCATTGGCTACACCCATAAAAATAATATTTTGATCAAATTGATCAATGATATCTTTTATATTTTCAATAGAATCGCTGGCTTCTTGGCCCTTTTCTAAAAAGCCACCCACCATTAAGATTCCTTCTACATGAATGTTTTCTTCCTGCAAACGTTGTTGTACAAACGCAAAGACTTTTTCATCGCTCACCGTACTTGGAAGCACATCACGTTTTGTTAGTACCATCACAATTGGTTTTCCTGGTAACTTTTTATTTAAATTCGAAATCATACTCGCTTCTAACGCAAAGACATCCACAATCCAGAATACGATTCCTTCCAATTGATTGATTTTCTCAAATGTTTGATTCGAATCAATTCCTTGTTTCATATCCACTGTGACATCTCCATAATGGCGAATTCGAAAACATCTTTGACAATAGTCCGATTCTAATTTAGGAACATACCCTAGCGCATGCACGTCTTCATTTTGAAGAGCAATTCCGCACCCTTTACAATATTTAGTCATCGAAGTCTCCTTTTTTAAACTCATTCTTCTTTTCATAATGACGATATATGAATTTTTCAAAGAATCGATTGATTCTCGTATCCAATTTATCATCTTCCGTAATCGGAGCGGTTAAAATCGTATACACTCCGGCAATGTTTCCCCCTAACATATCTGTCAGCAATTGATCTCCCACAATCGCGGTTTGATCTGGACGAACATGATAGTGGGCCATTGCTTTTTTGAAATTATGTTGAAGAGGTTTAAACGATAATGGAAATACAATTTCGACACCCAAATCTTGAGAAAATTTCTTAGCTCGAGAAGGGCGGGCATTCGAACACAAGGCGATATGGATACCTGCATTTTCCATCTTTTGAATGAATGCTTTTACTTTATCGTTAGAATGTGGATCATTCCATGCGACCAAAGTATTGTCAATATCGCACAACAACAATTGAATTCCTTGTTTTTTTAACCGATCAATCGAAATATTTTGATAGTTTCGAACATAATATTTTGGTTTAAATAAAGTCATTTTTCTCCTTTTTATCAAAAACAAGACCTAAATAGATCTTGTTTGTTACATGAAATACTCAAGAAACGGATATTTTTCTTTATAGCGAACCATCAGCGAAGCAAACGCTTGGGCACAAGCTAGTGTTAAAAAATATACAACTAAATTCGCATCCGGAATGAGTATAAATAAAATCCGGGCAAACAATACATGCGATGTATAAATCAAAATCGAATCACTTCTTAAAATCCGATATTGTTCTTTATAAGGCATTTGAATCGCAAGCAATCCATTCACTAAAAAGTACGTAGTAGGTACAAGCATAATGAACATACTACTTAGATCTTGTAAAATGCCTAACTTATTGTAAAGAATGACTTCCAAGCTCAATATCACAAAACAAGCTCCAAAACCCATTCCACTTACTTTCTTTGGTAAACGATTGGTTTTTGACAAAAGCAAACCGATTGAAATAAACATCGGTCCAAAAAACAATCCATTTCTTGCCGTCACTAAAGTTTTTGTAAAAAATCCATACAAAACAGAAATCACGGGCAAGCTCTCCCAAATGGGAGCATAAATATTAATAAAGTATCCAATTATATATAAGATCAAAGACACTTTTAACGTATCCATCATCCCTCTATGCTTATACAATTCATAGACGATGAGCGTTCCAAAAATCAAAGCTGGAAAAAACCATAAATGATAATAACTTCCATTGAGTAAAGCATCTCGAATCCATCCTAAAACGGAATACCAAGCAGCCCCTGCTGACATATAATTCCAAATCGTATATGGAAGGTAAATCACAGTCCACAATCCATACATAATCAACAATCGAAGAATGAATTTCTTCAAATGCTCTAAATTGTCTTCTTCATTGTCTTTCCATTTTCTAAAAAAGAAAAATCCAGACGCAGTAAAGAAGAAAGGTACGGCCAATCGGCAAACGATATGAAGCCAATACGTATTAAACGTTTCTGATATATCAATAAAAGGGTATGTATGAATACATACCACAAGCAAAGCGGCAACATACTTAGCTATGTCCATAGCTGCGTAGTTTTTCTTATTCATTCCCTATCTCTTTTCTAGGCGTGGAATACGAGCTGCAATAGCGGATAAGGTTTCATTGTTGATCGTGTGCGCTTTGCGACTGATTTCATCAATCGTCACTCTTTCATCACCTTGTTGACCAACGAGACAAACGACATCCCCCTCTTGTACGTTTTCTACATCCGTTACATCTATCATACATTGATCCATACAAACGTTTCCTACAATCGGACACCGTTTTCCATGTACCAACACTTCTAATCCTTGGTTCGATACCAAACGTGGCAAACCATCCGCATATCCAATCGACATCGTCGCAATCTTTGTTGGTTTCTTGGCGATAAAATGACGTCCGTATCCAACGCTTTGACCCGGTTGAATCCACTTCACAACACTCACATTGGCATATATAGAGAGGATGGGTTTAAAATTTGGACAAGATTGAATCTCTACCGAATCATCACTCGTAACTCCCATATATAATAAACCAGGTCGACAATAGTCATATCCTAAATCCCCGTAGTTTAAAATTCCATAACTATTTTGTATGTGGCGCAACCCCGCATCGATTTGGTTTGCTTTTAAATTCTCTAAAACTTCTTCAAACAATTCAATTTGATGGCGTGTAAAACTTGCACTATCCTCATGTAAATCATCGCTTACAGGAAAATGTGAAAAGATTCCTTCCACACGCACATTCGATAAACGATATTCAAAAAGAATATCGTCCATATGCTTGTCTGCATCTTGGTATACGATTCCTGTACGATTCATTCCCGTATCCACTTTACAATGCGCACGAACGATACAATCGTTTTCTTGTGCCCATGCATTTAATGCTTCTGCATACGCTTTAGATACGAGCGATTGAACAATATTTTGCTCCATTAAATAGTGAAAATGTTCCTTAGGCGTATATCCTAAAACTAAAATATCCGATTGAATACCCGCATCCCTTAAATGCAATGCTTCATCCACACTCGATACCCCAAAAAAATCAACACCTGATTTTTCTAAAGCTTTTGTACAAGCGACATCCCCATGACCATAAGCATTCGCTTTTACAATTCCCATGATTTTCGTATTCCCGACAAGCTTTTGTACTTCATTCACATTGTGTTGAATGGCTTGATAATCGATTTCAGCCCATGCTCGACTGTACGATTCTAGCATGCGCCAACCGTCCTTTGCATCGCAAGTTCGATTAAACGATCAATCAAATCTGGAAAAGATACACCTGCTTCTTTCATCATTGAAGGATAACGAGATGTAGCTGTCATACCCGGAATCGTATTCAATTCATTCAATACGATTTCTTTTTCTGGCGTAACAAACATGTCTACTCGAGCCAATCCCGCACAGTTCAAAGCACGATATGAACGTTTAGCAAGTTCTTGCGCACGGGCAAACGTATCTGCATCAATACGAGCTGGACAATAGATGTTGGCTCCTTTCATTTCATATTTTCCTTCAAAGTCGAAGAATGCATTTCCAATTTCAATTTCGTCAATGCTTCCTGTAAAAATTTCTTCATTTCCCATAACGGCACAACCGATTTCAAATCCCTTGATTGTCTTTTCTACAAGGATTTTTCCTCGCCCATCCCAATAGAATGCATCTTTACAAGCTTCTTCAAATTCTTCTTTGTTTTCGACAAAGTGAACTCCATAACTGCTTCCTGCATTGCATGGTTTAATAATCCATGGCAATTCGATTTTTTCTTGAATCTCTTCAAATGTAGGATTTTCTCCATACGCGTGTAAACAAATATAGTCCGCACACGGAATGTTTGCTTCATCACATAAGATGTGCATAATTTCTTTATCCATACACATAGCGCTTGATAAAACATCGCATCCTACATAATGAATATTCATCAATTCGCAAAGTCCTTGTAAAGCTCCATCTTCTCCATTTTTTCCATGAAGGACAGGAAAAATACAATCCAATGGAATAATTTCATTTTTTCCATCCATCGCAAGAACCCCTTTATGTGTCCATGCACATGGAATCGCATCTTTTTCATTGTTCCATTCGTCGTGTTCAATCGCATCAATTGAACCTGTATAAATATATGAGTGACCTTGTTGGTCAATCCCAATATATGTCATATCGTAGTTTTCACAGCGGATTTGATGTAAGAAGGAAGCGACAGAGTGAAGGGATACCGAATATTCACTACTTTGTCCTCCAAATACAACTCCTAATTTCAATTTAGACATTTTATTTTCCCCCTGTTTGCAGTTGGGCAACGATTTCATCCATTGCCATGGCTCGACTTCCCTTTACAAGAATCAAACAATCTTCTTCTTTATATTCTTGTAAAGCTTGTAATAGTTGATCTTTTGTTTCCATCCACATAGACTCTGCTAAAAAGGCAGATTCTGTATGTTTGGACAATGGACCTGTACAATAGAGTCGGTCGACTCCTTTTTCAAAGGCATATTCTCCAATCGAAGCATGCAATTGATTTTCTTCCGGTCCTAAATCTAGCATATCGCTCAATACCGCAATATGAAGCTTAGCCGGAAGTGCCATCAACGTATCAATGGCTGCTTTAGCACTTTCTGGATTGGATTTGTATGTATCATCTAAGATTTTGGCTTTTCCAATCGAAACCAATTGCGTACGCATCTTTGTGATTTGCATCGTTTTCAAACCTTCTAAAATAGAATCTTCATGAATGCCCAATGCTTTGGCAGCCGCTATGGCCGGTAGTGCATTCATTGCTTGAAAATCTCCCAATGCATGTAAAATAACCGGTTGGGATGTGATGTTGGTTTCAAATTCAATACAATCTTCCTTATATAATATGTCGGATGTAATTTGAATTTGTCCAGATGCTCCAAAAGATACGATTTCTTTTGTGGCATCCAATTGTTTTTCTTTCAATACTTCGATGATTTCTGGGCAATCGGCATTGTAGTAAAACAATCCATGTGGTTTTAATCCATCGTAAATTTCACATTTTGCTTCCGCGATTTGTTTTCTTCCACCTAAGTTTTCCATATGCGCAGATCCAATCGTTGTAATAATAGAAATGTCCGGTTGGGCAATTTGACAAAGTGTATCAATTTCCCCTTTGTTTTCCATTCCCATTTCTAATACCGCAACTTCGATCTCTTCATCAAAATCTAAAACAGTCAATGGAAGTCCAATTTCACTGTTTCGATTTCCTTGCGTTTTTTGTGTTTTCTTTTCTTGCAAACAAATGCTGTAAATCATATCTTTACAGCTTGTTTTTCCATTCGATCCTGTCACAGCAATCACTTTGCAGTTTAATGTATCTAAATAATGTTTCGCTAATGTCTGCAACGCTTCAACAGTATCATCCACTAACAATAAGGCAATCCCTTCTGGATATGGTTTGTGATCTTTTTGCCACAAACTCACTTTCACACCTTGTTGAATGATTGAATCGATAAATGAATGCCCGTCCACGCGCGCTCCAAGAATAGGAACGAACAGATGATCTGCTCTTACCTTTCTAGAATCCACTTCCGCACCTGTAATTAAAGCGGATGAATCCATTTTTCCATACACTGGAACTTGTAGTAATTCAGCAATTTGTTGTATCGTCTTTTTCATATGGTTTTGAGCCTCCATTTGGAATTTATTATACCATATATGTATATATTTTAAAAAAAAATTAAAAATGCAATCGCCCCCACTTTTGGGCAAACTATTGTACAAATATGGCATTTTCAACCAAAAAAACCTGAAATCGTATACAATTTGTGTACAAAAACAACATTTTTTACGCTGTTCACATATTTTCCCACAAAAATAACATAAATTATGAAATGACCTATGATATACTGTTAATCAAGCAAGGACTAGAAAACCTTGCCGGTATGAATTCTTTTTTGATATTCATACAATTTTCTATCCCCTTAATTATGAAAAGCCAGACATCCCCTTAGTCTGGCTTTTCATCTATTTATCGTGTATTATACTATCATATATAAATATATGGGAGGTCAAGCTTATGTGTATTTTCTGCCAAATCGCTAGTGGAGAAATCCCTAGCCATAAAATTTATGAAGACGAATCCGTCATTGCCTTTTTTGACATCCAGCCAACTAGCTACGGTCATGCTTTGGTCGTGCCAAAAAAACACTTTGATTCTTTTTTAACTTGCGATCCAGAAACGCTTCATCACGTTTTTGAAGTAGCGCAAGCCTTAGCCAATCGATTCAAAGACACATTAAATTGCGATGGAGTCAACATCTTATCCAACTGTGGTAGCGCAGCCGGACAATCGGTTGAACACTTCCATGTACATATCATTCCTAGATATGAAGATTCGCCAAAAGAAAACATCAACATTCAATTCAATGAAATTGGAACTGTTGACTTTGAATCTTTGCTTGCTAACGTAAAACGGTAGAACTGAGTTCTACCGTTTTTTTATCTAAAACAAAGCACTAGGTGTAGATGTCGGAGTAAACAATCTTGTAACAACCATAACCAATATGGGAATTTCTTTCATCATAGATGAAAAGAAATTGAAGTCGATCAATCAATGGTTCCATAAGAAAAATGCTAGATTGCAGTTGGTTAAGGACACACAGCAAAACTACGAACAGACAAAAGCTTCTGGAATCATAGAGTGAATGATTATATGAGCAAGACAGCAAAAAAACTTATAGATTATTGTGTTGAAAATGATATTGGAACATTCGTCCATGGATATAATAAGACATTATAGAAAGAGTGTCGTATGTCTAAATCCAATAATCAGAATATTAAAACAAATGATAGAATATCTATACAAATTGAATGCCAATATAAATAATGCATTAAACATATTGAAAAAAAGTTGCCTAATCATAGGTGGAAACTTAAATAAAAACGAAAGTCTTTTAGAAGTTTTGATTTCTATAAGTCGGGGTAGTTCACTCAGCCTCGTTTACATTCACCGTCTCTACTTCATAATTTTTTCCAAACAACCGTTTTACATACGTATCATACGGTTCGATGCCTTCGTTTAATTCGGTCAAATATGCCTTTTGCCCAAATACATCTTGTTCTTGTACTTCTTGACTGTCATTGATTTCTGGAACACAAATCAAATAATACAATTCATACGATTGACTTTCATATTCATACTCTAAATGATAAATATTCACCATTCTATCGGTCTTTTCTGAATTCTTAGAATTCAAAAAAGCCGTATATACCAATTTTGAATTTGACAAAGAAGGCTTAGCTTGCGGCATTGAAAATTCCGTTCGAAAGATTTCTCTTTTTTTCCTTGCCAAAAAAGCATCCATTTCTTTTTGAATCTTTGTTACGTATTCGCTTGGAATTTGCGCAAAGTTTTCATATCGGTTATTCAACCCTTCGACCACAAATTCTTTTTCTAAATGAATCGGATTGTAGTGATATTCTTGTGCTAGATCTTCATCATATGTAGCTCGAACCACAATCACATCTCCATTTTTTAAATTCTCATTCGGTTCTATTTCATATTCGATACTATCATAAAAAGACTGGAGTCTTTGGTTTAAGTCTGTCATCGCACATGTCGCTTCTACCGTTGCTCGACCTTGTTCGCCTGTATACTCTACATCTATTTTCTTTGTCATATCAACATCAATCGTACGAATGAATGCAAAATATGACATCAAAAACAAACCCGAACAAATCCCAAATAAAGCAACAAAATAAATAACTTTATTCTTAATTCGATCTTCTTGTTTCATGACTTCCCTCAATCTATATATTGGGCTTGTTCACTCGCCCTTTTGACATATTCTAACATAGCCTTGTCTTTTTGCTGCAACAAAATTTCTTTTGCATCCTCTACACACACATTCATAATAGCCGGATCCTTTTCAAAATCCCCCAACACAAATGTTGGAAGCCCACTTTGTCGGGTCCCTAACAAATCTCCAGGTCCTCGCTGTTGTAAATCATAAGCCGAAATCGCAAACCCATCCTTTAATTGTTCCAATCGTTTCAATCGCTCAATCGCCTCTGGATCTCGACTCGAAGAAAGCAAGAAGCAATCTCCTTGAATCGAACCACGCGCAACCCTTCCACGAAGCTGGTGCAGTGTACTCAATCCAAATCGATGCGCATCATAAATAACCATCATAGTCGCATTAGGCACATCAATTCCTACTTCAATAACCGTCGTGCTAACTAAAATATCATATTCGTGTCTTGAAAAAGCCGACATCACCTCTTCTTTTTCTTCACTATGCATCTTTCCATGCAATAGGCCGATTGAATACGAATCCTTCAATGTCTTTTTCATGCCTTCATATACGCTTGTGACCGCTTTTAAATTCGTCTCTAAATTTTCATCAATCATCGGACACACCACATAACATTGTCGTCCTTGTTGTAAAGCTGACAACACTTCATTTAAGATTGGCCCCATACTCGATCCTGGCACATATTTTGTATTCACCGGTTTTCTTCCTGGAGGCATCGTTTGAATGCTCGATAAGAAAATATCTCCATATAAGAAATGGGCATACGTCCTAGGAATCGGTGTCGCCGACATCATTAAAAAATCGACATTCTTTCCTTTTTCTAATAGCGAACGCCTTTGTTTAACCCCAAAACGTTGTTGTTCATCCGTTACAACTAAGCCCAATCGATCAAATTGAATGGGATCTTGAAAAATCGCATGCGTACCCACAACAATGTCAATCTCTCCATGCGCTAAGCCTTCACTGATTTCTTTCTTTTCCTTCGTAGAAAGTGCCGAAACAAGCAAGCGAGCGGGCAAACCTAAATCGAGCATATTTTGATAATGTTGTCGGGCTAAAATTTCAGTCGGTGCTAAAAAAGCACTTTGATAACCAGATAAATACGCTGCATATAAGGCCATCATTGCCACAATCGTCTTTCCACATCCGACATCCCCTTGTACCAATCGATACATAACTTTTTCACTACGCATGTCCGCTACTATATCATCAATGGCCCCTTTTTGATCGGGAGTTAACGGAAATTTAAACGATTGAATTTTTTTATCAATTTGACCCTGATCAAATATTTTAGGTTCCTTATGTACAGTTTGAATTTGTTGCGCTTGCAAAGAGCATTGAAAGCATAAAAATTCCTCATACTTCAATGTTCGAATGGCTTGGTGCAATTGGTTCATATTAGCCGGCTGATGAATCCACATATAGGCTTTTTTTTGATCCAATAAACGGTATTTTTCTCGATATCGCCTTGGTACTACATCTTCAATCTGGTCAATCTGCTTAAGAGCCGTTTTCATAATCGCTTGCATATCCGATTGATGCATACCTTTCGTGATGGAATAAACAGGTTTTAGTCCGGCTTGTTCGCTCAATTTTTTATGATTGTATGTAGAGGCGACCACTTTGTTAGACCCTTGATATACTCCCATCACTGTGATTGTTTCTCCAAAGTGCAATTGATTTGTCCAAGGTCGATTGAATACGGTCACTTCAATTTCTTCATTCCATGTGATGACATGAAATTTTGTCATTGTCCGATTTTTAGGTAAACGGACTACATATGGTTTTGAAGCCACTAAGCCTTCAAAAGCAACCGAATCCCCAACCATCCATTCACTATATGGTAAACTTTCAATGGTTTCATATCGAAACGGATACGTTTTGATCAATTGTTCGAGCGTTGTAATTTTCATCTTTTGTAAAAATCCATAACGACGTGCAGTTATTTTCAACTCATTTAATTCCATGTTTTACCTCTATTTCGTATATTTTATCATACAATATACTCATACGATACAAATCTCAAGAATATCCAATTGTCATCATATACAGTTGCATTCGTTGCAAAAATCGTGCAACATATAGGTGTAGATTTTTAAAATAAAGGAGATACTATGAAAAAAGTTACTATTGTTATGGAGAACGACAAAGTAATGTCTGGTGAATTGTATCCAGATGTTGCTCCAAAAACGGTCGAAAACTTTGAAAAATTAGCCAACGAAGGATTTTACGATGGATTGATTTTCCACCGTGTAATTCCTGGTTTCATGATTCAAGGTGGAGACCCTGAAGGAACTGGAATGGGAGGTCCTGGTTATACAATTCCTGGTGAATTTACGGCCAATGGATTTGAAAACAACTTAAAACACGACCGTGGAGTATTATCTATGGCTCGTAGTCAACACCCTGACTCTGCTGGAAGCCAATTCTTCATCATGCATGCTAAAGCTCCACACTTAGATGGACAATATGCTGCATTCGGAAAAATCACAGAAGGACAAAATGTGATTGACTCCATTGCAGGTGTTCGTACAAACTGGCAAGATCGTCCAGTAAAAGAACAAAAAATAAAAACAATTCGCGTAGAAGACTAATCTTCTACGCGTTTTTTAATATTTCGCTTTTATGCTATCTTTCCATCTTCGATATATATGCGATTTGTACGTACACCAATCAATAATATAACTCCAAGGAAGTCGAATCATTTTCCGTAAAACATGAGGCAGCAACAAGATGCTCACAATTGTATAGAGTGTCATCATCCAAGGAAGTCGAACGAGTGAAAACCACTTTCCTAAACATAAAACAGAAAAGATAAAGAAACCTAGCATCGTGATTACCATCGTTTTTCTCAATTTTGTGAATGGTAAGCAAACCCGAACCAGCACCCAAATCGCATTGACTCCTGCTAAAATTGTACAAATCGTAGAAAATTGATCATGATTCATATCCAACAAAGGAATAAAAATCGATGTCACCCATACGATAAATACAACGCATAGAGCTCCTGGAATAGCTTTTAAAAATACATTTTTTAAAAAGTTTCCTACAACTCGTCTTTCATCTGGTTCTAATGTCAATATGAAACTAGGAATACCCGTTCCTAAAGATGAAATCAAAGTCAATTGAATCGGATCAAATGGATATTGTTGTAGCCAGAATAAAGTCAAACAACTTAATCCCACTGAAAATAAAGTTTTGACCAAAAACAAGGACGCCGTTCTTTGAATATTGTGAATAACACAACGGCCTTCTTTTAAAATGCTAGGCAACGCACTAAATTGATCTTTTAATAAAATCAAAGATGAAATATTTTGGGCTGCTTGTGCCCCAGATCCCATCGCAATGGAACAATCGGCTTCTTTCAATGCCATCACATCGTTCACACCATCTCCCGTCATGGCCACGGTATGTCCTTGATTTTTTAACGCCTGCACCATTTGTTTTTTCTGTTCCGGGCGCACTCTTCCAAAAATGGAATATTCTTCCATAATCTGTTCGATATTATCATGGTTTTGACTCATGTCGATGTATCGACCTTGAATGCCCACTTTTTTAGCAATGGCAGCCACCGTTCTTGCATCATCCCCAGAGATGATTTTCACTTGTACTTTTTGTTTCTTAAAATATTCAAAAATGGAATGAATGTCCGAACGCAATATATCTTGTATACACAGCAAAGCCAACAATTGCCTTTCTTTAACGAGCGCAATCACGCGCATGCCTTGATTGGCATATTGTTCGATTTTCTTTTCAATGTCTGGATCGATTTTCGATACGATAAAAGAATAGGCACCTGTATAATATGTGCCATCTTCAAAGGTAACAGATGCATACTTTTTGACACTCGAAAAATCTTCTTTGCGGATGGCTTTTCGATTCGCTTTGACATTGGCATATTCTCGTATAGCCATCGCAGTGGAATTGTTGTCGCTTAAGGCCTGATACATATTGGCTAAAATGTTTTTGATTTCTTGTTCATTTCCAACCAAGGTTTCTACATGTACGACTTTCATTTTTCCTTGGGTGATAGTTCCGGTTTTATCACAACAAAGCGTATCGACTCTGGCTAAGGTTTCAATACAATATAATTCTTGAACAAGCACATGTTTTCGTGCGAGTTTCATCGATCCTAACGCAAGCGCTACACTCGTTAAGATGACCAATCCTTCTGGAATCATTCCAATTAAAGCAGCAACTAAAGAGAGGATGGTTTCATTTAAACTTTGTCCTGAGATGTAGTACGTTTTAGCAAACAACAAAATCCCAATGGGTAAAAGAGTCATGCTGCTGATTTTAATGATCATTTGTATTGAATCTCGAAGCTGACTTGGATAGCGTTTGCTTCGTTTGGCTTCTTTTAAAATCGTATGCACATACGTGTCTTTTCCTACTTTGGTCACTTGCATTTTGGCTTGGCCAGAAACGACAAAGCTTCCTGAAAGAATTTCATCTTCTACATTTTTTTCAATCGCATAACTTTCTCCGGTCAAGGCGGATTCATCGCATTCGATACTACCTTCTACGCAAATTCCATCGCAACAAATTTGATTGCCGGCACGCAAAATCAAAATGTCATGCAAAACGATATTTTCGATAGGAATTTCTATTTCTTGTCCATCTCGCAACACCCATGTTCTTGGTTGGCGTAAGATGGAGATTTTATCTAATACTTTTTTGGCACGAATTTCTTGCACCATTCCTATGATGATGTTGGAGAAAACAACACCTAAAAAAAGCATGTTTCGATATGAGCCTGTATATAAGACTAAAAGAGCCAAGAAAAAGTTGACTCCGTTAAACCATGTAAATACATGTTGTCTGATAATTTTTTGATACGATTTTGTATGTGTTACATCGATTTGATTTCTAGGTAATGTATGGACTTCTTGCATTGTCAGTCCTGTTTTTTTATTTGTATATGGATCCATACTTAAATTATACGTGGGCGATTGGGATTTTGGCAAACATGGATACCGCTTGCATGTAGGAGTCGATTTCCACATTCATTTCAATCGCATATTGCAGACAGAACATCAATAAGCGAGTATCAAATCCTTGAATTTTTTCTTCATAGCTCACGGCAGGATATTCTTCTAGTTTGTTCAATACTTTTTGTATGGCTTCTTCATCAACGTCTTTCGATTCTACGATGAGTACATTTTCTTGGCTGACTGCTTTTAATCCATTAAATAAATCAGAATAGGCTTTTCCTGTTTGAAGAACGATTAACATTTTTTTATAAGGATGTTGTACAAGTGTCGTCGCATCATCGGTGCTTGCGACAATTTGGACACAGTTTTCATCGTTTTCAAAATAAGAATGCATTTGGTTTTGAGAAAAATACAATACGGAATATTTCATATTATTTTAAATCGTTCGGGTGTGTAATTTTAATATTTCCCGGATCTCCTTCTATGACGCGAATGGGCGTGTTGGCATACCATTCGACTAATTGGGCGTCGTCAGTGGCGACTTTTTGTTCAGCTTTTGCAAGTTCATGGCATTCACAAATCAAACGTGTTCGAAAACATTGTGGTGTTTGAGCTCGATACATTTGGCTTCGATTCCACGTTCGTACAACATATCCATTTTGAACTTGTTTGACTGTATCGGTGCTAGGTGTCATCAATAAGCAGGCATCTTCTGTTTGTAGTGCTTTTTTTAATTGATCCATATCTTCTTGTTGTAGGTAGGGTCTAGCTCCATCATGAATCCATACATATTCACTAGTAACGTGTTGTAGGCCATTATACACACTTTCTTGGCGGGTTGCACCTCCATCCACGATGAGAATTTGCGGATCGTTTCCATAAAGGCTTTCTACATATTCGTGTTCATAAGCTGCACATACGAGTAGTATTTGTACACAGTCTGGATCGTTTTTAAAAATGGAAATACTTTTATCTAAGATGGTTTCATTTTCATTGAGTGGATAAAATACTTTATTATATTCTAATTTGGTTCGGCTTCCTTTTCCGGCTGCCAAAAGACATACGCTGTAATTCATAGTAAAAATCCCTTTCCTATTTTATCTTTCTTCTATTCTAGCATTGAATTGTGATTTCGTATCTTTTTTCTTTCAAAGTTCAAAAAATGAAAAAATAAAAAAAATCAAGACTTTTCTTTCTTTTATTTCCGTGTATACTTTTAAGTACATCTGAGAAAAATAGTTGAAGGTTCAACTAATTTAAAATATAGAAAAAAGAGGTAAAAATATGCGAGTTATTAAACGAAGTGGTGAAGAAGTTTTATTCGATGTGAACAAAATTGTTCATGCGATTCAAAAAGCTAGCCAAGCAACAACTCACGATCAACTTACAAATGATGAAATCATTCAAATTGCTGACAAAGTTCAAGATAAATGTGATGGATTGAAGCGTGCAGCAAACGTAGAAGAAATCCAAGATATGGTCGAATATGAAATCATGAGACATGGAAACTATGCGGTTGCACACAACTATATCACATATCGATATGAACGTGCTTTAGTTCGTAAAGCCAATTCGACTGACCAACAAATTATGAGTTTGTTGGAAAGAAACAACGAAGAAGTCAAGCAGGAAAACTCAAACAAGAACCCATTGGTCAACAGCGTACAACGTGACTACATGGCGGGTGAAGTTTCTAAAGATATCACAAAACGTTTCTTGCTTCCTGCCGATATTATGGAAGCACACGAACAAGGTTTGATTCACTTCCATGATTCGGACTATTTTGCACAACATATGCACAACTGTTGTTTAGTAAACTTAGAAGACATGTTACAAAATGGAACGGTAATTAGCGAAACGATGATTGAAAAACCTCATAGTTTCTCTACAGCTTGTAATGTGGCCACACAAATTATTGCTCAAGTAGCAAGTAGTCAATATGGTGGACAAAGTATCACTCTTTCTCATTTAGCTCCTTTTGTTCAAGTGTCTCGTGAAAAAGCACGTCGTGCTGTTCGTGAAGAGATGGATACTTTAGGTATGGAATACACGGATGAGCAAGTTAACCAAATTGCTGAAATCCGAGTTCGTCGTGAGATCGAAAAAGGAGTTCAAACGATTCAATACCAAGTGATCACTTTGATGACTACCAATGGGCAAGCGCCTTTTGTGACTGTGTTCATGTATTTGAATGAAGTAGAAGATGAACAAACTCGTAATGACTTAGCTTTGATTATCGAAGAGATGTTAAAGCAACGTATGTTGGGTGTTAAAAATGAAAAAGGTGTATATATTACACCAGCTTTCCCTAAATTGATTTATGTATTGTCGGACAACAACATTGAAAAAGACAGTCCATACTACCATTTGACAGAGTTGGCTGCTGAATGTACGGCAAAACGTATGGTGCCTGACTACATTTCAGAAAAGAAAATGAAAGAATTAAAAGTGGATGCTAACGGGGATGGTCATTGTTATCCTTGTATGGGTTGTCGTTCTTTCTTAACTACATATTTGAATGAAGATGGAAAACCTCAATACTATGGTCGTTTCAACCAAGGGGTTGTTACAGTGAACTTAGTGGATATTGCTTGTTCTTCTAAAGGAGATATGGATACGTTCTGGAAAGTGATGGATGAACGTTTAGATCTTTGCTATAGAGCGTTGATGTGTCGTCATGAACGTTTGTTAGGTACACCTAGTGATGTGGCGCCTATTTTATGGCAAAACGGGGCTTTGGCTCGTTTGAAGAAGGGTGAACCAATTGATAAATTATTATTTGGTGGATATTCTACTATTTCATTAGGATATGCAGGTCTTTGTGAATGTGTTCGTTATATGACAGGTCATCCTCATACAGATCCTCAAGGGACTGAATTTGGATTGCAAGTGATGCAATATTTAAACGACGCTTGTGCCAAATGGAAAGAAAAACACAACATTGACTTTAGTTTATATGGTACACCGATGGAATCAACAACATACAAGTTCTCTAAAAAACTTCAAGAACGTTTTGGAATCATTCCTGGTGTTACAGACCGTAACTACATCACAAATAGTTACCATGTACATGTAACAGAAGAGATCAATGCATTTGATAAATTAACTTTTGAATCTCAATTCCAAAAGCTTTCTCCAGGTGGTGCGATTTCTTATGTGGAAGTTCCAAACATGCAAGACAACATTCCAGCTGTTCTTGCTTTGATGAAACACATCTACAACAACATCATGTATGCAGAATTGAATACAAAATCTGACTATTGTCAAGAGTGTGGATATACAGGTGAGATTCAAATTGTAGAAGACGAAAATCATAAATTGGTTTGGGAATGTCCTTGTTGTAAAAACCGTAACCAAGAAACAATGAATGTAGCTCGTCGTACTTGTGGATATATCGGTACTCAATATTGGAATCAAGGTCGTACACAAGAAATCAAAGAGCGTGTAATGCACTTATAAGAGAAGAAACTTTCTTCTCTTTTTTTTAGCATTTTGCCTTTTTAAAGAGATTTAAACATTTTATCGTTTTATTCTTCTTAAATTATATAATTATCTTATAAACACATATAAGAATGAGGAATAAGCAGTGAAACTTTTACGCATCAGCGCAACCAACTATAAAAACTGCTGTGACAGTTTTACTATCGATTTTGTCACGAAAGAAAATAAATCAAGCGAAGATAAAGCGTATGAGTTGCAGGAAATAGATAAAGACCTATTTGTTTATAATACAACTGCATCCATTGGTAAGAATGCTTCTGGGAAAGATCCGCTATAGAGTTGCTAGAAAGCTGTTATTCTATTTTGAGTGACTTTCACTTGGATTCTAAACATTATAATTACGATGATGTTCAATTCACTATTTTCTTCTATCATGAAGGATTTATTTACAAGTATTATACTGAGCTAAAATCTGACGATAATTTCAGCGATAAAGCTAATTTTATAAATCAATCAACACATATATAGAAAAAAATATTTTAAAACAAATGTAAATCGGATTTTCAAAGATGTCATTTAAAGAATTAAATAACTTTAGCGAACTTCCAGAAGATACATCCATTGTATTTTTTGTGTTAAAGAAAAAAACTCCATATGCTGCATATTTTAAATGCAATGGTAATGGACAGGATACGTATCGATTTCTTTTCCAAGCAATTAAAAAAAAATGATATTTCTACATCTGTGCTTGATAAAGTAATCAGAATTTTTGACACAAACAAAAAAAATCTATCTATGATCGACGAGAAACATTATAAATTATCTTACAAAGATACTATGCTTGAACTTTCAGATTCAGAATTAATATATATGCTATCGAGCGGAGCAACAAAAGGACTTCTTTTGTATGTATATATATAGTGGTGACATTGCAAAATGGATTTGATCTTTTAATAGATGAAGTAGAAAACTACTTTCACAAGACTCTTGTAAAAAATATGATTAGTCTATTCAAAGACAAATCTGTTAATAAGAAAAACGCTTCTTTAATATTCACAACACATTACTGTGAAGTGCTAGATTTGTTTAATAGAAGAGATAATATATGGATTGCAAAGTCTTCCGATAAAGTACACTTAAAAAATATGTACTTAGATTACAATATAAGATCTGAGCTCCTAAAAAGTCGTCAATTTTACAGTAATGTCTTTGATACAGCTGTTAACTATGAAGATTTGATGGCATTCAAAAAAAGAGCTGATGTAATTGAAATATTTACTTATGTGCGAAGGTCCTAATGAATTGGCTATAATCAACATGCTTTTAGAACATGATAAACTGATAATTTCATCAGTGATCTTGTAAACTTAGTTCCTTATCACGCAAGACAAATATCAAAATCCAGCACAGTCAAAACTGCTCTAAATTTATATCCTGGACCTGTTGAAGTTCTTCGTGTCGGGTACAAGCTTTCTGAAACATCGAAAATACCTAAAGAATACAAAAAGGCAAATTACTTCAGTGAAAAAATACTGAACAAAACCAGAGTTAGAAATGTTGCTTATTATATCTGAAAACTTACAAGGTCAATTTGAAAAAGAAAAATCTTCAATTTCACCTAAAAGTTTCAGTAAAAACAATATTTCTTACAATCGACAACAATACGATAACAGTACATCTTTTTATTGTGATTATTATATGAATCGCATAGATCTTTTGGTAGACACTATAAGAAAATGCAAATAATTGAAAGGCAAACATCAGCGTGATGAATTATATCTAGCTGATTTACTTAAATGATATTGTATATTGTTTATTGTAACTTTCAGATTTTAAAGAATATTCTCATATCTGCAAAGAAGGCAAACTTCGTGGTTGTCTTCTTTTTTTATAAAAAAAAACATTTATTTTTTAGCACTCATGTATTGACAGTGCCAAAAGGAGTGCTATACTATGATTAGCACTTAGATAAGATGAGTGCTAAGGAGGTGAACCATATGGTTAACTTTGAACAAATGTCAGAAAGACTTCAAAAAGTATTGATGAATGCCATCAACGATGCAAAGGCTGGCCAGCATGCGAGTGTTGATACAATTGATGTGCTAAAGGCAATATTTGAAGACGACATTCTTGATGGATTGATGAGTCGTTTGAACATCAACAAACAACAAGCTTTATCCATCATTGCTGAAGAGGAAGGTAAAATTTCTAAAACTTCTTCCCAAAATTTAAATTTTTCCAATGAAATGCAAAAGTCTTTTGAGCAAGCCCAACAATGGGCTAGTCAACACAATGAGACATTCTTATCGGTCGCTAGTGTTTGGATTGCTACTATGTTTAACAATTCTTACATTTCAAAACGTTTGGTTCGTGAATTTCATTTAGATAAAAATGCTTGTTACAAAGCAGAATTAGAACGTAGAAACGGAAAGAAAATGGATACGCCCAACGCCGAAGACAATGTAGAAGCTTTGAAAAAATATGGACGAGATTTAACACAAGATGTACGCGACGGAAAGATTGATCCTATTATTGGTCGTGATGATGAAATTCGAAGAGTAATGCAAATTCTTTCTCGTAAAACAAAAAACAACCCCGTCTTAATTGGAGAGCCCGGAGTTGGTAAAACGGCTGTTGTGGAAGGTCTTGCTTGGCGTATTATGAAGGGCGACGTGCCTGAATCTTTAAAAGAAAAGAAATTAATCGAATTAGATATGGGTTCTTTAATTGCCGGAGCTAAATATCGTGGAGAATTTGAAGAACGATTAAAAGCTATTTTAGATGAAGTTAAAAACAGCGATGGACAAATCGTACTATTTATCGATGAAATCCACAATTTAGTCGGTGCTGGTAAGACGGAAGGTTCAATGGATGCAGCCAACTTATTAAAGCCAATGCTTGCTCGAGGAGAGCTACACTGTATTGGTGCAACTACATTCAACGAATATCGTAAATATATTGAAAAAGATGCAGCGTTAGAACGACGCTTTCAGAAAGTAACTGTACAAGAGCCTACACTCGAAGATACAATCGCAATCCTTCGAGGATTAAAAGATCGTTTCGAAGGATATCATGGCGTTCGCATTTTAGATGAAAGTTTAATTGCGGCTGCCGTATTGTCCGATCGCTATATTACCGATCGTTTCCTTCCAGATAAAGCGATTGACTTAGTGGATGAAGCTTGCGCAACATTAAAAGTCGAAATGGAAAGTCTTCCTCAAGAATTGGATGAACTTCAAAGAAAGATTTTACAACTTCAAATCGAAAAAACTTCCCTTTCTAAAGAAGAAGATCCAAAGGCCATTGAACGACGGAATGAAATTGAAAGCGAGCTTGCAAAACTTCAATCGAAAAAAGATGAGATGCATTCTAAATGGGAAGATGAAAAAGCCATTTTATCCCATGCCAAAGACGATAAGATTGCCTTAGAAAAAGCGCGTTTAGATTTAGAAAAAGCCCAAAATGAAGCTCGATACGAAGAAGCGGCCAAGCTTCAATATGGTACCATTCCTGAATTGGAACAGCGTATTGCCAAACAACAAAATCTTCAAAAAGAAGATTCTTTAATTCAAGAAACGGTCGATGAAGAATTGGTTGCTAAGATTGTATCTCGTTGGACAGGTGTCGAAGTTTCTCGTTTGGTAGAAAGTCAACGTGAAAAATTGCTTCGTTTAAAGGACGAATTGGAAAAACGAGTGGTTGGACAAGATCATGCGTTAGAATTGGTTACGGATGCAATTTTGCGAAGCAAAGCCCAAATCCAAGATGAAAATCGTCCGATTGGATCGTTCATGTTCCTAGGGCCTACTGGTGTTGGTAAAACAGAGGTGGCCAAAGCTTTAGCAGAACAATTGTTCGATGACGAACGTCATATTATTCGTATTGATATGTCTGAATATATGGAAAAACATAGTGTGGCTCGATTGATTGGAGCTCCTCCAGGATATGTAGGATATGATGAAGGTGGACAATTGACGGAGGCCGTTCGTCGTAATCCATATTCGATTGTCTTGTTTGATGAGATTGAAAAAGCCCATCCAGATGTATTTAATGTCTTGCTTCAAATTTTAGATGATGGTCGTATTACGGATTCTAAAGGGGTTACGGTCGATTTTAAAAATACAATTATTATTTTGACAAGTAACTTAGGAAGTCAATATGCGTTTGGTTATGACAATGCGCATGACATGTATATGGAAGATGTTAAACGCCATTTCAAACCTGAATTTATCAATCGTATCGATGAAATCATTGTCTTTAATGCATTGGATGAAGATGCATTCATTAAAATTGCGCATAAGTTTATGGATTTATTAATTCATCGTATGAAACAAAAAGACATTCGACTTCATGTTGCCGATGCTGTGTATGAACAGATTGCAAAAATGGGTGTAGATCCTGTATACGGAGCTCGTCCAATGAAGCGTTATATTCAAAGAAATATTGAGACTTTAATCGCTCGTAAATTAATTGAATCGGGCAATATGAAAGATGAAGATGTATTCATTGACTTTGTCGATGGAGAATATCAAATTCGAATTCAACACTAGAGAAGGAGAGTATGTCCTTCTCTTTTTTTGTTGTATAATAAAAAAAACAAAGAGGTACTTTCATGCAAATATTATTGAGTTCATTTCATACAATTGATTTAAATAAAGGTCTGGTCGAGCGAAAAGAAATGCCAGAGGACTTTCAAACATTCATTCAAGAATATGTAGATTTTGCGATTTCGAATGAAAAAAATAAAAAGTTTGTCGTTCATGATAAAAATTCACATGTGGTTCACTGCATTCACGATTTGATTTTAAATGAAGAGGAAAGCTTTCAAGACAGCATTGCTAAAAAACTGTTAGAAGTAGAGCTGAGTGCACAAGAAAAAATCAATCATTTAAATACACAAATAAAAAAAGGAAGTTTAATTCAAGCGTATGTTTTAGACGATCAATTGAATCATTTTTACATATTAGCCAAAGTAGAACATTCTCAGTGGTTTGATGGAACGAATTTGATTACAAAAATCGGATTTCCAAAAGATACAAAAAATGTTTGGAAGTCGGCTATTTTCCCTGTTTATACAGTCAATGAGGATGTATTCTTTGATACGATCCAAGTATATTCAGACAACCAAGCTAAATATTGGACGAAAGCTTTCTTAGAATTGGATGAATTTAAAGATGATGAGTCCAATACAAAAAAGGCATTTCGCGCTATGGACCAAGAGTTAAAAAGTAGTGTAAAATCAACGTCTGAGCGAGATTATGTTGTATTGAGCGATGAAATTATGAATACCATGAATACGTGTCAAGATTTTAATTATACAGACTATGTCGATGATTTAATGGATTCATACAAACCAATCAACGAAGAATTAGAGATTGAAACCATTAAGCAAAGTTTATTGGCTTTGCCAGAGCGTAAAAATTTTGATACGAATTTTCAAACGGTGCCAAGCAGTATTCAAAATCGAACAAAGAAAAAGTATATTTTATCGCAGGGGATTGAGCTTACGATTTCAAACGATGCGAAAAATTTTTCAAAACAAATTGTTTCTACATTGGATGCGAATGGAAATCGGATTCTTCAAATTCGTTGTGAAGATGAAAAAACATATGAAGCTTTTATTGAGGAATGAGTATGGAATTATTAGAATATATTGATATTTTTCGTGAAAATTATCAAATCGAAGCAAAAAAGGCTACGGGAGGACTTCCTCATAGTTTGTGGGAGACATATTCTGCTTTTGCCAATACGGAAGGGGGCGTCATTCTTCTAGGTGTTGAAGAGTATAAGGATCACTCCCTTCATTTGGTGCATTTAGAACATGCACAAGAAATGGTGGATGAATTTTGGAAAATTATTAACGATTCAAGCAAGATTAGTAAAAATATTTTAAAAAAAGAGGATGTTCAAATTAAGAACATCCAAGATAAACAAATTATTACAATTCATGTTCCAAAGGGATACATTCAAGATTTGCCTATTTATATTGGGCAAGATCCTTTTTCCGGTTCCTACTATCGTTTTGATGAGGCGGATATTAAAATTCCTAGAGAACAAGTACAAGAGATGCTTGCAAGAAGGAAGAAGAAATTATAAACACCTTCGGCAAACTTCTTTATCGTTCATTAATATTCCCGTAAAGCGAGGAACGTCAAATTGGCGGGCGAACATTTCACACTTGCATAAGAAAATGTAGTAGACATTTTTTTGACACATGCGCATTGTTTCAAAATTTCCTTGTCCTTTGGCAAGTATAACATCGGCCGTATCTAATAATTCTTTGGCTTCTTGGCTGATATAGTCATAGAAGGTGCCTGGAATATCCGATCCGTTTTCTACGATGGATGCGATGGTATCCATACCTACTTGTCTAGCATCGTCAATGGTAGCATCGTTGATGACTGGATATCCTCGAACTAAAACTTGAACGTTTGCTTGTGGGTACAATTTTTGAATGGTTTGTACGAGGACTTTGTCCATCACAATTTCTCCACAGTTGTCTGTTATATAGACAACTTTTTTTGCGTTTCGTAAATCTTTTTCAAGTTGAGAATATTGTTTTAGGTCAAATGTTCTTTCTGAGGCTGTGCTTAATAATTCTTTTAAATAGGTTTCGTCTACGGAGTCCATGGCTCCAAAATCGATATAGTTTCCAATCATAGCATAGCTAATTGCTCGATATAAAGGATCTTTGCTTTGTTCTACATCTTTGATGGTGGATGTTTCAAATTCCATCATCAATTCATTAAAGTGATGTTTGATTTCTTTATAGTCGTCCATCATCCCAAACATTTCAGATTGTAATTGTTTGATTTTTTTAGAGATGACAGGTGAGCTTAGATCGTCTCGTGCATTACCAATGATTTGTAGTAATTTTTGTTTGTATTCGACTTGTTTTTCAATAGATGTATTGGCTGGAAATTTTTCTAAGTTGCCTTTGACGATACAACTAATACATTCGGGTCTTAATCGTTTTACATTGTCCATATGATTCACTCCTATCCTATCTATTATATCAAGGATTGAGTATTTTAGGATAATTTTGTATGATAACAAAGTGGGGGGTGTTTTCATATGATAAAAGCTGTTATTTTTGATATGGATGGACTAATGTTCGATACAGAACGGGTTGGAAAAGATGCGATTTTACAATCGGGAAAAGATTTTGGTTATGACATTTCTTTAGACTTACATCGAAGAATGTTGGGAAGAAATGCGAAAGATATTGAAAACATGTTGAAGGAAGAGTTTGGAGATGACTTTCCTTACCATGATATGTGGAATCATGTGTTCGAATTGATGAATCAATATTATGACGAACATGGAATTCCTGTCAAAGAAGGATTGGAAGATTTATTAAAATTCTTAAAAGAAAAAAACATAAAAGTGGCCGTTGCCTCTTCTTCTAAATCGGAAGTTATTAAAAGCCACTTACAAAGTACAAATTTAATTCAACATTATGATTTTATTGTGGGTGGAGACCAAATTCATCATGGAAAGCCTAATCCTGAAATTTTCTTAAAGGCGGTCGATCATTTCGAAATCAAGCCAGAAGAAGCTTTGGTTTTAGAAGATTCAAAAAGTGGAATTTTAGCAGCTCATGCAGGAAATATGCCTGTTATTTGTATTCCTGATTTGATTGAACATGAAAAGGAAATTATCGACTTAACATGGCATACATTACCGAGTTTAAAAGATGTAATTGAGGTTCTTAAAGTATGCACGATTTAGACCAGCTTGTATACGAAGTAAAACAAGACATGAAAAAATGGAATGTTCCTTATACAAACATTCCAATCGTATTGAATTCTCGTCTTTCTAAATCGTTAGGGCGTTGTAAATTCAAAGATGAAAAAGCATATGAAATTGACATTCAAAAACAATATTTTATAACTGGAAAGAAAGAAGATATTAAAAATACCATTTGTCACGAACTGATTCATTCGGCTCCTGGATGTGCTGCATGTAAGCATAAGGGAATATGGGCTCAGTATGCAAACATTATGAATGCGCATGGTTACAATATTCAAGAATTCAGTCAGCCTGAATTCGAGCATAAAAAGACGATGTCCGACTTCTTCTATTTTGAAATCTATTGTCCTAAATGTCATTGTAGTACTTTTCGTAAGCGGTCTAGTAAGATGGTACAGCATCCAGAGTTATGGTTGTGTGCTAAGTGTCATGTGCCTTTAAAGAGTAGAAGGGTTATTCATTTGCCAAGTCAGAGCAATCCATAATGTAGGATACTCTTTTTTCTTTAGATAAACTGTCAGTCACCATTCTCCACATTTATCTAAAATAAAGTTATAATAAGGATGAAAAGAGGTGTTCGAAATGAAACATATTTTATCCCTACTCAT
>SAMEA104404106__coassemble_234_pt1 | contig 64186 bp, 66 predicted proteins | sample SAMEA104404106__metabat2_low_PE_012 | metagenome-assembled genome bin SAMEA104404106 (sample SAMEA104404106) | Balaenoptera acutorostrata | reverse complement strand
CTGACTAAACCCATGAATACCAAAGAACGTTTAGACTATGCTTCCATGCTCGTCAAACTACAAAAAAATATCCCCAATGAGGATACTCTGTTATACAAACATCAAACAAGTTTTTTAATTGATGATAATTCCAACATACTAAACTACAGGGTGCAGTATTTAATTGATGATTCTTACGCAAAAAAGACAAGCTATGTACTGATTATCTTGTTGATTCTACTTCCATTTTTATCTAACAGTATTGTATTTGAACCTGCATTTGAACCGCCTGGAGATGAAAATTACATTGATGCAAGAGATGTGGCTGAAAGAGGTTGTATCATTCATCAAAAAGATGGTACTTATCGGGTTATCGTAGATGATTTTGATTTCGTAATTAAAGATTTAACAGATTCTGGTTTTGAAGATTTGGAAATTATTGAGGAAGAGTAATTTTGTAGATATAATCTATGAAATGGAACGTATTTTACCCCATATTTTTTACTAAAAAGAGATTTTTATGTTTTGAACTGTCAAAAGACTGTCAAAAAGCAAAATGATGGGTTACAATAGGAAAGTAAGAAGTAAAACTGTCGATATATTGGGGAAAAAAGATAGCTTCTTATTTTTCTAGGTTTTATAGAAATTTAATCTCACATGAAAAATAAATAGTTAATTTCAAATAAAATAACAATAAAAAATCCCGTTTTTTGTCAGAATTAAGGTGAAAAATGGGATTTTTTTTGTAAATAAAAATAGAAAGAGTATATTGAAAATCTGAATAATCCCCAAAAAAGTTACCAAATGGACAATAATTGGTTTGTTTTTAAGTATCATATATTATGATTCGATTGTTGTAGATTTACATTCTATATTATAGAAAGGAGGTTGCTATGTATTTTGTAATCAAGCAACAGTTGAAACATTTTACTAAAGCTTAGAAGTTCTATACAGTAGAGGCGAAGTGGACATGCTCATAAGAATAAGGAGTGTTTAGCCATAGGTGGAAACTTAAATATTAAACTACTTAAATAAAGATAAAAATCTTTTAGAAGCTTTGTGACTTCTATAAGTCGGGATAGTTCACAAAAACACTTTTTTCAGAATCTATTAAAGGATTAGATTCTTTTTAACTTTTATTTAGAATTTAAAAAATCCAATATTTCATAATTACATCTTATTTTGGGATTGATTTCTCTCTTTCAATGTTGTTTTGATATAAATCGTTATATGTTTTTTTGATATTTGTTATTATTTAGCCAGGGGGTGTAAATCATGAAAAAGCTATTTGTGATTTTATTTTGTGTATTTTTTATGGTTTTAGTGGGGTGCTTTTCACAGAAAGAAACGACGATTCAAAGGGCGAAAGAAGATGAATTAATTCAGTATGATATTCACGAAACACAAGCAGATAGAAGTTATATCTATATTGTAAATGATCAGGATGTTTCATATATTGTATTTAGAAATATGGGAATCAATCCAGACCAAGTTATTTTAGAAAAAGAAGGGCACAAATATATTGTAAATGTTGGAACAGTTTCTGAAGAGGTTGAAGAGAGTGTTTATGTTTTTAAATTGTTAAAGGGTAAAAACATGAAAAATGATGAAAAAGAGAATATGGCTGTTTTAGTCGTTTCAGATGGCACGAAAGAATATCCATTTGAATTTGTTGCTGGATATGAATAATAATTGTTTAATTAGAAAAATAAAAGATGAGGAGAATTTATATGAAAAAACCCCAATCTAGAAAAATTATTCCTCGGACGTATTTATTTTTGACTTCAATTCCAGTATCAATCACAAAAATTGTATACGATTGGAAAATGTGCAAAGGAGATTTAGGAATCTTTTTTGGAGGTGCATGGATTTCTGTTTTAATTATGGTAGTAGGAGTTTTTTTCTTTATTAAATTTAATACATGGTCATTGTGGATGAATCCTGAACATGAAAAACCAGAAAATGCAAAATTTTAAGTATAATAATAAATATGAGTAGAAAGAAGGAAAAGAATGAAGACACCATTAGGAATTTCTGTATATCCAGATATAGAGCCTTTAGAAGCGATTGTAGAATATTTTAAATTGGCTTCTAAATATGATGTAGACTTTGTATTTACAAGTATGTTTTCTGTAGAAGGAACAAAAGAAGAAGTATTATCTTATTTTAGAAAAATGATAGAAGAAGCACATACATATCATTTGAAAGTTATGCTTGATGTAAATCCTCAATGCTTTGAAAAAGTAGGAGCTAATTATGATGATTTAGCCATCTTTGATAAAATTCGCGCAGACATGTTACGCATGGATTTCAGTTATGGAACAGAAAAAAATAAGATTTTGATTCACAATCCATACAATATTGAAATTGTATTTAATGCATCTAAAGACGTAGTTCAACATTTAACGGACGAAGCAGTGAACGTATGCCACAACTTTTATCCACAAAGATATACAGCAAAAAAATGGAATCAATTCCAAGAAGAAAACGAAACTTTTAAGCAATTGGCTAAAGATTGTGTCATCGGAGCTTTTGTCTCTAGCAATGTACGTCCAAGCCATGGAGTATGGGATGCTGTATGCGGATTACCAACTGTAGAAATGATGAGAGATTATCCAATCGATTTACAAGCACGACTTTTATTAGCTACAAATCATGTCGATTACTTATGCATCGGAAATGCATATGCAAGTCAAGAAGAGTTTGAAAGTTTGCAAACCATCTTAAAGGAAGAAAAAGAAGGTTTAGATATGTCGAGTCCAATCGTACGTGGATTGTTAGAATTTTTGAACAATGATAACAATACTACTCTCAAACAATTAAAAATACAATTGGATCCAGGAGTGAGCGATTTAGAAAAAGAAATTGTCTATGAATTTGGACCTCACATCGATGTTGGAGACAGTAGTGAATGGATTTGGCGAACTCGATTGCCACGATTTAAATACAATAAAGAGAAGTATGCATTACCGTGTCGTAAAGTAGATATACCTTATTTCGAAATTGGAGATGTCGTGATGGTAAATGATAACTATGCCCACTATCGAGGAGAGATTCAAATTGTAAAAATTCCAATTGTGAATGATGGTACAAGAAATCGTATTGGGCACTTAAACGAAGGGGAGTATACGCTGTTTGAACTCGTAAAAGATGGAGATATTATTAAATTTATACAATAAATAACATAAAAAAAATAGAGAATTTATCTCTATTTTTTTTGATACTAAAAGGATATGAATATTTTGCATGCCATACAATTTATACAAATATTCTAATACATAATAAGCAATAGTCAAGTAAAATGTAAGGGCTTTTAACCTGAATTTATAGATTCAATCTTGTACTTTCAAAGAGATAATTGGCCAATGCAGACTTAGCCAACACAAAGCTTTCTCTACGAATAGGAACATTGGTCATATCTTCCATCACAAAACATTTTACCTCGCTGTCAATGTGACGAACATATGCCAAGTTAACACAATAGCTTTTATGACAATGAAAGAAGTGTTTTTCAGGAAGTTGGGAAAGAATGTTCGAAAGCTTTTCATAAAATTCTTCAGAAGAATGATTGGTATAATGAATAGTCAACTTATGAGAATGTTGTTCAAAATATAAAATAGAAGAAAAAGTAATGGAATTTTCTTTTCCGTTTTTTTGAAGTTTTAACGAAGGTTGAGCCAATTTTTGAAGCAAAGCCAACTGTAAAATATCTTGCACCGCCTCTTTTTGAAACGGTTTTTCAATATATTTTAAAGCGGAAAGCCGATAGCTTTCCAAAGCAAACTCTACACTTGAAGTAACAAACGCAACGGGAATATTCTTGTCAATTTGACGAATTTTTTGAATGGTTTCAATCCCATTCATCTTTGACATATAAATATCCGATAAAATTAAATCGTATTTTTGTGGAGTGTATGCACGAATCAAATCTTCACCATTTGAAAAAACAGTACAGTTCGTTAAAATCGGACAAGCTTTAATTGCTTCTAGTAAATTTTGAAGATCTTCTTTTACATCTTCACAAATAAGGATGTTTAAAGGTTGTTGCATACGTGAAATCCTCCTGTCTTTTGATTATATCGAACTCTTATCTATATATCAAATTTAAGAATATGTTATGGAAAAATAAAAAAAGACCACAGTAATGTAGTCCGATTTAGCGATGTTCGCCCACTTCAAACATATGGAAACCTTCTCCATGAACTTCATTCGATTCTAACACAATCGTAAAAGAATCAGGATCGATTTGTTTTACCGTTTGTTGAACAAAATACATTTGTTTATTATCACAAGCTGTCAATACAACATCTTTACGATCTTGTTGAAATCCTCCAGCAGCATGAATGATTGTACTACCTCTTCCACAACAGTCATCGATGGCTTTGGCAATCTCTTTTCCATGGTCAGTAACAATCAAAGCACATTTTCCGGCATTGATTCCATAAATAACTTTATCAACCATAATCGCAAATAAGAAATTGATAATCATCCCGTATACAATTCCATCAATGTCATGAAATAAGAGTCCGCCCACTAAAATAATTCCAATATCGCTTGCAAAGGCGATTTTTCCCAATGAAATATATGGCTTTAATGCTTTGACTGCCATAATCAAAAAGTCTGTACCTCCAGTGGATGAGTTTTGCGTATAGATCATCGCATATCCCAAACCTCCAAGTACTCCTGTATAGATGGCAGAAATCATACGACTTCCTTCGTAGATTGGAAACATAGGTGCGACATAGTCAATCATAAGCGAGTTAATAATAATGCATCGAATGGAACGAAAAAAGAATTTTTTACCTAAAAGCTTATAGCAAATAAGCGCAACCGGAATGTTCATAATAAAAATTGTTAAACCGATTGGCAAATGAAAAAGTCGATATAAAATTAGGGAAATACCAGAAAATCCTGTCATTGGAAATTCGGAAGCAACCGCAAAATTATAAATGGCAATGGCCGTTAAGAAACTTCCAATTGTTTCAATCGAAACTTCTTTAAAAAACTGTTTTATATTTGTCATACTTATTCTTCCTTTCACTCTAAGATTTTAAATGGAAAAATGAATGTTGACAAGCATTTTTTAGAATGGTATAACAATGTTAGTTTAAGCTAACTTGTGTATGTATTGCAGTTGCTAACTATTTTTTTCAATGTTAAGTTAGAAATCACTAACTTAAGAAAGGACGATATATGGAATGGACATTTGAAGAATTGTTGGTTGAATTATGTGCACCCACCCTACTAGGGTATAAGCCAGCGAGTTTATTTCGTTACAAGTTTTCAAAAGGATTTCAAGTGTATGATGAAGTTCAAAAATGGAATGAAAAATTAAATGGTTTTAATATTTACATTCGTATTTTAAAAGAATGTTGTAAAAAGGATGCATGTCTTATTTATGTATATCGTCCTAAATATTTGTCAGCCATATTATCAGAAGAAGAGATGGTGGCCTTTCTTGAAAAAAATGGATATGAAAGACATGCAAGCATGGAAGAATGTCTTGATTTTCTTTCAAGTCGACTTTGTTTAGATCGAGAATTTCCACATGAGATTGGAGTATTTCTAGGATATCCTTTAATGGACGTAGTCGGATTTATTGAAAATAAAGGGGAAAACTATATGTATTGTGGACATTGGAAAGTGTATGGTAATTTGAAAAAGGCCGTTCAAAAATTTACACAATATAATATGTGTACATCCTATTGTAAAGAGCGTTTTTCACATGGAGATACAATCACAAGATTGGCTGTCGCAATTTAACAGGAGGAATGAAAAATGAGTAAATTTGCGGTTGTTTATTGGAGTGGAACGGGAAACACAGAAGCGATGGCAAACTTTGTTGCTGGTGGAATTCAACAAACAGGAAATGAAGTGGATGTATGGACTGCATCAGAATTCAATGCAGGTATGGTAGCTAATTATGAAGGAATTGCCTTTGGATGTCCAGCTATGGGAGCTGAACAATTAGAAGAAAGCGAATTCGAACCTATGTTTGAAGAAGTGAAAGCAGAATTGTCGGGTAAAAAAATTGTACTATTCGGATCATATGGATGGGGCGATGGAGAATGGATGCGCACTTGGCAAGAAGATTGTGAAACAATCGGAGTACAAATGATGGCAGAACCTTTAATCATCAATGAAGCGCCAGCTGACGATGAAGAGTGTGTTGAATTGGCCAAAGCATTGGTTGCCTAAATATCAAGTTTGTAAAGGGGTTTGAAAGGACCTCTTTTTTTAGATGCTGATTTGATTTCTTTGACTAGATATGTTGGAAGTGTTTCTTTGTTTTGATGCATATCGGTTGACAATTCCTTTATTGTTAGCTTAGACTAACTAAGTAAAAAGGAGGAGTCTTATGAATATAGGATATGCATTTTTCTTAACATTATTAGCTGGGCTTTGTACAGGAATTGGAAGTTTTATCGCATTTTTTGCTAAACATACAAATACTAAATTTTTATCGGTTAGTTTAGGTTTTTCAGCTGGCGTTATGATTTATGTTTCAATGATTGAAATTTTTTCGGAAGCACAGCTTTCTCTAACTTCTCAATTGGGAGAGAAAATGGGAACTTGGATGACAATTTTTGCTTTCTTTTTTGGAATGTTTGTGATTGCGATTGTAGACAAGTTAGTTCCTAGTGAGGAAAATCCACATGAAATTCGAAAAGTAGAAGAAGAACAAGAGCAAGTAAAGTCTAAAAAACTAATGCGAATGGGAGTCTTTACAGCATTTGCGATTGCTTTGCATAACTTTCCTGAAGGATTGGCTACTTTTATTTCTGCATTGCAAGAGTCTAATATCGCATTGCCGATTGTTTTTGCAATTTCTTTACATAATATTCCGGAGGGGATTGCTGTTTCGGTACCAATTTATCAGGCGACAGGATCGAAGAAAAAAGCGTTTATTTATTCTTTTCTTTCTGGGTTAGCAGAGCCTATTGGAGCTTTGATCGGATATTTAATTTTACTTCCATTTATGAATGATTTGTTATTTGGTTTCTTATTTGCTTCTGTAGCAGGAATTATGGTGTTTATTTCTTTTGATGAACTATTGCCTGCGGCACGTGAATTTGGAGAACATCATCTTTCTATTTATGGGTTAATTTCAGGAATGGTTGTGATGGCAATCAGTCTTGCAATGTTTATCTGATTTTTCCTTGATTTTATGACAAATTTACATTATAGTACTTTTTGTAAAAGGGAGTAGTTCACACTTTTAACAAAGTGTTGTAAAATCGTCATCACGCCTTAGGGCCGGTTTTTATTGTAAGTAACGAGACTTTTATCACATGTGGTAGGAGTCTCGCTTTTTTTATACCTACCCATTCAGAGAGGATAGAATATGGAAACAATTACAACAAAACAAGCTTTAGCAAAATCATTAAAACAATGTATGGAGAAAAAACCGTTTGAAAAAATTAGTGTTACAAACATTACGGAAGGGTGTTATTTAAATCGTAAAAGTTTTTATTATCATTTCCAAGATAAATATGATTTATTGACATGGATTTTTGATAGCGAATCTCAAATGTATTTGTCGAAAAAAGTGTATAAAAATGAATGGGATTCTATGGTAGATTTATTTACATATTTAGATAACAATCGTAAATTTTATCGTAAAGCTTTGCGCGTAGAAGGGCAAAATTCTTTGCAGGAACATTTTCATAAAATGTTTTTTACGGCTGTTCGAGAACATTTGATTGAAACGACGGGTAAAAAAGATTTGAATTCTTTTTATATTCAATTTTTTGTGGATGCATTCTTTTGTGCGATGATGCGCTGGCTAGAACAAGATTTGGCCGTAAGTCCGAAGGAATTTATTCATAAGATCGAAGAATGTATGGCGATTGACATGCAACCGCTTACTAAAATGGCAACAACAGAAAGAAAAAACGTTTTAGCCTTTGAGTTTTTATAAATAGAGTGTAGAATTAATATTAGATAACTTTTTATAGTTAGATAGGTTAGTGAGGATAAATATGACTGAAATGAATAATGATGAAATCTTTGTAGAAGATATGGATGCGGATATCCAAAAGAAACAAGAGTTGTTGGAAGAAGCAAAACATCTACAAGAAAACGAAAGCTTAAGTGAAGCACAACGTGCTGCAAATGACCTAAAGAAAAGATGGAAAAAAATTCCATATTGGGAATCTGACTATGAAGATACACTTCGTGATGAATTTGAAGGATATTTAGATGTTGTGTTTGAAAAGAGAGATGAAATTTTCGAACAAGTCAAAGAAATCAAAGAAAAGATTATTGCAAAAGCCAAAGAGTTAGCAGATTCAAAAGATTTAAATAAAGTTCAAGAAGAATTCAATGGTTTAATGGATGAATGGAAAGCGGCTGGAAGAGCTGGTCGTGATACAGATGATGCTTTATGGAAAGAATTCCAAGAAGCTCGTGATGTATTTTACCAACGTAAACATGAAGCTTGGGAATTGATGCAAGATCAATTTGCTAAATCAAAAGCAATTAAAGAAGATTTGATTCAAAAGGCAAAAGCATTGGCTGAATCAGAAGAATGGAAAAAGACAAGCGATGAATTAAAAGTTTTAATGGATGAATGGAAAGCAGCAGGACATGCTGGAAACCGTGTGGATGATGCTTTATGGCATGAATTCAATGAAGCTAGACAAGCTTTCTACTCTCGTCGTAATGAACATTATGATCACATGCAAGAACAACGTGATGCAAATTATCAAAAGAAATTGGCATTGATTGAACGTGCAAAAGAAATTCTTGCTGAAGAAGATTTCTCTCGTGAAAATACAGCGAAGATGAAAGAATTGACAGGAGAATGGAAAAAGGTTGGATTCTGTGGTCGTGAACATGATGATGAAGTTTGGGCGACTTTCCGTGAAGTAAACGATGATTACTTTGCTGGTTTGAAAAAGGCTGGAGAAACAAGACAAGCAAACTGGGTAAAACGTATGGAAGATGCGCGTGCTAAAAAAATAACTTTGATTGAAAATCAAAAGCGTCAAATCCGTCGTTTGAATGATGATATGTTCGGATTGGTTTCAGAAGCGACTATGGCTTCTATTCAAGATGAAATTCGCGAAAAAGAAAAATTTATCGAAGAGTTAGAAGGTCAAATTAGCGAAATTGATGCTCGTTTAGCTAAATAAAAAAATATATGTATAAAAAGGTCACGATTTATGTTGTGATCTTTTCTTTTTGAGACATAAATAATGTATAATTATAAGTAATAATATATGCGAGGAGGGAACTCACTAAAGTTTCTTTGTTTAGCATATATTATTTGCTATAATAGATTGCTGAAGGGGGAGTTTTAGTGACATATTATCAAATTTTAAAACAACGAAGACTCGATCTAAAACTTTCTATTCAAGATGTCTCAAATCAGACGCGATTGGCGCCTGAATATATTCAAGCAATTGAAGAAAATCAATTGGATATTTTTGCTAATGATTTTTCTTTCGTAAGATATTTTGTACAAGCATATTGCCAAGCGATTGGTGTGAATTGGCAAGCGATTCAGCTTGAGGTGGATCAGACCATTCAATATTATGCGCACCAAAAGAATATGGCCTTAACACAAGCTCAAAAGAATTTGGCGCAAAATATGGAGTATGTGAGTGCACAACCGCCGAAACGACGGGATAAGACAAAAACAAAATCGAACAGTCACTATCAATCGAGTGTTACGCGCACGTCGCGTAAGCTGCATTGGTCGAAGCGTCGACTATCAAAGGTAGGGGTTGTTTTTCTGGTGGCTGTTTTAGCCTTTTTGTTTGCGAGCAATCTTGTAATTAATTCAATTGCGACAAGACAACAGAGAATAGAAGAAGAAAATCGACAACAAGAATTAATTGACAAAGAACAAGAAACACAGCGTTTAGCAGAAGAAAAGAAAAAACAAGAGTATGAAAAATTAAATAGAGATTTAAAATTTATTCAAGATGAAAAGGATTATAATTTCTACCAAGTGTATACGGGGTCTAAAAAACAGTGTGAGTTTGAATTTAAGGTGAAATTGCCTAAAAAAAGCAATGTGGTCCTTTATAAGAATGATGAGCTTGTGACTTTAGACTTTAATAAAGTGTATTCTAAAGAGTTTGTTTATCGTGTTAAGGTGGATGAAAATTGTATTTTGCGATTGAAGATTGATAATTATGATAAGAATAAGATTAAGATCAACGATCATGAGCTTTCATTCAATGAGCATGAGTGGCAAAAGGGAGATCCGGCAGAAATGGAATTTAATATTATTTTAGATGAAGCGCCTGAACCGGAACCTGTAGAAGAAACATATTATGAACAAATATATGAAGATGAAGTCTACTATGATGATACATATTATGGATATGAGTAAGAGGTGGAAATATGAATTTGCCAAATAAATTAACAATATTAAGAATTTGTTTAGTTCCTTTTGTGGTTGCGGTTTATTTATGTATAAGTCCAGAGGTTGGCATTTTGGATGAGGTTTCTGGATTTTCCATTCGTAATCTTTTAGTTTTGATTCTTTTTGCGATTGCATCTATCACAGATTATTTTGATGGGATGCTTGCAAGAAAAAATAATTGGATTACTTCTTTTGGAAAGTTTGCAGATCCCATTGCGGATAAATTATTAGTTAATACGGTTTTGATTTTATTAGCTTCTAGCCAAGAAATTAGTGTGATTCCTGTTTTGTTGATGATCGCTAGAGATTTGGTTGTTGATGGTTTGCGAATGAGTGCTGCTAAGAGTGGAGAGGTTGTTAGTGCTGGATGGTCTGGTAAGGTAAAGACGGTTTTACAAATGTGTGCGATTCTTGCCATTTTATTATGCAATTGGCCTTTTGCATATTGGAACCTTCCTGTTGCTGACTTATTGTTGTGGGCGGCTACGATTGCTTCGTTATATAGTGGATTTATTTATTTTCAAAAGTTAAAAAAATATGTTTTGGAGACAATGTAATGCAATCAATAGAAAGACAAATTGTTGAATTATGCTCTAAAAATCATAAGACAATCGCAAGTTGTGAAAGTTTAACGGCTGGTCTTTTTGCAAGTACGATTGCTTCTGTACCAGGAGCAAGTGCGGTATTAAAGGGTGCGATTGTAAGTTATGCGACAGAGGTAAAAAAAGATATTGTACATGTTCCGGAAAAGTTGATTGAAAAGTTTGGTGTTATTTCAAAAGAGTGTGCTCGAAGTATGGCTTATAATACGCAAAAGTCAATGGATGTAGATTATTGTATTTCTTTTACAGGGAATGCGGGTCCTAGTGCTTGGGAAGATAAGCCGGCAGGTCGTGTATATTGTGCGATTGTATCAAGGATGGGTAAAATTTGGGATTTTGAATTTCAAATCGATCATGCAGATCGCAATGAAGTACGCCAACAAGTTGTATCGGAAATGATTGAACATTTGATCCAATCGATTGAGGAGGAGCTTTATGGCTAAAAAATCAGAAGTAACACAAGATAAAGACAAATTATTAGATGATGTATTAAATGAAATCGAACGAGAATATGGAAAAGGTTCGATTATGAAGTTGGGAGATCGTGCGGCAACAGATGTTGAACCGATTCCGAGTGGAAGTCTTTTATTAGACCAAGCGTTAGGGATTGGAGGATATCCTAAAGGTAGAATTATTGAAATTTTCGGTCCGGAATCAAGTGGGAAGACAACATTGGCTTTGCATGCGATTGCGGAAGTGCAAAAAAAAGGAGGTCGTGCCGCTTTTATTGATGCGGAAAATGCGATTGATCCTGTGTATGCACAACATTTGGGTGTAGACATTGATGAATTGATTCTTTCTCAACCAGATTCGGGAGAGCAAGGGTTGAATATTATGTTAATGTTGATTGAAAGTGGTGCGGTCGATTTAGTTGTTGTCGATAGTGTGGCGGCTTTAGTTCCTCAATCTGAATTGGATGGGGAAATGGGAGACATGCAAGTAGGGGCGCAAGCTCGTATGATGTCAAAAGCCATGCGTAAATTGGCAGGTATGATGAATCATAATGAATGTACGGCTATTTTTATTAACCAGTTGCGTGAAAAGGTGGGGGTTGTTTATGGAAATCCTGAAACGACGCCAGGAGGTCGTGCTTTAAAATTCTATTCGTCTGTTCGTATTGATATTCGTAAGGCGGATGCAATTAAAAATGGAACGGATATTGTTGGAAACAAAGTAAAAGTAAAGGTTGTTAAAAACAAGGTGGCACCTCCATTTAAATCGGTTGTATTGGAAATTATGTATGGAGAAGGTGTTTCATACATTTCAGAATTAGTAGATCTTTGTGTAGAATACAATGTTTTGAAAAAGGCAGGGGCTTGGTATTCTTACGAAGGAGAAAAGGTTGGACAAGGAAAAGAAGCGGCTAAGTTGTTTATTAAAGAACGCCCAGAATTCAAAGAAGAATTGGAAGTGAAGTTGAAGGCGGCTATGAGTCCAACAACAGAGGAAGAAGAACCTATTGAACTATAGGTTCAAAGGATAAAGGTAATGGAAGATAAAAGAAATTTAAGCTTGGTGATGGACTTTTATGAGTTGACGATGAGCCAATGTTATTTCAATCAAAATAAAGATCAAGAAGTTGTTTTTGATTTATTTTATAGAAAAAATCCCGACAATGGAGGACTTTGTGTCTTTGCTGGTGTGGAACAGATTGTAGATTATGTTAAGAATTTACATTTTGAAAAAGAAGATATTGACTATCTTCGTTCTTTGCATCAATTTAGCGATGAATTTTTAGATTATTTATCAACAGTACGATTCCATGGTGATATTTGGGCAATTCCAGAAGGAACGCCTGTGTTTCCATATGAACCATTAGTGCGTGTACAGGCTAAAGTCATTGAGGCCCAATTGGTAGAAACGGCTTTATTGTTGGCGTTGAATCACCAAACTTTAATTGCTACGAAAGCAAGACGTATTGTTCAAGCAAGTGAAGGAAGAGCAGTGATGGAGTTTGGAGCTCGACGAGCTCATAACTTTGATGCGGCTATTTTTGGAGCTCGTGCAGCTTATATTGCTGGTTGTAGTGGGAGTGCGACTACGTATGCAGGAAAAGAATTTGGCATGCCTGTGTTAGGTACGATGGCACATTCTTTTGTTCAAAGTTTTGATGATGAATACGATGCGTTCTTATATTATGCAAAAACATATCCTGAAAATTGTGTTTTATTGATTGATACATATTCGACTTTGAAGTCGGGGATTAAAAATGCGATTCGAGTAGCAAAAGAATTTTTAGAACCGAATGGACATCGTTTAAAAGGAGTTCGTATCGACAGTGGAGATATGGCTTATCTTTCTAAAAAGATTCGTAAGACATTAGATGAAGCGGGCATGCAAGATTGTAATATTGTTGTATCGAATTCTTTGGATGAATATGTAATTGAATCTTTGATTCATCAACAAGGAGCTCAAATCAATTCATTTGGTGTAGGTGAAAATTTAATTTGTTCGAAAAACTCTCCAGTTTTTGGAGGGGTGTATAAAATGGTCGGTGTTAAAAAAGAGGGAGAATGGTTACCGAAAATCAAGATTAGTGAAAATGTGGAAAAGGTCACAAATCCTGGTATGAAAAATTTATATCGTATTATCGATAAAGAAACGAATATGGCGATTGCTGACTTAATGACATTAAGTGATGAAGTCATTCATGAACATGAAGATTTAACGATTTATCATCCAATGAACCGTTGGAAATACAAAGTGATTCCGGCAAATTCATTTACAGTTCGAGAATTGTTAGTTCCAATTTTTAAACAAGGAGAATTGGTATACGATCTTCCTGAACTTTCTCAAATTCGTCAATATTCGCAAGATCAATTGACTATGATTTGGGATGAAATCAAACGGTTTGCTAATCCACAAGAATATTATGTAGACTTGTCTGAAAAATTGTTAGACTTAAAATTGAGTCTATTAGAAAAATATAAATAACCACAAAAAAACAACTTATTGAATTAAGTTGTTTTTTAACATTTGTTCAATCAATACAAAGGCAGTCTCTTGCATCATTTTGTCATATAGAAGACGATGGTGAGCTCCTTCTAAGAAAATAAGACGTTTGCGATTGTGATTGATTTTTTTATAGGCTTCTCTAGAACTTTCAAAATCAATGATTTCATCAGCCGTTCCGTGAATGATTAAAATAGGACAGTTGACATGCGCAATGGAATTGCGATAAGCGTCGACAAGGTCCATAAAACATTTGGTTTGGGCATTGCTTGGTTTTAATTTTTTTTCTTTGGAAGCTCGAGAAATCATTTCGGTCGTTTTTGTTTTGATTAAAGTTAAATCAAAATATCGAAATGCAGGAGCCACCAATATTAATTGTTTAACAGGATAGATAGAAGCTAAATAGCTAGCAATGACACCTCCCATACTAAAACCTAACAAGACGACATTTTTGCTTTGTTTAAGCGCTGCTTTGACTTGGTTTTCACAACGTGCAATCCAATCTTCTAGGTTGGCATCGTTTGGATTGGTTAAATCATAAATGTCGAATTGACGGACGTCGTAATGTTTCTTTTTTAAATAGGAAGCTAAAGGATTCATTTCATTATGTAAACGAGAGCCAAATCCGTGAATTGTTACAAGGATTGGCCTTTTTTTAACAAGTTGTAACATTTTATGCCTCATTTCTCTTATAATGTATATACGTATAATATACAAGGAGCGCGCTATGAAAGCTACTTTATTAATCAAAAACATTAAAAATTTATATACTTGTAATGAAGCATTCGACATTCTTGCGAATGCATTTATTGCGATTCATCATGAATACATTATTGACTTTGGCACAGGAAATTTTAACCAATGGATGGACAGCAGTACAAGAGTGATTGATGCTCAAGGTGAATGTGTCATTCCTGCTTTTATTGACTCTTGTTTTCAAAGTTGGATTCAAAAACAGTCAGGAGATCAATTGCGTATCGAAAATGAAATCGCATATGCATTGCGGTGCAATGGAATCTTGACAATGGCAACACCTATATCTCGACTTCAAAGAAAAGATTTATTTCAAGATATTGTAAAGAAAAGAAATACATCTTCTTTGCCAATCATTTCAACCATTCAAGAATTTAAAAAACAAAAACCCAAACAATTTTTGTTGAGTTGTGGAGTGGGAAATGAACAATATGGAATGTATACGATGCATCCGATGGCCTTTTATTTATACAATGTAGAACATGTCGATATGCCAACACTTTTAAAGAGTATGACTTTATGGCCTTCTGTTGCATATGCATTAAAAGATCGGGGAACGATTGAGATTGGAAAGCGAGCTGACCTGCTAGTGATTCATACAAAAACGATGGAAGAATATTTAAAAATTATGGGAGTTCCCATGATTCGACGAATGATTAAAAATGGAATTCCAATCTTTCCAAACATGATTCGATGTTAATGAAAATTTTTCAGAAAAAGAGTTGACATCGTTTTCATTTGCGAGTATTATCTAGTTACATTAATTAAGAAGAGAAGAGTAATTGAATATGAAAGCATAGAGAACTTTCGGTTGGTGTAAGAAAGTATGAAGTATTTGGTGAACATGGTCTTGGAGTTGCATAATCGAAAAGTAGGTTATGACGGTTTCACCCGTTATCGTGATAGAGTATGATAGTACTCGATGAGGTTCATTTCGTGAGAAATGGATAAATTTAGGTGGTAACGCGAATACACTTTCGTCCTAATGGATGGAAGTTTTTTTATTTTAAGGAAGGTGAACGATTTGATACATTTAGAACATGTTACAAAAACATTTCAAACAAAAGATGGAGATGTACATGCGGTAAAAGATGTGAGCTTACACATTAAAAAAGGTCAAATTTATGGAATTATCGGATTTTCAGGAGCTGGAAAATCCACATTGGTTCGTTGCATGAATTTATTAGAAAAACCAGACGATGGAAAAGTCATCTTTGATGGAAAGAATTTATTAGAACTTTCGAGCAAAGAGCTTCGAGAACAAAGAAAAAAAATGTCGATGATTTTTCAACACTTTAACTTGATGCAGTCGAAAACAGTGTATGAAAACATTGCTCTTCCATTACGAATGGCAAAGGCAGATAAAGCAGAAATTGATAAAAAGGTTATGGAACTTTTAGAACTGATTGATTTAGTCGAACGAAAAGATTCTTATCCTTCTCAACTTTCTGGAGGACAAAAACAAAGGGTAGCCATCGCAAGAGCTCTTGCAAGCAATCCAAAAGTTCTCCTTTGTGATGAGGCCACAAGTGCATTGGACCCACAAACAACACAAAGTATTTTACAGTTGATTAAAAAAGTAAATCGAGAATTGGATTTAACAGTGGTTGTGATTACTCACGAAATGCAAGTCGTCAAAGAAATTTGTGATTCAGTAGCCATTATGGAAAAGGGACGCGTTGTAGAAAAAGGAGATATCGTATCTATTTTTACGAATCCTAACGAAACCATCACAAAGAATTTTATGAATACGACAAACAATTCGAATAAAATCAATGAATTGATTGAAAACAATCATCCATTGACACAGTTGGATTCGAACCAACAATTGATTCGATTGAGTTATTCGAGTACGAGCACTCGAGAAGCAATTATTTCTCGAATTTCACAAACATATCATGTAGAATGTTCAATCATATTCGGAAATATTGAAGTCATTCAAGATGATCTGATTGGAACCATGATTGTTGTTTTAACCGGAGAAAGTGAAGATATTAAAAAAGCTTTACAATATTGTAAAGAAAATCACGTAGGAGTGGAGGTGATCAAGCGTGGATATATTGACTAACTGGATTCCAAACGTAATGAATTATTTGGATCAATTTCCTCAGGCCATTATAGATACCTTGATTATGTTGATCGTAAGTGGAATCGTATCTTTGATTTTTGGTTTAGTGTTGGCCATCATTGTTGTGATTACAAGAAAAGATGGAATTTTGCCAAACAAGCCAATCTTCTTCATTTTAGATAAAATTATCAACTTATTCCGTTCCATTCCATTTATTATTTTAATTCCAGCCGCTGACTTCTTATCCAGAGCGGTATTTGGAACTACCATTGGAATTAAAGGAGCGTTGGTTCCATTGATTATTGGAACTATCCCATTTATCGCAAGACAAATGGAAAGTGCAATGATGGAAATCAATGATGGAATTGTAGAAGCAAGTATTTCTATGGGAATGAGTCCTTGGCAAATTATTACACAAGTATACTTACGAGAAAACATTCCAGGAATGATTCGAGGGTTGACTATTTCATTGATTGCCTTAATTGGACAAATTGCTATTGTAGGAGTCGTTGGAGCCGGAGGACTTGGAGATATGGCCATCCGTTATGGACACCAACGTCATATGATCGATATAACATACGTTGTTATTATTTTGATTTTAATTATTATCTCAATTATTCAGTCTTTAGGAGACAAAGCCGTGGATAAAACCACACACTAGGAGGAAACGAACATGAACAAATTTTTAAAAGCTGCTGCAGCAACAACAATCGCATTATCATTATTTGGATGTGGAGCACCAGAAGAAAAAGATGACAAAACATTAACCATTGGAGCTACATCTTCTCCACACGCTATTATTTTAGAAGAAGCTGCTAAATTAATGGAAGAAGAAGGATACACTCTAGAAATTAAAGAGTTTTCAGACTATCCACAAATCAACCCATCTACAAGCGATGGAAGCTTAGATGCGAATTACTTCCAACACCAACCATACTTAACTTCTTACAATGCCGATGAAGGATTTGAAGAAGGAGACGAAGGATACTTAGTCAGTGTAGGAGCCATCCACTATGAACCATTAGGAGCTTATTCAGAAACCATTGAAAAAATCTCTTTAGATACAGTAAAAGATGGAGATCAAATTGTTGTTCCTAACGATGCAACAAACGAAGCTCGTGCGTTGTTATTGCTTCAAGATTTAGGCTTAATTGAATTAAATGAATCCGCTACATTAGATAAAGCCACAGTAAAAGATATTGTAGAAAACCCTAAAAACTTAGAAATTGTTGAAATTGATGCAGCTCAAACAGCTTACAAATTAAAAGATGTTGCCATTGCAGTAGTTAATGGAAACTATGCATTAACAGCAGAAATCGATGAATTCTTACGAGCTGTTGAATCTTCAGACTCACAAGCCGCTCAAACGTACCAAAACGTAATTGCGGTTCGTGAAGAAAACAAAGACAATGAAGCAGTTAAAAAATTAGTAGAAGTATTGAAAAGTGATGAAATTAAAGATTTCATTTCTGAAGAATTTGGAGTTGCGGTAGTACCCGCAAAATAAAGAGAATGTAGACCAGTGTGATTAAAGTCATACTGGTTTTTTTTTATTTGTATTTGAATTTTTTATAACAACCTATTAAAATAGTTATGTTAGTTATAGCTAACCGGAATACATAGGAGGATTTATGAAACAATCAGTAGAAAACAATAAATTAAAGGCTCAAGATTTTATTTCCATAGGAGTCTTTACAGCACTTTATTTCGTTTTGGTAACCATTGCTACTTTTACGACTGCAATAATTTTGCCAGGATTTTCGAACATCTTTTTACCTGCTGTTGTCGCACTCATTTCAGGTGCGGTTTACATGTTAATGGTAGCGAAAGTTCAAAAATTTGGAGCCATTTCCATTATGGGAATGGTGATGGGATTGTTCTTTTTAATTTCCGGACATTTCATCTTATCCTTTGCAGCCAATGTCATCTTTGGCGTGTTGGCCGACTGCATCTCAAAAATTGGAAAATATAAAAGTAAAAAAGGAATTCTAGCGAGTTATGTTGTATTTTCGTATGGTTTAACAGGCCCCATTTTACCTTTATGGTTTATGAAAGATGCATATGTTGCCAACTTAGTGGAAAGAGGAAAAGACGCTATGTATATTGAAAACTTATTTGCACCTATCAATATGACAACTTTTGCGATTTCTATGATTGCAATTTTAATTTGTGCTTTGATTGGAGGATATTTTGGACAAAAGATGATGAAAAAACACTTCAAAAAGATTGGAATTATTGAATGACATTCGACCCTAGGACAAAATTATATTTCATCTTACTTGCCAATTTGATGTTGTTTATGCATGTTCATACAAAAATAGAAATGATAATGGTATTTCTTTTTATACTGCCTTTGTTTATGAACGGAAATTTGAAAATGGCCATACGATTTAGCATGATTTATGGGATTATGATATTAGCTAATTTGTATTTAATACCAATCGCAAGTGGATTTTTCCTACATTTTATTTCTTTATTGTCAGTAGGAATTCGAATGATCTTACCTTGTATTATTACAGGAGCGTATGCTTTTACCACAACAAAAGTAGGCGAGTTTGTCGCAGCTCTGCACAAATTACACATTCCACAATCTATCATTATTCCATCGATGGTTGTGATTCGTTTTTTTCCTACCATCCAAGAAGATTATCGACAAATTCGTAACTCTATGGCCTTGCGAGGAATGAGTGAAAATGGATTGAGTCTTTTAAGACATCCTTTCAAAAATTTAGAATACGTTTTAATTCCTTTATTGATAAACAGCAATAATGTAGCTGAAGATTTATCCATTGCCGCCTTAACGAAAGGAATTGGCATACAAACAGAACATACGACAATGCATACAATTCAATTCAAAAGCATTGATTTCGTGTATATGATGCTCGCTACGATGCCCATCGTATTCTTTAAATTAGGAGGAATGTAATGGAAATTGCTCAATTAAAAAATGTAAATTTTACATATCAAGGATTTGACGAAAGGGCACTTAAAGATATTAATCTTGAAATTAAAGAAGGAACTTGTATTTTATTGTGTGGAAAATCAGGCTGTGGAAAAACGACCATTACCCGATTGCTCAATGGATTAGCACCTAATTTCTTTAAAGGCAAATTGGAAGGAGAATGCTGGAGTGTGGGATTGAATGCATCTACAAGTGAAATCGAAGAATATGTACCTCTTGTAGGAAGTGTTTTTCAAAATCCTAAAACGCAATATTTTAACGTAGATACAACGTCTGAATTGGCATTCCCATTAGAAAACATGGGATATGAAAGTGAAAAAATTGTAGAAAGAGTCCAAGCTTGTGCAAAAGAATTCCATTTAGAAGGATTAATGGATCGTAATATTTTCAAATTATCGGGTGGAGAAAAACAACAGATTGCTTTTGCAAGTGCGTGCATTTTAAATACAAAAGTATTGATTTTAGATGAGCCCACTAGCAATCTAGATTCCCAAGCCATCGAACGCCTAAAAGAAATGATGGCACAAATGAAAGCCAAAGGTGCAAGCATTGTGATTGCAGAACATCGTTTAGCTTGGTTGACAGATTTAATCGACGTTGCTTACTATTTCGATCATGGAAATTTAGTGGAAAAGTATACGGCAGAGCAATTTAAAATGTTGAATACAAAAGAGCTGTATGCATTAGGATTAAGAAGTTTGAATTTGAATAGTTTTGAAAAAAGGATAGAAGCCAAGCAAAAGATATTAAGAAATGATTCAGCTTTTATTGAAGTGAAGGATGTAGTTCTTTCTCATGACAAGAAACATAGTGTACGTACCATTAAATCTTTTCAAATCGAAAAATCTGAAATTGTTGGACTGATGGGATTGAATGGGACGGGAAAATCGACATTTGCTAAAACGTTATGTGGATTACTAAAGCCTTTGAAAGGAACGATTCGAATCCATCAGAAAGTGGCTAAGAAAAAAGATTTAATGAAGATTAGCTATTTAGTGATGCAAGATGTGAATTATCAATTGTTTAGTGATCGTGTTATGGATGAAATCATGTTGGGTTCAAAAGAGTTTGAACATGTAGACGAAGTGTTAGATCGATTGGCTTTAAGAGAAATTCAAGAACGTCATCCTATGAGTTTGTCAGGAGGACAAAAGCAAAGAACAGCCGTGGCTTCGGCTATTCTTTCTGGAAAAGAGTTAATCATATTAGATGAACCAACAAGCGGTTTGGACCATTATCATATGTGTGAGTTTGGTAAATTGTTGCAGATTTTAAAACAAGAAAACAAAGCAATTATTGTGATTACGCATGATGAAGAGCTAGCAGCCGAATATTGCGATCGTGTCGTATATTTAAAGGAGGATGAAAAAGAATGAATGAAAAACAATTTGTAGGAGAATGGTTGAATTTTGAATATTTCATCGATAGCGAAGATGAAAATATGAAAAAAACGTGGCAAGAAGTCGAAGAACATGTTCAACAAGTAAATATGCCTATGTTTAAACATGGGGCTAGAAATTTTTGGCGCCAGGTTTGTGATACATCGAGACGATATCCGGGTTTAAACATGAAAGTATGTAAAATTCATGTGGATGATTCTGCTATCTATTTTGAATTCATCAATAATCAAGGACAAAGTTTAGGATTGTATGCATATGAAGTGGATTCGATTGTAGAAAAAGGATTGGAAGGCAAAAACAATTATTTATTTGTATCTAAAGAAGCAAAGGATGACTATCCTTTTAAATACATTTTGGCTATGGATCCTTTACCAGAAAAGAAAGCAGCTTTCAATGGAGGAATTTTACGTCATATTCATTTTCAATTTGCCACTACGAAAGATGAGTTAATAGATGACACGAACCATTTGGTACATCCGATGGAATATCCAACCTTGTGTGAAGCCGATTCTACGGATTTAGAACGATATAATATTGTTAGAGCCTTACATAGATTGGATTTGAAAAAAAAGGTGTAAAAAAAGCCAACATTGCGTTGGCTTTTAGTTTAGTTTTTTTTACTTTTTTCTTATATCTATTATTGGTTTTGATTCGTCCAACGACCAAAAATACCACAAGGAAGAACACTATTGTTTTTTGTTACAGGAAGCAAGTTTTCTCCCACTTCAATCGTACCAGGATGTTCTTTTAATACCGTTCTCTTTAATGTTTCTTCTAAAGTAGACATTGAAAAACCAGTCGTATAACAATTTACAATGAAGAATAAAGCATCTTCACTCAATAATTTTTGACATTCTGTAATCAATTCAAACAATTGGTCTTCTAACTTCCAAAGTTCTTGTTTAGGCCCACGACCATAACTTGGTGGATCCATGACAATTCCATCGTATTTATGACCACGACGTTGTTCTCTTTTTACAAATTTCAAGACATCATCGACAATAAAACGAATGGTATGATCTTCTAAATGGTTGATTTCCATATTTTCTTTTGCCCAAGCAATCATCCCCTTACTTGCATCCACGTGTACGACTTCATCCGCCCCCGCTTTTGAACAAGCCATAGTAGCACCACCCGTATAGGCAAATAAGTTTAAAACTTTTACATTTTCTTTTCCAGTCGTTTTGGCAGTACGGATTTTATTCATCATAAAATCCCAGTTGGCAGCTTGTTCAGGAAACAATCCTGTATGCTTAAATCCAGTTGGAGAAATTTTAAAACGCAAATCTTTGTATCCAATTGTCCAAAATTCACGAAGTTGTTTTTTCATTTCCCAACTTCCACCACCCTTGTTCGAACGGTGGTAGACTGCATCCGCTCGATTCCAAAGCTTTTCATCTTCAATTGGCCAAATTGCTACAGGATCGGGCCTGCGCAATACGATTTGATTCCATCTTTCTAATTTTTCTTTATTCCCAGTGTCTAAGACTTCGTAATCTTTCCACTCACTTGCTATTTGGTTCATTTTTTTTCCTCTTTCGTCTTCTTTAGAGATTATATCAGTTTGTGAAAAAAATGCATAGAGAGTATGATATAATTTAAAATACCTTATTGGAGGAAAGATATGTTTGCACAATTAATTTGTAGAGATAGAACAGAAAAAGAAATTAATGAATTATATGAAGTGATTGGTGCGCTTTGTCAGCGAGAAAGCGTGCAAATTGAAGATAAAATTGAACAAGTGGAAATTAGTGTATGCCCACAAGGAAAAGTTGTCATTAAAGAAAAAGACAATGAAATGGATTTATTTGCTAACACACGCCATGCCGGAGCTGGATTTCATGCTTTTGTCGTCGACTTTTTCAAAGATATTCAAGAAGAAGTACCCGGAAAGTATGATTTAATAGACGACTTACAATATGCCGACGATGAAGACTTTGACAAACTGCAAGCCACATACGAAGACGAATTGGACTATTTACGCGGTCTTTTAAAAAAAGAAGAGAAAATGCGTAGTAAAAACTATATGTACGATGAAACCTTCTTCTTACCTATGGAAAAAGACCATGAGATATCTACTGCCATCGGTTATATAGATATTGAAGAATTTACGAATTTATCCCAACAAGATTTAGTCGATTCCTTTTATGTATGGCATAACTGGGATAAAGATGCTCGCTTTTATAAAAATGCAGCCTTAACTTTATTAGCAAAAGAAGGAGTCAGCACATATACATTCATGAACGAAATGACAGAAAAATTTGCTCATGAAATTTGTGATTATATCGAATTGGCCTATGAAAAAGATGAAAAGATGCCATTGCCACTGCAAGAATACCATCAATTGATTTCCATATTAGGACGGGAAGATAAAATTGAAAGCGGCGTTTTCATGGAACAAGAAGTCAGTCAATATCGATTGAAAGAAGTGTACCACTTATTTGAAAATGCCAAAGTGGTCGCATTAGGAACGTGTGAAAGAAGTTATGATCCTGTATCCTTATCTATGAACTTAATGGCCCCTTATGAAAACATGGATCAATGGAGTTGGCTAATGCAAGCAAGCTTAGAACCCATGATCCTTTTAAATAAAGAAGAACTTCAAAAACAACCAATTAAACAAGTAGAAAAGAAAGAAGTTCAAATGTTAGATTGGCAAGAAGAAAATTGTTCGGTCTTAGAAGCTATCTTAAAAGAAGGAGAAAATACATTGTATTTTCACGTTGTGATGGCTAAGCCAGAATTTATGAACTATTTAAAAACTTGCATTGAACAAAGTGGATTTCAAGAAGAAGAGTAGAGAAAGTCTCTATTCTTTTTTGATTCTATGATAAAATAAAAAACGGTGATACTCATGAATACTATATTAAACACATTAAATACAAATCAAAAAGAAGCAGCTACAACTATTGATCAACACGTACGAATTGTAGCCGGAGCCGGAAGTGGAAAAACACGAGTGCTAATGACACGCATCGCATATTTAGTCAATGAAGTCGGTGTACTCCCATCTCGTATTTTAGCCATTACCTTTACAAATAAAGCAGCGAATGAAATGAAAGAACGACTTCAAGCTCAATTAGGAGCGGATGCTAGTTGGGTACGCATTTCAACCATTCACTCCCTTTGTGTGCGCATATTACGAGAAGATGCATTGTCCATCGGATACCCATCTTCTTTTACTATCTTAGATCCAGATGATCAAAGAAGTACTTTACGTCAATTTTATAAAAAAATGGAAATTGACCGTAATGAATTACCCGTCAACAAAGTTATCTCAGCGATTTCTGCCTTAAAGACAGGCGAAGTCTCTTTTGATGAAGCAAAGAAAATGGCTATGAGCCACGACCAACAAATCATTGCGGAATTGTATGTAAAATATGAAGGAAAACGCAAAGAAATGAAAGCTATGGACTTCGACGACTTATTATTAGAAGCTAAACGTTTACTACAAGTGGATGCATCTGTCCGTCAAAAATGGCAAAAACGCCTAGACTACATTCATGTAGACGAGTTTCAAGACGTTGACTACGTCCAATATGAAATTATTAAATCTCTATGTGGACCTCATACTAAATTATGCGTCGTAGGAGACCCGGACCAAACAATCTATACATGGCGTGGAGCAAGTGTAGATATTATCCTTCAATTCAACAAAGATTTTACAAACTGTAAAACTGTTATATTGAATGAAAACTATCGTTCGACGCAACCCATCTTGAATGCAAGCAACGCATTGATTTCCAACAATACAAAACGTATTAAAAAAGAATTGTATTCCAATCTTCCAGGCGATGAATTGATTGAAATTCATGAAAGTATGGAAGATAAAGAAGAACCAATCTATATCGCAAGACAAATCGTTGAACAACATAAAAAAGGACATCCATATTCGGATATGGCCATTCTATATCGTTCCAACTATTCATCACGTTCGTTTGAAAAAATCTTTAGAAGTGTGAATATTCCTTATCGTATTTATGGGGGGATTCGCTTTTATGAACGTCAAGAAGTAAAAGACATCTTAAGTTATTTACGTCTATGTACAAAACCAACCGAAGACGATCCAGAACAATTTTCATTAGACTTAGCCGTCCTTCGTGTATTGAATGTACCTCGTCGTGGAATTGGAGCTAAAACAATTGAAAAACTACAAGACCAGGCGGCTAAAAGACATTTAAACTTATACGAAGTATTAAAAGATCCTCAAGATTGTTCAACAGCGATTGCAAAAAAATTAAATGGATTTGTTGAGTTGATTGAAGAATTAAAACAAGAACGAGAAAAACATGATATTCAAGATTTCTTAGACATTGTTGTATCGGAAAGTGGATATGGACAAATGTTAAAAGAAAATCATGAAGAAGATCGTTTAGAAAACGTAAAAGAATTAAAAGAAGATATGGCCCAAGCCATGATTGAAAATCCAGATACAACTTTAGAATCATATCTTCAAGATATTGCCTTATTCACTGATAAGACTCAAGAAGCCCAAGACAATGCGATTTCATTAATGACTGTGCATGCAGCCAAAGGACTTGAATTTCCTATTGTCTTCATTGTAAATATGAATGAAGGTATTTTCCCAAGTGCTCGTGCGATTGAAGAAAGTGGAAAATCTGGATTGGAAGAAGAACGTCGCTTAATGTATGTAGCTATGACAAGAGCTAAACAACATTTAACAATTTCTTACAATAAAGGATATAGTTTTATGTTGGAAACTTTTAAGACAGCTTCACGTTTCTTAAAAGAAATTCCAGAAGAATATGTACACAATGCCCAAAAAGAAGAGCGTACGAAAACGATGCATAAAGTCAATTCAGTCCAACGAAGAGAATCGACTGTATCGAAACGAAATGCAGCTGGAAAAGTGAAATTACGCAAAGGAGATGTAGTGGAACACAGTATCTATGGACAAGGTGTCATTTTAGAAGTTCGGGATGCAATCGCAACCATCGCATTTGGACATCAATATGGAGTAAAGAAAATGAATGCTTTACACCCTTCGTTAAAAAAAGTATAGAAAGCAGGTGAGCCTATGGATGAAATACAAAGAATCATTGATTTAAGAAAGTTGTTAGAAAAATATTCCATCGAATATTATGTGAATGACAATCCGTCTGTATCCGATCAAGAATATGACCGATTGATGCAAGAATTGATGAGTTTAGAACAACAACATTCAGAAATGTACGATTCTAATTCTCCAAGCCAAAGAATTATTGGACAAGTGTTGGATGGATTTGAAAAAGTAGTACACACATCCCAAATGCTTTCGTTATCGAACGTCTTTAACTATGAAGAAATTGAAGAATTTTGTACAAGAATTCAAGAAAGTGTACAAGATGCTGAATTTTTAGTCGAGTGTAAATACGATGGTTTGGCCATGTCTTTACAATATGAGAATGGAAAGTTTGTACGAGCGGTAACTCGAGGAGATGGAAAAGTTGGAGAAAATGTTTCCAACAATGTAAAAACCATTCCTACTATTCCGATGTACATCGATGAACAAGGATTTGTCGAAGTACGAGGAGAAGTATATATGCCTAAAGCAAGCTTTGAGCAATTGAATCAAAGACAAGAAGCGAGTCATCTTGCTTTATTTGCCAATCCTAGAAATGCAGCAGCCGGCTCCATACGTAACTTAGACTCGAGTGTATGTGCCCAAAGGAAACTAGATGCCTATTGGTACTATTTTCAAAATGCACAAGAGTATCAGATTCAAACCCAATTCGAGGCAATGCAAGCAATGAAAGCGATGAATTTGCGCGTCAATCCACTTTGTAAATTGTGTAAGACACCGAAAGAAATTTGGGAATTTATTCAAGAAGTTGCCAATAAAAGAGAGAGTCTTCCTTATGAAATTGACGGAATGGTTATTAAGTTAAATCGGTTATCCGATCAGAAAAAACTAGGAATGACAGCGAAAGCACCAAGATATGCGACTGCTTATAAATTTCCAGCAGAAGAAGTACAAACGCGTCTAAAAGATATTTTTGTTAGTGTAGGAAGAACTGGACGTATTACACCCAATGCGGTATTAGAACCGGTTCGAATTGCAGGAACCATTGTTTCAGCGGCAACATTGCACAATGAAGATCGGATTAAAAATAAAGATTTTCGAATCGGAGATATTGTCGTTGTTCGAAAAGCAGGAGAAATCATTCCTGAAGTGGTAGAAAGTGTTGTTGAACGCCGTGATGGAAGTCAAGTACCTTATGAATTTCCAACATGTTGTCCAGTCTGTGCAAGTCAATTGGTACGATTGGATGGCGAAGCGGAACACTATTGTATCAATCCAGATTGTCCAGCTCGGATTGTCGAAAGCATGATCCATTTTGCCTCTCGAGATGCGATGGATATCGATTCATTGGGAGATAAGAAAATCGAACAACTACATGCTTGGGGATTTTTGAATTCGATCGAAGATATGTATCGTTTAAAAAATAGACGAGATGAATTGTTAGAGATGAAAGGATATTCGGCAAAGAGTGTTGATAAATTGTTAGACAGCATTGAAAAGAGTAAACAAAAAATGTTAGCGGACGTCTTATTTGGACTTGGTATTCGCCAAGTAGGAAAGAAGGCGGCACACATTCTTGCTCAACAATTCATCACGATTGAAAATTTAATGGAAGCGAACGTAGAAGAATTATCGGATATTAAATTTATTGGAAAAACGACGGCAGAAAGTCTTGTTTACTATTTCAAAGAATCGAAAAATCAAGCCTTGATTCATACACTGCAAGAAGAAGGAGTATGTATGGTTCAAGAAGTGGAAGAGAAGCAAAAGAGTCGTTTCACAGATAAAACAGTCGTTTTGACAGGAACTCTTTCAAAAATGACAAGAAATGAAGCCAAAGCCGTGTTAGAATCATTAGGAGCCAACGTTTCGGGTTCGGTTTCGAAAAAGACCGATTTTGTGATTTATGGAGAAAGTGCTGGTTCCAAATTGACAAAGGCGCAAGCATTAGGGGTCGCTACCTTAAGTGAAGCTGAATTTGTCCAGGAGGTGGAACATGCGATGTAAATCGATTGTATTTTGCATAGTTTGTAGTTTGGCTTTAACAGGTTGTATGTCTTTTAACTCTAATGAGACAAAACCTTTGAATGATGATGATTATGCAGCGATTTTGCCACATGAATCAACGGATACTCGAGTGAAGCATATTAGTTTGATTCAAGATTTTGATGTACGTGTTCAAGTAGAAGAAGGTTTGATGGATTTATCGAAGAAACATTTCCCAGTGAATCAGGTGGCTTTTAAAACGCATGAATTTTTAGATTATGATGAATTGGATGCGACCGATGGATCTCGCGGACTTTTAGGAACGTTACGTGACAACAACCCGAATGGGTTGAATCCAAGTAACAATGAGCAATTCGATACGGGGAATGGAATTACGCAAGGTGGAATCATTCTTGTTGATTTATACGAGTTGGATTGGTATAGGCGGGATGATTTATCAGGGATTTCTATTGGGATGGTTGTGAATGATCAAATCGAACAAAATGGAAAAATTTATCCGATTACAGATGAAAAGATGAAAGGATATATTGAAGTCACTTGTTCGAAGTTAGTCAACTATATGCGCGAGCGTTTCAATGAAATTGGTAAGAATATTCCTATTTATATTGCGGTATATGAATTGAATCATGACTCTCTTGCCAAAAGTTATGGAGGATATATGTATGAGGCGTATTTTGATGGAAATCAACATACGTTTACACCATTGAACGAAGAATATATTACGATTCCTAGCGTTTCTTTTACGAGTAAAAATGAGGAAATGGCCGAGGAATTTAATCAATTTAAACAAAAGGTTTCCAATGTGTTGCCAGATACGACATATGTAGTAGGGGAAGCAAAATTGGATAATGGAAATGTGCAGGAAGTGCAGTTAACAATCACGACGCATGGTAAAATGGTGAGTGAGATTTTAGCAGCGACACAGACTGTAAAAGAAAATTTAAATTTGTTTGAAAATACCGATTGTGATTATCGGATTCAAGTGATCAACAATGACAAACTGTTTGCGATGATGCATCGTAAGGCAGGAAGTAAACATTGTGATATTATCACTACTATTTAGGAGGATGTATGGAAAAATTTAGTCATGAATATTTTCGTGCTTTAGCCAAAGACTTACGTTTTGAGTTAAATGACAAAGAAATCGAAGGTATTAAAAAACGTTTTAAACGTTTGGAAAATCAAATTGAATTGTTTGAACAATTTGATACAGACAATGTAGAACCGATGGTGTATCCTTTTGAAACACCGACTACTTATTTACGTGAAGACGAAGTGGATGAAGTGTTGAGTCAGGCAGAAGTTTTATCCAATGTAAAAGATGCAAGAATGGGACATGTACATGTACCAAAGGTGGTGAAGTAATATGCGTATTGAATTAAACCAAGCAATTGAAAGAATGCATGCTGTGAATGATAAAATCAATGCGGTTGTGACCGAAATTGAAGTACAAGAAGAACAACGTAGTGGAAAACTAGCGAATGTTCCAGTTGTTTTAAAAGACAACATTAGTACAAAAGGAATTCGTACGACAGCGAGTTCAAGAATTTTAGACAATTATGTACCTGTATATGACGCTACGATTGTTAAAAAATTAAAAGAAGCTGGGGCTGTTTTCATTGCCAAAGCAAGTATGGATGAATTAGGAATGGGTGGAACAAATAAAAATGCATTTACAGGACCTGTTTGTAATCCATATGATTTAGATCGCATTTCTGGAGGAAGTTCAGGAGGAAGTGCTGCATTGGTTGCAAGTGGATGTACTTCTTTAGCAATTGGTACAGATACAGGAGATAGTATTCGTAAACCAGCAGCGTATTGTGGTGTGATTGGTGTCAAACCGACATATGGTCGTATTTCTCGTTATGGAGTTATTCCATATGCTTCGAGTTTAGACCATGTTGGATACTTTACTACAAATGTAAAAGATGCAGCTTTGACTTTAGAAGTATTAGCAGGAAGAGATGATCACGATTTAACATCGAGTCTTCGTCCGGTAGAAAATTACAGCGAACAATTGAATACGTGTTTGGCTGGTAAGAAAATTGCAGTTTTTAAAACGGTCAATGATGCTGTTCAAAATGAAACATTTAAAAATACATTCAATGCTTTGATGGAAAAAGCAAAAGAAGCAGGGGCTACGATTCAAGAAGTAGAAATTCCTGTTCATTATATGGATTTGATTGCGCCTATTTATGAAACGATTGCTAATGCAGAAGCGGCAGCCAACCATGCAAACTTAGATGGTATTCGTTTTGGTATGCGTGAAGATGGGGAATCTGTGGATGAAGTGATGACGAATTCTCGTACGAAAGGATTCTCTTCGAATGTGCGTGAACGTTTTGTGGTTGGTTCTTACACTTTGTTTGATGAAAACCAAGATCGTATTCTAAGAAAAGCACAAAAATTACGTCGTTTATTGGTTGAAAAATATGAGAAATGTTTTGAAGGTGTAGATGCGGTTATATGTTTGGCTGCACCAACGGTAGCTCCTTTGATTTGTGAAGAAAGATGGGAGACTGAATTTGTAGAAGAACATATGCAGTTGGCCAACTTCTCAGGGTATCCAAGTATGACAATGCCATTAGGAAAAGAAAAGGGTCTTCCTTTCGGAATGAATATTACATGTCGTCCTTTTGAAGAACAAACAATGTTTGATATTGCTGGTGGATTGGAAGAATTGACAGGATTGAAAGATCAATGCTTAGAAGGGGAAATTTAGTATGAAATATTATGTAACCATCGGGATTGAAATCCACTGTGAATTAAAAACAAACACGAAAATGTTCTCGAGTGCACCTGTGCGTTTTGGAGAAACAGCCAATACGTGTGTCAATGCGATTGATTTAGCACATCCAGGAACATTGCCTTGTATTAATAAAAAAGCGGTAGAATTGGCCATTAAAGCATGTACAGCTACACATTGTACGTTGGATACTTTATTGAAATTTGACCGTAAAAACTACTATTATTCTGATCTTCCAAAAGGATACCAAATCACACAACAATTCCATCCGATTGGTCGTGATGGATATGTGATGATCAATGTAGATGGAGAAGAAAAGAAAATTCGTCTAGAACGTATTCATATGGAAGAAGATACGGCTAAACAATTCCATAAAGAAACGGGAACATACATTGACTTTAACCGTGCGGGTACACCTTTGATTGAGATTGTATCTTGTCCAGATATGCATACGGCGAAAGAAGCGGCAGCTTATGTGGAAACGTTGCGTAAAAACTTATTGTACTTAAATGTATCGGATGTAAAGATGGAAGAGGGAAGTATGCGTTGTGACGTTAATATTTCTTTAAGTCCAGATCCAGATACATTGGGTGTAAAGACGGAGATTAAAAACTTGAACTCGATTGCGAATGTGCAAAAGGCAGTCCAAGCAGAGATTGAACGACAAAGTGCATTGTTGGATGCAGGAGAACGGATTGTTCAAGCTACTCGTCGTTATGATGAAGGGCAAAAGACGACAGTTTTAATGCGTAAAAAAGAAGGAAATGTAGATTATAAATATTTCCCAGAACCTAACATTTTCCCAATTCAATTGGATGAAGCTTGGGTAAAAAACATCCAAGACAACTTAGAAGAATTGCCAGAAGCACGTTTAGTACGTTTTATGGATCAATTCGGATTGAATGAATACGATGCGAATGTTTTAGTGGCAGATCGTGAAATGGCAGATTTCTATGAGGCCGTTTGTGCGCATACTAAGGATGCGAAAAAAGCAGCAAACTGGATCATTGGGGATGTGAGTGCTTGGTTGAACAAAAACAATCAAAACTTCTCACAAGTTCCTTGTTCGGCAGAAAATCTTGCGACATTAATTAATGTGATTACTTCTGGAGACATTAGTGGAAAACAAGGGAAAGTTGTTTTTGAAGAAGTTATGTTAGGAAAAGATCCTAAAAAAGTGATTGAAGAAAAAGGTATGAAACAAGTGAGTGATGATTCAGCAATTTTAGCTTTAGTCACTCAAGTGTTAGATGAAAACCCTCAATCGATTGAAGACTTTAAAAATGGAAAAGATCGTGCGGTCGGATTCTTAGTTGGACAAGTGATGAAGGCAAGTCGTGGACAGGCGAATCCAAAACGTACGAATGAATTAATAAAAGAAGAATTAAACAAACGATAAGAGTATGATATAATTTTATCTATAAGGGGGCAAAGTATGGCTCGAAAGAAAGTAAATAAATCTGCAAAGAATAAAAATACAGGTTCGAAACAAGGACATAAATTGGTTGTTTTTACTGCGGTATTAATTTTGATTCCTTGTGTTATTATCGGTCTTGTCTTATTGACAAGTATTGGAGGACAAAATAAACCGGTTGTGGGAGAGCGTTTTTCAAAACATGATTTACAACCTGCAATCGAAAAATCGCATTTGAATCAATTGGAAAAAGATTTGGCAATCATCGATGGCTTAGAAGAAGTGGAAGTCAATTTGAAGAGTGCTACGCTTCGCATTCAATTGAATTTAGTGGATGATGCTAATGAAGACCAAGCTAAAGCGGCGGTTGAAAAAGGATTTGAGATTGTTACGCAATTGCTTCCTATAGATCAATATTTTACAAATACAGATACTGCGAAGATGTATGATTTAGAAATTGATGGATTTAACTTTATTCCTGCAGAAGGACAATCACAAGAGGGTTTTGCCTATGTTAAGTTAACGAAAACAGGAGCGAGTGCTAATGTAATTGATGTTATGTCATCACCTAAAGATGCAGAGCTTGCACAACAAGTTAGAAAATAAGAAAAGACTCGGTGGAGTCTTTTTTTCAGGAGAAAATTATGGAGTGGATACATTTTGTAAAAAGAGACAAATATAGTGAATCTTATATGCATACGCATCTGGATTTAAAGGTGTGTACATGGAATCAATGGCCTCGGGTACGAAAAAGTTTAGAGGTACAACCAGAAGATTGTTTACTTGTGTTGAATGAAAAAATGGAATTTGTACGCATAGCAAGTGTTGATGAGAAAAATTGTACGTATGTATTAAAGAGTACGAGTGATTTGACGCATCCTGCTTTAAAGAAGTTAATGCATGCTAAAGACCGTGTTTGTATTGTCGCATTGAGTTTTGAATCCAATGTTAAAAATGAATCCGATTGGAATCGTTTATATAAAGAAGGACAAGGTCTAGAATACGAAGAACATATGCGATGTTTTCGTAAGTTTGGAATTCGAGATAATCAAATTGAATGGGTGAAATATTTTTCGGATTCGAAAGAAGAAATTTTAGATAAGATTGAAAAAAGCAATGTTTTGATGATAACGGGTGGAGATCCGGTTTGTATGATGAAGCGAATGAAAGAGTTGCGATTAAAGTCGATTTTAAAAAAGTATCATGGTTTAATCATTGGATATAGTGCGGGTGCGATGGTGTTATTGGATCAATATCATATGGAGGATGTGTATTATACAGGGATTGGTTGTCTTTCTGGTTTTGATATTGAAGTCCATTATGATGGACAAAAAGCAGAGCGTGAAAGAATGCAACGGATTTGTAATGAAAAGAACAAGGATGTATATGGAATTTCAGATGGGGGCGGCATTGTGATTTCACAAGGGAAGATGACTTTCTTTGGCAACGTTGAATATGGTAGAATAGATGCATGAGAAAAAATGAAGAATATATTGTTACGTGTATAGATATTACAGATATGGCAGCGGGTGTTTGTCGTGTCGAAGATCGGGTTGTTTTTGTATATGATTTATTGCCGGATGAGGTCGCAAAAATTAAGATTATTAAAGTGAATAAAAAATTTGCGATTGGAAAAGTTATTCAACGTATTGAATCGAGTAAGGATCGACAAGAAATCGTATGTGAACACGCTCGTCTTTGTGGAGGATGCCAATTGGAGCATGTTCGCTATGAAGCCCAATTGAAATATAAGACGCAATGGATGAAAGAGTTGTTTGCGCCGATTGTAGTTTTGCCTACTTTAGGCAATGAAAATCCTTTATATTATCGGAATAAGGCTCAATTTCCGGTACAAATAAAAGATGGAAAGGTTGTGACTGGATTTTATAGAAAACATTCCAATGATGTAGTCGATTCGGATTGTTGTAAAATTCAATCGCCTGCTATCAATGAAATGTATGCTTGGATTCGATTGAGATTGACGGTTGAAAATGCGCAAGGGTTGCGTCATATTTTCATTCGTAGTTCTTATTTGAGCCATCAATCTCAAGTTGTCTTTATTGGAGAATCCGAAGAAAAAATACAAGCCATTGTTCCTGCGTTGGTTGCAGCCTTTCCTAATCTTGTGAGTGTCGTTTTTAACTACAATACGCGTAATGACAATGTGATTTTAGGAGATACTTATACGGTATTATATGGTTCGGATTCAATTGTTGAATTGTGTATGGGTAATGAAGTTCGTCTACATTTTAAATCTTTTTTTCAAGTTAATCCTGTCATGATGGAAACGTTATATCAATGCGCGATTGATGGAGCCAAGCTTTCGGGTCAAGAAACATGCATTGATATGTATGCGGGGGCTGGAACGATTGGTATGGCCATAAGTAAGCAAGCTAAAAAGGTTATCGGGGTTGAAATCGTAGAAGAAGCGGTTTTGAATGCGAAAGAGAATGTAAAGCGCAATCAAATCACGAATTGTGAATACATTTGTCAAGATGCGACTGTTTTTGCGAATGAATGCAAAGAACATGTGGATGTAGTTTTTGTCGATCCTCCACGTAAAGGGATGAGTGAGCAAGGAATTCAAGATATTGTTCGGATTCAACCGAATACTGTGATGTATATTTCATGTAATCCCAAAACATTAAAACGAGACTTAGATCTTTTTGAACAATGGGATTACAATTGTACATATGTGCAACCGGTGGATATGTTTGCCTATACAACGGGTGTTGAATGTGTAGCTAGAATAGAAAGAACAACAAAATAATGTTGTTCTTTTTCTATGTTTCAGGTAAAATGATGGAGTATCTGAGGCCGTGGTGGAATTGGTAGACACGCTACTTTGAGGGGGTAGTGAGTTCGCTCGTGTGCGTTCAAATCGCATCGGCCTCACCATTTTGGAATGTGAAAACATTCTTTTTTTGTACTCTTTTTGTCCTTTTTGGTAAAAAATATGGAATAGGATATACTAAGGGTACGAGGTGGTTTTATGGATCAAAAAAAGATTGACAATGCCGTACTAATCCACAAAACTAGGGAAGCGTCAAACGATATATTTAAACTCACTTTTCAAACTCGAGAAGGAATTTTGACAGTATACGTAGACGAAGAACAGTATGCTCAGCCTACAGTAGGAGATTGTGGTTCTCTTGAAATGATCAACGATACACTTATTTCCTTTGGTCAGTGGATTCCTGAAAAAACAGTGAGGCGATAGAAAAAAAAGAAGCAATTATTCAGTTGCTTCTTTTAATATGGTTTCTAGAATTTGAACCGCATTGGTTGCTGCACCTTTACGGATTTGATCTCCACAACAGAATAAAGACAACGTGTGGTTGGTTGAATCGGTTATATCTTTACGAATTCGTCCAACAAAAACATCATCTTGGTTTGTGGTTTCAAGAGGCATCGGATAAATCAGATGGTCTAAATCATCTTTTAATTGTACACCCTTGGCATGTCTTAAAAGATCTTGTGCTTCTTTGACATCGACTTCTTTTTCACATTCAATCGTAATCGATTCAGAATGACTTCTTAAAATAGGTACACGAACACAAGTACAATTGACTAGCAAGTCTGGATGATGCCAAATTTTTCTTCCTTCATTTTGCATCTTCCATTCTTCTTTCGTAATTCCAAGCTCATCAAAATCTCCAATTTGAGGGATTAAATTATAAGCAATTTGGTACGGGAACGCCTCTCTTAAAGCATTTTCATTTTTGATTTGTTCTGTTAAATCTCGAATTCCTTTTACACCCGCTCCAGAAACAGCTTGCATCGTTGTAACAATCATACGACGAATGTGATATTTTTGATGTAAAGCCTGCAAGGCCACAAGTGCAATGATTGTGGAACAATTTGGATTGGAAATGATTCCATGATTGTTTTGAATATCTTCTGGATTGATTTCAGGAATGATTAAAGGTGTTGTATCATCTAGACGAAAAGCACTCGAATTATCGATGACTAAACAACCGGCTTCTTGAGCAAAAGGCATCCATTCCTTTGTGATGTCATTACTGCAAGCACCCAAAACATAATCTACATCTTGAAAAGAATCTTTGGTCAGTTCTTCTACTGTATAGCCTTCAATGACTTTCCCTTTGGAACGAGCGCTTGCCAAAAGCTTAATCTGTACATTTAAATTTTTTTCTTGGATGCAAGCGAGCATTTGTTGTCCGACGGCTCCAGTGGCTCCGGCTATCGCAACTGTTTTCATCGTAAATCCTCCTTTGTGACAAATGTGTCATAAATAACATGAATCGTTTTTTTAAAGTCTTCTTCATTGACTCCTACTGTAATATTGATTTCATCCGAACCTTGGGCAATCATCACAATGGAAATATCATGTTGTCCTAATGCACCAAACAATTTACCAGACATCCCTGGTTTTCCTGACATATTTTTTCCAACTGTCGAAATCAAAGCAATGTCTTCTTTTGTTTTAATTTCATCGGGTTTTAATTCTTTTTTTATACGAGCTAAAATCTCATATAAACAATCTTCTACGTCTTTTTGTTGGATTACAACATTAAAGCTATCAATTCCACTTGGAACGTGTTCAATACTTACACTGTAGTCTTCAAAAATAGATAACACTTTACGCATATATCCGATTTCTGTAGACATATGTTTTTTATAAATATAAATCGAAATAAATCCCGTCTTTCCGGCAATACCCGTAATAGAATATGGACTTTTATCGTTCGTATATTCTTGAATAATGGTACCAAAATCATCAGGACGATTGGTATTTAAAATATGAATTGGAATGTTGCTTTCTTTTACAGGGAAAATCGCCTCTTCATGCAGTACGCTAGCTCCCATGTAGGATAGCTCTCTTAATTCCGAATATGTAATATGGGTGATGGGTTTTGGGTTTTTTACAATCGTAGGGTCGGCCATTAAAAATCCAGAAACATCCGTCCAATTTTCATATACATCTGCATGGATGGAATCTGCAACGATGGCTCCTGTAATATCGCCTCCACCTCGAGAAAAAATTTGAATCCGATTGTTGGAAGTGGAACCGTAAAAACCAGGTAATACAAAAGTAGAATATTGCGTTAACTTTGTTTCCAATTTTGTTTGCGTAGCTTGTCGATCGACTGTTTTATCCAAATGAAAACGAATGACATCTTTTGCATCTACAAACGGATATCCTAAATATTCTGCCATTAATTTTGCACAAAAGTATTCTCCCTTACTGACAATTTCAGCTTGGGACATCTTATTGAGATTAGCATAAAAAGAATCGAGTTCGGCTTCAATCGGTTGCGTTAAATGTAACTCTGTTTTAATTTCGATAAAACGATTTTTAATCAATTGAAATACATTGCTAGCATCAACATGGTATGTACGATGCGCATCTAATAAATACAGCAAATCGGTAATTTTTGAATCGTTTTTAAAACGACGTCCGGGCGCGCTAACAACTACATATCGACGGTTGGGATCGGATTGAATGATTTCTTTTACTTTTTTAAACTGGTGGGCGTCTGCAACAGAAGAACCACCAAATTTTGTTACTTTTAACATATCAATCCCTCCAAATAGATATCATATCATAAGCGTCAATCTCTGGCATATTTGTTTGCTCGATCAATGAGTAGATTCCATCTTTACGAACAAGCCAATCACACTGTAATAAGTGAGCATCGACTTGCTTTTGATTGTGTAAATCAAGGTCTCGTTCTCTATGATGCAAGGTATCCATTGCATTGGCAAGCATAGCTTGGGCAGTCGCTAGCTGGCCAGCCCCTTGACCAAAATAGCCTAATTTATGAAAAGAATGCGCATAGATGAATTGGGCATTGTAGTTGTCTGGTACATTAGCCAATGGATCTTTTTCAGATAAGAAACAAGGTGCGATTATGGTTGAAAAATGATTTCTTTCTTGTTTGGAAATAGCTAAATGACGAATGATTTTATGATGTTCTTTGGCATATCGAATATCTTCTCTATTGATTTTAGAAATTCCAATGGGTGCTAAAATATTTTCATTCTTTGTATGGTAGGCAAGCATATTGGCGATGTTTGCCTTATAAAATACATCCATACCTTCAATATCATTGCTTGGATTCGCTTCAGCATATCCAAGTTGTTGGGCTTGTTGCAGGGCTGTATCAAAATCTAGGTTATACGATTGCATTTGATCAAGAATATAGTTGTTTGTTCCATTGAAAATGCCTTCATATCCTTGAATGTCTTCAAATTGCGATAATTTTAATAAAGCATCTAAAAAAGGAATGCCGCCAGCTACACAAGCTTCGACTTGGATGCTTCCTCCATATCGTTTGGATAATTCAACATATCTTTCTAAATTATAGGATACGACCGCTTTGTTTGAAGTGATGACATGTTTTCCATGTTCTAGTGCACAAGTAATCAAAGTGTTTGCTGGTTCAATACCATTTAAACATTCAAAGACAATGTTTATATCTTCTTGGGATACCATTTCGATGCCATCGCTACTAAAATAAGGAAGCGATACTTTATTTGGACGAACAAACACTTGTTGAATAATGATGTCGTCTATATTTTTACAAAGAATTTCGACTCCTTTACCGACTGTTCCATAACCTAATAAAACTGCTTTCATACGAACCCTCCTGTTTTTGTTAAAAAAACACTTGTTTTTAAAACGTGAACATTGTATCATAATACATATACTTTTTCAAGGAGGACTTCATATGGAACCATTGTATCAATCTACTAGAGATGCTTGTCAAAAAGCGACATCCAAACAAGCTATATTAAATGGAATTTGCCAAGATGGAGGCTTATATGTGTGGCCAGACTTAGATACGGTCCATTTAGACTTACAAACTATTTGTAAACAAAGCTATCAGGAAAATGCTATATATATATTAAGTCAATTGCTTCCAGATTTTACGATGGAGGAATTGCAAGATTGTGTATACAATGCGTATACAAAACGTTTTGCACACGAAAACGTAACGCCTTTGAAAAAAGTAGGAAATACGTATGTTTTAGAATTGTTTCATGGGCCGACAAGCGCTTTTAAAGATGTAGCTTTAACTTTACTTCCGCAACTGATGCAAAAAGCATTGTATCAAACGAACCAAAAAGCGTTGATTTTAACGGCTACTTCAGGGGATACGGGAAAAGCCGCTCTTTCTGGTTTTCAAGACGTCGATCAAATTGGGATTGAAGTATTTTATCCACATCATAAAGTGAGTGCCATTCAATATCGACAAATGGCATGTCAACAAGGAAAGAATGTAAAAGTGTATGCGATTGAAGGAAATTTTGACGATGCCCAAAGTCAAGTGAAACAACTTTTTTTAGATGAGGACTTACGTCGCTTGTGTGCGGAAAAGAATATATTGTTGACGAGTGCAAACTCAATTAATATTGGTCGTTTAGTGCCACAGATTGTTTATTATTTTGAGGCGTATAAGCAACTAGTACGTCAGGGTGTTATTCAAATAGGGGATCCTATAGCATATAGTGTGCCTACAGGAAATTTTGGAGATGTTTTAGCTGGATATTATGGATATTTAATGGGTCTTCCTGTGTCTAAATTTTATGTCGCAAGCAATGCGAATAAAGTGTTGACGGATTTTTTAACGACGGGTGTATATGATCGAAATCGAGATTTTATTCAGACAATTTCTCCAAGTATGGATATTTTGATTTCGTCTAACTTAGAACGTTTGCTTTACTATATGTCTGGTAAAGATTGTAAACGAGTGAAAGAATGGATGGATCAACTTCAAAAAGAAGGGCGCTATGATGTAGGAAAAGATATGTTAGATCAGCTACAGTCGTTGTTTGCTTGTGGATATGTAGAAGATGAGCAGACAAAAGCAACGATTTTGGAAGTGTATGAAAAAGAAAAGTATGTACTAGATCCTCATTCGGCCATTGCTTATGAGGTTGCCAAACAAGAAAGTGGTGTGGTTGTAGCGCTAGCTACAGCATCTCCATATAAATTTAGTCAAGATGTTTTATCCGCATTGGGTATGCAAGAAGAAGATGAATGGAAGGCGATGGAGGTTTTGTCTAGTGTATGTCAAGATCCAATTCCAAGTGCTTTACAACAGCTTCAATCTTTACCGATTTTACATGCGGATGTAATAACAAAAGATACAATGAAAGAGGCTGTATTACAAGGTTGTGAGGTGTTTTTGTGATTCGAGTTCAAGTGCCGGCAACGAGTGCGAATTGTTGCGTGGGTTTTGATTGTTTGGGTGTGGCTTTGGATTGGTTTGCGACGTTTACTTTTGAAAAGAGTGATTGTTTAAAGGTTACAGGTTGTCCAAGTGTCTATCAAAATGAAGACAATTTGGTTGTGTTGGCTTTTAAAAAAGCTTGTGAATGTATGAAGGTGAAATTTCCTACTTTTCACTTACATATTGATTCTACGATTCCTTTTGCTAGAGGTTTGGGAAGTAGTGCTACTTGTATTGTGGGTGGATTGATGGCAGCCAATTCTTGGTTTGATCAACCTTTGAATATGTCGGATTTGTTGATTTTGGCAACAGAAATGGAAGGGCATCCGGATAATGTGGCGCCTGCTTTATTTGGTGGTATGGTGGCTTGTTTTATGGATGGAAATTCGATTTATTCGCAGAAAGTACAGAGTGTAGATTGGAAAGGGGTGGCAATGATTCCTTCTTATCCGATTTCTACGCATGAGGCGCGAAAAGTGTTGCCTTCTACAATCGCATATGGGCAAGCTTGCAAGCAGGTGGGGCATGCGTTGGTTTTTATGAAAGCGTATCAAACAGGCGATGAAGAATTGTTAGCTAAGAGTTGTGTTGATTTTTTACATGAGCCATATCGTAAGAAAATGATTGTGGAATATGATCGAATTTGTGAGTTTTGTCAGTTACGGGCGATTCCTATGTGGATTTCGGGAAGTGGGTCTACGATGTTGGCGTTGTCTAAACGGGAGGATATATTGGATGATTTGCGCTCGTTTATTTGTTCGTGGTCAGATATGATGTGTAAAGAGGTTAAGGTTTCGAAGAAGGGGGCTATTGTGACGTATGTCTAAGTTTTATGTCGTGTCGAGTGAGATATTACCGGAGGTTTTGGAAAAGGTTTTAGAGGCTCAAAAGTTATTACAGACGGGTAAAGTAAAGCGGATTAGTGAAGCGGTTAAAGAAGTGGGAATTAGTCGTGGGACTTTTTACAAGTATAAGGATGCGGTTTTTTCATTCAATCAAGATCGTTCGCGTCGTAAGGCGAATATTATGATGATTTTAAAAAATGAGAAGGGTGCATTGTCTCAAGTGTTGGCTTTGATTTCGTCGAATCAAGTAAATGTGTTGGCTCTCAATCAATCGATTCCTATTAATGGGGTGGCAAGTGTTACGCTTACGATTGATATTACGGATTTAGAAATTGGAATTTCTACTTTGTTGATGATGATTGGCGGATTGAGTGCGGTAGATAAGGCGGAATTGATTGCGGTTGAATAAGAATGGTAAAGGATTGTTGGCTTTTCTTTTTGGTTGGTTTTGTATTGTTTTTGTATTGATTGCTTCCATTCGTTTGGTGGCTTTTGATCAAGATTTATATGCTTCTTTTTACCGGGAGGAAGAGTTGGCAAAAGAGTTGGATGTTTCACAAGAGGTTTTAGAAAAAAGATTGTTTTCTTTGTTGGATTATATTCAGAATCGACAAGAGGGAGTGGATCCGATTTTTAATGAGCGAGAAGTCATGCATATGAAGGATGTACAAAGGTTGTATGTTCGTGCTATCTGGGTACAGAGAGTGTGTTGTATGGGGGCTTTTTTGATTGTTTTTTGGTTTTTTAAGTCGGAAAAATATGCGATGTCTTATTTGGCTAGAGGGATGTTGCAGGCTTCTTTTTGTTTTTTGGTTGGATTTTGTATGATTGCTTTTTGGGCTTATACGGATTTTTCAGATTTCTGGTATCGAATTCATTCTTTGTTTTTTACAAATGATTTGTGGCTTTTGAATCCGAATACGGATTTTATGATTTTATTGTGTCCGGAAGAATTGTTTGTGAAATTAACGCTGGGGGCTTCTTTTACTTTTTTGAGTGTATTTTTTGCTTTAAATGGAGGAAGTGCTTGGTTTCTGTGGAAGAAATCTGTCATTGGTTTTGATAAAATGGACTAAATGATAAAAAGCAACGATGGGTTGCTTTTTTTGTGGTAGAATCAAAATGTTGTGTATATGGAAGGAATTACGATATGAGAATTATTTTAGCAAGCCAATCACCTAGACGTAAGGAAATTTTAGAGAAGCTTGGATATTCTTTTGTGGTCGAACCGGCTGTAAAAGATGAAATTTTTGATATGAGTATGGATTTGAATCAGAGTATCGAATGGGTTGCATATCAAAAGGCTAAAGAGGTGCAGGAAAAGTTTCCAAAAGATTGTATTGTGGCGGCGGATACGGTTGTTGTATATGAGGATGAGATTCTTCAAAAACCTTCGACATCGGAAGAGGCGACGGATTTTTTGGTGGATTTAAGTGGGAATGCGCATGAGGTAAAGACGGGAGTTTGTATCTTATTTCCACATTCGGAAATCACCTTTACGGAGACGACGAAAGTCTTTTTTAGGGACTTAAAAGATGAGGAAATTTTAGAGTATGTACAGAGTGGATCTTGTATGGATAAAGCGGGGGCATATGGGATTCAGGAGTGCGATTTTGTGGAAAAAATTGAGGGTTCTTACTCGAATGTTGTAGGTCTTCCAAAGGAAAAGGTGTCTGCAATTTTAAAGGAATTTTTAGATTGAACGCCTGTATAAATGATGTTATTATAGACGAGTATTAAAAAATAATAGGAGGTACTTTATGTCAGACTCATTGAACAAAAAAGAGATTGCCAGCTTAGTGGCTGATCAATTGGATACTACAAAAAAAGAATCATTGGAATATGTAAATGCAGTATTTAGTGTTTTATTTGATACTTTGGCTGCAGGAAATACAATTGATATTTCTGGTTTTGGAAAGTTTACGATTGCCCAACGTGCTCAACGTCAAGGAATCAATCCTTTTACTAAGGAAGCGATTACTATTCCGGCTTCTAATTCTGTAAAATTTAAAGCAAGTAAAACTTTAAAGGATGCATGTAAATAGAATTTAATTTAAAATCATATTTTTCGAAGAAGATTCAAGTAGGGTCTTCTTTTTTCATGTTATAATAGGAAATATAGAAATTTTATATACGGAGGTTTTACTATTATGAAGGCGCCAGTTTATGTTATTGGGCATAAAAATCCGGATACAGATTCTATCTGTGGAGCCATTGCTTTAGCGGCGTTAAAACAAGCGCAAGGAATTCCTGCAATTCCAGCAAGATTAGGGCATTTGAATCCGGAGACACAATTTATTTTAGATAAAGTGGGTGTGGAAGCTCCTATTCATTTACATACGGCAAAGAATACGTTGTCTGAAATTGAAATTGATGAAGCGTATACGATGAATGAGAATGATACGTTACGTCAGGCTTGGGATATTTTAATTGAGCATAATTCGAAAACATTATATCTTGTGGATGAAAATGATAATTATAAGGGGCTTGTCACTTTGGGTGATATTTCTAAAATTCAGATGCAAGATTTGAATATTACTCGTCATTTGTTGAAGCAAACACCAATTGAAAATTTTAGAAGGGCGATGAAAGGAACTATTTTATTGGAGGGTTCTTCTAAATTAAATGGGGAAGTACGAATTGACGATAAGAAGATGATGGAACGTGATTTGAACGGGGCTATTATGGTTTTAAATGATCACGAAGATGCGATGATTAAAAGTATGGCGAAGGGTTGTGCTATGATTATTATTGCGGAAAATTTTATTCCGAATGATTATATTATAGCGATGGCTAAACAATTGGGTGTTACGTTGATTAGCACGCAATATAATATTATGAAGATTATTCAAATGGTATATCGTGCAATTCCGGCTAAATTGATTATGAATAAGGCGGAGAATATGATTCATTTTAATAAGAATGAATTTTTAGAGGATGTAGAGCGTGAAATGTTAAAGACGCGTCATTCTTCATATCCGGTAGTTCATCAAGGTAAAGTGATTGGTTCTGTAGCTCGTTATCATATTTTGAAGAGTACGAAGAAGCAATTTATTTTGGTGGATCATAATGAAAAGAAACAGACAATCAATGACATCGATAAGGGTGAGATTGTTGAGATTGTTGACCATCATCGTATTGGGGATATTGAAACGAGTCGTCCGATTGTATTCCGTAATATGATTATTGGTAGTTCGTGTTCGATTATCGCTTTGATGTATCAAGAGGCGGACATTCGCATGTCGAAGGAAGTAGCTCGTTTGATTATTTATGCGATGATTAGTGATACGATGAATTTTAATTCACCGACTTGTACAGATTTGGATCGTATGTTGGCTAAGAATATTGAAAAGGAATATGGTTTTAATATTGAAGCTTGCGCAAAAGAATTATTCGAAAATACGGCAACAATTAAGGGGAAGAGTTTTGATCGTATTTTATATAATGATGTTAAAGAATATGTTTTGAGTGGATATCGTGTGGCTATTTCTCAAGTGTTTGTTTTTAATTACGATGTTATGGAAGAAATTCAAGAAAATTTCCTTCAATATATGGAACAAGAAAACAAAGATAAGAAATATGATTTATTTATTATGGCCTTTACAAATGTGGAGGGAAAAGGGTCTCGTTTCCTGCATGTTGGAAAGCTTTCAAATATGGTAAGGAATGCGATTTCTAATTTTGAAAAGGCTAATTTTGTTTCGAGAAAGAAACAGATTATTCCTGGTTTGGCTAGGGAATTTATTTAAGGTATTTTTTGGAAAGGAAAATGGAATATGAATCAAGTTTCTATTGTTGCAGAAGGTGGAGGGACAAAGATTGCATATACGGCTGGTGTTTTGAAGTGCCTTCTTGAACATGAAATTTATGTTCCATATTGTGTAGGAATTTCTGCGGGAGCTGAGGTGTTATTGCCTTATGTGTCTCGTCAAATTCGTCGTTTGGAAGTGACGGGGATTGACGCACCGAGCCAAAAGGGTGCTGTTGGGATTCGTCCTGCGTTGAAGGAAGGTTCTTTATTTGGGATTGAATCGACGTGTGAATTCATTGAGGGAAAGGCTCCATTAGATTGGGATACTTTTTACAAGAGTTCGACTGAATTGGAAATTGGTGTATACAACATGGAAACACATCGTGTGGAATATTATGATAAGGTAGATGTGTCAAAAGATATGACGTTGGTGAAGGCAAGCTGTGCTTTGTTATTGCTTGCTAAGCCATATACATTTAAGGATCATAAATATTTTGATGCTGGTCTTGTTGATATGATTAGTATTGAGCAGGCGATTCGAAAAGGGTATAAAAAACATATTGTGATTTCGACGAAGGAAGAAGGGTATGTTCGTAAGCCTGCGCCAAAGTATCAGCATGTTCTTGCAAAAATGGTGTATAGGGATGATCAAATTGTGGAGGATTTAAAAAATCGTCACAATCGGTACAATGAACAGTGGAAGATTATTTCAGATTTGGAAAAGGAAGGGAATGCACTTGTGCTTCGTCCTCACAAGGATTTGGGGATTACTCGGTATACGACTGATCCAGATAAGTTGGGGCCTTGGTTTCAATTGGGATATGATGAAACGTTAGAGAGAATGGATGAAATCTTTGCTTTTTGCCAGGAGTAATCCATTCTTTTTTTGATTTTTTTTAGGTTTCTCGATAGAATGAGGGTAATGAGTGGAGGTAACACGATGGCTTTTATTTTAGAAAACGAATTTTGTAAGTTAGAATGTAGCGAGCAAGGTGGAGAGATTGTACATCTTTTTGATAAGCGAAGAGGTGTGGAAACAATGTATCAAGGAGATCAAGGTTGGTCTGGTTCGAATCCTTCTTTATTTCCATTGGTTGGGAATACGTATTCTAAAAAGTATGAAATTCATGGTAAAGAATATGCGATGAAAAATCATGGTTTGGTTCGCTATGCGACTTTAAAGGGAGAACAAAAGGAAAATGAGTTGGTTTTCACTTTGGTAGCGGATGAAAACACGTTAGCTTTATATCCTTTCCACTTCCGTTATGAGATTCATTATTCTTTAGATGGGGCAAAGGTAAATATTCATTATGTGATTAAAAATGAAGATGAGGAAGAAATGCCTTTTAGTTTTGGTTTGCATCCAGGATTTGTTTGTCCTCAAAAGGATGGGGAGAAATTTGAAGATTATTCGATTTCTTTTGAGTTGGAAGAAGATGCGAATCAATTGTTGTTTGATGGTAGTGGAAAATGTGAAAAACCAGTGGAAATTGTTCCAGTTCATTTGAACAAATGGTCTTGTAGTTATGAGGATATCGAAAAGTTTGCTACTATTATTTATCAAGATTACAAATCTACATATGTCACTTTGGACTACAAGGATGAACCTCGTTTGAAGGTGAATTTTGCTGGATATCCTTATTTGGCGTTGTGGACTCATGATTCTCGTAGTGATTTTATTTGTATTGAACCTTGGTTTGGTCATGCAGATTTTGATAAATCTTGTGATGATTTCTACAAACGTAAGGGTACGATTGTTTTGGATCCTAAAAAAGTATGGGAATGCGAATATTCGATTGAATTGTTGTAAAGAAAAAGAATGGATGTTTTGTCCATTCTTTTTGATTGTTTCATTTTTTTAGCTTTATTTATTTTCTCTTTGTTAGAGAATAGGCTAAGTTTGCTGCATAGGCTAATAGTCCAACCATGATTAACCAACATGCAGCGACTGTAACAGGTCCGTAGTGTGATACGTATGCATTTAATACCATTACGATTCCTAGGGCTGTGTAGGCGATGATTCTTGCAATCATTTTATTTTTGTCTTCAAGGGCAAGAATGTCATAATATCCTGTGCATTTATTTTTGTCAAAGTGTTTAACGGGTTGTAATCCTTTTACATATTGGTTGAATTTGAATTCCATTCCAACTAACAAAGCTAAGCAGATTAGGATAGGTACGTAGGCTGGTAATTCAAACCAGTCGGCTAAAATAGTTGTTAATAAGATGAATGCACAAGCTACGAGCAAATATCTTTTTTGGAAAAGGTTGAATTTTTTTTCTTCAAAGGAAGGAATGTATACGGCACGTTTTGTGATGGGATGATAATAAATTGTTCTTAGTTTTTCATCAACATATACGTTGATTCCTTTGATTTGTGTTGTTCTGTTTGTGCTTTTATTTCGTGTTGCCATAATTTCTCCTTTTTATACAAGTAGAAGTATAGATTGTTTGATGTAATTTAGCAACTTATTTGTACTTTTTAGGTATGAGATTTGATATTTTGAAAATTATTATATAATAAGTTTGTACAAAGGAGATGTCATAAATATGTTCGGAAAAGAAAAAACTGCATGGGAAGAACTTCACGGTATTTTTACTGCGACTGAAATCTTCCAACAGCCTGCTACTTGGGCTAAAACAATAGCACAAATTAAAGCTGAAAAAGACGCATTGAAAGAATTTTTAGCACCAGTATTAAATGGTGGAGATGTTGATATTATCTTTACTGGAGCTGGAACAAGTGAATATGTAGGAAACGCTGCTTACTCATATGTTAACCGTTACACTCAATTCCACGCTAATTCTTATGCTTCAACTGATATTGTTGAAACTCCAGAAAATTACTTATCAAGAAACAAAAAAACATTATTAGTTAACTTTGGACGTTCTGGAAACTCTCCAGAATCGGTAGGTTCTGTTCAAGTGGCTGACGAAGTATGTAAAGAAAACGTATACCACTTATTTATCACTTGTAACTGTGAAGGAGCTTTGTCAAAAGCTGCAGAAACTCGTGCTAACGCATATGCTATTAACTTAACTCCAGAAACTCACGATAAATCATTCGCTATGACTTCAAGTTTCTCTAACATGTTATTAGCTGCTATTTTATGTTTCCGTTTAGATAACTTAGATGAAATGGAAGCAGAAATGGCGTCTGTTATTGAAAAAGGACAAGCATTTGTTGATGGTGGATACAAATCATTAGAAGACTTAGTTGCTGACTTTGACTTCAACCGTATCGTATACTTAGGAGCAAACTGCTTGAAAGGGATCGCTCAAGAATCTCAATTAAAAATTTGTGAATTAACAGCTGGTAAAGTAACAACTACTTTTGACAGTCCTATGGGATTCCGTCACGGTCCTAAATCTGTTATCAATGACGAATGTTTAACAATCGTTTACTTAAGTGATGATGAATACCAACGTCAATACGAATACGACATCATTAAAGAAATGTCAGTTCAACGTAAGAAAAACCGTTTGGTAGCTGTTTCTAGTCACGCAGATGCTGAAATCGAAGGTATGGTTGACTTATTTGTTAACTTTGATTTAGATCACGCTAAAGACAACATTTTCTTAGGATTTGACTACATTTTAGTGGCTCAAGTAATCGCATTATTTAAATCATTGGCATACGGAATTACTCCTGATAACCCATGTCCATCTGGAGAAGTAAACCGTGTTGTTAAAGGTGTTATTCTTTACGATTACGTTGCTAAATAGAAAATATTAAAAGGAGAATATAAATAATGATCGGATTATTATTAACTGGACACGGAAATTTTGCGACTGGACTTACTTCAAGTTTAAAATTAATTGCTGGAGAATCTGAAAACTATGAAGCTGTAGACTTTGTTCAAGAAGATTCTGTAGAAGATTTAGCTGCAAAATTAAATGGTGCTTTTGACCGTTTATTTCAAACTTGCGATGCAGTTCTTGTATTGTCTGACTTGGCTGGAGGGTCTCCATTCAAAACAGCTGTAGAAAACGGATTGCCTCGTGGAAATGTAGAAGTTGTTGCAGGAACAAACTTAGGTATGTTAATTGAAATGAACTTCATGCGTGCTTTTGCAGAAGATGTTACAACTTTGGCTGAAAATGCTGTTAACACTGGTAAAAATGCTACAGTTCGTTACGTGTTTGAACCAGTTCAACAAGATGTTGAACCAACAGATGGTATCTAATATTGGATAATGAAAAAGAAATCGGAATTCCGATTTCTTTTTTTACTGATTGATTGATTTTGCATAATCGGTAGGAGATACTCCGAATTGAAGCTTGAATTTTCTAGAGAAATAGTGAATGCTTGTGAATCCTAAGATATCACTGATTTCTGAGATAGTATATTTATGTTCTTGAATTAAAAGTTTAGCTTGTTTTAATTTTAGATTTGATATGTATTGTTTAGGGGTTATTTTAATATTCGTATTGAATAAAGTTTGTAGTGTACTTCTAGATACAGAAAACTTTTGACAAATGTCTTCGACAGTAAAGGCTGTGTTGATGTTGTTATGAATAAAGACTAAAATTTCATTTAATAATGTGTTTTCGTAATGTTCTTGCATTGTGGTTGAACTTTCTATTTCTTCATGGCATTCAGACTGATATAAAAGAATGATGACTTCTTTTAAGTGCAACATGGCATATTCACTACTTAAATATCCTTGTGATTGGATGGCTTTCATATATTTGGATAGAACTTGATAAATTTCTTTATTTGTATGGAAGACTTTATTTTTAAGTTCATTGTCTAATTTGCAGTCCATTGCAAATGTGATGGTTAAATATGAACATGTTTTATCGCTTTCTGTAGATTGAGCATGGAATTGACCGGGATAATAGAGAATTAAATCGTATTTTTCTAAGTGATATTCTTTATTTTCTACAGTTGTATCTAATTCTCCATGATCAATATAAACAAGTTCATAATATTCATGTATTTCACCAGGGAAGACATAATTTCCTTTTCGAACTTGGTAAAAGCTACTTAAAATTTCATTTACACTAATTTTAGGAACGATGGGAAAGTATTCATATTTTTTTTCTAATTGAATGTTTTCTGTTTCATATGGAGAATAGCGAATGTCAATTTTTGATTGATTGGAAATCGAAATCACATTGAAATATATATTTGGCTTAAGTCGTACGACTCTATGAATGACAAATTCTTCAAAGTTAATACCATCTTTACTGACAGCTAGTAAGACGATTCCTTCCATTGTAGATAGGCATACGTTATTTTTTGATTTATGAACGACTTGAAATTCACGATTTGAGATGGTTTCTTGTCGAGATATGATTTTTTTATCGCATTGCGGATTTGTATAAAATACATCACCATACGGTTGAAACATGTAATTTGTTGTTCGTTTTAACATAATTGACTCCTATTTTGTGATAATTATTCGAAAATGTTTAAGTTATTTAACAGTGAGTTGTCCTCTACTACTAAAAAATATAAACTTTTAATTAAATTGTGTAAAGAGAAATGATGCAAAAAATATATAATAATAACTGAGGTAGTTACTTTTGGGTTAAGAAAGCGCTATCACGAATGAAAGGAGAAATTTTTTTATGCCAAACATTTTATTAACAAGAATCGACGCTCGTTTGATTCACGGGCAAGTTGCGACTCAATGGTCAGGAGTTTTGGGAGCTAACTTGTTATTGGTTGCAAACGATGCAGTTGCTGGGGACTCATTCCGTCAAGGTTTGATGAACATGGCTGCACCTGCTTATGCACAAACTCGTTACTTCACTATCCAAAAAACAATCGACATTATTGGGAAAGCAAGTCCTGCTCAAAAGATTTTTATTATCTGTGAAAATCCTCAAGACGTTCTTCGTCTAGTTGAGGGAGGAGTTCCAATCAAAAAAGTTAACATTGGTAACATGCACATGGCTGACGGTAAACGTCAAGTTGCTACAAGTGTTGCTGTTGACGACAATGATGTTGCTGCTTTCACAAAATTACGTGACTTAGGTGTTGAATTAGAAATTCAACGTGTGCCTACAATTGCACCAGAAGACATTTCTAAACTTTGGAAATAATTCTGAGAAAATTGAAAAAACAAAATAATAGAAAAATAATTAAAGGAGATTTATAATGGAAGTTATTTTATTGGCGATCGTTACTTTTATTTTCGCGATTGACCAATTCTCATTAACAGAAGTTGCTTACCGTCCAATGGTTGCTTGTCCAATTATCGGAGCTATCTTAGGTGATGTTCAAACTGGATTAGTTATTGGTGGTACTTACGAATTAATGATGATTGGTAACATGCCTATCGGTGGAGCTCAACCAGCTAACGCTGTATTAGGTGCTATCTGTGCTATGATTTTCGCTGTTAAAGCTGGAATGGATATCGAAGCTGCATTAGGTGCTGCTGTTATCTTCTCTACTTTCGGTACTTACGTTGTTACATTAGTGTTCACTATTGCTTCTGGATTCAACGCTATGGCTGATGAATCTGCTTCTAAAGCTGACATCAAAGGTGTTAACAAGGCAATGTGGGCTCACTACATCTTATTAGGTGGATGCTTCGCAATCATCGCTGTATTAGCATTAGTTGCTGGTGAAGCTATGAAAGCTCCTCTTGAAACAATTGCTGAAAAAGCTTCTTGGTTCATGGGTGGATTAAGTGCTGCTGGTGGTATGATGCGTTACGTTGGATTTGGTGTCTTAATGAAAATTATGATGTCAAACGAAATGTGGGGATTCTACCTTGCTGGTTTCGCATTCGCATTAATCGTTGGAAACATCCCAGCATTAGCTGGTGCTACATTGTTAATCGTTGCATTCATTGGTTTCGCTATTGCATACAATGACTACTTGGTTAACGTTAAAATCAAAAACAGTACTGCAAACGTATCTATGGGAGGTGTAAGTGATGGCATCTAAGGATTTAAACAACACAATTATGAGTTCATATACTGATTTAACACCAGCTCCTAGAGTTGACAAAAAAGTATTAGACAAAATGATTTGGCGTTCTATGCAATTGCAAGGATGCTTCAACTACGAACGTATGCAAGCCGTAGGTTGGTTATGGTCTATGTACCCAGGTTTAAGAGCCGTTCACAAAAACGACACTGACTTGGCTATGTCAATGTCACACAACCTTGACTTCATCAACACTCACCCATTCATCGTAACTTTCGTTATGGGTATCGTTCTTTCAATGGAACAACAAAAAATGGATATCCAAACTATCCGTGCCGTACGTATTTCTACAGCAGCTCCATTAGGAGGAATCGGGGACGCATTGTTCTGGTTAACATTAGTACCAATCGTTGCTGGTTTAACTGCTAACATGGCTATCGATGGAAACATCGTTGGTCCTATCATGTACTTTGTAATTTTATTCGGTGCTGAAATGGCTCTTCGTTACGGATTCATGTACTGGTCTTACAACTTAGGATTAGACGCTGTTAACATGTTAACTGAATCTGGTAAAGAATTTACTCGTGCTGCTTCAATTTTAGGTATCTTCGTTGTTGGTGCTTTAACTGCTAACTACGGTGCTACTTTCTTGGGTATTTCTATTCCTAACGGGGAAAGCCCAATTATCATTCAAAACTACTTGAACGGAATCCTTCCAATGTTAATCCCAATGTTATTCACATTATGGATGTACACATTGTTGAAAAAAGGATGGACTCCAATCAAATGTATCTTCTTATTAGTAGTAGTTGGTGTAGTTGGTGCTGCATTCGGTATCTGGGCTGGAGGATACACTCCATTAGTACCAGTTCCTTGGACTGTTATCTAATAACAAGTACAAAACAAAATACAAATTCTTTCATTCGGAAAAAGGGCTTCGGCCCTTTTTTATTTTTTACTTTATAATATTTTTTAATCAAAAAGGTGTTATAATAAACGTGTATGGAGGATTTTTAAATGAAAGTTATTGTATGTGAAAACTACGCAGAATTATCTAAAGAAGCATTCAACGTTATTAAAGAATGTGTTGTTGCAAAACCGAATGCAGTATTAGGATTGGCTACAGGGTCAAGTCCAGTTGGTCTTTACCAAGAAATGATCAAAGATCACAAAGAAAACGGAACAAGCTATGCTCAAGTTAGTTCTTACAACTTAGACGAATATGTAGGAATTGACCGTAACGATGCTCAATCTTACTACACATTCATGAACGAAAATTTATTCTCAGGAATCGACATTAACTTGGAAAACACACACGTTCCTTACGGAAACACAGAAGCAGATTGCCAAGCATATGAAGCAGCTGTAAATGGAGTTGATATCCAAGTATTAGGAATTGGTCAAAATGGACACATTGGATTCAACGAACCAAACACACCATTTGACGAACCAACTCACATTGTTGATTTGACTGAAAACACTCGTCAAGCAAACGCTCGTTTCTTCGAAGATGACATCAACAAAGTTCCAACTCAAGCCATTACTCAAGGTATCGGAACAATTATGAAAGCTAAAAAAATCTTATTGGTTGCAAATGGAGAAAACAAAGCTGATGCTGTAAAAGCAATGGTTGAAGGAGCTCCTGATCCAGTATGTCCAGCTTCAGTTCTTCAAAACCACGCTGATGTTGTTGTGATTGTTGATAAAGCTGCAGCAAGTAAATTATCTAAATAAGACAATTGAAATTTTGGAAAAGCCTGTATAGGCTTTTTCTTTTTATATATTTGCTGATATAATGTTAAATACGAAGAAAAGAGAAATAATATGAAAAAATTTATGTATAGAGTTTTAATGATTGTATGCTTATGTGTATTTGGATATAGTGCATATCAATTGTATTTAATATATGATGAAGCCAATCAAATAAAAGTAGAAAACAAAGATTTAGAAAAACATGTCGTAAAAGAAAAATATTTAGAACCGGATTGGCAAGAACTGAAAAATATGAATGAAGACATTGTTGGCTGGTTATATATGCCAGGATTGGAATTTTCATATCCAATTATGCAAGGGACAGACAATGTATATTATTTAAATCATACAGCAAAAAAAGAAAACAACTACCGTGGTGCAATTTTCATGGATTATCGTGTTGAAAGTGATTTTAGTTCAGATAATACAATTATTTATGGACATTCTGTTGAAGGTGGAGGTATGTTTACTGACATAAAAAAATATGCAAAAAAAGATTTTTTTGATCAAAATCTAGAATTTTATATTTTAACGCCTGAAGCCAATTATAAAGCAACTATTTTTACTTTTGAAAAAACAACGGAATCGTCTTCTTTTTATTCTTTACAAGTTGATGATGCTGTTATAGCTGATATGAAAAGTCAGGCATATTTTAGCAATGATATTGATATAAAAGATCATCGTATTGTAACTTTGTCTACTTGTGATTTAGATTATGGATTTGATAGCGATCAACGTTTAGCTATTAGTGCTATATTGGAAGTTGAAAATGAACCGATTGAAATGGAGTAGGTACTATGAAGAAAAAAATATGTTTAGTAACGGGAGGAACTGGAGGACATATATATCCTGCTCTTGCCTTAGCTGCAAAATGGAAAGAAATGGATGATGTAGAAGAAGTCTTTTTCTTTGGGAATGATGATCGTATGGAAGCTACATTAGTACCTGGAGAAGGTTATGAATTTTTTCCATTGCATACGTCAGGATTGACTGGAGGTATTGTTAATAAAGTAAAAGCAGTATTTCAACTTTTTTATGCGTATCAAAAGACAAAAAAACAATTGAAAGTAAAAAGACCAAATTTAGTGATTGGATTTGGAGGATATGTTTGTGCTCCTGTCATTATGGCAGCTCATGCATTACACATTCCGACAATGATTCATGAGCAAAATTCAATTGTTGGAAAATCAAACAAGGTTGTAATGGAGCAGGCGGATGCGATTGTTACGTGTTATGAGAAATGTTTTGAAGTGTTTCCTAAAGAGAAAACACATTTGTTAGGAAATCCTCGTGCAACGATTGCGACAGAAGCAAAATTCGATGAAAAATATTTTACGTCGCTTGGATTGGATCCTAATAAGAAAACGATTTTAATTATGATGGGATCGTTGGGTTCAAGTACGGTGAATGAATTGATGAAAGAAGCTTTGAAAGATGTAGATTTCGGTTTACAGTTTTTATATGTTTGTGGAAAAGATAATGATCAAGATTTGAATCTTTTTAAAGACAAATCGAATGTTTATGTTGTATCATATGTAAATACGTTGAAAATTTATGGAAAAATAGATGGGATGATTTGTCGTGCGGGAGCTACGACATTATCTGAGTTGACAGCTTTGGGGATTCCTTCTATTTTAATTCCGAGTCCATATGTGGCGAATAACCACCAATTTTACAATGCGAGTATGCTTGTTAAAAATCATGCTGCTCGTATGATTGAAGAAAAGGATTTAAATGCAACAACGTTACAAAAAGAAATCCAAGACTTGTTTGGAAATGTAGAAGAGATGGAAAAAACAAGAGAGTGTGCGTTGCGTTTAGGAAAGCCGAATGCAGCATATGATATGATTTCTTTAGCCAATCAAATTATGTGAAGGGGGCATAACGAAAATGGATAGTACACGTTTAGAAGAGTACGCAGATGTTAAATGCAATGAACCGATGAAGTTTCATACAACATATCGGATTGGAGGAAAGGTAGATTATTTTATTTCTCCAAAGAGTGTTGTGGCTTTAATGCGTATTGTAAATATATTAAATGAAGAAGAATTTCCTTATTTTGTTTTAGGAAGAGGTTCGAATGTTTTATTTTCGGACGATGATTTTCATGGTGCCATTATTAATTTAGATAAGAATTTAAATGATTGCTATTTCGAAGAAGATGGAACGGTTATAGCGCAAGCTGGATGTTCGATTATTCGTCTTGCGAATGAATCCATGAAACATGGACTTTCAGGATTGGAATTTGCATCTGGGATTCCAGGTTCTGTAGGGGGCGCTTTGTATATGAATGCAGGAGCGTATAAGTCGGATGTTTCACAGATTTTAGTGGATGTATGTGTGTTAAAAGATAATACTTTGAAATGGATGCCAAAAGAAGAGTTGGATTATGCATATCGTCATTCTATTTTTCAATCACATCGAGAATGGACGATTGTTGCAGCGAGATTCCAATTGGAAAAGAAAGATAAAGAAGAAATTTTAGAATTGATGAATTCGAGAAAAGAGCGTCGAATTACGAGTCAACCATTGAATAAACCTTGTGCTGGAAGTACTTTTAGAAATCCTGAATCGATGCCTGCATGGAAAATTATTGATGAATTGGGATATCGTGGTTTGACTTGTGGTGGTGCACAAGTATCTGAAAAACATAGTAATTTTATTGTGAATCAAGCAGATGCAAAAGCGATGGACGTATATACTTTGATTCGTGATATTAAAGCGAAGGCTAAAGAAGTATATGATATTGATTTGATTACGGAAGTAGAGTTTATCAATTGGAATTTATAAGATGAAAAAATGGGATATAAAAATTCATTTTATTCTTCAAATTTTATGTATTATTTTTGTTAGTTTCTTTATATATTTCTTTTCTTTTGAATCGCATGTAAAAATTTTATCTTGTACGGGCAATTATTACTTAAGTGATCAACAAGTGTTTCAACAAGCCGATGTAAATATGTCTTCTCGACTTCTTTTTGTGTCGGAGTCTTCGATTCAAAAAAAACTGTTAGAAAATCCTTTGATTGAGTCGGTGCAAGTAAAAAAAGAAAAAGATAAGATTACAATTGATGTTCAGGAAAAAACGATTGTTGGGTATTATATTAAAAAAGGAAAGACTTATTTTGTTTGTACGGATGGAAGTCGGATTGAATTAGATAAAAAGAGTCGAAAAAGCATTGTGCATGTTCCTTTATTGACGGGATTTAAAGAAAAGCAATTGGATCAGATTTGTACGGAATTTAAACAGTATAATCAATATTTGACACGGTCTGTGATTGAAAAGATTGCAGAAATTGGACCGTATAAAATTAGTTATGATCAAAATATGTTGAAGTTAACAATGCAAGACGGCAATGTTGTTTATTCGAGAATGTCAGACTTGATGATGATGTCTCGGTATGAAGAAATGTTAATCGATTTAAAAGGAAATTCGGTTTGTCTTGTTTTAGATTCGGACAATTCGGTGATTGCTAAGGTGGATTGTGCGTATATGAATATGAATGATGAGGATCGTCAAAAATATCATGAAGTGCAAGAACAAAATCGAAAAGAATATGAGAAACAAAAAGAAATAGAAAAGCGAGAACAAGAGCAACGAGAAAAGGAAGAGTTGCAAGCCCAACAAGAAGCAGAACAGGAAAATGAAAGCCATGTTAGCTATGAGGCAGATGACTGGAGTCCGACTGATACAGGATATTTATACTCGAAATCGTTAAATTTATACAAAGATCCGAGTTCAAATACATATTTTGTATGGGATTCTGAGCGTGGATTTATTCAAAAGAACGATTAAAGCCTAAATTTTTAGGCTTTTTTTTATTTGAAAACGGATACGTTATGGATAATGATTGGTTTGTGAATTCTAACATGATATAATAAGAGGGTAAAAGTGGGGGGTATAATTATGCCTATTAATAAATCAACTGAATATGGAGAAATTCAAATTTCTTTAGATGCGATTGCTTCTTTAGCAGGAGGAACAATTACTGAATGTTATGGAATTGTAGGAATGGCATCACAAAAAACTTTAAAAGATGGATTGGCTGAATTGCTTAAAAAAGAAAATTATAGTCGTGGTGTTGTTGTACGCCAAAATGAAGATGGCTTAGTTTTAGATTTATATGTGATTGCATTGCAAGGAATTAAATTAGGAGAAGTTATTCGAGAAGCGCAAAAACGTGTTAAATATGTTCTTGAAAAAACGTTGGAAATCAAGTGCCAAGGTGTGAACGTATGCGTTCAAGGCGTTCGTATGTCTAAGTAGGTGAATCTATGAATAAAATTAATGGTAAATTACTAAAAGCTATGCTTCTTTCAGGTATGAATAATCTTGGAAATCATACGGCTGAAATTGATGCATTAAATGTGTTCCCAGTACCGGATGGGGATACGGGAACGAATATGTTCTTAACGGTTTCCAATGGGGTTCGTAGTGCTTTAGAAGAGCCTTCTAGTCGTGTTGGAGATATTTTTAAAACATTGTCTAGAGGTTTATTGATGGGAGCTCGCGGAAACTCAGGTGTTATTACATCTCAAATTTTCCGTGGAATCTATCAAGCTGTGAAAGATGAAGATGAAATTGATGCAAGTCAACTTGCTCATGCGTTAGTGAATGGTTCTCGTGTTGCTTATCGTGCTGTTATGCGTCCTGTAGAAGGAACGATTTTAACAGTTGTTCGTGAAGCAGCCGATTATACATATGCATATGCGATGACAGAAGAAGTAACAGATTGCATCGATGTGATGGAACGTATGGTTCAAGAAGCGAAAGAATCTTTGGATACAACGCCTCAATTGCTTCCTGTATTGGCTGAAGTTGGTGTAGTAGACTCTGGTGGTCGTGGTTTGGTTGTGATTTTGGAAGGGTTCCTTTCTGCTATGAAGGGAGAAGTCATCCAAGATGAAGGACAAGCTCTAGCAGGGGATGCCGCACAAACAAAAGTAGAAGGCGGAGAAGAAGAATACGGATTCTGTACTGAATTTATTTTTCACTTATCAGAAAGTGGAATGAGACATTTCTCTGAAGCTTCTTTTAAAGAAGAATTGTCGACGATCGGTAACTCAATTGTTTGTGTACAAGATGAAGATTTAGTAAAAGTTCATGTGCACACATTAGAACCACAAACGGCTATTAAGATGGGAAAACGTCAAGGTCGTTTCTTAAAATTGAAGATTGAAAATATGCAAGAACAACATGATAACATTCTTGAAAAAGAAGAGGAAGAAGCTCTTGCTGAACACAAAAAATATGGAATTATTACAGTAGCACCTGGAGAAGGAATTGACAAAATGTTCAAAGAACTTCGTGCAGATGTTGTAGTTGGTGGGGGACAAACGATGAACCCTAGTACAGAAGATTTTGTTTCAGCAATTGAAAAATTGAACTGTGATCACATCTTTATTCTTCCAAACAACTCGAATATTATTTTGGCTGCACAACAAGCTCAAAAAGTTTGTGAAGATCAAGATATTCATGTGATTCCTACAAAGACAATTCCTCAAGGTTTGAGTGCTTGTATTATGTTTAATCCTGAAGTAGATGTCGAAGATAACGAAGCAGAAATGATGGATGCGATTGAAAACGTGAAGTCTGGTGAAGTAACTTATGCAGTTCGTGATACGACATATGAAGGACTAGAAATCAAAAAAGGTCAATACATGGGTATGTTTGGTAAAGCCATCGTTACATGTAAAGATGACTGTATGGAAACAACGAAAGAATTGATTGATAAAATGGTGGATGAAGATTCTGAATTGGTTACATTGATTTACGGAGAAGATGCTACAGAAGAACAAGCAGAAGAATTGGCTAGCTATATTGAAGAAAATAGCGATGCTGAAGTAGAAATTCATAATGGTAAACAACCGGTTTATTCATTCATGATTGGTGTAGAATAAGAGTAAAAAAGCTGATTTTATCAGCTTTTTTTATGGGAGGGAAAATATGAATAATTTTGATTTACATATGCATTCGAACTACTCGCAGGATGGTCAATTGTCTCCTAAACAATTGGTACAAATGGCTAAGGAAAAAGGGTTAAAGATTATTGCATTATCGGATCACGATAGCATTGCTGGTGTACAAGAAATGATGAAAGAAGCCAATCAAGTAGGTATTCAAGTCATTCCAGCTATAGAATGTTCGACAAAGTTGGATAATTATGATGTACATTTATTAGGGTATGGTATTGATTTAGAGGATGAATATTTTATATCGCTAAGAGATCGATTGTCTAAACAAGGAGCAAATATATTTCACGAGCGTGTAGAAAAGCTTCGAAAAAAATATGGGGTAGAAATTGATGAAGAACAAGTCATTCGAGATAGTCATGGAAAGAATCCTTGGTTTTTAATGATGTCGCAATTGTTTGCCGATCCTAGATATGCTCATATTGAAGATTTTAAAGAGTATCGAGCGGGAGGGAGTCGTTGTGATCCAGCTCCGGTAAATTTCTTTTGGGATCTTTGCGGATTTGGCAGTGATTTATATGTGGCTAGTAACAATCCGGATTTTGCGATGACAGTAGAAAAGATTCATGAAGCACATGGAATTGCGGTAGTGGCTCATCCTTTTAAAACCTTTTATAAAAGGGAAGATTTGCTTCAAAAACTATTGGATGCTCATATTGATGGTATGGAAGTGTATTCAAATTATCATGATAAAGAGCAAATTGCATTTTATGAATCGTTTGCTAAAAAACATGATTTATTGATTACTTGTGGAAGTGACTTTCATGGAATTTTAAAACCTTCGATTGAAATGGGAGAATATGGTCTTGAAAAAGATGGTTTTGTTTTGATTGAAAGATTTTTGAGTGCAATCAAAAAATAGAAATCGCTTACACGATCATTTTCATTTCTTTCTGAATACAAATTGTTTATAATGAAATTAATCGGAGGAAATAGCATGATTTATATTACGGGTGATATTCATCGCGAACAAGACATTCACAAAATTAATCCGCGAGAATTTATTGCAGGGCGTACTTTAACTGAAAAAGACTATGTTATTATTTGTGGAGATTTTGGATGTATTTGGGATGGTGGTAATGGAGACCGTTTTTGGCTAAAATGGTTGGAATCTCTTCCTTGGAATACTTTGTTTATTGATGGAAACCATGAAAATTTTGATGTGTTAAATACATATCCTATCATTGAATGGCATGGTGGAAAAGTGCATCAGATTCGTAAAAATGTATTTCATTTAATGCGTGGTGAAATTTTTGATGTGGATGGATTTTCTTTTTTTGCATTTGGTGGAGGATATTCGCATGATGTGCAATATCGTACAGAAAAGTTGAATTGGTGGCAAGATGAACTTCCAAACCAACAAGAAGTGGATACTGCCTATGCGAATTTGGAAAAACACAATTGGAAAGTGGATTATGTTTTGACACACGATATTTTTGTATCACATCCTTTTGCTAAAAAATACGAATTGAGTTTAGAACCCTATCAAAACCGAGTGGATATTCAATCTGTATTGGAAGACATTCAGCAAAAGTTAGATTATAAATTATGGTTTCATGGACATTATCATACAGATCGTCAATATGATCGTTGTATCACATTGTTTGATCGTGTTGTTTTGCTTGAACAAATTGAAGAAGAATTAAAGACAATTGATAAACTAGAGAGTAAATAAGTTCTCTAGTTTATTTTTTTTGCAGATAAAAAAAGGACTCACGAACAGGTGAGTCCTTTGATATTATGCTTCTAAATCGATAATATCTCCTAAGTTGTCTAGGATTGTGTTTTTCAATGTGTTGAATGAGTTGTTGAAACGGTCTTGGTCGTTTTCATTTAATGGCAAACGTACAACTTTTTCAACTCCGTTTGATCCAACAACTGTTGGAGTACCGATGAAGTATCCTTCACATCCGTATTCTCCATCTTGGTAGCTAGATACGGGTAGAATACATTTTTCGTTGTTTAAGATTGCTGTTACGATACGACGTAATGCAAATCCGATACCATAGTATGTAGCGCGTTTTAATTCAATGATTTTGTAAGCTTTGTCACGAGCTTCGATATGAATATCTTGAAGTGCAGTTAAAGGAATATCGTTTTCGTCTAAGTATTCTAGAAGAGATTTACATCCAATGTATGTGTGAATCCAAGGTACGAAACTTGAATCTCCGTGTTCTCCCATGATGTAAGCGTGAATGTTGCTGTCTGCTACACCTAAGAATTCTGATAATCCATGACGTAAACGAGCTGTGTCAAGAACTGTACCAGATCCAATTACGTGGTTCTTTGGAAGTCCACTTACTTTCCATGCTACATATGTCATGATGTCTACTGGGTTGTTAGCAACAACTAAGATTCCGTTGAAGTTGTTTTCTTTTAATGCTTCACAAACAGATTTTGTGATTGAAGCGTTAATTTTAACTAAATCAAGACGAGATTGTCCTGGTTTTTGAGCGGCTCCAGCTGTTAATACAACGATGTTTGTGTCTTTCGCATCTTCGTAAGTTCCAGCAGTAATTTTCATTTTAGTGTCTGCGTAAACCAAACCGTCACTTAAGTCCATTTCTTCTCCTCTGGCTTTGTCGGCATTTACGTCCACTAAAACTAGTTCATCGATACCACGTTCGTTTAATAATGAATAAGCAAAACTCATCCCTACAAACCCTGTACCGACAAGCATAATTTTTCTTTTTGTAATTTTTTCTTTTTGCATTATGTATCTCCTCCTAATATACTTTCATTATAGACTTATTAAAATGAATCGACAATACAAAAAAGCGGGAAATCCCGCTTATTTAAAGGGTTTTACGTATGTAAACGGTTTCGAGTTTTTAACTACAATCCAGCCTCTTTTAGTGTAACCGTTTTCTCGATTTGTTTGCCATTTCTCTCAATCACAATGTCAAGGGTATCTCCTACATTGTGCTTACGAATAATATCTTTTACCTCACTCGAAGCAGTGATATCTTCTCCATCAAATGTAACGATACGATCTGATTGTTTTAGGCCGGCTTCATCGGCTGCACCACCTGGAACAATTTGAACAATATATACACCACTTTTCACATCGAAGAAGTCATTGGCCGTATAATCGGCTAAACTTAAATTTAATGCAGGACGATTTGTCACATGTCCATGTTGGGCTAAATCATCTAAGATTGGCAATGCATCGGAAATAGGAATCGCAAATCCTAAACCTTCAATTCCGGCTGCACTTTGTTTTGCGTTTACAATCCCAATCAAGTTTCCACTTTGGTCAAAAAGACCTCCTCCAGAGTTTCCTGGGTTGATGGCCGCATCTGTTTGGAGTAGAGTCATCGTTTCTCCTTCAATAGTAATTTCACGATTTAAAGCAGAAATGATTCCTGTAGTAACTGTTCCACCAAGGCTTCCTAGAGGGTTTCCAATCGCAATGGCCGTATCTCCTACTTCAATTTTTGTGGAATTTCCTACTGTTGCAAAAGGTAACTCGTTGGCTTCGATTTTGACGATGGCCAAGTCTGTTTGTGCGTCGCTTCCAATCAGTGTACCTTTATATGTTTTTCCATTGGTTGTAATGACTTGGATGCTTGTAGCTTGATCGATGACATGATGATTAGTTACAATGTACCCATTTTCAGAAATGATTACTCCACTTCCGGCTCCTTGACTTACATATTGTTGAAAAGGATTGTTTCCGCTTGTGGCGGTTTCAGTACGAATTTCAACTACGGTTGGAAGGCATTGTTTGACAACGTTACTAACGTCAATTGTTTCAATTTTTCCTTTGAATTCACTATTGTTTTGTTGGATGTTGATTCCTTGGGATTCATGCATCGTATTGGCAAGCATGCTTCCTGCAAAACCACAAGTTCCAGATAATAATACGATAAAACCTATGCGTAAGGTTTTGTCGGATATTGGTTTTTTCTTATCTAATTTTGGAGGTTGAGTATTTGTTTGATTCATATAAACCTACCTTTCTATTCTAGTAGTATATACTTTTTTAAATATAAACACATATAAAATTGTTATATTTTGGTACGATTCTTTAAAATTGGTGTACTAGCTTTTTTAAATGATGGTATAATATATATAAATAAATTCGATAGGAGGTTTTATTGATGGCAAAAGCAGCGAAGAAAAAGGAAGTAACACTGAATGAATCGAAAGCAAAAAAAGCTACGGCTCGCAAAAAAACAGTCAAAGTACTTGAAAATAAAAAAGAAGTTAAAAAAGAACTTAAAGTTGTTGATCAAAAACCAGTGGAAAAGCTTGAAAAAGCAGAAGAAAAAGTCACAGCTACAGCTGAGCCAAGTAAAAAGTCCGAACCAAAAGTCACTAAAACAACAAAGGCAAAGACAACTAAATCAGCTAAGAAGACAAGCAAGAAGGAAGTAAAAGCAGAAGCGATAGTCGAAGCAAAACCTGAAGAAAAAGTGGAAGAGAAAAAAGAAGTTAAAAAAGAAGTTAAAAAAGAAGTTAAAAAAGAAACAAAAGCAGCCACTAAAAAAA
>SAMEA104404106__coassemble_232_pt1 | contig 64631 bp, 56 predicted proteins | sample SAMEA104404106__metabat2_low_PE_012 | metagenome-assembled genome bin SAMEA104404106 (sample SAMEA104404106) | Balaenoptera acutorostrata | reverse complement strand
CAACCTTAAACAAACCATCCTCATTCTTCAACAAATGAGCTACCAAACCATAATCACAACCCGCAAATGCACCATCCAAAAATGCATACTCTTCTTGCGTCCTCAACATAAACTCCACCTGCATACTCGAATCATCATACTCCAAATTTTCAATCTCAATCCGATCCATACTATCCAAAACATACGAAGGAAATATAAACACACCCAAATCTAAATCCAAACCAGACAAATTATACAAACCAACCGTATCCTCACCAATCAACCAATCCGTAAACAAAGAAAGATATCGATTCATCTTCTCTACCGAAAATGAACCATCCCATTCATAATTCGAGTCCTCTCATCCTCATCAAAATGAGAAACCAACAAATACGAAAGATCAGCCTCCTGCTCTACATTCGAATGACAACCAACCAAACACACAAACAACAAGCCAACATCCAAAAAACACATCTTCCAAACCTTTTCAAAATGGTCACCACCATTCGCTAAACCCATTATACAATGACACAATCAAAATCCACACATTCAAAATCATCCGCACCCAATCCAATACACTCATCCCCATACAACTCTTCCATACCTACACCCACAAAAACAAAAAGAAAAATCCCAACAAAAACAAACCAAACCAAAACATATTTACACCATCCTTTTAACAAAATCATAAAACGTAATCAGACATTAAATATGTCAGAAAAAAAGGATAGAACCATAAGCCCTATCCTAACGATATTGAGAACCTCCCTCAACACCTAAAAATTCTTCCAAACAAAGTCCAGAACTATAAATCTCACCAGCCCTAGAACCAATATACCGCAAATGCCAAGGTTCAGGCATAAAACCAGTAATTGACTCTTTACCAAACGGATACCGAACAATAAAACCATACTCATGCGCATGATTACGAATCCATTCTGCCTCCGCCTCACTCTCAACCAACTGACCCGAACCATCAATCAAGTCAAAAGCCAAACCTGTCTCATGCTCACTAAATCCAGGACGAGCCGAATATGTATCCGCAGCCGCCTGACCCGAAGAAGCCACATACCCATTATATAAATTACGCTGGTATGCATTCGAACGATATCCACTATACGAAGTCGAAATACTATAACCAAGACTTTGCATATCCGCAATCAACTTACGAATCTGAACACCCGCCGTAGGATCCTCACCATATGCAAAATCAGCCGGAATCGGATGCAATTTATTCACAACCAAAATTCCCTGAACATACGTAGGCGAAACATCACTAAAAGTAGAAGGAGCTAAAACATTATTATCATTCTCATTTGTATTTGAATTTGTATTTACATCCGAATTCTCCCCCGCCGTTTCAACAACCTTTTCTTTGTCAATCACAACAAGAGCGCTCTTCTTCACTTTATTTTTTGCACCATCTTCTAAAATCACATCAATCGGAAATTCTCCCACACAACCAAAATCAACATTCCCATCAACATTCAACGAAACACCCGAAAGATCTTTTCCAACAAAATATTCAGACCAATCAATGGATTCTACATCATCCGTAATTTGAATCACATCAGAAAACTTAGTAAAACTAGGCTTTGTCGTATCCCTAACAACAACAGTAAACCTTCCTCTAGAATGAGCATCTTCCACCACAAATTTATACTCACCCATAGGAATCATCCCCTTCGAATCAAAAATAGAATCCTTCTCTACAATTGTAAACTCACCAGAAAAAGAATCATCAGCCAAATCAACCAAAGAAAAATCCTCACCCAATTCAACCTCTTTCACAACCGAAAATTCACTCTTCCTCAAAAAAAGAAACAAACCTAAACAAACAATCAGCAATACACTACAAATAAGTATTAATTTCTTTTTCATAACAACAACCCCTTTTCCTCATTCTAGCACAAAGAAAAAGTACAAAAAAAGTGGGAAAATCCCACTCTTTTACAAAATTGGCGCGCTCATTGGGATTCGAACCCAAAACCTTCAGAATCGGAATCTGCTACTCTATCCAATTAGAGCTACAAGCGCACACATAAAACAAAGGCAATAAATATCTTAATACAAAACTTAAAAAAAATCAAAAAAAAATAGAGCTATCGCACCAATTTACGACAGCTCCACCATAAGCCCATAGTCTAAAATGAACATACACTCACTATTTTATCCAACACATGCCTTTACTCATTTCAACACAACATCCCAAACATTCCGTCCAAAACTTCTTCACTCAAGTTTTCTATCGTCCTTTTACTTAAGACACTGGGAGTTCGAACATCTACTCAAATAGCCACCAGTTATTCAACCACTCTTGAGCCCTTGCAGATCTCTTAGCTGCCTCATGAAATATCTATCAATCAGCCTAACACGCTCTCCAAACAAGCAACATTTCACATAACGTTCACAAACGATTCAAAACCATCCATCCCTTTATCGAACTTCAGGAAAATCCTCCAATTATGCCTTCAGAAAACAACTTCTTTTCCCTCATCATTCTCTTAACAACATTGCCATTTTATCGTCTTCTGTGACCAGAAAGCTATAGCAGCATCGACACGCCTATTCATTTATATAAGACCATCAGCAACATAGCAACAACTATGTTTTTTAATTCACCTACACCATACCACACAAACAAAAAAATCAAAGCCAACTGTCCAAACCCGTCTAAAAAACGGCATAAATAGAAAAATCAAAAATAAGCAAAAAAAAAGAATTAGAAACCAATCGACGAACAACAATATTTTTTGGGAAAATTTTTTATGTATTATCGGATCACGGAGCAGTCGAAGACAGGCCTAATTCTATTTTTTAAGTTAGCTATAACTAACTACATCCATATAATACACCAAAACCTAAAAAACACAAACAAAAAATTAAAAAAAATGATAAAAAACAAAAAGAAAAGAACCCTACCATTATGTCAAAAATACAAGAGGAACATACAACATATGGTAAGGTTCAGGAACAGAGTTAGGAACAACTAACATCACAATCATTATACCCAAACCCCGCAAAAAGTCAATAAACAAAGGGAGGTTACAAACCTCCCATCCCAACGCTAGCCAAAAATAAACACTGCTCTTCCCTTCATGAAATGTCTGCCAACATATTCCGCTTCACAAAATATATCCCCACAAGCAAACCACAAATGTTCATCGGCCAACATGAATAACCAATCTTTACAACCACACCATACCATACCCTACAAAATAACTCTAAAAAGTGGCCAAAACAGTAATATACATGGCATTTCTAAACATTCAATGATAGAATAGGAAAGCTAAAATCAAGAAAGGAACAACCATGCAAATCTATCCATTTTCAACCATGTGGTACCTAACCATTCTACTATCCATCTATATGATACACATCATCAAAAAAACATATAAAAATCAAACATTAGAAACCCGAAAAAACTTCATCAAACAATTTAACATTCTCGTCATTACATTTTGGATCATCTATAAAACCACACTAAAATTTGACCCAACCTACAATTTCAACCTATGGAACGAACTCCCATTGCACTTATGCAATATTACATGCATCCTCTTTCTAATCGCATCCATCAAAGATAACAACATTCTAAGAGGGCTTTGTTTCTATACAGGAACAATCGGAATCGTCTTCGCATTCATTATGCCAGACGCCAACTTTTCCAACCTTCCCATCTATCATTTTCGAAGCATTGGATACTGGGGATATCACGCCCTCATGCTCATTCAAAGCATTAGCCTCATCACACTAGACATCATTCAACCCACAAAACAAGACATCCAAAAAATTCTAAGCCTACTAGCCCTATTAACCTTCAACATACACATCATCAACCTACTCTTACGACTAAGCATCTATCCACAAGCCAACTACTTCTATACATTTGGCATTCCAGGAAATATCATCATGGACTCCCTACTCCAACTCATACCCATCCCCTTCCTATTCTTACTCCCCATACTTATACCCCTATATATCGTATGCCTACTCATATCCACACTCATCAATACCCTTAAAAACAACGAAAAGCTCGTCTAACCGACGAGCTTTTTTTATACAATCAACCCAATCGAAACCGAGCCAAAAATAAACCAATCCAAACCGCTACAAAAATTGCAACCAATAAAATCACAACACGAAAAATCAAACGAAAACTAGACCAGCTCCGACCCTTTTTCACCTCTTCAACCTCTTGTTCTTCTACATACTTCACCCGATGTCCACGAACAAGCAAACGATGCGTATTCACACCATACGGCGTACACGTAAGTAAAGTCATCAAATCTTGACCTTCAACCACATTCAACAACGCCATACCCTCTTTGGAATCCGGATCAATCGTAACAATCTTATCCACCTTATAAGCAAGCGTCTGATCTAACACATCCACAAAGAAAAGATCTCCTTCATCTAACGCATCCAAATGCGTAAACAACTCAGCCGAAGGAAGACCCCGATGGCCCGATAAAATACAATGCGAACTCGACCCACCAACCGGCAAACTCGACCCCGGATAATGGCCAACCGCCCGCTGCAAAACCGACTCCGAACAAGAATGATACACAGGCAAATTCACACCCACCTTAGGAATACGAACCACACCCATCACACCATCCTTACCAACATTTAAAAGCTCATTATACATTTCAAAATTATCACGCACCTCTAAATCAACACCCGCCGCAAGAAACCCCTGCAACGCAAGCAAATCATTATGTTTTTGAGCCGCATCCCACTCCAACAAACAATCCTCATCCGAAAGGGACTTCAAACCATTCGAATACGAAGAAATCACCCTCGAACTATGCCGACCATTCACCCAATTAGCCAAAGAAGGATACAACAATAAAGACAAACCCATCAAAAAACACAACAACGCCCCATAAAACTTACCATCACGCCCCATGCTTTTTCCTCAACAACAAAAACAAACAAAACGATGAAACAGTAAGCAAACCTAAATACACATACATATGATTTTGAGCACTCGTATCCAAATTGGATTCAGGAACAATCGAATCCCCCACCTTCGCATGCGCAACCACATCATACAATCCATCAAAAGGAACTCCAATCAAACTAGGAAGCAAAACCTTAGAAGAATCCTTCATTTCACCTACCACCAAATACATACCTAAAGGCAAGTCAAACAAGCTGAAAGACCCTTCCACATCCCCAGAATAATACGCATTTACATTCTGTTCTTTCACAATCGAAACCAAACGCTCAGCACTCTTTTGCACATCTTGCGCCACAACAGTTTCAGACGACAATTTTGAAAAAGCCTTCAAATCCACATCCGACATATACTCAGAAAAATCAGACACTAAAATATATGAATCATCCACATAGTCTGCCACCCGATACACACGAACAGCACAAACATCATCCATCCCATTCAACTTATACACCAAAGAACCTGTCGAAGCATGTACAGAAATCGAAGAAGATAAACATAACACACAACAACAAACATAGAAAAATACCCTCTTAAAAATCTTCAATCCAATTTCCTCCATTTCTTAAACTCAAAAATAACAACCAAGAAAAAAATAACCAAACCAAAACCAATATAGAAAGCTGAAAACGAAGAAGTCTCAGAAGAAATGGAATCATGCTCTTCTAGCACATAATCCACACGAGAACCACGCACCAACAAACGATGCGAATTCACCCCATACGGCGTACAAGTAATCAAAGTCACCAAATCCCGACCTTCTATCACATTTAAATTGTCAACCTCATCTGGCAACACAGTACAAATCGAATCCACTTCATACGCATGCACTTCATCCAACACATCAATAAAAAACAAATCCCCTTCAACCAACTCATCCAAATTGGTAAACAACTTAGCCGAAGGAAGACCTCGATGCCCCGTCAATAAACAATGCGAATTCACACCACCAATCGGCAAACTCGAACCCTCATAATGACCGACAGCCCTTTGCAATACAGAATCCGACGAACCATGATAAATCGGCAATCGTACATCCAACTTTGGAATTCGAATCACACCCATCACACCATCATCCGACACATTCAAAACCGAATGATACAAAGACAAATTCGAACGAACCGCATACGACAAAGAACCCGATTCAGCCACCCAATCATTATACGAATACGCAGACTCTTTCAAACGATCAAACTCAAAAACATCCATCGACTCCATCGCAGAATCATAACTAGCAATCACTTTCGAAGCATTTTTCTCATTCAACCAATTACTCACCGAAGGATATAAAACCATACCCAAACCAGCCAGAAACACCAATCCAAAAAAGCCAGACAACAACTTTCTAAACATATAACCCTCACAAACTAATAAGTATGGCAGGAAGAATTCTCCCCGCCAAATACTTATATAAATTATTTACAAATTATTTTTGTGCTCTTTTCTTTTTATCCATGACAAAGTAGCAAACTCCTCCAGCCATAGCTAAAATACCAGCAATGTATAGGATTGTTGTACCCATACCACCCGTAGAAGGAAGAATAGTACCAGATTTATTGACTACTGTCATACTTACAACTTGATCAGATCCTCTAACTTGTGATCCATCATTTTGTTTAATAGTTAATGTTTCAATCTCTCCCGTAGTTTCATTATATGTAGCTGAAATAGTAACTTTAATTTTTTCAGTTAATTTGTTGTATCCATCTGGAGCTTTAGTTTCTTCTAACCAATATACACCTTGAGATAAACCTTTAATCTTTAAAGCCCCACTTTCATTTACATCAAATTCTGTTGGTTGTAATCCATCAGCTTTTTCATAAGTATAGTCTCCATTTGTTCCTGTTGCAGTAATTGCATTACCAACTCTACCATTTTCATCTAAATATAATTTAAATTTAGCTCCAGTTAAAGAGTTTTGTCCATCTGTTTTGTTGATGTCTAATTCAAAGTTATATACTTTTACTTCATCATCTATTGATGTACCTTTATCATTTGTTGAAGGATTATTTGAATATTCAATGTGAGCTTTGTTGTTTTCAATTCTAGCAGCATCTTTATTTATTGTTGCTGTATATTCCACTGTAACTGTATTTGCACCCGATTCTGCTGCATGCAATTTTAAATTAGGAATTTTTACTGTAAATTTTTGATTCGCTTCATCATCATATTCAACAACATAGTCAGAAACAATTTTAAGAAGTGTTTCATCATTAACTTTTACTTTAATTGATTCTTTATTTAAAGTTAAACCTGTACTTAATGTATCTACAAAATTAAATTTATATTCAGTAAAAGGAGCCATGTATTCTGTTGTAGGAGCAGTAGCAGTTAATTTAAATGAAACTGTTTCTCCCACTTTATAATCAGTACCTTCAACTTCTGCTCCATCTTTAATGATTTTTTTATCAATTGTTGGTAAAGTTGCTTTTAATTCAATAGTAGGATTTCCATTTTGTCCAACATACACGTTTGTCAACATTGCAACAGAAGTTGTAGTATTTTCTTTTTTAGAAACTGTATCATTTGTATCAGTTGTTTCAATAACTACATAGTAACCTTCTTTTAAATTTGAAAAAACGTGACTAGTATCTTCATTGGTACTGCCATTATAAGTTTCAACAGGAATAACTGATAATTTATTTTTAATTAATTTATGTAATTCATTAGCAAATGTTGTTGTTTTTTTATCTTTCTCAATTTCTCGTAACTTATCAACATAAGCACTAGCATTTTCGTTTAAATCTAAAGTTTGTCCACTATGTTCGATAGCAGTATGGATTGCTTGTTTTAATTCACCATCGTCAATAAAAGTATATGAGAAATTTTTTGCTACTCCATCTAAACTTGTAGCATCCGTTGTCAAATCAAACAATTGGTATAATTCAAATGTTCTACCATTAAAATTTTGAATAGCTGTACTCTCTTGAAGTTTCAATGTGATTTGTCCAGTTCCACCATTTCCTGCTGCCTGTACGCTTGTGGCAACGCACATAGTGAATACCATCATAGCCGACAACAAAGATGCCATGACCTTTTTAAATTTTGCTTTCATAATTAACCTCCATAATGTTTTTAAATTCTACCTAGCAAATTTTTTATTTTTCACAATTATTTATGATAGTGGCTTCCCTCCCATCGCATGACGTCTTTGTCTCTCCAACAGCCAAAGACCTATTGAAACGAAGGTTAAACCTACGATCATTACTTTAAAAAGTCCTAAACCTCCTGTACCAGGAAGAGCCGGACCACCATTCATCTTATTTTCAAAATCCAACTGATATATCTCATTTTCTTTTGTCAAATCAGTAAATCCTACAGACGGATCTTGATGAGAAGACTTATCTACCCAAGCCAATGAAACCGTTAAATCCTTATCTACAACAATGGAAATCAATCTATCTTCAATTTGATATCCATTTGGAGACATTACTTCTTGTAAAAAATATTGTCCCGGATTTAATCCTGAAATTTTAACAATTCCTTCATCCGACGTTTCCAAATCAACATATTTCAAAGAATCTTTAGGATAGTAGGTTTTAAAATCTACATATTCATACATTCCCGGACCCTTTAAGTTAAAACAAACTTTCTTCGAATCATTGACCTCATCTTTATACAAATTAAATTTGGCATGATTGTTTAAAATAAGGTCTCCACTAGAATTCTTTTTATTAATCTGTAAATCAATAATATCTTTCTTAACATTTTTAATCGTAATCTGTTTTGAAGAATCCCCCACCAATGTGAAAATCGGATTTTCTATACATGATTCATAACCAGCAACATTTTTCTCAACAATTTTGTAGTAGTATACATTCCCCTTAGAATCTTTAACCTTTAAATTATCATGAACATTCATCCAATGATTCTCATATGACAATTCTTGATCTTTCAAAATCAATTCGGCCTTTGTTATATCGAACTGTGGATATACCCAATGATTATCATATTGACCACCATTACCATCGTTAAAATCAATTGTAAAATGTTCTTCCTTCGGTGTAATCGTACGATTCATTACTTTATACTCTTGACCATCAATACGCCTCGTTATTTCTTTACCCGTAGAGTAACCACCTGCATAAACATATTCATGTTCCTTATCCACGTCTATACTGTCTTTTTTAAGAGTTGGCTCTTGTACCGTATAATAAACATCTATTGTGACATTATCGGTCACATTTTTTAAATGTAACTTACATCCATAATAATTGTACGATCCTCGAGTAAGTTCTAACATTTCTGGTGTTCCTTTTTTAGCACCTTTAACTTTTATATTGTTTTCTAAAGATGTCCAATCAATTTTTGCCGAATTCAATTTATTTCCTTCAGGAAAATCCTGGCTAATTGGAGTATTCGGATCTACATACATATCAGCACAACTAATATTTAAACTTATATCTTCTCCTAAACCTACATAACCAATCACAGTAGACGAAGCCAAAACTGTATTCGACGGAACAAAATAATTCGTATTAGAATAAATATTCACCTTAACTTCAAAACCTTCTGGCTTAGCAGACTCTCTATACACATCATAATAAATAGGCCCCAAACTAGAAGTATCTTGTATTTCGGTTGTTCCATCCTTTTCAAACCACTTCTTATTTACAGTCATTGGCTTTTTCATACTGTTATTAAATTCAATAGAAAGATTTTTATATTCTTGAAAATTTCCAGACTCTTCTCCACCTTTGTTATAAGACCAATGCATATTTAAAGAAGGATCAATTTCAATAGAAGGATTTAAAGAATTATCTTCTTTAATTTCAAACTCACCTCGATACATGATTTTATCAAACGTATATTTCGATAAATAACTTGTAAAAGCTTCCTCACTCATTACTTCCATACTCTGAGATGTAGGATTATATTCAGTAATTTTAGATTTTTGAGTAGGTGTTAAATTTTTAAATTCTTCCAACGTATTTACTTCATCAATATAGATTTGATAACCCCCCGTACCCAACTTATCCTGTTTGAAATATTCATTACCATCCAATTTAATACGAATATCTCCACGAGAATCATTTGTCACAACATTCCAATAATTAGAATCTACATCAACAAATTCTCCACTCTCATTTTTCTTTTTTAATTTCCATTTAAAGTAAAATTTATCTTTTTCACCAGGAGACACTCCATCAATCTTTTTCGTACCATGAATTTGAACACCATTAACAAACGAACCAATAATAAATGGCCACATATGTCCTTCTGCACCAGAAGAACTTGCATCAATGTTTCGAGCAATAATACCACCATTGTAGTCTCCACCACCTACCCAAACATCCGCCTGCGGTACGACTAGGTGACCCACCAATTTTGAACTATTCGGCAACAAATCTGCCGTCTTAAAACCTACATACACTTCACGAACATATGGAGCAAACCAAAGAACCGAAAATGCAGGACCATTTTCAATCGAACTAAACATATAGTTATCTCCAAACAAGTCATCCTTTACACTTTTATAAATTCTTGGAATCATAATCCGTTCATGATTGTCATTCACATTAATAATCGTCAAACGACCAGACATTTCTTTATCATCTATATAGTCATAAATTACATTGGCAACAACACCCTCTTGACCATCCACTTTTTTACCAGTAAATAAATGATCAAATGTAAAATTATATCCAGGACGTAAAGAAACCGTCACATCAATCGTATCTTTCTGCTCATCTCTATTCGCATTTTCATTCGAATTTAATGATTTAAATTGAGTAGAAAGCGTATCAATCGCAAAAACATATTCCAATTTTGAACAACCATTCTCAACCGTTAAATCTTCTTTTAAGGCTCCACGACCACAATTCATATCATTTAACTTTTTAACAGGAACAACTTTTCCACTATCATCTAATGTATAGTAACGAGAATACCCTTCCAACCGATCTTTAGCTTGGTCTCCATTCAATTCTGAACCATCTCGCAACTCACCAACGCCATCATTCGTTTCCTCTAAGATACTAGTAATAAATCTTTGTTCTATATGAACCTTTTTAACAGAACGACCATTTATATCTTTCCCATCAAAATTACGATAATGATTAATTGTACCTCTTTTTCTACCATCAGAAGGACCATATAAAACTCCGTTAGGAACTACCTTATCTGTTTCATAATTCGTACTACCCTTATTTTTATTCCACTCTCTAGCACTCGGATCTACAAGCGGATCAGACATATTCACTTTATACTCAGGAAGATTTCCCGTTGTTTTTTTTATCGGTTTTCCTTGATTATCTAAAGATTGAATATTTGTAGGAAACACCTCTGCAAAATCTACATATAACTTAGAAGTATCCATAACAATATCATTTGTATAAGCTGATTCTGGCGTTTTAAAATAAGGATCGTAATTAATACTATGAGAATCTGGACGAATGTTCGACTTTCCTAAATAAGCCGCCATATTTCCATTATCTGTAATAATCTGAGGCATAGAATGAATGGAATTCTTATTAAAAGCATACCCTTCAATATACGAAGGAGCCGTATGAACATATTTATCTCCCGTATTTCCACTCATACCACCAAGAGAACCATTCAACATCAACTCTCCACCAACGACCATCGGACCCACAACATGCGTACCCAAATAATCACCACTACAGAATACATTGTAGTTACTTAAAATATAATCTAGCGTATATGCATCTTCTCCAATACCACTCTCTTGTTCATAACTTTGCTTTTGTCTTCCTTTACCTACATCATATTCATCTCCAGAAAGACGACCTTCCGCAATCAAATACCAAGAAAAACTCGAAGCTTCAGTGATCATTTCTTCTTGGTTTGCATCCAAACCAATCTCATTAGGCGTATTCGGATCATCAAAATGATAGGCAACAATTTGACCCACCACATCCTCTTTCGTATCCAAAAGTTTGGCAGACGATTCATTCAAACTTTCCTCAACCGCCTGACGAACATCAATCTCTTTTCCATCCTCACCCAACAAAGTTAGATTCTTATAAGAAATCGTAACCGGCTTCACAGGCTGTACTTTCACACCCTCCACCATAGGCGTAATATCAAACAAACGATACGAATTTAATTCCATATTCCCCTTACTTAAAATCGTATCTTCAACCGTTTTAACCGCATTCACAACCCGATTATCTACAATCTCTTCCACCCTTAAAGAAAGAGTCCCCTCTTCTTTAAAAGCATCGGCAGAAGCCTTCAAAGTCACCTCTACCCCATTGACAACCTCAGAAACAAGAACATCCTCACAAAGATCACGATTAGTATCTTCAACCTCTTCATCTCGTTTCTCTTCCTTCTCTTCTTCTACCATCGGATCAATCCTATCCACATCCGGTATAGAACCCTCATCTACTTCCACATTTTCTACATCCACATTCTCATCCACATTCTCATCCACGTCAGACACAAACCCATCATTTCCATACACAGGCAACATCCATACATTCAAAACCATACATAACGACAGTATTATGACACCCAACCTTTTCATACAATCAACATCCTTTTCCCTATAAAAACAGAATTCAATTTCCGTATCGCTTTCGTTAAAGTCACTATAGTATAAAAAATGGTATATACCACTGCTGTGTACATCATAACCACAATTTTGTAAGACTCGGTAACGCTTTCAAAAATAACACAAAAAACCGTACATCTATACACAAAAAAAGAAGGCTCAATCACGAGCCTTCAAAATATTATTCTGTAACTTTTCTGCCTGGACAAGCCCCTTCTTCACATACGAACCCGAAAAATCTTGCATCACCTTATACGCATACCGATCCTTCACATTCAAACACTTATCCTTTTCAAACTGAAGAACATCCAACACATCTTGATCAAAATCTTGGTAGAAAATTTCCAACTCATCTAAAATACGAACCGCACTATCCACCATCGTAATCATCTCTTCCTCTTCATTTTCCGAACGAATGAAAACCGTCTTCAAATCATAATGCGCCGCATTCTTAAAATTCTGAACCAAATGAACCGAATCCGCAAAATTTGTCCAATACGAAGGCTTACAAGCCAAGAATACCATAAACAAATGAGCAAACTTCAAATCACGAACATCGACACCCGCCAAACAATACGGATTGATATCAAACATACGAAGCTCAATATTATCGACCCCATTCTCCTTCAAAGCCATAAAATTATGTTCACCTTTCGGCATCAAACGAACAGGAAAAAACAACTCATTAGGCTTCTTCAACAAATCTTCCTCCACATAATATTCAATACTCTTCACATATCGATCCAAATTCAAATAATCAAAACAAGGCGCAAAATAATTCCAAACACCCAACTCCGAATTACGAAGCGAACTCATACCGCTATAAACATCCCCATCAAACACACCTTTTTGAAAAAAACTACGATCACATAACGGCGAAGAAGAAACCAAAAACGTCAAAAGCCAACCATACAAAGAAAGCTGCTTACACAAATGCACATACAAACGATCTTTATATTCCGCCATACTACGACAGCTTGAAAACTTAAAATCCTCTTCCAACAATTTTTCACCAAACGAAAAATGCAAATGAACTCCACAAAGAAGCAACTTATACTTACCATACCTCTTAGCCAAATAGTCCACATCCATAAACTTCGGATTCAAAACAATATCATCCGCATCCTTCACATAACAAGGATTACTAAAAGGCCACAACAACTGATCCTTATCCCTCAATTCAACCTGCACTCTACCAGTCAAATCCAAAAGCGCATCCAAAGCCTTCTCTACACGATCATGCACACCCGAACGAATCTCAAACTTACAAGTACAGTACTCATTATGACAATCCTTAAAATCCAAAATATCATTTGCCAAAAAACCATCTTTATCCGAACGTAAACCCTCACGCTCCACCTCAAACAAACCATCCAACAACAGTCTGTTTACACTTCTCTGACCGTAATGTAACATACAAAACACCATCCTTTTTTACATTGTATCAAAAACCCAAACAAACACATAAAAAGACAAAAAGACAACAAAAAAAGTCATCCATTTCAAAAAAAATATAAATAAATTATAACATAAATAGAAATTTGTATTTAAAAAAATAATACAAAACTAACTCAAAAAAGAGTACAATAAAAGAGGTAATCATAAGGATCAAACAATATGATTATCTCCTTCTTAAGTTCTTTGAAAGTCGCGATTCAAAGAACTTTTTTTTAGAATAAAAAAGGTGTAACCCCACATATGAGATTACACCCAAACAAACACCTTTAGTCTTTTGTATTATAACCATCTGGATTCAATGATTGCCACTTCCAACTCGAAGCACACATATCATCTAAATCAAATTCAGCCTTCCAACCAAGCTCTTTTTCAGCCAAGTCAGGCGTACTATAACAGCTTGCAATATCTCCATCACGACGAGGCTTGATTGAATAAGGAATCGGATGACCACAAGCACGTTCAAAAGCATGAATGACATCCAATACACTATATCCATTCCCTGTACCTAAGTTATACACTTTACAACCCACTTTTTCTTCAATTTTTTGTAAAGCGCAAACATGACCACGAGCCAAATCCACAACATGAATATAATCACGAACACCCGTACCATCCGGCGTATCGTAATCATCACCAAACACTCCAACCTCAGCCAACTTACCAATCGCTACTTGAGCCACATAAGGAAGTAAATTGTTTGGAATTCCCTTAGGATCTTCTCCAATCATTCCAGACTCATGTGCACCAATCGGATTGAAATAACGAAGCAAAATCACATTCCATTCAGGATCTGACGTATGCACATCCATTAAAATTTGCTCCAACATCCACTTCGACCAACCATAAGGGTTTGTACAAACTCCTTTTGGACACTCTTCCGAAATAGGAATTTGAGCCGGTGAACCATACACAGTCGCACTCGAAGAGAAGATAATATTCTTCACATTGTGTTTTCTCATTACATCAACCAAAGTTAAAGTACCAGCCACATTATTCGTATAATATTCAATCGGCTTACGAACCGATTCTCCAACCGCCTTCAACCCTGCAAAATGAATGACCGCATCCACATTTTCCTTCGCAAAAATGGCATCCAACCCATCAAAATTACGAATATCTTCCTCGTAGAAAGTTACTTTCTTTCCTGAAATTTCTTCCACACGACTTACAGCCTTTTCATTCGAATTATATAAATTATCAACAATCACAACCTCATGATTGGCCTTTAATAATTCCACACAAGTATGAGACCCAATATATCCGGCCCCACCCGTCACTAAAATTTTCATAGCATGTCCTCACTTTTTACAACCTTTATTATGACACCCATCCAAACAGACCGCAACCATTTGTTTGTCAATCTCAAACCACAAAATATTCTTCACACAATCGTAACTATCAAACACAACCGACCCCTCATAACGAGCTTCCAATTGCTTTTTCACACGCAAAACAACACGTGCATCTGCCCCCTGTGAAAAAATCTTATATGCCAACAAAAAATCAGGCACCCGATCACAAACAACAACCTGCTCGTCAACGGGCAGGTTGTTAAATGATTCTTGATTTGAAAGGATCAACACATATTTTCGATCCGGATCCCGAAATAAAAACGGATGCATCATATAAAATAATTTTTTACAATGCTGGCACTCATGCGTAAAATACGAACCATCCGCCAGCCGTTTTTCAATCCCCTCATCCATTCCATGAATCAACATCGTATCCCTTTTAATATGAAACGAATGTCCACAAAACGGACAAGAAATCCAAAACATGCGCTCCTTCATATTAAATAGCGCGAGTTACTTCTTTTAACCAAGCAGCCTCTTCTGCATTCAAACGAGGAGAAACTTTTTCATACACTTGTTTATGGTAGTTGTTTAACCATTCAATTTCATCTGGCATCATCAACGATTTATCAATACCATCTAAATCAAACGGTACAAAAGTCAAACATTCAAATTCCATGAATTGTCCATACTTGTTCTTTTCCGCCTTACGAACAACCATTTCATTTTCATGACGAATACCAAACTTACCTTCTTCATAAACCCCTGGTTCATCCGAAGCAATCATACCTTCTTCTAACACTTCACTATCAAAACGTTCAGGAACGATACGCCAACGGAAACCATTAGGAGCCTCGTGCACACTCAACAAGTGACCAACACCATGCCCTGTACCACATTGGTAATCCATACCTAAATCCCAAAGAGGTCCACGAGCTAGAATATCCAAGCTATATCCATGACATCCATATAAGAATTTAGCCATTTCCAAACGAATATGACCACGAAGTGCTTTTGTAAACCAGAATTTTTCCTCTTCTGTAACAGGACCTAACACATATGTACGAGTAATGTCTGTTGTACCCTCTAAATAGTGACCTCCACTATCTACTAACAACATATGTTCTGGCTTTAAAGCAACCGGATTTTCTGTATTCGCCTTATAGTGCATCATCGCTGCATTTTCTCCATACGCACTAATCGTTTTAAAACTATCTTCGACATAACCTTCTTGTTCTTTACGCAAAGACATCAAGTAATCTTCCGCACTCACTTCGCTCATATCGATTTTTCCCACATTGTTTTTCAACCAGTACATGAATTTCGTACAAGCAACCGCATCTTTTAAATGTGCTTCACGCGTATTTTCCAATTCTACATCGTTTTTAATAGCTTTCATCAAAACGATTGGATCCATTTCTTCGATTACATCACAAGATAAAGACCAATATAAAGTACTATTTACATACGCAGGACAAACCATAACAGGACCTGCCAATGTTTTAACATCTTCATAAATGTCATAGTACCCTTTTACATGTACATTATTTTCTACAAACAATTGTTTAGACACTTCATCCAAACGAGAAGCATCCATGTAAATTGTAGAATCTTCTAAAGTCACAACCGCATAAGCAAGCGCAACTGGAAAACTTGGAATATCATGTCCACGCAAGTTATATAACCAAGCCACTTCATCAATCTTTGTGATAATGTGTTCTTTTGCCCCATGTTTTACCATTTCAGCACGAACAGCCGCCAATTTATCCGCTATCGTTCTTCCACAATATTTTTCATCATAGTGGAAAGTTTTAGAAGCTGGAAGTTGTGGACGATCTGTCCAAATGTTTCCTACCAAGTCCATGTTGGCCGAAATAGAAATTTCATGAAGACCTAACACATTCTTATATTTTTTAGCCTCCATTGTACTAATCGTACGACCATCAAAACCAACAGTATCTCCAGCCTGTAAGTTTTCAATGATATATTCTTCAATACTTGGTGTACCTTCCATACCTTGTTTCATCAAAACGATGCCAGTACCTTCCAATTCGCGAGCTGCTTGAATAAAGTAACGACCATCCGTCCAAAGAGCCGCTCCCTCTTTACAAACAACTGCTACTCCCGCACTTCCAGAAAAACCAGAAATATAACTACGAGATTTAAAGTAATCACAAACGTATTCCGTATCATGGAAATCTGAAGTCGGAACAATATACGCCTGCACATTCATTTTTGCCATTTCAGCACGTAACGCATTTAAACGTTCAACGATCCTATTCATTATAAAAACCTTCTTTCCAATATTTAAATTCTACTAAAAATTTCACAAACAATCAACTTAAATGCAAGCGCTCTCTAAACCACAAAATAAACACTCTTTAAAAAGTCGAACCCTTTGAAAAATAAGAAAAACATCACAAAACAAATCACAAACGTCTGTACAGACAACGAAGCAATATTGTTTGCACGAATCCGCTTTTCACAACGCATATATTTAAAATGATTCCACAACACCCAACAAGGAAGCCACATTAAAAATCCTTGAAGTAAAGTATCCATAAAACTTACATGCGTCATGATATAGAAAAATTCATTGACACGCCCGGCAAAAACATCCTTACAAAAGCTCGTGATTGAAGCATGGGCCCCATTCATCATCGAACAAAACCAACCAACAGCCCCCATCAAATACATACAAAAAGCCGTCCAACAAGGAAGAATTTGTTGTCGTTTAGGAAGCAGACAAATACGCCCCATCGTAGCCAAAATCGTAAAAACTAAAAAGAATGAATATATAATCGAATAATAGGGAATCAGCCAATATACACAACAAAAAACAAAACTGACAAACAACATACAATTGCCAAACGTGTCCGTACTCGACTTCCATTTCATCAGATGACGAAGGCCAAACTTTCCTAAACCAAATCTAGAAAGTCGTTTATATGATAGAGAAAGGATTGTTCCCACTCCAATTAAAATAAAAAAAACAATAAAATTCTTCAAAATACACTCTCCTATACCAAAATATCACTTTCTATTGTAGAATAAGAAAGATAACTAGAAAAGAGAAAAAAATGAAAACTATATTTTTAGATGCCGATGGAACATTATTCCATCACAAAGGATATGTGCCCGAATCCGCATTCGAAGCAATTGAACGCGCTCAAAAAAACGGACACAAAATTGTATTGTGTACCGGACGTCAAAAAACTGAAATATATGGAGGAATGGAAACCATTCCTTACGATGCGATGATTGTAGGAAGCGGAAGTTGTGTCATCGTCAACGATGAAATCGTCTTTGATGAAGGATTTGACAAAGACGACTTACAATATGTCATTCAATATTTAAACAAGCATGAAATTCCTGCTACATTTGAATCCACACATAAAATTTACGGAACGAAAAAAACCGTCGAAGAATTGGAAAACTTAAAGAAAATCTGGTGTGGACACTTAGACGAAGATGAATATGAAAAACATGGAGTCGTATTGATGGCCAACCAAGTCGAACTTGTCGATGAAGAAGAATTGATTCACTTACCAATCAATAAAATTTCCTTCATGGAAACCGACCTTCCCTTTACATTCATCAATAAAGATTTAAGTGAAAGATTCCACCTCGTACGTGCGACATTCACTCCTTTTGGAGAAGATGGTGGAGAAATCATGAACAAAAAACACTCTAAAGCCAGTGGAATCGACATCATTCAAAAAACGATGAACCTCGATTCCAAAGACTTCATTTCCATTGGAGATGGTGACAATGATTTAGCCATGTTTGATAAATGTGCTTTCAACATTGCGATGGAAAATGGAACCGAAGCCATAAAGAAAAAGGCCGATTATATCACAACCGACCTCGAAAACGATGGTATTTACAATGCCTTTAAATATTTGGAGTTGATTTAACAACAACAGAACAAGATTCGATATGCATATCGAGTCTTTTTTTCTGCACAGAAAGATTCAAATCATACAATACATCCCAATAGTTTTCAAACGAAGTAAAACAATAAATTCCAATCATAATCCCCGAACCATCCGCAATAAATTGTGTCATCACACAACTAGCTGCAGGATCTTTTAAAATCCGAGAATCTTGTTTCATCTCTGCTAAAATCGCCCGACAAAACGCATCCACATCCGTCGATAGAGATACAGGCACCTCAACAAAAATACGACGATATGGCATCGTAGAATAATTTTTAATCACTTGACTGACACAATCTAAATTAGGAAGCAAAACCTCTTGATTTGAATTCGTCAATAAAGTAGTAAACATCGTCTCAATTCGTACAACACGTCCTTCATGCTCACCAATCTGAATGTAATCGCCCACTTTAAAAGGATGCGTAAAAATCAATTGAATTCCCGCCGCTACATTGGCCATATTATTTTTTAAAGCTAAAGAAATCCCTAGCCCCATTGCACTAAAAGCACCTACAATCAAAGACATCTCTACATGCAGTTGTTGTAGGGCAATCACAACCGCTATCACCTTAATCGACAAATTACAAGCCGATCCCATAAATGTCATCAAGCCTTTATCCGAAGCATTCTTTGACAATCGAATAATTCCCGAACGAACGAAAGGCCCCAACACAAAACCAATTAATACAATCACTAGCGCAATCGACAATTGAATCGCAATATCTACAAGCTCCATATGAAATCCTCCAATGAACCTATCTTACTCTTGATTGATAGTCAGTTCAATCATCTTTTCAATCATTTCCTCATTCACGCTACCATGCACTGCACCATATACATTTCCATCCACATCAATCATAAACGTAGTAGGAAAACTACGAATTCCATACCGGCGGAATACTTCTCCCGACTCATCCATCAATGTAGGATACGTCATATTATTTTCTTCCACAAAAGAAAGGACATCCCCCTTGTATTCATTCGTAACCCCTAAAAAGACAACCTCATCCTTATATTTCTCATACATTTTTTGAATATACGGAATCTCATGTTGGCAAGGACCACACCAAGTCGCCCAGAAGTTCAAGAAAATCACTTTCCCCTTATATTCCGAAATCGTATGTTCTTGTCCAAATTGGTCCTTTAAAGTAAAGTTAGGCGCAGCCACTACTTCTTCTTGTTGTGCTACTGGTTCTTTCAATGGCGAAAAGTCTATCGTTGACAAAAACATTTTTGCTCCCAAAACAACTAAAATAATGGCCCCGATTTTAACCGTATAATGCACGATATTTCCATGCTTTTTCATCCAATTTAAAAATTGACTCGTAAAAAATCCCAAAGCCATAAAAGGAAGGATGAATCCAAGCACATAGACACTCATCAATCCCATCCCTTGCATCATAGTATTCGAAGCCGAAGCCAACAATAAAACACTCGCAAGCGTAGGTCCTACACAAGGAGTCCAAGCAAAACTAAAAGTAAAACCAAGTACAAATGCCGAAAGAGTATTCATCGTTTCCATCTTAAAAGGAAGACGACGCTCTTGGTCCAATTTAGAAATCGAACCGAACACACCAAACTGATACAATCCAAAAAGAATCATAATGATTCCACCTATACGAGAAATCAAAACTTGATGCGAAGAAAAGAATTGTCCAAGCGATGTAAAACCAAATCCTAACAAGAAAAAGGTACAACTAATCCCTAACACAAAGAAAAAAGTGTTCCACAAAATCGTCTTACGACTTGCATCCTTCTTTCCAGAAAGATATGACATATATACCGGCAACAAAGGGAAAATACAAGGACTAAAAAAGCTTAAAATCCCCTGAAAAAACACCATAATAATTGACATAAAAAATCTCCTTTTCGAAATTTTACAAAACTTTCATGTACTTTTCTGTGATAACGTCACAAAAAAAATAAATAAATAATAAATAAAAACATAAAAAAAATGCCCGAAGGCATTTCTATTATAAGTATTGTTCAATTTCTTCGTTGATCTTACGTAATGTATCGCAAGAAGCATCAAATTTGGCTTGGTCAACTTCATTCAATTCAATTTGAACCACTTCGCGAACTCCATCACGGTTTACAACAGCCGGTACACCAATGTATAAACCTTCTTGACCATATTGTCCTTCTTGGAAGACAGAAACTGTTAAAATTACATTTTCATCATCTAAGATAGCACGAACCAAACGGTTTAAAGAAAGTCCGATTCCATAGTATGTAGAACGTTTACGTTTGATGATTTCATATCCTGCTTGTTGTACTTGTGTATAAATATTCAACAAGTCGTCCATGTCTTTTCCTTTTTCATCCATTACTTCTAACAAGCTCTTGAAACCAACATATGCGTTTGTCCAAGGAACAAAACTAGAATCTCCATGTTCTCCCATAATGTATGCGTGAATATTGCTAGAAGAAACATTCAAATATTCACTCATCATAAAGCGAAGACGAGCTGTATCCAAAATTGTACCTGATCCAATAACACGTTCTTTAGGAAGTCCACTTACTTTTTGAGCCACATATGCCATACTATCTACAGGATTAGAAGCTACTACAATAATACCATCAAATCCAGAAGCCATAATATTTTCAGTTACGCTCTTAACAATTTTTGCATCTTTTGCTGCAATATCCAAACGAGTTTCTCCCTCTTTCATAGTGACACCCGCTGTAATTACAACAATGCTAGCATCTTTACATTCTGAGTAATCTCCTGCTTTTACAGTCAATTTCCCTTGTGCATAAGGAAGACCATGTTGTAAGTCCATTGCTTCCCCTTCTGCTTTTTCCATATTCACGTCAATTAAGACCAATTCATCAATTCCACCCGTACTTAAGAAAGTATAAGCCATGCTCATACCTACAAATCCAGTACCGACCAATACTACTTTTCTTTTTTCGTTCATAACACTCTCTCCTATTCTACCTCTCATATTATAGACGTTCATCCTTTGTTTTCAAAACAAAACGCAATCCTAACATGAGGAACGTTTTTCCATATTTCATTGTAGAAAGAAAATCAATAAAAGAAAAGACAAAGAATTTCATCCTACCATGAAAAAAGAAGGAACTATTGTTGTTCCTTCAAACGATCGATTCCCACTTGAATACGACGTAATGTTTCTTCTTTTCCTAAAATGAATGCAATTTCGATAGCTCCACCCGGAGTAAATTGTTTACCCGTAATTGCTGTACGAACAGGCCATAATACTTGTCCATTCTTCATCTCTAATTTTTTAGGAAGAGCTAACAATTCTTCATGCAAAGCATCCATTGTCCAAGAATCCAAACCTTCCAATACAGGTTTTACTTCTAACAAAGATTTCAATGCAATTTCTTGTGTCGTCTTCATCTTTTTGTGCTTGTACATTTCCAAATCATATTCAACCAAAGTATCAAAGAAATCTACACTCTCTTCAATTTGGTTTAATGTATCAATACGAGGTTGAATGATCTTAGCAATCTCTTTCAAATCGTAAGGACCATGAACTGCTTTTTCTAAATAAGGACGAACTGTTTCAAAATAAGTTTCTTCATCCATATTACGCAAGTACATACCATTCATCCAAGTCAATTTATCAATGTCAAAAATGGCAGGTGATTTTGAAATACGAGCCACATTGAACACATCAATCAATTCTTGCATTGTATAAATTTCTTGTTCTGTTTCAGGAGACCATCCCAATAAAGCGATATAGTTAATGATCGCATCTGGCAAATATCCTTTCGCCACTAAATCTTGGAAACTTGCATCTCCATTACGTTTCGATAATTTATGATGTTCATCCTTCATTACCGGAGGCACATGCACGTATGTTGGACGATCCCAACCATATGCATCATAAATCAAGTTATATTTAGGCGTAGATGATAAATATTCATTTCCACGAACTACGTGAGAAATATTCATTGTGTGGTCATCAATAATATTGGCAAAGTTGTATGTAGGGAACCCATCCGATTTCAATAAAATTTGTTCATCCAATAAGTCTCCATCAAATTCGATATGACCATACACTTCATCATCAAAAGAAGTTTCCCCTACATTTTTAATCGTTTGACGAATTACATAAGGTTCTCCAGCCGCTAATTTTGCATCGATTTCTTCTTGTGTCAAATGTTTACAAGGATCATCAAAACGGAATGAAATCCCTAAAGATTCAGCCTCTTTACGTTGGCTTTCAATCTCTTCTTCACTACAGAAACAATAGTGAGCTCCACCCAATTTGACTAACTCTTGTGCATATCCTTTATACATAGGAAGACGTTCACTTTGAACATAAGGACCAAAATCTCCACCAATATCTGGACCTTCATCCCAGTTCAAGCCACATTCTTTCATCGTATCATAAATGACATCGACAGCCCCTTCAACCTTACGACCTTGGTCTGTATCTTCAATACGAAGTAAGAAATCTCCACCTTCGTGTTTGGCAATTAAATATTCAAATAAAGCTGTACGCAAGTTTCCAATGTGCATATATCCCGTTGGACTTGGCGCAAAGCGAGTACGTGTTTTCTTCATTATCCATTCTCCTTCTATCTCAATAATTATAATACGATTGCTAAAATCTGACAAACCCTTTGTAGATTTGATACAATAGGAGAAAAGGAAGAGAGAAAAATATTATGAAAGAGAACGTAAACATTACAGACATCTTTATGACATGCGACATCATTACACCCCTCAAAAACAATAACCAACTGATTTTGGTATCCAATCCCCTACAACAAACATACATTCCTCTATTTACCAGCCAGGAACAATATGAACTCTGGAACTTAAACCATGAAACCATCCCCATGACATTGCCTCAAATTGTTCAAATCTTACAAACCAATCAGGACATCGATGGCATAGTCATCAATCCATTCGATCAAAATATGCTCTTTGAAAAAGAAGAAATCCTTCAAACTTTCCAAAAAGACATTCCCTTCACTAAAAATGAAGCCGTTCGCATCCAAGAAGTCACAAACAATCCTACACTCATCCAACACTTACAAGACATATTTGAAAACGATGACAACATCATCCAAGCCTACCTCATCCAAATGACAAGAGAAATCAACAACGAAACAAGCTACCTCATCCTCTTAGACGCCGTCGAATTCAGCCAAGACGTATGTCAACAAATCGCCCACCAAACATTCGACTACATTTCAGAAGATGACAAAATCGACTTTATCTCCATCGAAACAGACTTTGCCCAAAAAGCCATCCAACAAATTCAACCCATCTATACAAAAATCATGAACTAAAAAACCTAGCCAAGCTAGGTTTTAATTTTTTATTTTATTTTTTTATTTTATTTTGTTTTTATATTTTACTTTTTAAATCCTGTACTTTATAAACATAATCTACAATACATTGTGCACAAGCTTCTTTTCCAACACTTGCATCGATACAAAGATTGTAATTGGTAAAGTTTTTCCAATCATATCCCGAAACATTTCGATAATATTTTGCACGAGATTCATCCGACTTATGCATATGTGCATACGCTTGCTCTAGTGAATCTCCATACATTTTTTGAATATTCTCTACACGATATGTCTCCGGCCCATATATATAAACCTTAATGACATTATCATAATCCCACAACACATGATTGGCTGCACGACCTACAATCACACAAGAACCTTGATCCGCAATTTTTTTCAAAATCTTTTCTTGCGCAACAATCCCCTGCTTTCCTACATTCGTACTCAAATACAACTCACTTAAAATATGATCCGACTGTTCATAATCGCTTGCCATACACTCTTGCGCCAAGCCACTCTCCTTAGCAGCCAAAGCCGCCAATTCCTTACAATAGAAAGGAACCTTTAATTTTTGTGCTACCAATTCACCAATCTGCTTTCCGCAAGTTCCATGTTGGCGTGCAATCGTAACAATCACCCCCGGATTAGAAGCTACAATCTGAGCTTGATCCTCCACTTCTATAGAACCATCCCCCATATGTTTAAAGAAACGAACCGTTAAAATTGTAATGACACTTCCCGCCACTAAATCTGACAAAGGAGAAGCCAACAAAATTCCATAAATACCCGTCCCCGGATGGGCCTTTTCTAGTACCGAACAAAGAAAAATCGTCAACGGCACAAAACAAACCATATCCCTTAAAACAGAAGCGACCATCGAATGAAATGGTTTTCCAATCGCCTGAAAAAACACAGACGAAATCTTAATATAAATGGTAATAAAAGAAAGTCCCAAAAAGATTCGGAAACTAACCGTCGCAAACTCCATATACAATCCACTCTGCTTTCCAAAAGCCTGAATAATGATTTGTGGACAGAAAACAAAAATCAAAGTCGAAATCAAACCTACCACCAAAGACAACATAAGCGTCTTACGATAGCACAACTTGACACGATCCATCTTTTTAGCCCCATAATTGTATCCAAAAATAGGCTGAGCCCCCAGCGCAATTCCACACGCAATATTACAAACAATCGTATACACCTTTGTTTGAATGCTAAACACCGAAATAGGAATATCGCTTCCAAAAATCGATAAACCTCCATATTTAAACAACATCATATTGCTTAAAAGCGTCATCACAACCATTGCGATTTGAATAATAAAAGTCGAACCTCCCAACGTAATCAAATTACGAAGAATTGGCATACTTATACGAAAACTAGACTTTGTCAAAGAAAAACTCTTCGGCCGTCTAAAATATAAAATACAAATCACAAAAGAAACCATTTGACCCACAACCGTAGCGATTGCAGCCCCACGAATTCCCCAATCCAATACATAAATACAAATAGGATCTAGAATAATATTCAAAATTGCACCCGTCAACAATGCAACCATCGCATACGTCGGACTTCCATCGGCACGAATCATACTATTCATCACATTAAACATTAAATATGCCGGGAAAAATACAGCCAAAATATAAAAATAATCACACGCCAATGTAAACGTAGCTTGAGACGCTCCAAACAAAAGCATCAACGGCCTGCAAAAAATAAGACAAACTAACGATAAAACGACACTAATGATCAAAGTGGCCGACAAACCTGTCCCCACACACTTATGGGCACTCTCACTATCTTGCCGACCCGAACAAATACTCAAATACGCAGCTGCACCATCTCCAACACACCAAGCAAATGCATTCGCAATACAAATGATAGGAAAAGAAATTCCCGTCGCTGCATTTCCTAAATATCCTAAACTACTGTTTCCAATGAAAATTTGATCCACAATGTTATAAAGAGCTCCAATCAACAACCCCATCACACAAGGCACTGAAAATTTAAGCAATAATTTTCCAATCGGTTGTTCTCCTAATTGTTTTGTTTCATCCATATAATACCTCCCTAAAAAAAAAGCAAACAGCCAAGCCAAAACACGAAATCATTCCTGTCTTATAGCAAAACTATTTGCGGTAGTTTGTAGAAACGCTTACCCAATCGTAAGCTTATATAAGAAAAAAAATAAACCTAGACAATGTTAACATAATCTTATATAAGGCACAACATCATTCTAAAAAAAATAAAATAAAAAAAGACCATTCCAAAGAACAGTCTTCCCTTTTTAGATTGGCTGGGGTAACTGGATTCGAACCAGTGAAATGTCAGATTCAGAGTCTGATGCCTTACCGCTTGGCGATACCCCAATATGCCAACTAATAATATACCCGTTTATTCGTTTGTGCAACCAATGATTCCCTTTTTATACAACTTCACAAAAAAAGAAACAACCAAAGGCGTTAAAAATAAACCTAAAATACCAAAAAAATGCAAACCAACCAACATAGAAGCAAACGTGATAATCGGATGCAATTCCATCTGTTTTCCTACCAATCGAGGCTCAACAATATTTCGAATCACTGTAATCGCCACATATAAAACGACCAGACCAACCCCTAAAAATAAATTTCCACGAACCAAAGAAATCAAAGCCCAAGGAATCAAAATCGTACCCGTACCTAAAATTGGCAAAATATCCAAAACCGCAATCAACACCGCCAATAAAAAAGCACTCTTTAAATGAAGCAACATAAAACCAATCCAAAGTTCGATACAAGTCAACATAAAAATTAAAACATATGACAAAATACACTTTGGAACCGTCTTACCAAAATAAGGAATAAACTCGTGCAAAATCGTTTGCGCCTTTTGAGGAACCAAACGCAACAAAGTATGCTTAATCATATCGTAATCGATTGAAATAAAAATCGTTGCGATAATCAAAATCATAAACTTCATAAACAAACTAGGAATCGTAGTAATCCAACTTCCTAAAAAGCTAACAACACTTCCACAAACACTCACAACCCCATCGCTCATCATTTCAAAGGCCGAATCCATCGTTGCCTGCAAAGCCGAAGCGACACTCGGATCAATCGAAATCACCAAAGACTCCAACCAATCAAAGCTAGAATCCAACAAAGGTAAAATGCTCTTATCGAAAAAAGTAGGCAACGCCCTAGCCAAATCTGCAATCACAGATACTATCGACGTACCAAACATCAATAAAACCCCTAAAAATACAAGCACAAACAGAAGTACAACCAATACAACCGAAAGAACCCGAGGCAAATTCAACCGATCTTTTAACCATAAAACCGGTTTTTCAATCGCCCAGGCAATCACAAACGCAATCATAAATGGCCATAAAACCGGCCATAAATATATATAAAAAAGGCCCAAAAATAAAAGTATAAAAGACCAATAAAAACAACGTATCACAAACGCCTTTTGTCTATTTAAAGTGTCCATATAAACCTCCAGAATCAAATCTTATAATACAACAAAAAAAGGTGGATATCCACCTTTAACTCATCGCAGCCCCATCAACTGAAAGAATGGCTCCTGTAATGTAACTTGCCATATCACTTGCTAAGAATACAAACGCATTAGCCACCTCTTCTGGCTGTCCTACACGTCCTAAAGGAATCGTTGAAGAAATACGATCTACCAACTCTTTTGGAAGTGAAGAAACCATATCCGTAGCCGTCACACCCGGCGCTACCGCATTAACACGGATGTTATATTTACCCAATTCACGAGCCAACGATTTCGTCATACCATTCACCGCATATTTAGAAGTTGGATATCCAACCCCACTTGGTTGACCGTATAAACTCACCATCGAACTCGTATTCAAAATGACACCCGACTTTTTCTTCGCCATCAATTTCGCTGCTGCTTGTGAACATACAAACACCGCATTGACATTCAAGTCCATGATCTTAACAAAATCTTCCGGCTTATATTCAATCAAACTATCCCGAGCTGAAATTCCCGCATTGTTGACTAAAATATCCAAAGACCCAAATTCTGCTACGACCTTATCAAAAGCCGATTCAATGGCTTGCGCATCGCTGATCGAATCATACAATCCTAAAATCTTACGATCTGGAAACAATTCTTTCAATTTTGCCATCGTCTGATCTACCGTTTCTTTACGAGATCCGAAAAATGCAACATTCGCTCCGTTTTCAATAAATTTCTTTACAATTTCAAAACCAATTCCACGAGTTCCCCCCGTAACAACCGCCGTTTTACCTTCTAACATCATAATATTATACTCCTTTGATTTGGTGGAACGCATGTTGCGCTGCAATCGCACCATCACTCGTTGCCGTAACCACCTGTCTTAATTTTTTATCCACGACATCCCCTGCTCCATAAATTCCAGGAATGGCTGTTTCACAATTTTCATCCACAACCATGTATCCTCTCTCATTCAAAATTGGAAGCCCTTCTAAGAAAGAAGTACAAGGATCTAAACCAATGTAAGGGAAGATTCCATTTGTTGGAATTAACGTTTCTTCATTCGTATCTACATTGCGAATCACTAAACCAGTTACATGACTTCCATCATCTTCGACGCGAACTGGTACATGTTTTTTAATCACATTGATTTTTGGATTGTTTTCAATCGAAGCTTGTACAATCGCATCCGCACGGAAGACATCCCGACGAATGATAATATTTACTTTACTCGCCAATTGTGTTAAGTAGTTGGCCTCTTCTAAAGCTGAATTTCCTCCACCAATGACACAAATCTCTTTATCTCTAAAGAAAGCTCCATCACATACGGCACAGAAAGAAACTCCACGACCAATGTTCTTTTCTTCTCCTGGAACATTCATCGTACGCTCTTGTGTTCCTGTCGCAACAATGATTGCTTTGGCTTCATACACATTTCCATCTTCACAATATACTTTTTTAAATTCTCCTGCATCTTCTACACGAGTTACATTTCCATAAACATATTCAGCTCCAAATGAAGTTGAATGTGAAAACATATCTGTCGCAAGCTCCACACCACTCGTTGCTACAATACCCGGCCAGTTGCTAATTTCGTTTGTCTTAATCAACTTTCCTCCAGGTGCTCCCGACTCTAACATTGCCGTCTTTAATCCTGCACGACTTCCATAAATAGCTGCCGTCATCCCTGCTGGACCAGCTCCGATAATTAATAAATCATATTGTATACTCATAAGAATTCTCCCATCTGTTTGTTTTATTTACAAACCTATCATAAAGCATTTATGAATTTTAACAGTGACAAAATCACATATCTTTACTTTAAGCATAGCACCCAAAAAAAAATCATCAACATTGATGATTTTTTAACAAACTCGACCATTTTCTACCGAATAACACATATCCACCATCGACATCGTCGATTCACGATGCGACACTAAAACAACTGTCTTATCAGATTTTTCTTCATACAAAGATTTTAAAATGATGGCCTCGTTCAAACTATCCAAATTGCTCGTCGGTTCATCCAACAACATAAAATCAGCATCGTGTAAAAAAGCCCGAGCCAAACCTAAACGCTGTTTTTCTCCTTGGGACAATCGATCTCCTAATTCACCAATCGAAGTCTCATACCCTTTTTCCAAACTCATAATGAAATCATGAATACTTGCCTTCTTACAAGCCAATTGTACTTCTTCCATTGTCGCATCTTGCTTGGCAATCAACAAATTATTTAAAATCGTATCATTAAACAATTGGGTATGCTGCATCACAAAACTTTGCATCGAACGTAAATTGGACGTATTGATCGAATTGATATTTTCGGAAGAAATCGAAATCTCTCCACGATCCACTTGCCAAAAGCGCATCAACAATTTTAAGAACGTCGACTTACCACTTCCACTCTTTCCAACAATCCCAATCATTTTTCCCTTAGGAATTTCAACACTGAAATCGGAAAGAATTTGTTCTTGATCATAGGCAAAATCAATCGAATGAGAACAAGCGCCTTCAAAATTGACATCCACACCATCACAAACTTCCTCTACCACTGGACTTTCATCCAAAATATTCAACACACGATTTCCTGCCGCAAACGTATATTGTAATGTAGAACCTAAATTTGCTAAAGAAACAACCGGACCAAAAGAAGACATCAAAATTAAAGTCGGAATTAAGACTCCATCAAACCCTACAATTCCTTGCACATATAATTCGGATGAAACCATCAACATGATCAAATCAAAGAAAATCAACAAGAAAGCCACCGCCGAACGATTCCATCCCGCTTGGTATTTGATTTTTTCATCATCCGCCAATAAGTCAACGCTCATCTCTTCCATCATAGAAAGACGATGCGCTCCATCTTGGTATTGTAATGTTTCATCCAATCCACGAAGACTTTCAAGCACGAATCCTGACAAACGGCCCGATTTGGCACGAAAACGATCCCCACAATCTTTTCCTTGTTTACAAACGATCCAAGGAACCAGCCATCCTACAACGGCATAGGCAATTAAGGCCACCAATGCCAAAGAGATATGATAGTATCCAATCCAGAAAAGCATCACCAAAGAAAATAAAATCGCAATGATGATTGGTGAAATCGTATGCGCATAAAAGACTTCCAACAATTCCACATCCGAAGTGATCAAAGAAATCAAATCTCCTTTGTCTTTTCCTTCTAATTTGGCCGGTGCAAGCTTTCTTAGTGAAGCAAACACACGATCTCGTACAAGCGCTAATAATTTAAAAGCAATAAAGTGATTGCACGCTTGCTCAGCATATCGCAACAATCCACGAAGCAAACTACAAACTAAAACGATTCCAAATAAGAAAGGAAACGAAAGCGTGATAGAAAATCCCAACCCTTTTAAAATCATATACCCGGCTACGATTGTAATCGAACTTGCACAAAGATTTCCAATCACTCCCATTAAAATCGCTAAAATCATATATCCTGTTAAAGGTCGAACAAGCCCGACCAAACGAGACATGATTTGAATTCCACTTCGTTTCATGCTTGTTCCTCCTTTACATACGTTTCTAATTCTTGTTGTGTCATCCACAATGTATAATACACACCTTGTAAACGTAACAATTCTTCATGACTTCCCGATTCAACAATTCGACCTTGATCCATGACATAAATCAAATCGCAGTGTTGTACATTGGCCAATCGGTGTGAAATCATCATCACTGTCTTCTCTTTTGACAAAGCATACATTTGACGTACAATTTCATTTTCACTCTCGACATCAATGTTGCTCGTGGCTTCATCAAAAATGAAGAATTCACGATCAAATACGATCGAACGAGCTAAAGCCAATCGTTGTTTTTGGCCCCCTGAGAAATTGGTACAAACCGTATCCAATCCTTTTTGAGATTGTAAAAAGTCCCATAAGCGTACTTGTTTTAATGCCGCAATCATCGTTTCTTCTTCCGCAATCAATAAATTATCTCGAACGGTTCCTGAGAAAATATAACTGTTTGCCGAAATGTAAGATACATGTTCAAGTAACGATGCATCCGAAATTTCACTCAATTCGGTATTTCCAATTTGAATCGACCCGGTATAGTTGCGGTTTTTCATCATCAATACGTTAGCTAATGTTGATTTACCACAACCGCTTTCTCCAACCACACCAATACAAGCGTGTTTAGGAATTGTAAATGAGATTGAATCCAATACATTTTTTTGATCGTAAGCAAACGACACATTCTTTGCTTGGATAGTATCCATCACAAATGGCTGTTGTTTTTGTTCCGGTTCTTCTACATCTAGTATCGCAAATATTTGATCACATGCGGCCATTCCATTCATCGCAATATGAAAATAGCTACCTAACAATCGCATAGGCAAAAAGAAATCAGCCGCCAATAAAACAATCACAATACATCCCATCAAATCTACATTGTGGGCTTGGAATTGAGTGATGGCTACAATCATTCCTAAGGCCGCTCCACCATAGGCGACTAAATCCATGATCGTAATGGAATTCAACTGCATCGTTAATACTTTCATTGTAATCTTACGAAAGTTTTCTGCCTCTTCATTCATTTGTTTATGTTTCATTTCATCGGCTTGATAAATTTTTAAAGTCGTCAACCCTTGTAAATTTTCTAAAAAAGAATCACCCAGTTGCGTATATTGTCCCCAGTATTTGGCTAATAGTTTTTTGGCCCACGTTTGCACTAGCGCAATTGAAATAGGAATCAATGGTACACATATAACCAATACCACGGCACTTTTAAAATTAATAAAACTCAATACGATAAACAATGTCAATGGAGCTAGTAAAGAGTAAAAGAATTGAGGCAAATACGATTCAAAATACGTCTCTAATTGGTTGACTCCTTCCACGCTGACTTGAACCACTTGCGAAGTTTGAATGTTTTCTTTATATGAATTCGAAAGTCGCAATAGTTTTTCATATAATTTTTTTCTTAAAATCGTTTTGACTTCTTTGGCCGATAAAAAACTCATTCGGCTCGAGTATAAACTCATCACAAATTTTACAAGCATACATACGCATGCGATTAAAATCATCGAGATTCTCATTCGATGTTGTAAATACAAGGTGGATAAAAAATTAGCAATCGCAAACATACATACGATATTGGCTAACAATCCAAACCATTGGTAGAGTACATTTTTTAAAATATATGTTTTACTGTGGGGTACGATTTCAATCAATCGTTTGTTGATCATCATATAGTTTTCCCTCCGTTATCACTGACTAACTATACCACTTCAAAGAAAAATAAAAAAGACCGAAACGGCCTTAATGTTTTATTTTTTCTGTCGCCTTTAATACCACATACAATAAGGCAGCATCAAAAGGAAATAGAAGCACATTTTTTACAACACGCACCGTTGTAAACAATGGATTTTGATACATGATATTCAACCAGATTGGTGTCAAAATCAAATTGATCAATACGGTAACACAAAGTCTAGCGGCAATGGTTCTTTTCACACTGAGTTTTTGTTTATAAAAGAAACATCCATAAATAAATCCGATCAACATTTCATTGATGGGAAAACCAATGAAGTAGGGTCCTCCTGGATTGATTAAAAATTTTAAATGATCGGCCACAAAACAAGCAAACGCGGTAGGAATCGGTCCATAAAACATTCCACATGCTCCGGCAAAAACACTCGCAAATCCAATCTTCAATAATGGTGTCAACTGGATTTCAAACGCTCCACAAGCAACGTTCAATGCTGTCAACAACGAAATTCCAACCAAACTTTTAACATTCAGTAATTCGTTACGACTTTCTTTAATTCGAGCAAAGTTCATATAAAAAAATACCTCCTTTCCCTGCAAATGCATAAGGAAAAAGAGGTATATACTTTCTCATATGCAACAGCGGGATGCAACTTAGAAACCGCAAGAAATCTTTTCGCCCAGCCGACAACTCCCCGTTCAGCTGATACTTAACGCTTCTAAATTTACTCTGCTAACATCGTTATTATACTCTACTTTGTCTCAATTTCTACAATAGATTTTGCCAATTGTTCTAATTTTTCAACATCCGCTTCTTTTAAAGTAGACATAATCGTTACAACTGGATCTACAATGGTTACATTTTTATAGGTTTCAATAATTCCTTTCATAGCACGAGCGGCACAAGGAGCCCATGAACCATTTTCAATCATTCCAACAACTCGGTTTTGGTACGCTTTATGTTGTAAAGCTAACAAGAATTGTTCCATACAAGGGAATACGCCCCCATCATAGCTAGCTCCAGCTACAATCAATTTTCCATAGCGGAAGGCATCTTCTACACATTCGGCCATATCTTCTCGCGCTAAGTCAGCAATTGATACGTGTTGTCCCATGTTTTCTAAAATTTCTTTCATTTTTTCTGCAACTTTGGCAGTATTTCCATGGATAGATGCATACGCAATAAAAATGCCTTCACTTTCGACTTTGTAAGAAGACCATGTGTCATACAACCCGATGTAGTGGCCTAAATCCGAATTCAACACAGGTCCATGAAGAGGACAAATTGTTTGAATATCTAATTTGGCTGCTTTTTTCAATAAACCTTGCACAGGCACTCCATATTTTCCAACGATGTTGAAGTAATAACGGCGCGCTTCACAATCCCATTCTTCGTCTGTATCCAATGTTCCAAATTTTCCGAATCCATCGGCTGTAAACAATACTTTTTGTTCAGGAACATATGTGACCATAACTTCTGGCCAGTGTACCATCGGTGCCATAAAAAATTGTAGTGAATTTTTACCAATCGATACAACATCGCCTTCTTTTACAATAACTTGACGTTCTGGTAATCGATCGATTGTAAAGAATTGTTTTAGCATTGTAAATGTTTTTACATTTCCAATCAATTTCATGTCTGGATATTTTTCACAAAGCAATCCGATATTTGATGCGTGGTCGGGTTCCATGTGAGATACGACTAAATAATCGATAGTGCGCCCTTGTAAAGCAACAGAAAGATTTTCTAACCATTCATTTGTTTTTCGTGCGTCAACCGTATCCATCACAACAACTTTTTCATCCAAAATAACATATGAGTTATAAGAAATTCCGTTAGGAACATAGTATTGGCTTTCGAATAAATCAATATCATGATCATCGACTCCAATATATAAGATATCATCTGAAATATACATTTTATGATCCTCCTTGTATATTCGTTTTCGATATTTCCATTATAGAACAAAAACGCATAGAATCTATATCATTCTATGCGTTTTCTTTAATTTCTCCAGATTTTTTCAATGCCAATTTAGCAAGACTTGGTCCAATCAATTCATAAATCAATGTCGCACATAAAATAACGGCACGAATTTTGACAGCATATTGTGGAACGACCGTTTTAGCAACGACCGTAAGTCCAATTGCCACACCTGCTTGTGGCACTAATGCAAGTCCTAAATACTTTTGAATGTTTGGTTCCGCTTTACAAAGTTTAGCTCCTACCCAAGCTCCTGTATATTTACCTAGAATACGAACGACTACATAAATGATTCCTACCACACCAATCGTTGGTAATACAGATATGTTCAAGTCAGCTCCACTCAATACGAAAAAAGCAACAAAAATAGGTGGCGTAATGCGATCGGCAATACGCATGATTTTATCCGATTTATTCGATACATTGCTGAAGACAGCTCCCATAGCCATACATGTCATCAAATCGGAGAATCCTCCTTTTTGAGCAATGTAAATAGCCAATAAAACAAATCCATAAATAAGTGTTTGTCTAGATTCTTCATCGTGAAAGAAACGTACAGGAAGCGCAAAAGCAAGTCCTAACAATCCTCCAATTCCCAAAGAATATACGATTTCCATCAATGGATCAAGAATGGCCACTAACACATTGGCACTTTGTGGGGAATTGATCATTTGTGCAATCGCAACCGCAATCCCAAAACAAATCAATGCAGCTGCATCATCTAAAGCAACAACACTTAATAACGTTTCGGTTACCGGTCCTTTAGCTTTATATTGTTTAATGACCATAATGGTAGCAGCCGGCGCTGTAGCCGCTGCAATCGCTCCTAAAACAATGGAGAAGGCTGGATCAAATCCGAAAGCAATCAAAGCTCCTGTTACAAACAATACAGCAAATACAGCTTCTAATAAGGCAATCACAATCGGTGTGATTCCCACTCGTTTAAAATATGAGGCTTTAAATTCACTTCCAATAGAGAAAGCAATAAATCCTAAAGCAACATTGGAAAGAAAGGATATACTTTCAATTCCTTCGGTCGTGATGATATTTAAAAAAGAAGGTCCGATCAACAATCCTCCTACTAAATATCCAGTCACATTTGGCAGTTTTACTAGTCGTGCCAATCGGCCAAACAGCAACCCTGAAAATAAAATGATGGCTAAATAATAAAAGGCTTCCATCTATTGGCCTTTCACAAGTCCTTTTGCATACGAGATAGGTACGCAAAAGACAACTCCTGTATCAGGGTCATTTAAATTCCCTACATTTTTTTCAATGATTTCTACTGCTTTTTCTACATCTTCTTTTTCTAAAGCCATCATAATTGTTTTAGAATTGACTTGTGATTGGTTCAATAAGTCGCGTAAGCTGAAGAAATAACCTGAATCTTTTAACATATGAGCCATTCCCATAGAGTCGATAATCGTTGCACGAAATGCAGGTTCTTGTGAAAAATCTTCCAACAGATCGTCTAACAAATCCACTTTGTTCATGACATAAAATAACAATTCCATATTCGTCTCTCCTATCCGTTTATATATTTTATCATAGTTACCTTTAAATTACTCGCTTGATTCCTTTATCAAATCTGTTAAAATATGAACAAGCGAGGAAGTGAAAGTATGCGTAAAAAAAGAAAGCCAAAAATCACAAAACGTCGCACTGATTTTCGATATAACGAGATGGATGAAAGAAGTATTCTAGAAGACATCCTCAGTTTTTTAAGTACTTTTTTGATTTGTGGATTGGTCATTGTGATCGTATCCTACTTTATCATTAAACCAGCCAACGTTTCAGGGCGCAGTATGCAGCCTACATTAGAAAATGGTCAAAAAGGATTTTCAAACATTCTCTCTTTGATGATGGATGGAATCGACCGACAAGATATCGTTCTTGCCAAAATCAAAACAGAAAAAGGAAACGACGCTACCGTTGTCAAACGTGTGATTGGTATGCCTGGTGAAACCATTGAATGTAAAGATGAAATCATTTATATTGATGGCAAACCTTTAGATGAAACAACTTATTTAGATACAGAATTTAGACAAGATTGGTTTGAAACCAATGGATATTTCACAAGTGATTTTAAAAAAGTAACATTAGATGACGATGAATATTTCTTGATGGGAGACAATCGTCCAATTTCATTGGATTCTAGAGATGTCGGTCCTTTTGAAGAATCTAAAATCATCGCAAAAGATTTCTGCGTATTGTTCCCATTTACAGAAATCGCCTACTACCGCTAATGAACTATACATATATTGTAAAGTGTGCTGACCATACATATTATACAGGTTGGACCAACGATTTAGAAAAGCGAATCCAAGCCCATAATGAAGGTAAAGGTGCAAAATACACAAAGGCTAGACGCCCAGTGCAGTTGATTTATCACGAAATGTTCAATACAAAACAAGAAGCAATGCATAGAGAATATGAAATCAAGCAATTGACTCGTAAACAAAAAGAAGCATTGATTGAAAAAAGCGAAGAGTAATTTCTTCGCTTTTCTTTATCTATAAAATCTTTTCCCAGTCATCCTCTTCCAAATAGATTCGACGAGAACGTGCTTCATACACACGAACTTGGTGCCACAAAGAATCAATCTCTTCTACACTCAATTCTTCCATTGGCTTATCTAAGGTGTTTTTGACATTCAGTTCGATTGTCTTCCATGCAAAAGATGCCACATGTAATGGAACATTCATTCCGCATACGACTTTATTTTTCATTTTACGAACATCGAACACTTCCATGTTTTCACCTGTGATTCCATACGAATTGAACCATTCTACAATGTTTTGTGGCGTTTTAAAGAAAACAAACGTTTCTTTCGTATTTAATTGTGTCCTTTTTTCCATTATTCTCCCTCAATTTGAATCATTTTTTCTTCCCACTCTTGCATATAATTGGCAATTTCATTGTGCTTATCATCAATTTGACCATTCAACTCTTCCATTTTTTGATAATCTTGATAGTATTCGGGTTCAAAGCGAAGTTCTCGAAGTGCTTCTAAGTCGGCTTCTGCTTCCTCTAACAATTTTTCCAATTTTGCAATGCGGTTTTTCAATGCTTTTATGTCCGTAAATGATTTTTTAGCAACCGGCTCTTCTTTTATGCTCGTTGTTTCTACTAAATCATTGGACTTTTTCTTTTCTAAATATTCTTCATAATTTAAATCATACACATGACTTTGACGATCCACTTCTAAAATGCGATTGGCCATCTTCTTTAAAAACATACGGTCATGACTGACAAAAAGCAACGTTCCATCGTATTCTTTTAAAGCTGTTTCTAGCGCTTCTTTGGCAGGAATGTCTAAGTGGTTGGTCGGTTCGTCCAATAATAAAACATTATCATGATGCAACATTAAGTTGGCAAGAGCTAAACGAACTCGCTCTCCTCCAGATAAATCATTCACATCTTTAAAAACTTCATCTTGTGTGAATAAAAAGGAAGCCAATGTATTTCGTATTTCTGTTTGTGTCGCTTCCGGATATGCATCCCATAATTCATCCAATACCGTTTTATTCGATTGAATTTGCGCACTTTCCTGATCAAAATATCCAATATCAATTTGATGTCCAAATTTAAAAGAACCCGAAAGACTTGGTATTTCTTTCATCAACGTCTTCATCAATGTCGACTTACCAATTCCATTCGCACCAACAATGGCCATACGTTGTCCTTGAATCAATTCAAAATCAACCGTCGATAAAATCGAATCGTATCCAACCGAAAGATGGTCCACTTCTAAAACACGCTTACCACCTCGTCTTGCACAAGAAAAATGTGCCTTCATCGAACGTGTATCCGACTTTACATCTTCAATTCGATCCATACGCTCTAAGTATTTCATCTTACTTTGCGCAAAGGCCGCCTTATTCTTCTTATATCGAAACTTTTCAATCAAATCTTCCATTCGTTTGATTTCTTGCTGTTGACGAACATACGCTTCATGATTCTTTTCTAAATACTCTTCTTTCGCTTGCATATAATGCGAATACGAACCAACATAACGCATTGTCTTACCGAATTCAATCTCTACAATTTCATCCACCACATGGTCTAAAAACATACGGTCGTGACTGACTAAAATAACAGCACTCGGATAATGTTTAATATATCCTTCCAACCATTCAATCGAATCAATATCCAAGTGGTTAGTCGGCTCATCTAACAATAAAATATCTGGTTTTGTCAACAACAATTTCACCAAACCAATTCTCGTTCTTTGTCCTGAACTAAATTGAGACAATGGCTTTTCTAAATCCGACTCCTCAAATTGAAAGTGGAAAAATACATTCTTAATTTCCACTTCGTATTCATATCCACCCATCATTTCAAAACGTTGCTGCAATCGATCGTACTTATCCAATTGTTTTTGAGAATGATCTTCTGCTAAAATCATCGCCTGTTCATTCAATTGTACTTCCAATTGTTTTAATTCATCAAACACCGACAATAACTCTTCATGTACAGTCTTTGACTCATCCGCAAATGTGATCTGCGACAAATATCCAATCTTCGTACCTGTCGCTAATACACGAGAGCCCGAATCCATATCTTCCAAACCACAAACAATTTTTAATAACGTTGTCTTTCCACAACCGTTTCTTCCTACTAACGCAATTTTTTCATTACCACGAACTTGTAAGTTCGCTCCCTTTAAAATATCATGCGTTGAAAATGATTTCACTACATTACTTAACTGTAGCTTCACTTTCGACTCCTCCCATTCCATAATATGTCAAAATTCCATTGGCAATTTGAGTCGCAAACAATTCTTTATTGCTGTTGTAATATTGCACGCTATCTGCATTGGCAACACTACCTACATATACAATAATCGACTCCATCCCAAAAGCATTCTTATACTTTCCATTTTCTTTCGCAAAATCTAAACGACCTGCATACGTACCTTTTCCACCCGTTTCACGAATACCTGGTTGCGTACTATATGGTGTTCGATCTTCTTTTTCATAATATACATCGTCATATACGACTCCATGATCTAAAACAAACGAATTGACCATGTCTTCCATTTCAAGTCCCCCTTGTTGCATCACATATGCAACTTGGTTTGCTAAATAAGCACTCGTGTGCGGACTCGTTACAATATATGGACGACGAACATCCTCATCCTCAATCATAGCCAAATTCAAATACACTTTTGCCTGACTTTGATATCCAGGAACAACCCGTCCTGATTGTCCATAATAACTAATCGCTTGTTGATCCTCACGAGCCAATTCCACCTTTAAGCCTGCTAAAGTCAACTTTTCTTGAATCATCTTTGCCAGTTCTAATGTCACTTTAGGCTCACTAGCCAAAGAACTTGTCGCACCAACATCTACACCATTGATGGCTGCATTATACGTATATCCTTGTGCATTGATCATCACATCGTTCACTTTTACTTTAGGAATCGATTCCACGACACTGACAAACAAATAATTTCGATCCAATGAAATATCATTAAATATTTCTTTATCTGCATCCAAACGAATATTCTTAACTTTTTCATCTCTTCGTAACGTCGTAAAAACTTCCGAATGCATTTCCTCTGGAAAATACATTCTCTTTTTAATATATTGATCATATATATATACTCGATACAATCCTTCATCCAATTCTCCTAAAGGAATTCCAGAATCAATCCCTCCTGTGATTGTATACTGATGTTCTTCTTGCGACTCCATATTTTCTAAAACGATAATCTTACCTAATGTGTCATCCTTTTCCATCCCATCGTATTTTTTATGATACACATTTAAAGTTTCTCCATAAATTGTATAATCTTGTAATTTGTAAACATCTTTAAATGAAGTTTGGGCATTTTTCTTCACTGTCTTTTGATCAATCACATTCAAATAATCCGCATCCAAACGATCCAATTGACTAGGACGATTGAAAAATAAAAAACCACAAATTAAAAGGATGGCACTAACGACCACGATGCCAATCCAAATATGTATATTTTCTTCATCGATTTTTAGTAATTTCCATTTTTCCATACCCTATTTATACCATATTGGCAAAAAAAAAGATACGAGCGAATCGTATCTAAATTTTATAACGTAAATCGTATTCTCTAAAATACCGGGCATAATCCCCTGATTTTTCCTTACGATAATTACTCAAATAATTGTGTGTATCAAATTGGTCTCCCGACATTTCAATCAAGCAAACAGCCACATTTGAACAATGGTCTGCAATCCGTTCACAATCATTTAGAATTTCATTAAAATTGAAACCTACATCAAAATTACAATCTCCAGCACTTAAGCGCTCTACGTGACGCATTTTCAATTCATCACATAAAATTCCAATCAAGTCTCTTAGAGGTTCTACACGCTTAGCCAATTCAATATCCGACTGTTCAAACGATTGGATTGTTAAATCCATCAATTCAATCGTAGCCGAAGATAAAACTTTAATTTCTTTTGTCGCATATTCTGAAAAATGATCTTCTTTTTCATTTAAGTTTGTGTATACTTCTGCAATATCGAAAGCGTGGTCTCCCATACGTTCAAAGTCTCCAATGCTGTGTAAAAATTCAGTCACATCATGACTTTGGGTTTGACTCATAGGTTTACCCGTCAACTGCATCAAATACCGTCCCAATTTGTCTTCATATTGGTCAATCTTACCTTCTCGACGAATGATTCGTTTAAATAATTTTTCATCATAGTTTTCCGATAACGAAAAAGCACGCACTAAATTTTTCTTACAACCTTGGGCCATACTTACGATCGACTTATGACATTGGTTGATGGCAATTGGAGGATATGCTAAGAATCGATCTTCTAACAAATCGAAATCTTCTTCATCTTCCTCTTCATCACTACCTGGAATCAATGTCGTTACTACCTTTTCAATCACACGCGTAAAAGGAAGTAAAATAATCATCGCACTACCACGATAGATCGTATTTACCATCGCAATATAAACAGGAGACATCACTAAAGTTAAGAAAGAAGCTGGTGCTACAAAATGAATAATTGTAAAGAAAATCGAACCTAAAATAGCCGAACAACAGTCATTCACTAAATAACACAATGCTGTACGTTTCCCATTCACATTCGTTCCAATCGCAGAAAGTAAAACAGGACAACTCGCTCCAATTCCAACACCCATAATCATTGGAAAAACGCTCGAATATGTCAAAGCTCCTGTAACAGACAACGCTTGTAAAACTCCAATCGAAGCCGAAGCACTTTGCAATACGGCCGTCAAAAGAATACCAAACAAGAAACCTAAGAAAGGATTTGTAAAAGAAGTTAACATTTGAATAAATGCCGAAGACTCTTTCAAAGGTGCCATAGCCCCTGACATCGTTTGCATACCAATCATTAAAATCGCAAACCCTAACATAATATTTCCGACACTTTTTGAAGCATCCTTTTTCGCAAACATTTTAAAAATAATACCCAAGATCGCGACAATCGCAGAAATCGTAGCCGTAGACAATAATCGAGCAATTCCTTGTTGTCCATCTAAGTATGATAAACAAAGAACCCATCCGGTAATACTCGTTCCAATGTTGGCTCCCATGATGATTCCAATCGCTTGCGCCAATTTCATCATTCCTGAGTTTACAAACCCGACAACCATGACTGTTGTTGCCGAAGAAGACTGAATTACAGCCGTTACACCCGCCCCTAAAAGTAAACCTTTAATAGGCGTGTTCGTTAGCTTATACAAAAAGTGTTCCAAACGATTTCCAGCCACTTGTTTCAGTCCATCTCCCATGACAGACATTCCATATAAAAATAAAGCGACTCCGCTCAATAAGGTCAACACTAATATGACTAAACCTATATCCATAATTTCCCCCTGTGTACAACTTTATACACCTTGTAAATCATTATAGAACGAATTTTAGTAAATGTAAAAAAAAAGGGCTGTTTTTAAGCCCCTAATCCATAAAAACACAAAGAACATTGAATTTAATTATTTTTTTGCCGATTTTATCTCAAAAAAAAAGCAGAAGATTCATTTCCATGAAAACCTTCTGCCTTTAACAATTCCACTATTCTTATTTACCACAAGCGTTTTTGAAAGAATCTGCCAATTTAAAACGTAAATCCATTGCTTCTTTTGTAGGATTTGTCATCAATTGTAATTTAGAAGTATCAAAATCACTTGGTAAAGTACGAGTGATTTTCTCATCTTCTGTATACAATTTGTTTGTTTCTAAGTTTGTAGAGAAACCAACCATTTCAATACACATTTTAGCTACTTCTGGTTGCAACATGTAATCAATTAACAAATGTGCTTCCTCTTTATTTTTAGCATTCTTAGGAATGGCTTGTTCCATCATTCCATAACCAATACCTTCTTGTGGGTACACGACTTTAAAATTCATTCCATTTTCTTTAGCTGCCTCTAAGACATTATTCACTTCATATGTGTAAGTAAGACCTACCGCAATCTCTTCCGAAATTAAGCTTTCATCCAAACCAGCTTCTTGAATGGCATGCACGTTAGGAGCAAATTTCATCAACTTATCCCCAGCGGCTTGTACGGCATCCAAATCACTCGTACCTACCAATTCACCATTTGAAATCAAAGACAACCCCATCATAATTAACATATTGTCCACAATTCCAACATTGTCTTTTAAAGAAGGATCTAATAAGTCATCAAACCCTTTAATATCGATATCTACTAAATCGGTATTATAAATAATCGTTTGCATACCTGCACCATAAGGAACCGTATATTCATCGTTTGGATCAAAATAATGCCCTTGATATACTGGATCTACATTTTCTAAATTCGTTAAAGCATCTGCATCCAATTTTGCCACTAAGTCTTCTGCAATCATCGGCTCTAAAATATATTCATCCACAATGATCAAATCATACTCACTTGCATCGTTCTTTTTCAAAGCTTCATAAATTTCTTCATCGCTCGAAGCCTCTTTTAAATTCACTTGAATATCTGTTTCCGCTTTAAAATTATCCATCACTTCTTGAGGAATCATAGGACCAAACGCATATACATTCAATTCTTTTTTAGGAGTGCCACCTCCTGTTGTACAACCAGCCAACAACACAGCCGCTGATACAACGCTTACCATCGTTTTCTTCATAGAATCTCCTTCATTTTTTTATTTTTTCTCATTATAATCCATCCTGCCATGCCAAACAGTAACAAAGTCACCAAAATCATGACCGTACAAAGAGCATTCACATCCGGTGTCACACCCACCTTTAACATCGAATAAATCTTAACTGGCAAGGTAGGAAAAGAAACACCCGAAACAAAACCACTAATGATTACATCATCCATACTTGTCGCAAAACTTAAAAGCATTCCCGCAAAAATTGAAGGAAAAATATAAGGCAAGACAATGTCAAAAAAAGCACGCACAGGACTTGCCCCCAAGCTATACGCCGCTTCCACCATACTCTCATCCATATCTTTTAACCGGGCTTTTACAAGCATATACACAAAAGGAAAACAAAAGCTTGTATGGGCTAGTGTCAACGTCACCAAACCAAACGGAAGATTCAGATCTGAAAAGAAAGATAAAAAAACCATCCCTAAAATAATTTCCGGAATCAACATAGGCAAAATCGCAATAAATTCCACACTCTTACGCTTTGCCCTTCGCATACCATACGCACCTAACGTACCAATTATTGCCGAAAGAATACTCGTCGAACTTGCTAAAATCAAACTGTTCTTCAACGCTAAAAACATCGAACGATTCGAAAATAAAGAACGATACCAATCCAAAGAAAAGCCCGACCAAATCGAACTCAACTTACTCGCATTGAACGAATATAAAATCACTAAAAAAATTGGGAGATAAATAAAAATCAAAACTCCAACAATAAATATATACGACCCTTTTATCTTCTTCATGACGATTCTCCAAAAAACTTCTTATATACATAAATCATAGCCAACGTCATCAACATCAAAACCACACTCAAACTCGCTGCAAATGGCCAATTGTGCACACGAAGCAATTGATCTTGAATAATATTCCCCACTAAGACAATTTTATTTCCGCCCAACAAGTCCGAAATAAAAAATAACCCCATAGAAGGAACAAACGTCAAAATGATTCCTGCAAACAATCCTGGAAGTGTAGAACGAAATGTAACAGTCCAAAATGCTTGCCACTTTGTCGCCCCTAAATTTTGAGCTGCTTCCACCAACGTCCAATCCATCTTTTCTACACTCGAATAAATAGAAAGAATCATAAACGGCAAAAGCATATATACAAGCCCCACAATCACTACTGGATAGCTATACAACAAACGCAAAGGCTCATCAATCAAATGTAAATGCATCAACACCTGATCCAAAGCCCCTTTCGAACGAAAGAAAATCATCCAACCATATAAACGAATTAATGAATTTGTCCAAAATGGCAGCATCAATAAAAACATCACAATATTCTTCCACTTCTTTGATAATCTTGCCATACAATATCCAAACGGATATCCAATCACACAAACAAAAAAAGTGCTTACAAAAGCCATTTGAAACGATTGCTTAAACGCCGTAATATAAATAGGATCAAAAATCATCTTATAATTTTCTAAACTCAATTGGTTCGACAACGTCCACATATCGCTTCTCGTTCGAAAACTTAAAATAAACATATAAATAAAAGGCAAAAAGATAAAAATTAACGTAAACACATAAAAAAGAAACAACGGAACATTTTTCTTTCTACCCTTCATAGGCAACATCCTTTAATTCCCAATATTTAGAAAAAGAAACCGAAACTGAATCAGAAACTGAAAACGCCCCATACTCTGCACTCTTTGCCTCAATCACCTGACCATCCATCAAACGAATCGTAAGCTTATATAAGCCCATCACAAACTCTTGATCCACAACAGTTCCGTCCATTCCATTCGCTTCGACTTTGACCCATTCACTACGAACCGCTACCTTTTTATGTTCCAACAATACAACATTCGCCTTACCAACAAAACGAGCCACATATTCAGTTTGTGGTTCATTATAAATCTCATATGGCGTACCAATCTGTTCTATCTTTCCCTCACGCATAACAACCACACGATCTGACATATTCAAAGCCTCTTCTTGATCATGTGTAATATAAACAAACGTAATCCCCAATTTCTTTTGTAGCTGCTTCAACTCTTTTTGCATTTGAGAACGAAGACTTGCATCCAATGCACTCAAAGGCTCATCTAACAATAATATCGGAGACTGATTAACAATTGCACGTGCAATCGCCACCCTTTGCTTTTGTCCACCCGACAATTGATTTGGCATCCTCTTTTCATATCCAGAAAGTTGTACAAGCTCCAACGCCTGCTTTACAGCCAAACGAATCGTATCCTTACTCTTTCTTTGAATCTTTAAACTATATCCAACATTATCCGCCACATTCATAAAAGGAAACAAAGCATAACTTTGAAAAACCATATTCACATTCCTTTGATTGGCTTCAACATTCGTTACATCTTCATCTTGAATATAGATTTTTCCTTCATCGACCAATTCTAAACCAGCAATCAAACGAAGCAATGTTGTCTTTCCACAACCCGAAGACCCTAAAATCGTCAAAAACTCTCCCGGACGGATGGTCAACGAAAAATCATCCAAGACTTGTACGCTTCCAAAACTCTTTTTCACATTTCTAATTTTAATCATATAGTAATTGTACTTTCCTACTTCTCTCTGTCAAGAAAAAGACATTTGATAAATGAAAAAGTACTAAGAGAAAAGAAACTTTTCCTTTCCTCTCAGTACTTTTTAAATCCTTTATTTCTGATTTGCACGAATCAATTTAATAGCTGATTTTAAAACTTTTTCCCCATTCATCATTCCATAATCTTGAGAATCAATAACAGCAATAGGAATTCCTTTATTTCCGAAATTTTTAATCGTTTCGTTATACATATACTTCACTTGTGGACCTAGTAAAATACAGTCTGGACAATCCGATTCAATAATCTCCGCAATTTTACTATGTGGAAAAGCCGCAATCTTCATATCTAAATCATGCGCATTGGCCGTATCTTGCATTAAACTTGCCAACATACTCGTTGACATTCCTGCACTACAAAATAAATAAATTTTTTTCATACTTTCATTCTCCTTAAATTATATTATTTCTTTCATTCTTGAAACCGACTCAGTAATCAATTGTTTAAATTCATACGCTACTCTATTGGCCGTTTGACGAACATCATCATCACTTAATGGAACATCACTCATACCACAAGCTAAATTTGAAATACAAGAAATTCCACACACTTTCATCCCCATATGATTAGCTGCAATTGCTTCACAACAAGTTGACATACCAATTGCATCCGCTCCTAATTGACGAAACATTTTTACTTCACTTGGAGATTCATAATTAGGTCCGCTCGCTTGTAAATACACACCCTCTTGCAAAGATATATGCAATGCATCTGCACTACTACGAATAATAGAACATAACTTTTTATTATAAATTTCACTCATGTCCGGGAATCGAACGCCCAACTCATCTAAATTTTTTCCAATTAAAGGAGAAGGAACAAAATTTGAAATTTGATCCGTAATCAACATGAAGTCACCCGGTTTAAATTTAAAATTTGCACCCCCTGCTGCATTCGTCAACAATAAGATTTTAGCCCCCATCATCTTCATTAAACGCGTAGGCAATACAACATCTTCCATCGTATACCCTTCATAATAGTGAATTCTTCCTTGCATTATTACAACCGCTACATCTTTCACATATCCAAACACAAAACGCCCCTTGTGTCCTGGTACTGTCGAAACTGGAAAATCTTCAATATCATGATAATCCAATGTAGCAACCACTTCGATTTCATTGGCATATTCTCCCAAACCTGAACCTAAAATCAAAGCAACATCTGGAGTAAAATCAATTTGTTTTTGAAAACTCTCATAACATCTCATAAGACGTTTATACATACTATTCCTCTTTCTAAAGCCTTTCTAAAATACTCGTACCTATTGTTCCTTCTGGCATTATGACATCAAAATTATCCGCAATTGTTGCACCAATCGTCGCAAACGTGTCAAATTCACCCAAATTTTTTCCTTCTGGCATCGATTTAGAATATGCAATAAAAGGCACTTTTTCTCTTGTATGATCTGAACCTTTATATGTTGGATCATTTCCGTGATCTGCTGTTATAATCAACAAATCATCGTCTCGCAAGCAGTCCAATAAAATGCCTAGTTTTTTATCAAACTTTTCAATTTCTTGTCCATACCCAACTGGATTGCGCCGATGTCCCCACTTTGAATCAAAATCCACTAAATTTGTAAAACATAAACCAGTAAACTCTTTATTGGCCATTTCAATCGTTTGTTCCATACCATGAACAGAAGATAAAGACGTATACGCTTGGTTTATACCTTCTCCAACAAAAATATCATTAATCTTTCCTATTGAAATTACATCAAATCCATTATCTTTCAAAACATTTAAAACAGTCGGTCCAAAAGGTTTTAAAGCATAATCGTGTCGATTCGCCGTACGAACAAATTCGCCCCTTTTCACTCCTGTATAAGGTCTTGCAATAACTCTTGCTACCTTCCATTCATCTTTCATAGTCAAATCTCGCGCCATTTGACAATACGAATATAAAGTATCCAACCCCATCGTTTGTTCATTTCCACAAATTTGTAAAACAGAATCCGCCGATGTATACACAATCAAATGTCCTTTTTGAATTTCTTCTTCACCAAGTTCATTTAAAATATCCGTTCCACTCGCACTTTTATTTCCAATAATATGTCGTCCTGTTTTTTCCTCTAATGCTTCAATCAATTCCTTAGGAAAACCATGTTCTGTAAATGTCTGAAAAGGTTTGGTGATATACAATCCCATCATTTCCCAATGACCAGTCATCGTATCTTTTCCTAAGCTTTTTTCATTCAATTTTGCAAAACATCCTTTAGGATTTTCTACAGGATGAACTCCTTTTATCCTACAAAGATTTCCAATTCCTAACATTTGCAAATACGGAATATGTAAATCATACACGTCAGCAATATGTCCTAATGTATTCACATGAACATCCCCGTATGCTTCAGAATCATCCATGGCTCCTATACCTAGTGAATCCAAAACGATTGTAAATATTCGTTTATATTTTTTCATGATTCATTCCTTCTTATATTTTTAATTTTTTTTCATAATTTTCACAAATTCATCGTATGTCTTTGCATCCATCAAACGATTTCTTTTATCTGTTTTTGTGATTACCCGATTTAAATGTTCAAAAAATAATTTCATTTTATTTCGATCTGAATCTGTAAAAGCTGATAAAATAACCAATTTCACTCTATAATTTCCCCATTTTACTGGTTTTCTTAAAATCAAAACCGAAATACTCGATTGATTGACCAAGTCATTATTTAAAGCATGTGGAATAGCAAATTCTAACGCAAAAGAAGTTGAAGATATTCTTTCTCTCGATAAGACATTTTCTAAAAATCCAGAATTCACATAATTTTCAGTTTCTAATTGATTCACTAAAAATTGAATCACTTCTTCTGGAGATTGTGCATCTACATCTCGATAAAAAAATCTTTTTTCCATCATTCCTAAAATCAGATCATTAAATTGTTTCTTTTTATACGTATCTTCAATTTGATTCAAAACTTTAAAAATTTTATCATCGTCTTCTCGACTCATAAAAATAGACACACAAACTGTAGGAATGGATAAAGAATGTGTTAAAGGTACCGTACTAATGATTAATTTAGGATTCAATTGTAAAATCAAATCTTCCTCAAATATAGACATTACAGAAAGAATACGCATTCGATTTCCAAACTTTGCTTCTAACTGTTTAATTACCATGTCATTCATTGAATTTTCATGAGGATAAATTAATACAGTTTGAATACAATTATCATTAAATACACGCTCGTATGCTGATCCTAAATGTAATGCTAAAAATCCGATTTCATTCTCGTTTACATCTAGTCCCGTGTACCTTTTAAATCGATCCACTGCATGAATACTAATATCAAAAGCCAATGGATATTTACTTTTGATTTCTTGTAAATACAGATTATCTACATTTACATTTTTGATTCTTCGATTGATTAACGAATAAATATGCGTTCTAAAACTTCCATTTAATTCCACATCGTCTCTAAGATCAATATCGTAGACTTGATAAATATCTTCCAATAAAACATTCACTATTTTTTTAATGGAAAACACTTGATTCAAAATCACAATAGAATCGTCCGTATAAAGTTCACTCTTTTTTCCCATCAACAACAAAGACATGGAAACAATTTCATCTTCTATCAATCGAATGTTCATGTGTCTAGCCACACTTTCATAAAATTCACGAATGATTTTATACTCGATACTTTGCAAAATTTTATCATTTTCAAACGTAAATGTTTCTAAATAATTGTGTTGGAGCATTCGTTCAATAGAAATACCTACATGCATTAAAAACATAGTATACGAGGTATCTCTTAGTTTATAGTCATATTTTTTTAGTGTTTCATCTAATAATTTAGATACTTGTAAAAGATCAAAATTTCGATACAACGATTGGATTTTATTTAAATTTAAAAAATTTCCTTTAATTTCATGCAGTAAAAGTTCTTTATACAGATTTCTTTTCACTTTTTCTGGTCCTACCAATTGAATTTTATCTTTCGAACGAATGATCTGAAGTTCTTTATACGTTTCTAAACCTTGTCTTAAATGTTTTAAATCGTTGTCTAATGTATATATACTTATATATATTTCTTCAACCAATGAAATTAAATCAATACTTTTAGTGTTCGTTAACAATTTATTTAAAATATAAATGCAACGTTCTCTAGGTGTCTGTGGGATGGATTGCGTATTCATTTCCAATTGAGATAAATCCACTTTTTTAGAAATTAAATATCCTTTTTTTTGATTTGATTGAATAAATCCACTGCCAAAACAGCGATTAATACTTTCGATATCGCTTCGAATCGTACGATCGGATACATTCATTACCTGAGATATCGCTTTCCCATTTTTCCATGTAGCTGCTTCATTTAAATATTGAATGATTTTCTTTTGACGTTCATTTATCATATACAATCTCCCACTTTTCTGCATGTGATTTTAAACTAAGCTCGACTAATCCTTTAACAATTGAATCAAACGACTCGTTCCAAGGCGATCAGCACCCAACTCAATAAATTTCAATGCATCATCTACTGTACTGATTCCACCTGCTGCTTTTACTTTAACATGGCTCCCTACATTTTCCTTCATTAATTTTACATCTTCAAATGTAGCTCCATTTGTTGAAAATCCAGTCGAAGTTTTAATATAATCTGCTTTAGCATGGGTAACAATTTCACACATTTTTATAATTTCTTCTTTTGTTAAAAGACATGTCTCGATAATAACTTTTAAAATTTTATCGTTACAAGCTTCTTTAATGGCGCGAATTTCATTTTCTACATAGTCATAATCTTTATCTTTTAATGCACCTACATTAATCACCATATCAATTTCTTGTGCCCCATTTTGAATAGCATCTTTTGTTTCAAAAACTTTTGCAGCCGTTGTCATATTTCCATTTGGAAATCCAATGACTGTACATACGCATAAGTTTTCTTTTCCGTATTCATGTGCTTTTTTCACATAACATGGAGGGATGCAAACTGATGCCGTATGATTTTGAATGGCTTCATCACAAAGTTTTTGAATTTGATCCCATGTTGCTGTTTGTTTTAGTAAAGTGTGGTCCACTTTATTTAAAATGTCTTGTTTGTTCATATTGTATATCCTCTTTTTCAAAAAATGCGGTTTTTAAAACCGCATTACTATTAAAATTGCCATCCATTAAATTGGAATGCTGTTTCACTCACATTTTCTGGATCGTATGTTTTTAAGATCTCTGCATATCTTTCTTTATAATTATTGTCGATTTTGGCTTGAGGAATGACTTTACTTGCTTCATTCAAGAAATGTTCAGAACCTCTTCCCATCGCTTGTCCTTTTTGAGTATGTTTATCATATGCATAGTCTGGAATTTCAGGTAAATCTCCCATCGCAAATCCTTTAATACAAATATTTTTTAATAAATCACTTGAACGATCTTTTTCACTTTGACACATATAACGAATTGCATGAATAAAGTAAATTGTTCGATCATTGTCTGAATATTCAAAATTATCTTTCATTTGACATAAATTATTTACAACAACTGCAGCCATTGGATTTCCCATTCCAATGTCCTCTACTGAAATTGTTAACAATCGTCTCCACATTTTAGCTTCCAATTGTGGCGAAGAAATATACAATTCATATGCAAATTTACAAGCTTGTTCTTCTAAACCACGACGAATTGATTTTTGTAATGCCGAGATGACTTCATCTGCAGCGTATCCATTACGGGTTGTAATTTGTGCCCATGGATCATACATTTTTTTTACCATTCGAATTCCTCCTCTTCTTCTTTTGCTTTTGCTTCTTCTTGTTCGATGGCTAATTTTTCATATGCCTTAAAGAATGGGTAGTAAATCAATACGCTAAGTCCAATCAATAAGAACATAAAGATAACATTTCTATAATCCATTCCTGACATCCAACCTTGAATAAAGAAAGGAATAAAAGATGGGTCTGCAATATATCCTGGTGTAATAAATCCAAGTACTTGTGCATAGTATCCTATTATTACACTAATAGATGGTGTTAAAATATATGGAATTGCCATAATCGGATTGAATACCATAGGTACACCAAATGTAATAGGTTCATTGATTGAACAGATTCCAGGAACAACCGAAATACGAGCCAATGATTTTAATTTCGCTGATTTAGACTTCCACATAAGTGCAATTAACCCCAATGTTCCTCCAGCTCCTCCTAGCATAGCATAACGGAACAATTGTAAGTTCATTGGATTCGTTGGTGCTACTCCTTGTGCTACCATTTCTGCATTAGCTCCCGTTCCAGCTAGACCAATCATAAATACGATAGAGAATACAACTGATGTTCCATTAATTCCAAAAAACCATAAAATATTAGAGAACATAATAATTGCTGCATATACCCAAATATTGTTTCCAACTTCAATAGCAGGTGTCAATACTGTCATAATCACTTCTGGGAATGTTTTTCCCATTGTTGAAATTAAAATTAAATTAAATCCATAAATGATTACGATATTGATTAATAAAGGTAATAATGAGTTTACGAATGTACCTACCATTTTAGGCACAGAATTTGGAAATTTTACTTTCACTCCCAGTTTATCTACCATTCTTGTAATTTCTACACATAAGAATCCTAAAATAATAGCTACAAACATTCCATCACTTCCTAAAAATTGTGAAGTAATGGCTGGAATTGAAAAGTCACCAACTGGTACTTGAACCACTTTTGAACAAACCATAAAGAAAATAGACATTGTCATAATTCCATTAATGGCTGCATCCATTTTGTAACTTTTTGCTAGACTATACGAAACAGAAAAAGATGTCATCAACCCTAACATTCCAAAAGACATTTGGTATGGCAATAAGATCCATTGTTCATTAGCGACTGCCCATGTCTTCCAATTGATTAAGAACCGAACAAAAATATTGGTCGTATCCATGTCTACAGTCGCCATATTAATCGGAGGATTGTCTAAAATCATGAACAAAGAACCAATCACAAGTAACGGCAATGTCATCATCATCCCATTTGCCAAAGCTTGAAGGTGTCTTTGATTTCCTAACTTCGCTCCTAGTGGGGCTAAATGTTTCTCTAAAAATTCAATAAACTTCTTCATCTCATTCTCCCTTTTTTTTGTTCCAAGATCGAATTTGTTTGATGGCAGATTTTAAAACGTTTTCTCCATTCAACATTCCATAATCTTCTGGATTTACAACCAAAACAGGAATACTGTGATTTAACATTAAAACAGTCTCTTCGTATAAATATTCAATTTGTGGACCTAACAATATGCAATCTGGATGATATTCTTCAACGACTTCTACCAATTTTTCATATTGAAAAGCTTGAATTTCTATATCAACCTCGTGCTCATCGGCTACATCTTGCATATTCGAAGATAACATGCTTGTCGACATACCTGCACTACAAAACAAATATATTCTTTTCATCTTGAATACTCCCTTTTCACACCCAAAGTATATAACGAGACAAAGAATGAGTGTTTCAAACATTTTCCTCAATGTAAGGAAACAGTTTCTTTACAAAAAAACAAAAAAAAGCGGTAAAAAACCGCTTTTCAAATTAGTCTTCAAAATCTCTAAACAACTTCACCAATTCCTCTTCGGAATAGACAATATAATCGCTACAAGGACCTTCTTGTTTATGATGACGGTTAAAATGGATGGTTTTCAAACCTGCTTTTTTAGCCCCCTCCATATCAATTGTATAATTATCACCTACATAAAACCAATCATCCGCTAATTCATGCAATTGATCCATCACACTCTCAAACGCACGCACATCCGGTTTAGCAAAGCCTAACTTTCCACTAATAAAAATAGATGTACTCTTCACATATCGATCCATCTTTAACGTTTGAATCTTCTTATATTGATGCTCGTATTCCCCATTGGTTAAGATTGCAATTTCGGCATCTGTTGATTCAAAATAATCTAATAAAACATTCGACATAGAAATATTGCTTTGATATTCCTGATATACTTTTTGAAATTCTTTCGCCTTCCGATGCGAAATCGGAATCCCATTGGCTTGGCATAACTTTTCAATTCGGTAAACACCAGAGTCAAAAATCGTAATCTTATTATTTTGCACCAAATCAAAAACTTCATCTCCAAAAGCACGATATTGATTATACAGTGTTTCCAAATCAAGTGTATCTATTTTTTCTTTCGGCAATAGACGCTCCACACTCATTCGAAATGGCCAAGACAAATCGTAAAGTGTATCATCGCAGTCAAACAACAGTTTAAGTTTCATGCGCATATTATACAACAATTTTAGTAAAATTGCTTTTTTAATTTCCCAATCTACAAAAAAGGGGAAACTTTTGCATGAAAATAAAAAAAAGAAGGAAATTCAATTTCCTTCTTTTCGTTTACCTATTTGTAAAGTTCAACTAATTTTTGTAAGTGTTCGAAACGTTCTTTTGCAGCTTCTTCCGATTTAGCAAACAATTCTTCTGCTCTTTCAGGGAATGGTTTTACTAAACGAGCGTAACGAGATTCATTGTGTAAGAAGTCTTGGTACGTTCCATCACCTGCTTTAGAAGACAATGTGAATGGGTTCTTACCTGCTGCTTTCTTAGCTGGATCAAAAGAGAATAAGTTCCAGTAACCTGCTTTAACAGCTTTCTTCATTTCATCTTGACAGTGGTTCATTCCACCCTTAGCAATACCATGAAGTTCACAAGGTGCATATCCAATAATCAATGATGGTCCATCATATGCTTCGGCTTCTGCAATACATTTAATAGCTTGAGCAGGGTTAGCACCCAATGCGATTTGAGCAACATATACGTATCCATATGACATAGCAATTTCTGCTAAAGATTTTTTCTTCATTTCTTTACCAGCTGCAGCAAATTGACATACTTCACCAATGTTAGAAGCTTTTGAAGCTTGTCCACCTGTGTTTGAGTACATTTCTGTGTCAAATACCATCACATTTACATTTTCACCAGAAGCTAGAACATGGTCCAAACCTCCAAATCCAATGTCGTATGCCCAACCGTCTCCACCAAAGATCCATACAGATTTTTTAGCCAAGTATTGTTTTTTATCTAAAACTTCTTTTGCCAATGGAGAATCGATCTTTTCAATTTCAGCTAATAATGCTTTTGTAGCATCCTTGTTAGCAATTGTATCTTCTTTTGTTTCCATGAAAGCATCAAACAATGGTTTTAAGCTTTCGTTTTCTTCAGCCAATTGAGCCACTTTTTCGATTGCTTGTTCACGAAGTACACGTTGTCCTAAAGACATACCAAATCCGTGTTCTGCGTTGTCTTCAAACAATGAGTTTGACCAAGCTGGTCCTTGTAAAGAATCTTTGTTTACAGTGTAAGGACAAGTTGCTGCAGGACCACCCCAAATTGAAGAACATCCTGTCGCATTTGAAATGTACATTTGTTCACCAAATAATTGTGTTACCAAACGAGCATATGATGTTTCTGCACATCCTGCACATGAACCAGAGAATTCTAACAATGGTTGGTTATATTGAGATCCAATGACAGTGTTGTCTTTGAAGTTAGTTTGTTTTTTAGAAATATTGTCTACTAAGTAATCAAATACTGGTTGTTGGTCTTCTTGAGATTCACGAGAAACCATAGAAATTGCACCAGTAGGACATACTGTAATACATTCTCCACATCCCATACAGTCTAATGGAGATACTTGCATAACATATTTCATACCTGCTTTATGTTTTGCATCCGCTAAACGAATGTTTTCAGGTGCATTTGCCACTTCTTCTTCATCTAAGATAAATGGACGAATCGTAGCATGTGAACATACGAAAGCACATTGGTTACATTGAACACACTTGCTTGCATCCCAAGTTGGTACGCTTACTGCTGTTCCACGTTTTTCATAAGCAGCTGCTCCTGTTTCCCATTGACCATCTGCATTGTCTACAAATGCAGAAACTGGAAGAGAATCTCCATCCATAATGTTAACAGGTTCCATGATGTCTTTAACCATCTTAACTGTAGCTTTACGACCTTTTAATTCCACTTCTTTTGGTTCTGCTTTAGCGTCTTTCCAAGATTCAGGAATTTCCACTTTGTGAATTGCATCTACACCCGCTTCAATCGCACGGTAGTTCATTTCAACAACAGCGTCCCCTTTCTTAGAGTATGATTTTTTAGCTGCCGCCTTCATGTAATCGATTGCTTCATCAATTGGCATAATATTTGCTAATTTAAAGAAAGCCGATTGTAAAATTGTATTCGTACGTTTACCCATACCAATTTCGATTGCTTTATCAATCGCATTGATTGTGTACAATTGAATGTTATTATCGTAAATGTATTTTTTAGCAACCGCAGGCATATGTTGATCTAATTCTTCATCAGACCATTGACAGTTGATTAAGAAAACTCCACCTGGTTTTACATCACGAACCATCTTATATCCTTTAATAATGTAAGAAGGGTTGTGACATGCTACAAAGTCCGCTTGGTTAATGTAGTATGGTGAACGAATTGGCTTGTCTCCAAAACGTAAGTGAGAAACTGTAATTCCTCCTGTTTTCTTAGAGTCATATTGGAAGTATGCTTGAATGTATTTATCTGTGTGGTCTCCGATGATTTTTGTAGAGTTTTTGTTAGCACCAACAGTACCATCTCCACCCAATCCCCAGAATTTACATTCTACAGTTCCTGGAGCGGATGTAATAGGTGCTGGATGCACTTCTGGTAATGATAAGTTTGTTACATCATCGTTAATTCCTACTGTAAAACGAGGTTTTGGTTCATCTTTTAACAATTCAGTATAAATAGCGAATACACTTGCTGGAGGTGTATCTTTAGAACCCAATCCATAACGACCACCACATACTTTAATGTCGTTCAATCCTGCTTCACGCAATGTTGTAACTACATCTAAGTATAATGGATCTCCTAAAGCTCCTGGTTCTTTTGTACGGTCTAAAATTGCTAATTTTTTAACAGTTTTAGGCAATACTTTTAATAAGTGTTTAGCAGACCAAGGACGGAATAAACGAACTTTAATCAATCCGACCTTTTCTCCTTTTGCCATTAAGTAGTCGATTACTTCTTCAGCAACATCACAAATAGAACCCATTGCAACAATCACACGATCTGCATCTTCAGCTCCATAGTAGTTAAATAAATCGTAGTTTGTTCCTAATTTTTCATTGATTTTTCCCATGTATTTTTCAACAACAGCAGGAAGCGCATCGTAAACAGAGTTACATGCTTCACGGTGTTGGAAGAAAATATCTCCATTTTCGTGAGATCCACGCATTGTTGGATGTTCTGGGTTTAAAGCATGTTCACGGAATGCTTTTACAGCATCCATTGGACACATTTCTTTTAAGTCTTCGTAGTCCCATTTTTCAATCTTTTGAATTTCGTGAGATGTACGGAAACCATCAAAGAAGTTAATAAATGGTACTTTACCTTCCAATGCGGCCAAGTGAGCCACTGGAGAAAGGTCCATAACTTCTTGTGGGTTTGTTTCACAAAGCATTGCAAATCCAGTTTGACGACATGCATAAACGTCAGAGTGGTCTCCAAAAATGTTTAACGCATGTGTTGCAAGTGTACGTGCTGAAACATCAAATACACATGGTAATTGTTCTGCAGCAATTTTGTACATATTTGGAATCATCAACAATAACCCTTGAGAAGCAGTAAATGTTGTTGTTAAAGCTCCTGTTGCTAAAGAACCATGAACAGCTCCGGCTGCTCCACCTTCTGATTGCAATTCACTTACAACAACTTGGTGTCCAAAAATGTTTTTTAATCCATTGGCTGACCATTGGTCTACAAAGTCGGCCATCGGACTGGATGGTGTAATCGGATAAATAGCCGCCACTTCCGTATATGCATACGCAACGTGAGCCGCTGCTTGGTTACCATCCATTGATTGTTTTGTTCTAGGCATGATAAATTATTCCTCCTTATCACTTTTGGTGACTTCGTTACTTTTTACGTATTTAATTATACGCCAAATGTAAGCACTTTTAAAGTCATCATTTCATATCATTCGATTTAATTTACCTATTTTTTACTTTAAAATATAAAGTATTATTCTTAAAATTACCTTAATATCGCAATTTTCGTTATAAAATGCATGAAAATACTTTAATTTTATTCAAACTCAAAACAGTTAGCATATGTTAACTATAAAAAAAAGAAAGTACAATCCTAAGACTGTACTTCCATTTATCTATCTACTCTTTTCCAAGAAGTTTAAACATGTTCTTCTTGTATACTTCTACACCCGGTTGATTGAATGGGTTAGAATCATTTAATAAAGTTGTCATCGCAATGGCTTTAAAGTAGAACATACACATGTTTCCAAAGTCATATGCGCTCATTCCAGGCATAGTTAAAATAATGTTAGGAACGCCACCCGTTTCTTCATGTGCCATCAATGTACCTTTGGCAGCCATTTTGTTTGCCCAGTCCACTGATTTTCCAGCAAGGTAGTTCATTCCATCTTTATTTTCTGCATCGCTAGGGAATGTAATATCCAACATTGGTTTTTCTACATATAAGTTCGTTTCAAATAAAACTTTCTTACCTTCTTGTACAAATTGTCCAAGAGAGTGTAAGTCTGTTGAATTACATACAGAATCAGGAAGAATTCCCTTTCCGTCTTTTCCTTCGCTTTCTCCAAACAATTGTTTCCACCATTCAGCTACCATTGTCATTTGTGGTTCATAGTTTACAAACAATTCTACATCATATCCTGCATTTTGAAGAATACGACGAGCTACCGCATAACGATAAGCTGGGTTTTTATCCAAGTCTGGATCCGAATATTCTCCCGCACCATCGTGCAATCCCTTCATCAAAGCGTCAATATCAATACCCGCTGCAGCAATAGGAAGCAATCCTACAGGTGTAATAACTGAAAAACGACCTCCAATATTGTCAGGGATCACAAATGTTTCATATCCTTTTTCTGTTGCCAAAGCTTTTAAAGTTCCACGTGCTTTATCTGTTGTTGCAATAATACGTTGGCTTGCTTCTTCTCCATATTTTTCTTCCATAAATTGTTTTAAAATACGGAAAGCTAACGATGTTTCTGTTGTTGTTCCCGATTTAGAAATAACATTAACTGTTACATCTTTATCTTGGATGTAATCCATCACTTGAGCAATGTATGTACTTGAGAAAGTATTTCCCATGTAGATGATTTCTAATCCATTTTTTGGATATAATCCATTGATCATTTCGATAGCTGCACGAGCTCCTAAATACGATCCACCAATCCCACAAACAATCAATACATTTGAATTGTTACGAATTCTTTGAGCTGCTTGTTTTACACGTTCGAATTCTTCACGATCATAATTATTGTACCAGTCCAACCAACCGATAAAATCGTTTCCTAAACATGTTCCTGCAACCAATTGTTTGTCGATATCTACCACTTTTTGTTGGTAGTCTTTCACATCTTCTTTTAAATGTGCATGATTTAAATCTAATTGAATCATATATTTCTCCTCCAATTATTATCGAAGTAATTATATCACGTTTTAAATAGAATGTGATATAATACTAATTACTTTAGGAGGGGTTAAGGAATGTTTCCTTCGTCTTTTTTTCCACTCATCTGTGCGCTCGTTTCCAATATTTTTGCCCAAGTTGCAAAAATATTTGTCTATTATTACCGTACAGGCGAATGGGATTTACATTGGGTTCTAGCGAGTGGTGGTTTTCCTAGTTCTCATACATCTACGGTAACCGCACTATCACTAGCGATTGGTATTCAAGAAGGATTCGATTCAACCATTTTTGCTGTGACGGCCATCTTTTCATTTATCGTGATGTATGATGCTTGCCATGTCCGCTATTATAGTGGTAAGAATATAGAGTTGACCCAGCATTTAATTCAAGATTTAAAACAAATGATGGGATTAAATTTAGACGATCCCATTTATCAAGAACGTTTAAAAACGATTCTAGGACATAAAGGAATCGAAGTTATAGGTGGTTTTATTGTCGGATTGATCATTCCGATGATTCTACTTCCCTTATTTATCGTTGTCTAGGAGGTCTATATGGATACAATTGATGAACAAAAAGTATTGATGTGTTTGAATAAAATTCGTCCATACATTCAACACGATGGTGGAGATATCGAATTGTTAGGTATCGATGAAAACAACATTGTCTATGTAAGTTTTCGAGGTGCTTGTGCCGGATGCATTATGGCCGCAAGTGAATTTAGCGAAGGAATCAAAATGATTCTTTTAGATGAAATCCCTGAAATTCGTGATGTAGTTTTAATTTAGTACAATACAACCAAATATGGTTGTATTTTTTTATTGCCATTTGAAAAATAAGGAATAAGATAGAGTTATATAATGCTAACTAAAAAGAAGGTGACTCTATGCAATATACATTCGTGATTCATACATTCGGAAATATTTTAACCGGACTCATTCAAAAAGAAATCCAAGACAAAGCCAAAATCAAAGATGTCAAACAAGAATACAAAGCCATCATATTACGAGCAAAAGACATTGGTACCCATAATCTTTTTATAACATCGTATGCGATGGGAGCCTATTTTCTAGCCATGTGTAGAAAAACAGACTTATCTCCTGAAAAAAATTATGACATTTTAAATAGAGGAATCGAACATAGCCTTTTGTTTAAGCTCTTTCTTGGCAATGCCAACCAGTATTTGAGTGCAAAAAGAATGAAGCAACGAAAAGAAATTGCCAAACAATCCCACCAAAAAAAAATATGAAAACGATTGGGTATGGGATGTCGTTGATCCAAACACTCACTTTGATGGTGGATACAACTATTACGAATGTGGCATCTGCAAACTTTTTCAAGATGAGCATGCCTTTCCTCTAGCAAAGTACGTATGCCAATTGGATTATGGAATGTTTGATCGTATGGGCATTACACTTACAAGAACGAAAACATTAGCCAATCAAGACGATGTGTGTGATTTTAGATTTTCTATTAAAGAAAAAAACAAGAAATAAACAAAACAATGAAACAAATGCAAAACGAGGCACTCGAATATTCGAGTGCCTCAACCTATCATCTCTATTATGTATTTTGAAAAATATTCTTTCCAACTTGACCAGTCGTGCGGATGATTGACTGAAAATATATGATATTCTGCTGGAATCTTTTTATCCATGAACAAGTTCATCATCTTTTTCAAATCAGACAAACAATGCTCTTCCCAACTTCCTTGCCCAACCACAAAAATAGCTTGGTTTTGTTGATATTTTGAAATATATTCATGGTTTCCATCCATATTCATAATAGAACGATATGGATCATTTCGATAGCAATTTAAATCATTCCCCTGCCCTAAAAAGAAGGGTTCCATATCATAGATGCCTGACATAGCTAACATTTGATCAAACGTATCTGGAAAACGCAAGTACATATTCAACGCATGATAGCCTCCCATGCTACATCCTGCACACATCCATTGTCCGCTTTCAAATTTGACAATCAATTCTTGCATAATATATTGAACATATTTTTCCTGCACAACCATACGAGAAGCGACATCTCCACAATTTGACCAACTCAATGAATCAATCGAATCCACACATACAAATTGTATATGTCCTGCTTCTATTTCTTTTTGAACAAGCAAAAACATCCCCTGATCTTCCCACTCAAAAAATCTTCCATCTTGGCACGGAAAGACTAAACAAGGTTTTCCAGCATGTCCATAAATTTTATATTCCATTTCTAAATCAAGAATTTTCGAATATTCTTTACGATAATCCACTCGCATAATGAACTGATTATATCATATTTTCCATGTTTCATTGAGTTTTTTAATTTAATGTTTTATAATCTTTCTGTAAATTTTGGAAAGAGAGTGACAAAATGTCTCAAAAAGAAAAGATCTTAAATATTGCCGTTATCGCCCACGTAGATGCTGGGAAAAGTACTTTAGTTGATGCCTTTCTTCGTCAAAGTGACGTCTTTCGTGACAATGAAGAAGTTGTAAACCGTGTTATGGACTCTAACGATCTAGAACGCGAACGTGGTATTACTATATATTCAAAAAACTGTTCTGTATTGCACAATGGTGTAAAAATCAACATTGTCGACACTCCAGGACACGCCGACTTCTCAAGTGAAGTAGAACGTATTATCCGTACAGTTGACACCGTTATTTTATTAGTCGATGCAAGTGAAGGTCCAATGCCTCAAACTCGTTTCGTATTATCAAAAGCTTTAGAAATCGGATTAAAACCAATCTTATTAATCAACAAAATCGATAAAAAAGACCAACGTGCTGAAGAAGTTGTCGATGAAGTATATGAGCTATTCTTAGACTTAAATGCAACCGACGAACAATTAGACTTCCCAATCCTTTATGGAAAAGCACGTGATGGAATCGTACAATACGATTTAAATACACCTAGTGAAAACATCGACCCATTGTTCGATACTATCTTAAAACACTGTGATGTATATCCAGACTTAGATGAAGAACCTGCAAAAATGCAAATTTCAGCCTTAGGATACGATGAATACATCGGGCGTCTTGGAATTGGTCGTATTTATTCAGGAACTTTAAAACAAGGACAACAATATGTTCGTTGTAACCACACAGGAACAGAAAAGAAAGAATCCATTCAAAAATTATTTGTATACAAAGGTTTACAAAGAACCAACGTTATGGAAGCTCGTTCTGGAGATATCGTCGTCGTTTCGGGTATGCCAGACATTTCAATCGGAGATACAATTTGTGCAGTAGATCATGTTGAACCAATGGAACACATTGAAATCGAAGAACCAACATTATCTATGAACTTCCACGTAAACACATCCCCATTTGCTGGTAAGAGTGGAAAATATGTTACATCTCGTAACATTAAAGAACGTTTAGAAAAAGAATTAGAAGTAAACGTAGGTTTAAAAATTGAACCAACCGATTCTGCCGACCGTTTCAAAGTCAGTGGACGTGGAGAACTTCACATCTCTGTCTTAATCGAAAACATGCGTCGTGAAGGATACGAACTTGCCGTATCAAAACCAGAAGTTATTTTACACCGTGATGAAAACGGACAAAAAGTAGAACCTGTCGAAGAAGTAATCTGTATTGCTCCTGCCGAATACCAAGGTACAATCATCAACAAATTAAACCTTCGTAAAGGGGTTATGATCGACATGGAAGAAGAAAATGACTTTGTCAAAATCATCTATACAGCCCCTACTCGTGGATTGTTAGGATTCCGTACTGAATTCATCAACGATACACACGGAGAAGGAACATTGGTTCGCCGTATTTGTGGATATGAACCATACAAAGGTGAAATTAGCCAACGTATGCAAGGAGCTATGATCTCTACAGAAACAGGAACAGCCATGACATACGCTTTATGGAACCTTCAAGAACGTGGACAACTTTTCGTATCTCCTCAAACCGAAGTATACGAAGGAATGATCATTGGACAATCCGCAAAAAACATCGACCTAGATGTTAACCCATTAAAAAACAAAAAATTAACAGCCATTCGTAGTAGTGGACGTGATGAAGCCATGCTTTTAACACCTCCAAAAGTATTCTCATTAGAAGAAGCTTTAGAATGGATCAACGACGACGAATTAGTCGAAGTAACACCAGACGCCATTCGTATTCGTAAAAAAGGATTAACCGCTCAAGATCGTCGTAACTTGTACCGTGCTAAAATGGCCGCTCAAGAACAAGGTAAATAGAATTGCAAAAGCAGAAGCTATACTATACGCTTCTGCTTTTTTTATTTTTTCAACAATCCTAACCCAACAAAAAAAGGAAGAGTGCCTCTTCCTTTCAATTATTTTACAATATCCATTACTTTTTGAGCAATGTGTTCTCCATCCAATCCATAA
>SAMEA104404106__coassemble_140_pt1 | contig 96211 bp, 86 predicted proteins | sample SAMEA104404106__metabat2_low_PE_012 | metagenome-assembled genome bin SAMEA104404106 (sample SAMEA104404106) | Balaenoptera acutorostrata | reverse complement strand
GTCCAATTTGTGACCACCCACAATCATTCTTTGAAGTAAGAAAAGAAAACTACTAAGCTTGAATTTGATTCAAGCTTTTTTTTTTGCTATAGTAGGGGCATGAAAATTAGAGTAAAAAAGAAGACCTATAAAATTCGGCCCTGGGCTGAATTTGTAATATACACTCTATGTATTTGTATCGTTTTTTTATGTATTTTTCCTTTTGTAAAAGAACGAGATTCTGATGACCCAAACTGTAATCTTCCTTATTCTTCGATTGTCATCGATGCAGGACATGGAGCTATGGATTCGGGTACAATTGGTGCCGATCAAACATTAGAAAAAGATTTAACTTTAAAATATGCGAAAGAATTAGGCAAACAAATTCAAGCCATCAATCCAAACTTTAAAGTCTACTATACCCGGACTGACGATACGCTCGATTGGGTAAAAGACGATTCCCAACAATTTGAAGTGGATGATTTAAATGGCCGGACTCAGTTTGCTAACGATATTCGTCCAGAATTCTTTATCTCTCTTCATTTCAATGCATTGAGTGATCCTTCCGTTTATGGATATTCTGGATATATTCAATCGGATGATACAATTATGCAAGAGATTTATCGGTCCATCGAAAAAAACTTATCTAAAAATAAATATAGCAAGAGTTTAAGTTTTCATACCGAAGAAGAAAAAATTTTACAATTGGTTGAATGGGTAGAAAGTCATACAATGCTTTTAGAAGTCGGATTCATTTCCAATCCAGATGAATTAGCTCAATTAAAAACAAACGAAACCCGGACAATGATTTGTAAATCCATTGCTAAAGCGTATTGTGATCAACTAGAAAAAATGTATTAAATAAAAAGAAGAAGATGTTCCTTATTTGGCATCTTCTTCTTTTTGTTTAGGTTGAGGCAATCGCATTCGGATTTGTTCAATTCGATTGCGATGAATTTGCTGTACTTGTAAAACAATTCCATTTTCTAAGACGACTTCATCGTTTAGGTTTGGCAATCGGCCTAGTTTATCGATCACAAGTCCTCCAATCGAGTCAAAATCTTCACTGTCTAATTTCAATTCCAACTCATCGTTTAAATCATGTAAACTAATAAATCCTTTGACATCGTATGTTAACTCGTCAATTTTTTTGATGTTTTCCATTTCATGCGCATCATATTCGTCTTGTACTTCCCCGACGATTTCTTCTACGATATCTTCTAATGAGACAATTCCAGCCAATTCTCCATATTCATCCAATACGATTGCTAAGTTGAATGTCGATTGTTTCATTTCAATTAACAATTCGGATACTTTTTTATTTTCAACAGTAAAATATGGTTTTCTTAATATTTTATGAATTTCAAACTTATCTTTTTCTAAGTTTTCATACAACAATAAGTCTTTCATATTCACCAATCCGATAATATTATCCACATTTCCTTCATAGATTGGAATTCGTGTGAATTTTTCTTGTCGGAATAAACGAATCAAATCTTCATACGAACTGTTTACGTCCGCACTAACTACATACACTCGAGGAACCATCACATCGCGTGCAATCGCATCTCCTAGATCAAATACTTTATTGATCATTTCTTTTTCGTCCTTTTCAATGACTCCTTCTTCATGAGATACATCCACAATCGTACGAAGTTCGCTTTCTGTCATGCTTGTTCCACTACCGTTTGAACTGGCTCCCAATAAGTGAATAATCAAATTAGAAAAAATATTTACAAACCAAATCGCCGGTGTTAATACTTTCATCAACATAGAAATGATTGGTGCAAAAAACAAAGCCAACTTTTCGCTATTTTTAGCAGCCAATGTCTTCGGTGTAATTTCTCCAAATACTAAAATTAAAAATGTAATAATGAATGTCGCAACACTGACCGCTGCTCCACCAAACGAATACGCAATCGTAGCCGCAATACTTGCCGCATATGTATTCACTAAGTTATTTCCAATCAAAATCGCACTCAACATTTTTGCTTCATTTTCAAAAATTTTTAATAACGTTTTCGCACGTGTAGATCCTTCCTCTGCTAACGTACGAATTTTAATGCGGTTTACGGCAACAAGTGCTGTTTCTGAAGAGGAAAAGAATCCTGACAAAAACAACAATACAATTAAGATAATAATTTGTATTCCTATATCTTCATTCATTTTTTTAATTTTCTCCTTTATATGAAATATGCACCATTATATCAGATTTTTAAAATACGTACACACTCACTTGCTAATAATAGTCCCGCACTAGCTGGGACAAATATCGTACTTGGTAAAAAATCTTTATTTTTCATATCCACGGGTGGTTCTAGACTGGCTACAACCATGATTTTCTTATGAATTTTATTTTTTCGCTTCCACACTCGAAGTTTTTTGGCCATCGGATCATAGCTGGTTTTTTCTAATTCCATCACAGCCAATTGACTCGGATCATTTCGCCTAGCCATTCCCATACTACATAAGAAAGGGATGTTTCTCGATAAACAATATAAAATCAGTTCTTGTTTACTTTTCATCGAGTCGATGCAATCAATCACAAAATCAATAGTATGTGTATCCAATATTTCATTCATGCTCTCATCATAAAAAGCATGATATATATCTACTTTACATGTTGGATCAATGGTATGAATTCGTTCTTTAAATAAGTCCACTTTTACTTGACCTACGGTTTGTGTAGTTGCAATCAATTGACGATTGACATTGGTAATTTCTACGGTGTCTTTATCGATTAAAATCAAATGTCCAACGCCAACTCGTGCTAAAGCTTCTACACAAAAGCCTCCGACACCACCAACCCCAACGACCAATACCGTTTTTTTAGCTAAGTTTTCCATGGCTTCTTTTCCAAGCAATAACTCACTTCTCTGTTTTGTTTGTTCCATAATACCATTCCTTTATTTCTTGAATGATGGCTTCTTTATTTTCAATCGAATGCCAATGTACGGGCATTTGATTTTTAAACCATGTTATTTGTCGTTTTGCATATTGGCGTGAATGCGTCTTAATTTTTTCTTTCACTTCATCTAACGTTTTTGTCTTTTCAAAATACTCTTTAAATTCTTTATATCCAATGCCTTGAAAGCTTGTATACTCCCATGTTTGAGGATTTGAAAATAAACTTTCTACTTCTTGTACCAATCCGGCTTCAAACATTTTTTCTACTCGTTGATTGATTCGATCGTGTAGTTGTGGGCGTGGTACATCCAATCCAGCAAAATAAATATCATAGAGTTGTTGATGTTGTTGGCTGGCTTCTCTTTCGCTTTTACTATGGCCTGTATGTGCAATTTGTAAAGCCCGAATCAATCGTTTTCGATTGTTTGGATGGATGGTTTCTAAAGCTTTGGCATCCATTTCCTGTAGCATTTGAACCAATTCTTCATTGGTTTTAGATTCTAATTGTTGAAGATAAACTGTATCTTCTTGTTCTTCTTCAAATGTATAATCGTATAAGGCAGCTTTTAAATACAGACCGGTTCCTCCACATAGAATGGGTGTTTTTCCTTTTTCGATGATTTGAGAAATGCAAGCTCTACATTTTTCTTGAAAAATTTTAACATTGTATGGTTCATCATAGTTTTGATCGTCGACTAAATAATGAACGATGCCTTCTTTTTCATCTTCCCTTACTTTTGCTGTTCCGATATCCATTTTTTTATACACTTGCATACTGTCGCAAGAGATGATTTCTCCTTGGAGTTCTTTGGCTAACGAAATCGATAATGCCGTTTTCCCTACGCCAGTAGGTCCTACAATCGCAATAATTTTATCCACGTTCAAACTCCTTTCGTAAATCTTTATCACTCAATGTAATCACAGTTGGTCGTCCGTGTGGACAATGATATGGTTGTTTACACTTTTGTAAATCTTCAATCACTCGTCTCATTTCTTCCATCGTCAAATCCCGATTGAATCGAATGGAACTATGGCAAGCCATGGTCGCAATCACATGTTTACGAAGTTGAGCCATGTCCACTTGATTGTTTTGTTTAAAATAAGCTAATAAATCTTCTAAAAAATCTTCTTCATTTAAAGATTCAAACCACAATGGAACTTCTCGAACGATGACTTGATCGAGTCCAAATGGTTCAAATTCAATCCCAAAATAGCGTGTATATTCATTGATGGCCATAATATTTGTTAAAATATCACTACTTACATTCAATTGAATGGGTACCATTCTTGGTTGTACTTGTGTACAAGGCTGCAACAATTTTTCTTGCAGTTGCTCATAATGATATCGTTCTTGGGCTGCATGCTGATCAACAATAACTAACCCTTCTTCATTTTCGCAAAGTATATAAGAAGAGCGAAGTTGACCTATGATTCGTAAATGATAGAAGAATTCTTTTCCGGTTAAATTTTCTGGTTCGGGTTCTATTTTTATTTTCGGCGTAGATTCTAATTTTTCTTCTACTTTTGGTTCTATTGTTAGTTCTATTTTGGGTTCAATTTTGGATTCTATCTTTAGTTCAGTTTTAGATTCCATTTCTGGTTTCATCTGCTCTTTATAAAGTTTCACTTCTTCTTGTACAAAAGTAGGTTGTACTTCTGAATGGTATTTTAATTCAAAACTAGGTTGTTCATACGATACCGATTGTACAATCCGCTTTGGTGGAACTTCGACGGTCTTTAAAGATTGTGTAAATACTTTTTGAATCGTTGTCTGAATCAATTGAATCAATTCTTTTTGTTTTGTAATTCGTACTTCCCATTTGTTAGGGTGTACGTTTACATCCACCAATTGTGCATCCACTTCCACATCAATGATCATGATGGGATAACGGTTTGGTGGCATAAAATCTTGATACGCATCAATGATGGCCTTTTGAATTTGAATACTTCGAATCAAACGATGATTGATTGAAATAAAAATGAAGTTTTTAGTCGCCCGATTGATTTTAGGCATGACAGCCTGTCCTGTAATATGAAAATCAACACTAGATTCATCAAACGCAACCGAACTCTGTGCCACTTCTCTGCCATACATTTGAAACATAATTTCTTGAATGTTTCCATTTCCAGATGTTTGGAAAACCACTCGATCATTGTGAGAAAGCGTAAATCGAACATGCGGATAAGAAAGTGCCATCTTATTAACTAAATCCGCAATAATAGAAAATTCATACGCTGGTCTTTTTAAATATTTAAAGCGAGCTGGCGTCTTAAAAAACAAACCAGACACATCCATTCTCGTTCCTCTAGGACAAGAACACTCTTCTTGACACAACTTTTCACCATATGAATATCGAACCAATGTCGATTGTTGTCCATTGTTCGTTTGCAGTTCAACTTTGGCAACCGATGCGATACTTGGCAAAGCTTCTCCTCGAAATCCCATCGTCTGGATGTTAAATAAATCGTCTTCATCTTGTAGCTTACTTGTGGCATGACGCATAAAGGCCATTTTCGCATCTTCAAAATCCATTCCATTTCCATCATCGGTAATGATTAAACGTTCAATTCCTCCCTCATAGGCTTCAATCGAAATCGTCGTCGCTTGGGCATCGATACTATTTTCAATACATTCTTTTACAATATTGCTCGGACGTTCCACTACTTCTCCTGCCGCAATCATATTGGCAAGATGTTCATCCAATACATGTATTTTTGCCATATTCTAATCCTCAATTTCTTGTTGTAGTTTTTTCAATTCATATAAACAATCCAATGCTTCTCTTGGCGAAAGAGCATCCACATCCAGTTGTGCCAATCGCTCCATCAATTCTGATTTTTTAGGTTGCACCGGATCCATAATAAATAAATTTGGTTGAAATCCTTGTTGATTGTCTTGTGACTCATACGTATTTAACAATTGACTCGCACGATCTAAAACAACCGTAGGCAAATGGGCCAATTTAGCCACATTGATTCCATACGATTTATCTGCCCTTCCTGCAACCACACGATATCTAAATTCAATCTCATTTTTATTTTCTCGCACATCCACATGTACGTTTTTTATCGAAGGATGTTCTTCTTCTAAATCGGTCAATTCATGATAGTGCGTAGAAAATAAAGTTTTAGCATGAATCGCTGAATCTATATATTCAATCATCGCTTGGGCTAAAGCCATTCCATCATATGTTGCCGTCCCTCTTCCAATTTCATCCATTAAAATCAAAGAATGTTCTGTCGCATATCGTAAAGCAATGTTGGCTTCCATCATCTCTACCATAAATGTCGACTTTCCTGTTAATATGTCATCACTCGCTCCAATACGAGTAAAGATTCGATCAAAAATAGGAAGAATGGCCGATTTTGCCGGAACAAAACTTCCCATTTGTGCCATGATTACAAGCAATGCATTTTGGCGCATATAGGTTGATTTTCCTCCCATGTTCGGTCCGGTAATCAATTGAATATTTTCTGTTTCTTTCATATTCCAATCGTTCGATACATAATCGCTCATGCGATCGTCTAATATAGGATGTTTTCCTTCTTCGATTTCAATCGTATGATTTTCTTTAAAAATTGGACGAATGTATCCTTTTTTACAAGCAAGTGTCGATAAAGCCACTAACACATCAATCGTAGCGAGCGCTTTCGCACAAGCGTGTAAATCAAATAATTCCTGTTTGATTCTTTCTAAAAGTTGAAGGAACAATTCGTTTTCTAATTTGATTTTATTTTCTTGCGCTTTTAAAATTTGATCTTCTTTTTCTTTTAATTCTTGGCTAATGAAACGAGTCGCATTGGCTAATGTTTGTTTCGCCACATATCCAAACTCGGGTTGAATACAATCTAAGTTTCCATTTCGCACTTCAATGTAGTATCCGAACACACGATTGTATCCGATTTTTAAAGACTTAACCCCTGTTCTTTCCCGTTCTTTCGCTTCAAGTTGTAAGATAAAATTCTTTCCTTCATTGGCCATTTGGCGAACTTCATCCAGTTGGGCATTGTATCCATCTTTAAATACACCCCCTTCTTTTAAAGTTAGAGGTGGATTTTCGACGATAGCTTCCTTAATTTGATTGTACAAAGATTGACACGTTGGTATTGTTTGAAATTCTGGATACGAATCGAGTTGGCTAGCTAATTCTAAAATAGGTTGTGCATGTTCTAGGCTAGCTACTAATTGTAATACGTCTCGTGGGCTTGCATTTCCATATGCGATTCGCGAAGCCAATCGTTCCATATCATATATATATGTTAAATGATCTTTTAATTGTTCTTTTAATAAGAAGTGATCATTCAATGTTTGAATAGCTTCTTGTCGTTTTTCGATTTGATTTTTTTGTAAGAGTGGCATTTCAATCCATCGTTTTAATAATCTAGATCCCATGGCAGATTGACAATGGTCCATAAATTCCCATAAGCTTTGAGCTTTCATACTTGTGGAAGTCGATTGTACCAATTCTAAGTGATTTTTCGTTTCTAAATCCATCAATAAACAATTATCTTTATCAATGGCTTCCATCTCTAAGAAATGGTCGATGTGTTGTTTTTGGGTGTCTTTTAAATATCCCATCAATAAAGCCAATGTTTCTTTGACCAATGGATCAGAACTTTTTACTAATTTTTCATCGGCTGGATCAAGTTGACTTTTTCTTTGTTTTGAAATCACAAAGTTTGGCATTTCTTCAAATGCTTTTAACCACCGTTTATCAAAGCTTGATTCGACGACGACTTCACACACTTGCATTTCCATTAAGGCTTTCTGAATAGAGATGAGTGACTTATCTAAAAGTTGGTATTTTAGCTCTCCTGTACTTAATTCACAAAATAGAATGCATGTATTCCATCCGGATATGGCGATGGCTGCCATGTAGTTTTCTTTTTTTGTATCGGTCGTTTCATCCATATAGGTTCCAGGTGTAATAATTTTTATAATGCCTCGATCCACCAATCCTTTGGATGTCGATGGGTCCGACAATTGTTCACAAATAGCGACTTTATATCCTTTTTTTATCAATCTTTGAATATAACTATTGGCTGCATGATAGGGGATTCCACACATGGGAACTTTTTCTTCCACACCAGCACTTCTTCCTGTTAATACGAGGTCTAATTCCTGGCTGGCTAATTTGGCATCTTCAAAGAACATTTCATAAAAATCTCCCAATCGATAAAATAATATCGGTTCTGGATTTTCTTCTTTTAATTGAAGATAATGTTGCATCATCGGTGTATATTTTTTCTTTTCCATTTTTTGCCTCCAATGTATTTATTATACCAAATTTTCGTATCATCCACGAATTATGATATACTATTAGCTATATTAAGGGGTGTGATGTCTATTGAAACAAACCGTTCGTTTCGGTAAAAGAACAGTTCATATAGATATAGGATTTATTTTAATTTTAATCCTTCTTTGTTTTACTAGCTGTTTTGCATTATACAACGCATTCAACCTTGTTAAAAGAGGGTTGGGTGCCAATTATTTAATGAAACAAATCATCTGGTATATTGTTGGTTTTTCTTCTTTGACCATCATGAATTTTTTTCCGAACAAAAAATTATTTGAATACGTAGACTTGGCTTACAAAGTTTTAATGGGAACCCTTATCTATTTATTTATTTCAATGATTTTATTTCGTACCATCGGTCATACGCTTCCTTTTACTTCCGAAATCAATGGAGCCATCTCTTGGTTTCAATTTAAAGGAATTGGTAGCTTTCAGCCTAGTGAATTCATTAAAATCGTTTTGATTATTCAAGTCGCAAAAATCATTACAGAATATCAAAGTTTGCATCCAGATCCGAGTGTAAAAGATGACTTCTTCTTATTGGTTGAAATTGCCAAAAAAGCATTGCCACCTTTGATTTTAATTTTCTTGCAGCCCGATACTGGACTTTGTATCATCATTGCTTTTACAATTTTGGTTTTATTGATGTGTTCTGGTATTAAAAAAGAATACATTTGGATATTATTTGGTAGTATTGCTCTCGTTCTTGGGATTTTTTTCTATCTATATTTTTTCCATGTCGATGTTTTAATTGATATTTTTTCAGCTTACCGTATTCAGCGTATCGAAGCTTGGTTGGATCCAGAAAGTCATATTCGAGGAAGTTCAAACCAGTTATATACCGCATTACTTTCTCTAGGAAGTGCAGGCGTAAGTGGATATGGTTTACAAGCGAATATCATTTCTATTCCTGAAGCACATACAGACTTTATCTTTGCCGCCTTTGGACAATGTTTTGGTTTATTAGGAACGACATTTATTTTAATAGTTTGTATTCTTTTGGATCTATATTTATGTAAGCTTGCTTATAATATAAAAAAACAAAGCGATCGATTAATTGTGATTGGAATTATTGCGATGTTGTTTTACCAACAATTTCAAAATTTAGGAATGATTGTTGGTTTACTTCCGATTACTGGAATTACACTTCCATTGATTTCATATGGAGGAAGTAGTATTTTATCTTACTTTATCGCTTTTGGTTTTGTGCATAATATGGCACCTTCCTCTAAAAAGAAAAGAAAAAGAAAAAAAGAATCCATTCAATATAGATTCTTTAATCGTTTTAAATAAGAATAAGTACGGTACCTTGCGAATCGTACTTTTTTTGTGGATGTAGATACATGAATTTCAGATACATCATCTAAATCTTCTTGTAAGTAATCATAATATAAGAAGGCTTTCGATAAATCCAAACATTCCACACGTACTTGGCGGTCAGATTTCATAATATATGGATTTCTTAATGTATGATGGTTGGAGTGTGAAATCGGTAAGATTTCGCAAAGTTGCAATACATCCAATCCAGAATCAATGACCGCTCCTTGCAAAGCTCGATTCACAGCTGTTGATCCAGCTTGTGTACTAATACAAATTCCGGATCCGGTTGTATGTTCAAAGTATTCATTGTCAATATATACATCTAAATTCAATGTACGAATACTCGATTCAATTCGAATTTCATTAAAGGAATATATCGTCTTATGATCACCATTTTTATAATCCAAACGAATTTCTAAAAAAGGAAACTTTTCAATACGTGCTTCATTGCATTTGCAATCAAAATAAAATCGTTCAAGTTCGTCACATGTATAATCAGTTAAAAATCCAAGCGTACCTGTATGGATGCCAACAAAGGAAGTAATGTCGGCTCGTTCTATATATTGATGAATGGCACGCAAAAATGTTCCATCTCCTCCAATACATATGACTAAATCCGGTTTATCTTCATCATATACCCATCCCATTTGAGTACAATTCACTATGATACTTTCTCGAATTTGTACAGAATGAGCATCCGTACGATCTACAGTCGCAAATTTCATGCAAACACTTCCTATCTATATGGGACTATTGTATCATAAGAAAGAGGTGAGTTTATGTACAATCAAATAGAAAGAGAATTAAAATGTCTTCTTGATCCAGAGCAATACGAATTCATATTAAATTCATATGATTTTCCGATAAAAATCCATCAAAACAACACTTATTACGATACAATCGACGGTTGTTTAAAAAATAGACAGTCCGCCATGCGAATTCGAACCATTGATTCAAAGTATATTTTTACATTAAAAATCAGAACAGATGATATCACATTGATCGAATTAGAAAAAGAAGTTCAAGACAATAAAATTGAACACGCTTTTGAAGACCAAGAAATCGCAAACTGGATTCAAATCCACAGCATTCCTACAGATGTTATAAAAACCGTTGATTTTTCTACCGAACGTAAAATTCAACCGTTAGAAAATGCCGAGCTATGTTTGGATCAAACCAATTTTTATGGACATATTGACTATGAAATTGAATATGAATATACAAAAGAACACGATGGAATCGCTGAATTTAATCGTATTTTACATCCATTTCATATGGAATATATAAAAAACTGCCCAAGCAAAGTGGCACGAGCAGTTCAATTTAAAGATTAAAATTTATGAGTTAATCGATAGAAGAAGGATTTAGAATTGTATTCTTCTTCTTTTTTCTTGAATTCTTCCATAGAAGAACGCAATGTTTCCAATTCGGTTTGATCTTCTTTTAATTTCTGATTTTCAGATTCTAATTCAGATATTTTGCTTTCTTGTTGTTGGATCTGTTCATCTTTTGTTTGGTTTTCTAACAAAAATGTTTGACGACTTTTTTCCAACTCTAACATTAATTTTTCTTGATATAAGGCTTCAATTTGTTTTTGGGCCTTTTCTTTTTCTTCAATAATCGCTTTTAACTTCTCATTTTCATATCGAAGTTCGATTTCTACTGTAGAAATCTCATGTTTTTCTTTGCGGAAGTATTTTGAAAGTTGTTCTACACCTTCTGCTTTAATTGTGATCCGGCGCGTTTGTGGATTCTTATACTTCCAGTTTTTCCCTGGATTATCTTTTACCAATTTTGCTACGGCTTTATCCACTGTATTTCTTGATTTTGAGAAATGCTGACAGATTTCCGCAATTTCCATATCATAATACACATCGATTGTTTCATCTGTATCTGCCATTTCATTCACCTTCCTATGAAAATCCTACTATAATGTGTGTGAATTATATCATAAATTCCTATTTATTTCTACCACTTTATATTGACTTTTCACAATCATATATATCTCATATGATTCATCCTTTTTTAAACATTTCCTATTCCTATTGAATTCCTATTTATTTCCATTTCATATTTTTATCATAGGATTCAACGTATCTTCATTTCTGATTTTCATATTCTATAATTTCCGTTCATATTTTATTCAGATATAACATTTCATCATTCATACCTCTATTCATATCCAATATTTCTATTCATATGAGCATTTTTACGATTCATATGATTCAATAATTTACATATGATCTGTCGTATCTCTTTCATATGATTGGTAATATTTTAAATTTTAGCATTTATCTTCTCCATGTGCTCGTTTCTTCTTTTTCATATGATAGATTTACATCAAATATCTTGTTCATATGACAAAGTTCGCTCTAATTTTGTATTCATAGGAATACATTCTCCATGTGTGTGATTACTATATGACTAAGAAAATAATAACGATTCTTACTATTATATTGTTTGTTATGTTCATAGGAACAAATAAATGAGATAGGATTTAGCATAGGAATATAAAAAAGTCGTATGATAAATCCTATTTTTATCATACGACCATTCCGAATATAGCTTATTTACGGCCTTGAAATGCTTTTTGAAGCGTTCTAGCGTCCGTATAATCTAAATGTCCTCCGACTGGGATACCGTGCGCTAATCGAGTCACTATTACTTTGTTTTCTAGCAATTTTGATAAATATAAAGCGGTTGTCTCTCCTTCTACAGTAGGATCTAAAGCTAAAATCACTTCTTTTGTATCATCATCAATCCGTTTTACAAGAGAATCAATGTTTAATTGATCAGGAAGAATTCCTTTTTGTGTATTAATAACACCATTTAAGACATGATAGACACCATTGAATTCTTGCATACCTTCAATTACACCAATGTCTTTAGGACTTTGTACAACACATATAATACGATGGTCTCTATATTCACTTTTACAAAATTCACATGTGTCTTCATCACTTAAATTTCCGCATACTTTACAATGATGGATATTTTTTAATCCTTCTAAGCTTTGAATCATTTCTTGAATGGTTTCTGGATCCCATTCTAAAGCGTGAAAAGCATATCGTTCTGCTGTTTTAGCTCCTACACCTGGTAGTTTTTGAAAAGCTATGATTAAATCTTCAAACTTTCTCGGATACATATTAATTCCTTTCTTTAATCATCTACAATTTCAATTGTAGGAAATATTTTCTTTAATTCGTCTTCCTCAGATATTTGTGGATGACTGACAGATTCCTCTTTATGAATCACAACCTGAACTGGATTTGGTAGGGAATGGGTATTCATATGATTTTTAAACAGTTGAATCACACGCTTATGTTGAATCGTATTAATTGCAAATACTTTCTTTTCCGTTCCTAACCATTTATGTGTGAAAGATTCATATCCTTCTCCTGCTTCCAATTCATTGATTTCTTTAGATTCTAAATCACTATTCATACAGAAAATCAGATAATTACTTCCTGATGCAATCATTTGTGCATTGCGAAGACTGGCTGCAAATCTAGCATATTGCATATCCACTAGGAATACATCCAATACATTCATCATTTCAGAATCCTTTTGGCGTTCGGCTTTATCCGCCCCCACTAACAAGGCTTCAATGTATTCATCCGAAAATAGGATTTCAGATGGCTCTTTTTTAACGATTTCTGATTGGTTAATTGTTTCATGTGAAACATCAGATTTTTTCATATGTTCGAAAACCACGGTTTCTTCAGTGTTTTCGATTGGTTTCGAGATTATTTCGGATTTTTCAGATGTTTGTTCATGTGATGGAACTATTGTTAGATTTTCAACTTTTTTTTCGATTTCACATGGATTAGAATCATATGATTTTGAAATAACCTTTAGCAATGCTCCTTCTAAATAGTCCAAAATATTCGATGCAAAGTTAAATTTGTTGTAGGTGTCCATCAACTCATTCATTAAAGCAATTTTGAATGGCAATGGACTCGTTTCCATATATGTATGAATCACCGACTTATTCATATCGTTCACTAGCTGAGTTTGCGATGAATAATTTACAATCACACTATCTTTTAACAATTGAATAAAATCGGCTGTGATTCGTTTTAAATCCATTCCTGAATTGTTAGCTTGTTGTAAAGTCTGAATCACTTGTTCAACATTGTGAAAATATAAATCTTTATATAACTTTCCAATATCTTCGATAGTCATGATTCCATAAATATCACGGACATCTTTTTGTGTGATGGAAGATGTACAATAAGCAACACATTGATCCAAAATTGACAAGGCATCTCGCATTCCTCCATCGCTCAATTGAGCAATCAATTGTAGAGCGGGTTCTTCCACTTCAATCTTTTCTTGTTTGCAAACGACCGATAAACGATATTGAATATCTTGCATAGATACTTTTGAGAAATCATATCTTTGACATCGTGAAATAATCGTAGGTAATACTTTGTGGGGTTCTGTCGTAGCAAATATGAAAATCACATGTTCTGGTGGTTCTTCGATTGTTTTTAAAAGAGCATTAAAAGCTCCCGTAGACATCATATGAACCTCGTCAATAATATATACTTTGTATTTACCTTGCATCGGTGCATATTTAACACGTTCAATTAAATCTCGGACTTCATCCACTCCATTGTTACTGGCAGCATCAATTTCAATAATATCTGGATATGAATGTTCAGCTGCCATTTTACAACTTGTACATACGCCACAAGGGGCATGTTCTTTATCTTCACAGTTTAACATTTTCGCAAAGATTTTAGCGATCGAAGTTTTCCCTGTACCTCTTGGTCCACAGAATAAATACGCGTGTCCAATTCGATCTTTTGCGACTGCATTTTTTAAAGTTTGTATAATATGTTTTTGACCAACGACTTCATCAAAATTCGTAGGTCGATACTTTCTATACAATGCTTGATAGGCCATTGTGTATCCCTCTTTCTAACCCATATATTATATCATATGAAAAAAGAACACTCCCGTGTTCTCATTTTTATTTTTATCTTTTTAATTTTTTCTGTTTTCTTTTTTCTCTAAAAAAATTAGACAATAAAGCAGAACATTCATCTTTTAAAATACCACTTTCAAAAGTGGGGTAGTGATTGAATCCTTGCACTTCAAATAAGTTTGTACATGATCCAACGCATCCACCTTTACAGTCACTCGCTCCAAAATATACTTTACGAATTCTTGATTGGATAATCGCGCCTGCACACATAGGGCAAGGTTCTAATGTCACATACAAGTCACAGTCTTCCAACCGCCAAGTCCCTAACTTTTTACAAGCTTTTTGAATGGCTAACATTTCTGCATGTGCCATACTTTGTTGGCTCATTTCACGTTTGTTGTAGGCACGAGCAAGAATTTTATCGTCTTTTACAATTACACAGCCAATTGGAACTTCATCGTGTTCCCACGCCTTATGCGCTTGCTTAATGGCTTCCTTCATCCATTTTTCTTCGTTCATATCATTTTCCTATAAAAAAAACTACTACACATAACAGAGCCTACTTAGGGCTGCTTCATTCCTGACCTGACCCGATTCATAAGATGCTATTGTAGTAGCTCATTTATTATAACAAACCCTATATCCAAAAGCAATCATTCTATAAGATATTTATAACTAAACCAATGGTCTACTCAACTCAACTATAAGTCAGTTAAGTCATACTTAATGTTCTTATAAGATGTTTGCAAGAGGTGATTGATATGAAAAAAAAAATTCGGAACATTCCTATGTGAAAAGCGAAAAGAATTAGGGTATACACAATGGGATGTAGCCGATCAGATGCAAGTTACAGATAAGGCTGTATCAAAATGGGAAAGAAATCTATCCTATCCCGATATTAATTCTCTGCCAAAACTAGCTGAAATTTTACAAGTTTCAGTAGAAGAATTGATGCAAGTAGAATCTAAAAAAGAAAAGAAAGAGAACATTCATAATATTTTCTGTACGATATTGAAGGCCATCCCGCTTTCGATGGGAATTGCAACAATCGTCCTTGATATGATGAATAAAATCGATAATCATACCGCAATTCAGTTTTTATCCATCGGAGCGGTCTCATTATCGCTCTATTTGCTACAAAATAAGCGTTCATATGATTAAAAAGATCCTAAATCTGAATAATAACAAGTAAAAGAAAAAATAATCAATAGTAAGACTTATTATCATTTGATGTTTTATAGCATATAAAAAGCTCATATATCGTTCATATGAGCTTTCTTTTTTTTATTTCCCGATTACTTTTTTACCACCCATGTAAGGTTGCAATGCTTCTGGAATCAATACGCTTCCATCTTCTTGTAAGTTGTTTTCTAAGAATGCAATTAACATTCTTGGAGGCGCTACACAAGTATTGTTTAAAGTATGAGCAAAGTATTTGTTACCTTTTTCATCTTTCACACGAATCTTCAAACGACGTGCTTGTGCATCCGTTAAGTTCGAACAGCTTCCAACTTCGAAGTATTTCTTTTGACGAGGAGACCATGCTTCTACATCAATAGATTTTGTTTTAAGATCTGCTAAATCACCTGAACAACATTCTAAAGTACGAACTGGAATATCCAATGTACGGAAGAATTCAACTGTGTTCGTGTATAATTTTTCAAACCATTCTTTACTTTCTTCTGGTTTACATACAACGATCATTTCTTGTTTTTCGAATTGGTGAATACGATAGACTCCACGTTCTTCAATTCCGTGAGCTCCTTTTTCTTTACGGAAACAAGGAGAATAAGAAGTGTATGTGTATGGTAAATCTTTTTCATCTAAAATTGTATCGATGAATTTACCAATCATAGAGTGTTCACTTGTACCAATTAAGTATAAGTCTTCTCCTTCGATTTTGTACATCATACCTTCCATTTCAGCAAAACTCATCACACCTGTAACAACATTGCTACGAATCATGTATGGAGGAATAACATAAGTAAATCCTTTTTGATCCACCATGAAGTCACGAGCATAATTTATAATAGCAGAATGTAAACGAGCAATATCACCCATCAAATAATAGAATCCATTTCCTGCCACTTTACGAGCGCTATCCAAATCAATTCCTGATAATTTTTCCATAATTTCTGTGTGGTATGGAATTTCAAAATCTGGAATGATTGGTTCTCCATATTTTTGAATTTCTACATTTTCTGAATCATCTTTTCCGATTGGAACCGATGGATCGATGATGTTAGGAATTTGCATCATTTTTTGTAATACAGATTCTCTCAATTCATCTTCTTTTGCAGATAAAGTTTCTAATTCTGTCGCAATCTCTGCCACTTTCTTTTTCACTTCTTCTGCTTCATCTTTCTTACCTTGCCCCATCAATTTACCAATTTCTTTGGAAATTGTTTTTCTTTGGCTACGTAAGTCATCCGCTTGTTGTTGTGCTTGACGCAATTGCGCATCTTCATCAATCACTTCATCCACCAAGTGCAATTTGTGATCTTGAAATTTCTTTTTCATATTTTCACGAACAACTTCTGGATTTTCGCGGACAAATTTAATGTCTAACATTTTTGTTCCTCCTTCATAAAAAAAGAGACCTTCCCCCCATAAAGGGACGAAAGTCTCGCGTTGCCACCCTTTTTATCTTATTCACATAAGATCTCTCAACATGATAACGGTATGTACCGAATGCGACTACTTCATTCATCCCATCACTCAAAGGTGCTTTTTCATTTCTTTTCCGTGATATTTCCACCAACCATATCATCTCTATAGCGTCAAAAAAATTACTTTTCCTTCTCTATGTTTTCTACTCATTTATACCATTTATTGACTAGAAAAGTCAATAAATGAAAAGGGTCGGAATAATCCGACCCTTCTATTCTTCTTCACTTTCGACGATTCCGTCTTCCTCTTCATGATCTACCAAAGTAATCCGAGTTACTTTCGCATCTTCTGTCAAGTTAATCAAACGAATACCTTGCGTATTACGGCCATAAATTCCAACATTCGCAAGATAAATACGAATCATAATTCCATCACTCGAAACAATCATCGCATCTTCATTTCCATTCACACATTTTACAGAAACTAAATTTCCCGTCTTTTCTGTAATATTAATAGTACGAACACCTTTTTTACCACGAGAAGTCAAACGGTAATCCGAGAATAAACTACGCTTACCATATCCATTTTCAGAAACAGAAAGCAAAGTATCTCCTTCATGTGAAAGAGCAACTCCCACAACTTGACTACCGTCGCAATTGAATCCAGAAACTCCCGAAGCACTACGCCCCATCATACGAACTTGATCTTCCGCAAAACGAACCGCCTTACCATTGCTTCCTGCAATGATCACTTCGTCATCTCCATATGTTGCTTTTACAAAAGCAAGCTCATCCTCTTCCTTCAACGTAATCGCAATCTTACCATTACGATTAATATTATCGAATTCAGAAACAGCCGTACGTTTTACAATTCCATTCTTCGTAACAAATAATAAAGATTGAATATTATCATGCTTTTCCGGAACAGGAAGTAATGTTTTCACTTTTTCTCCCTCTTGCAATTCCATAATATTCACAATTGGAAGACCTTTGGCTGTTCTAGAAGCCGCAGGCACCTTGTACGCCTTAAAGCGATATACACGACCTTTATCTGTGAACAACAATAAATAATCATGCGTATTCATAGAAACCATCGTATCAATCGAATCTTCATCATTCAATGTGACCGACTTCACTCCACGACCACCACGATTTTGCGCCCGATATGTATCCACAGGCTGACGCTTAATATATCCAGATTCTGTCAATGTGATAATCACATCTTCTCTAGGAATCAAATCTTCATCATCCATATCGATAAAAGAATCTGAAATTTCAGTACGACGTTCATCCCCATACTTTCTTTCCACTTCATGCAAGTCATCTCGAATGATTTGAAGAACACGAGAATGGTTTGCCAAAATATCTTGCAAGTCCGCAATCGTAATCATTAAGTTTTGATATTCATTCTCAATCTTATCTCGTTCCAATCCAGACAATCTCTTCAATTGCATCGCTAAAATTGCTTTCGCCTGGGCATATGATAATCCGAAAGCTTCACATAAATCTGCATTTAAACCATTTTCATCCTTCTTAGAATGACGAATCATAGAAATTACTTCATCTAAATGGTCTAAAGCAATACGTAACCCCTCTAAAATATGAGCACGCTCTTGTGCCTTTCTTAAATCATATTTTGTCTTACGAACGATAACTTCCACTTGGTGATCGATATAGTCGTTAATAATTTCTTTTAAAGACAATTGACGAGGACGTCCATTTTCCAAAGCCAACATGTTAATTCCAAAAGAACTTTGAAGAGGTGTTAAATGGAACAATTGATTTAAAATCACATCTTCCTGTACATCTTTTCTAAGCTCCATCACAATTCGAATTCCCTCACGGTTACTTTCATCATTTAAATAAGTAACCCCTTGAATGGCCTTATCACGAATCAAAGTTGCCATCTTTGTAATCAAATTTGCCTTATTAATTCCATATGGGATTTCATAAAAAACAATTCGTTTTTTTCCATTTCCCATTTCTTCCATACGATATTTAGAACGAATTGTAATAGAACCACGCCCTGTTTCATACGCTTGACGAATTCCTTTACGACCTAAAATAATACCACCCGTAGGGAAATCCGGACCTTTAATACTTTCCATCAATTCCGGAACTGTAATATCTGGAAAATCCATCACTGCTTCAATAGCCGCAATCGTTTCCGATAAGTTATGCGGAGGAATATTCGTTGCCATACCAACCGCAATACCAACCGCTCCATTCAATAGCAAGTTAGGAATCCGAGAAGGAAGAACCACAGGTTCTACACCTTCCGAGTCATACGTTTCAATAAAATCGACCGTTTCTTTGTTGATGTCCGCTACCATTTCCATCGAAATTTTAGACATACGCGCTTCTGTATAACGCATAGCCGCAGCTCCATCCCCATCTAAAGAGCCAAAGTTTCCATGACCATCTACTAATGGGTAACGATAAGAGAAATCTTGTGCCATACGAACCATCGCTTCATATACAGCCGAGTCCCCATGAGGGTGATACTTACCAATAACATCCCCGACAATACGAGCACTCTTCTTATGAGGGACACTCGCTGTCATATTCAACGTATTCATCGCATATAAAATACGACGATGTACCGGCTTTAATCCATCACGAACATCCGGCAAGGCACGCTGTACAATAACCGACATCGAATAATCCAAGAAGGAATCACGCATCTCTTTGGTAATTTCAACATCTTCAACAACATCGTGTTGTTCTTCAATGATTTCATCATCATTTATTTTGTTTTCATCCATCGTTTCATCCTCCTTCTAGTAGTCTAAATTTGCATATGTCGCATTCTTTTGAATAAAATCGCGACGAGGTTCTACCTCTTCTCCCATCAACATATCAAATACAGCATCGGCCTCCATCGCATCTTCAATCGTGACACGCTTCAAAACGCGATGTTTTGGATCCATGGTCGTTTCCCAAAGTTGTTCCGCATCCATTTCTCCTAAACCTTTAAATCGGTTCACTTTATCTTTTTCACCAAGATTTGGACGAATCGCATCCATTTCCTGTTCTTTATATGCATACATTACCTTTTTACCTTTTTGCACCTTATACAAAGGTGGTTGCGCAATGTATACATATCCAGCCTCTACAACCGGCTTCATAAAACGATATAAGAATGTTAACATCAATGTACAAATATGAGAACCATCTACATCGGCGTCCGTCATAATTACAATTTTATGATAACGAAGCTTTTCTAAATCCACTTCATCTTGAATACCACAACCAAAAGCAGTAATCATACTTCGAATCTCTGCATTTTCGAAAATTCGACTCGTACGCGCCTTCTCCACATTCAAAATCTTACCTCGCAAAGGTAAAATAGCTTGCGTTTTCGCATCACGACCTTGTTTTGCCGAACCTCCGGCAGAGTTCCCTTCGACAATAAAAATTTCACATTCTGCCGCATCTTTACTCGAACAGTCTGTCAACTTACCAGGAAGAGATGTAATTCCATCCAACGCCGATTTACGACGTGTTAATTCACGAGCTTTTTTAGCTGCAATACGTGCCTTACTTGCCACCATTGCCTTTTCAATAATCATTTTGGCAATATTTGGATTTTCTAAAAAGAAACGATGCACCTTTTCTCCAACAATATTTGAAACAATCTTACGAACTTCTGAATTTCCTAATTTTGTTTTCGTTTGCCCTTCATATTGTGGATCTGGGTGCTTCACCGAAACAATCGCAACCAAACCTTCACGAACATCATCTTGTGATAATGTTTCATCTTTTTTCAGCATATTGTTGTCTTTTGCATATTTATTAATTACACGAGTCAGTGCCATACGGAATCCATCCTCATGGAACCCTCCCTCATGTGTATTAATATTGTTACAGAAAGAATAAATATTCGATTGATATCCTTCATTGTATTGTAAAGCCACTTCCGCAAAAATCTTATCTTGCAATCCATCCACATAAATGATTTCATCCGAAATTGTTTGTTTACCACGATTTAAGAAACGAACATACTCCATAATCCCGCCCTCATAGCAGTAATCATTTTCAATCACTTCGTCTTCACGTTCATCTTTCAAAGTCAAACGAATTCCACGATTCAAGAAAGCCAACTGACGAATACGCGTATTCAACGTTTCATAATCATATACAGTCGTTTCAGTAAAAATAGTCGGATCTGCCTTAAAACGAACCAATGATCCTGTTTTATCCGTTGTCCCAATCACTTTCAACGGAGCCACAGCATGCCCTCCATCTTCAAAACGAATAAAATAAATTTTTCCATCTTGATAAATCGTTACTTCTAACCATTCACTCAAAGCATTTACAACACTTGCACCCACTCCATGAAGTCCACCAGAAACTTTATAAGCGCCTCCACCGAATTTACCACCAGCATGAAGCACTGTCATAATGGTTTCAACCGCACTAATTCCCGTCTTTTCATGAATTCCAACCGGCATACCACGCCCATTGTCACATACAGAAATCACATTATCTTTTTCAATTTTAACATCGATCGTATTGGCAAATCCTGCCAACGCTTCATCAATCCCATTGTCTACAATTTCCCAAACTAGATGGTGAAGCCCTCTAGCACTCGTAGAACCAATATACATACCTGGACGAAGACGTACCGCTTCCAATCCTTCCAACACTTGAATATCATCAGCCGTATAGGAATGATCGACAAATGAGGCATCATTTTCTAATTCTTCAAATTTTAAAAATTCTTCATTTGATTTTTCACTCATAGGATTGTTTCCTCCATTTTTCCATTCTCAACTTTATAAAATTTAACAGGACGATCAAACCAATCAAGATCCATGCGTTCTGTTGTTGTAATAAAAATTTGCATCTGCTTTGGAAGCATTTGAACAAATCTCTTTCTTCGCTCTATATCCAATTCACTAAACACATCATCCAATAATAAAATCGGATATTGTCCACTCTTTTCATAAATAATTTGCGCCAATGCGATTTTTAAAGCTAGCAATACACTTCGCTTCTGTCCTTGGCTTGCGATTTCAACAATCGGCATTCCATTCAAAGTAAATATAATATCATCTTTATGAATTCCAACCGAAGTCGTCTTATATTGAAAATCTTTCGATTTACTCTTTTCATATGCCAATTTCAGATTTTCATCCAAATTCGCATCCAATGAAACAAACGTTTCATATATCGCATCTACACTCGCGCCATCTTCTGAAAATAAAGGATAAATCTGTTTTACTTTCTCAATCCATTGTCGAATGAATTGATTCCTTTGCAGTAGAATAATCTTTTCATCTTCAATCATCTGCATTGTATAAATATGAACCAGCGCTTCGTCCACTTTGTATTGCTTTAAAGCCTGATTTCTCTCTTTTAATAATTTTTGATAATGAGAAAGCGTCGAAGTATATGTCTTCGATAACTTAATCAACTCCATATCAATAAATTTTCTCCGATACCGAGGCGATTGCGAAAACAAATTCAAATCATCTGGACAAAATAAAATTGCATTCACAATCCCAATAAAAGAAGAATATTTAGGAACCGAATTATTAAACCGGTACAAATGTTTTTTAGACTCTGAAACAACAATCTTTAAATCTTCTCTACGACCTTTGGATTCTACTTGCGCAGCAATAATAAAAGAATCTTCTTCATATTGAATTACATTTTGAAGATGATTCGTTCGAAAAGATCGCAACAAAGACAAAAAATAAATTGCCTCAATCACATTTGTTTTTCCTTGTGCATTGTTTCCATATAAAACATGAATACAATTTGGCTCAAAAGAAAAAGAAGCATTTTCGTAATTTCTAAAATGATAAAATTTTAGAGTTTGAACATTCATCGAACTTCAATCCGAATTCCATTCGTTTCTACAACATCTCCACTTCGAATCTTTTTACCACGACGATTCTCAGGAGTGCCATTCAAAAAAACTTCTTCGTACATTAAATAATCTTTCGCTTCGCCACCACTTGCAACCACATCACAAGCCTTCAAAAGCTGAGCCAAAGTAATATATTCATCCTTTAATTGAAACTGCATACTCATCCCTCTTTTCATCTGATTAATTATACCATAAAATTTATTATATTACCATAAAGTATGCAATAATACAATAAAGAAAAGTTTAAAAAAAAGAAGCGAATCAACGCTTCTAATCATAACTACGAACAGGAACAATTACCATCAAAGTCGAATCATCGTCTGGATTGGTAATTTTAATCGGCTTCATTACACCTGAAAAATCAAAATGTACTTTTTCTCCACCCAGTGCCTTAATCGCATCCAACATGTAACTTCCATTACAAGAAACAGTCAATTCAGGCCCTTGGTATTGCGCCGACGTTAAAACTTCATCCGAATTTCCAATCTCACTCGAACTTGTCTTCATACGCAATTCTTCATTCGAACATTCCAACTTAACTAAATGCATACGATCATTACGAATAAAGTTTGTACGATCAATCGCGTGTGAGATTTCCATCGTATCAATATCCAAAGTACTAATCGCCTCCATAGGAATAATTCGTTCCACATCTGGGAATGTACCACTCAACAAACGAGTTTGAATAATATTTTGATCAAATACAAATTGTGCTTTTTTTGTATCCACATAAATTTGAATCATTTCCTCTTCATCTTTTAAAGATTTCACAACCTCTTGTAAAGATTTGCTAGGAATAGTGATGTTGAAATATTGAGGTTTTGACAATTCGATTGTCTTATGAGCTAAACGATATGTATCTGTACCCGAACAATATAATATGTTTCCATCCGCTCTAAAGTTGACTCCATTTAAAACAGGACGAGCATCTTTATCTGAACAAGCAAAAGAAGTTTGACTTACAATCGCTTTTAAATCTTTTCCTTTTAATGCAAACGATTGTTCAGGTTGAACAAAATCGATATTTGGATATTCGTTGGCTTGGACTCCATTGATATTGTATTGTCCATTTTGGTTCGAAATACGAATCAATGTAAAATCAACTACATCAAATTCAATCATTGCAGAATCCATTTTACGAACGATTTCTAATAAATATTTAGACTCCATAATAATAGATCCTGTGGCTTCAATTTGAAGATGGTTTAATTCTCCAGCATGAATAATAGAACGAATTGAAATATTCGAATCACTTCCTGTTAATACAATTGAATCATTTTGAACTTGAATTAAAATTCCAGATAAAGCAGGAAGAGGTGAGAATAAACTAATCGCACGAGATACGATATTTAATTTTTCATAAAAGTATTTACGATCAATAGAAAATTTCATACATTTCTCCTTTTTTACTTAAATAATATAATAGTAACAACAATAAGGGTGCGTATAAGTGGGGAAAACTCAAGAATTTACTTTATTTAAAGCAAATTCTTAATTTTTTCACTGTTGATTGTATGTAGAATACAGTGGATAAATTAATTTAACTTTTCTTTAATCTGTTCTACAGCCAATCGGAACGCTTCGTCTTTTTTTATTAAATCGCAAGCTCTTTCATACGAACTTGTGATTGTTGTGTGATCTCTTTTTCCTAATTCCAATCCAATTTGTTGATAGGGCTTATGCAAAAGTTCACGAGATAAGTATACACAAATATGACGGGCATTCATAATAAATTTTTGCCGCGATTTTCCCTCTAAATCACTATATGAAAGACCATAAAAGCGACTGACTGCCTTTTTAATTTCTTTAATGGTCAATTCTTTGTTTTTATCAATAATTGGTTCTTTTTCTAAAATACTCTTTGCGAAATTCATATCGATGACTTCCGGATTGAATAAGGTAGAGTTAAAAATTAAACGATTTAAACTTCCTTCTAAATTACGCACATCGTTTGAGAAAGTTTGCGATAAAAAGTCAATAACATCGTCTTCAATTCGAATTTCTCCTTCACGACCTTCCAATTTCTTTTGAAGAATCGCCTTACTTGTTTCAAATCCAGGTTTTGAAATATTGATGGCTAACCCAGAAGAGAATCGGGATACTAAACGAGTTTGTAATCCGCTAAGTTCTGTAGGATGAATATCCGATGTAATGATAATTTGAGACCGTTTTTGGATCAATTCATTATATACTGTAAAGAAAATTTCTTGACTCGTTGAATGTTGTAAGTTTTGAATGTCATCAATTAAGAAATAATCACAATCTAATAATTGTGTTTTGACACGCTCTACTGTATTTCCATGAACATTTTTCGTCTTCATGGCTTCAATTAAAAGGGAAACAAAATCACCACTATACATATAGATGACTTTCGCTTCTGGACGATTTTCTTTTAAATAATTTCCAATCGCATGCAAGAGGTGGGTCTTACCCAATCCTGAATTTCCATAAATCATCAAAGGGTTAAATGTAGGAAAGGCTGTTTGTGTACAAGTGGATAAACAAGCTGCATATGCTTCTTCATTGCTTCCACCTTCAATAAAATTTTCGAACGTATACGCGGGATTAAATTTATTTTCTAATAATGTATTGGTCCGTTCTTGTACGACGACTTCCGGCATCATTTGTTGCATTTCTTCGTATTTTACCGGAAAAATTGTAACGGGTGAACCCCAAAGTTCGCTAATGGTTTCATTAAAGATATCGGATGATTTTTCCATAACCACCTTTGTGATGGCTGAACGATAGGCTACATATGCTAGATTTGCTTCGATTTTAAATAAGGTTGTTTTTTCAATCCATACAAATGTATCTGCATCGAAATAATTGGATTTTTTTATTTGATTTAAGACTTCTTGCCATATTTCTTCGTAAGAATGAAGGGCCATACATCCACCTCCAGTAGGTCCTCATTATACATGAAAAAAAGAAGGGATTCAATTTATTCTCTATAGTTTTCCCCAATTATCCACGAAAAGAAATGTAGAAAAGTTATCCTCATGTGGATAACCGGGGATAACTACAAAAAAATATGGGGAAAACTACTACTTATCCCCATATTTTAGGAAAACTTTTTTGCTTTATATAAAGTAAAATTTTAACTTATCCACGTTTTCCCCCAATGGTTTGAAAAACTGATAATTTTTCCTGATTTCATTGGGAAAACTCGAAAAAGATAGGGGATAACCTTGAGTTTTCTGTATTTCTGTTTAAAATAAAGGGGAAAACTCCCTGGATAAATGGGGATTTCTCATTGTGGAGGAAAACAATTATGAAATACACTTTTTCAACAAATATAAATCAAGAAGAATATGATCGTTTTGTTCAAAATCATCCAGATTGTAATTTGCTACAAAGTTACTCTTGGGCTTTGGTAAAAGAAAACTGGAATCCTATATATACAGGGGTTTACGATGAAGCGAAAAAGCTTGTTGCGGCAGGACTTGTTCTTATAAAACGATTGCCTTTGTCTTTTACATTGTTTTATGTACCTCGTGGACCGATTATGAATTATGAACAAGAAGATTTAGTTGCTTTTTATTTTTCAGAATTGAAAAAAGTAGCCAAAAAACAACATTGTTTATACATCACATTGGATCCAGCTTTTATATGTAATGAATATAAAATAGAGGAACGAAATGAAAATCGTTTTGAAAAAACGGAAGCTTTCTTAAATACCATGAAGAAAAATGGAGCGATTTTTAAAGGATTTACTAAAAATATTGAGGATACGATTCAACCTCGATACCATGCGATGGTTTTTAATCAAGAAGATGTTGTGAGTCATTTTTCTAAAAGTTGTAAAAAGGCTTTGAATACTGTAAAAAAGAAAAATGTACAATTGAAGGCTTACCACACAGAAGGTGTTAAAGATTTTTCAAAAGTGATGCATTGTACAGAAGAAAGAAAGAATATTCATTTACGTGGGGAAGAATATTTTAAAAAATTAATGGAAGTGTACAAAGAGGATGCTGTGATTTATTTAGCAACATTGGATTTGAAATCAAAATATGAAGAAACAAAACAAAGATATGAAAAAAATATAAAAGATTTAGAAGCTTGTCCGGAGCATGCAAAAAAGAAACGTTTTACATTGGAGGAATTGGATGTTTCTTTAACACGCGAATTAAATGAGTTAAAACAATTTAGAGAAGAAGATGGAGATCTTGCGATTTTATCAGGGGCTCTTTGTATTAAATATGGAAAAACGTCAGAATTGTTGTATGCAGGAATGGACAATCGTTATAAACGCTATATGGCACCGTATGCGAGCTTTTATAAATGTATGGAATGGAGTTTTAAACATGGATGTACTTGGTGCAATATGGGTGGAATCGAAGGAAATTTTGATGGAGGATTAACAAAATTTAAATCCAACTATAATCCAACGATTGTAGAATATGTAGGAGAATTTGATATTCCAGTGAATAAATGCTTATATACATTGAGTAAAAAAGCATATTCTTATATGAAAAAGAAAAATTCTCATGAATAAGTAATTGACGGTGCTTGTAACTTTTGTTATAATGTGCAAGCAATCTTATTTGAAAATTTAAAAAGTAACAGACTGAGGGGTGTGAATTGAGATGAAAAGAACATATCAGCCAAGTAAGAGAAAACACAAAGCAGTTCATGGTTTCCGTGCTCGTATGGCTACTGTAGGTGGTCGTAAAGTTCTTGCTAGAAGAAGAGCGAAAGGCAGAAAGGTTTTATCCGCATAGAAATCACCTGGTAAGGTGATTTTTTTGTCTGGATAGGAGCTAGAGATGAAAAAAGAAAAACGTATATGTAAAAATTACGAATTTTCATCGATTATCCAGAATCGTAACTTTTTTAAATCATCTTCGTATATTTTATATTTTAAAGACCGAAATTTAGAATATGCTAGAGTTGGAATCAGTGTAGGAAAAAAGATAGGGAACGCTGTACAGCGGAATCGAGTAAGAAGACAAGTACGCAGTATGGTTGATTCTCTTTTTGATTTTTCTGAAGCATATGATGTGATTTTGATTGTACGACCTTCTTATTTAACAAGAAGCTATCAAGAAAATTTAGATGACTTAAAAAAGGTGAAAAATCGTGTGAATCAAAAATATAAAAGGGAAGGTACACTATGAAACGTTTTTGGCAAAACAAGTTTAAGATCTTTTTCCTTTGTGGATTTGTATTATTAGGACTAACAGGATGTTCAAATCCACGTGGACAAGATGGTAAGACATTATTAGATCAAGTAATTTCAAGTGAAAGAATTGAAATTCAAGTAAATCAAGTTAATATCAAAGACATTAAAGATAAAGACTTGAAAAAGAAGTATTCAAAATTAGATGAAAACGACACAATTGTGATTGAACCAACAACATTCAAAGAAACAATTGCGCATAGTTGGTTTGATGGATTGATCGTATGGCCAATCGCTCAATTAATTAACGTATTTGCTTCGGTAACGGATGCAGGTGTCGGAATTATTTTAGCTACATTATTGATTCAGCTTTTAATCTTTGTATTTACTTATAAATCTCAAATCTCTATGCAACGTATGCAAGAGGCACAAGGGGAATTGCAAAAAATCCAAAACAAATACAAAGGTAAAGATGATGATCGTTCAAAAATGATGATGTATCAAGAAACTCAAAAGATTTATGAAAAATATGACATTCATCCTTTTGGTTCTATCTTAGTTACATTTATTCAATTCCCAGTATTGATGGGTATGTATTATGCAACTATGCGTGCTGCAGCTGTTGCTTATGGTTCATTCTTAGGAATGCCATTGTCAGAAACTCCAATTGATGCTTTTAAATCTATTCCAACTGGAAATATCAATTGGGGACCTATTATTGTTTTCGTATTGATGTTAGTATTCCAATTATTAACTGTGAAATTGCCTCAAATCTTGAAAAAATACCAAGATAAAAAAGACCACGTTAAAGTTAAAAAATACTTACAAAACGAAAATGCTATGGGAAACCAAATGAATATGACAATGTACATGATGACAGTTATGATTGGATTCTTAGCTTTATCATGGCCTATTGCGATGTCATTCTACTGGTTAGTTTCTTCAATGATTCGTGCCATTCAAACAGTCGCACTACACTTTTTCATTGCTAGCAAAGATGCAAAGGCAAAAAGATAGGTGAATGCGATGACTTTTGATAAATTTATTGGAAAAACGCTAGAAGAAGCTTTACATAAAGCATCGGAAGCAAAAAATTGTACTGTAGAAGAATTAACATACAATGTGTTAGAAGAAAAAAGTGGATTTTTAGGATTTAATAAATCTGTAGAAATTGAAGCGTATTGTGATGCGGACATTCAAAAATTCATTTGTGCATACATTCAATCTTACTTTGATAATGCCCAATTGGATGGAGAAGTTGAAATCGAAAAAGATGGAGATGACTTCTACCGTATTACAGTGAATACCAACAACAACGCTATTTTGATTGGTCGTGCTGGAAAAGCGTTGCAGTCTTTTAACCGTTTAGTAAAAGCAGCAGCGAGTGCTGCATTCAAAAAAAGAATTCGTTTATTAATTGATGTAAATGGATACAAAAAAGACCGTTATGAAAAGATTTGTAAAATGGCGGTTCGTGTCGCAAAAGACGTATGTCGTACTAAAGTAAATGCAGTTTTAGATCCTATGCCTGCGGATGAAAGAAAAGCCATCCACAATGTATTAGCGGATATGGAAAATATTTCAACACGCAGTGAGGGAGAAGGAACGGCACGTCGTTTACACATTTTATATACACCAAGTCATGAAGAATAAAAAAAGCGGGACATTCCCGTTTTTTTTCTAGGAGAATACATATGAAAATTATAGTCGGATTAGGAAATCCAGGAACTGAATATGAAAATACACGCCACAATGCTGGATTTATCACAATGGATAAGCTAGCAGAAGATTTAAATATGGAATTTAACCATGAAAAATTCAATGCGGTATTTGCGAAAGGAAAAGTCAAAGGGGAAGATGTAATTTTATTAAAACCCATGACATATATGAACAATAGTGGAATGGCCATTCGTCAATGTATGGACTTTTATAAAGCTACACCTGAAGATGTATTGGTGATTTATGACGATGTCGATTTACCAGTTGGTAAAATTCGTTTGCGTCAAAAAGGAAGTGCAGGCGGTCATAATGGAATGAAAAGTATCATTTCTCATTTATCAACAGCTGAATTTGATCGAATTCGAGTGGGAGTTGGAAAAGATGCACAAATTCCAATGATGAATTGGGTTCTTTCTAAGTTTAGAGCGGAAGAAAAAGACGATTTAAATACCGCAACAAGCAATGCATCGAAAGCCGCACAATTTTCGATTCATCATACTTTTATTGACACAATGAATCGGTATAATAAGAAGTAAGAGGTGATCGATGTGAATCTCAACGTTTTAAAAGAATTAGAAAATAACGTTGTCACTCAGGAAATTTACAAACAAGGCAATCGAGTTGGAAATCTATTTTGTATGGAAGAAGCTTTGCTGTTGACAAGCGCATTCCAAAAAGATCGAAAAACTCGTATTGTTGTAAAGAAAAATCGATACGAAGCGCAGCAACTCTATCAACGAGTCAGCCAACTCGAAGAAGATGTGCTGCTTTTTGTCATGGAAGAAAGCTTACGAGTACAAGCCATTGCTTCTAGTCCTGAGGATACACAAGCACAAATTCATTTTTTAAGCCAAGTCATAGAGGAACAACCACGATTGATTATATGCAATACGGCAGCTTTTTTACGCTATTTGCCAAATAAAGAATTTTTTAAATCCATGTGTTTTTCGATTCAAGTTGGCCAAGAAATGGATATGAAAGATTTAAAAAGTCGATTGAATCGAGCCGGATATGCCAAAGTGAATTATGTAGACCGACCTTGTACGTATGCATCTCGTGGAGGTATTGTCGATATTTTTTCATTAGGTCAAGAACATCCAGTTCGTATTGAATTTTTTGATACGGAGATCGATTCCATTCGTATTTTTGATGAACAAACCCAAAGAACAATGCAAGCGATGGATTGTATTACGATTCAACCAGCAACCGATCTTTTATTTACAAATGAACAAATTGAATCCATACAAAAGAATGTATATGCCCAATTGGAAGAAGAAAAATCTAAATTAGATCAAGAAGCATGGGACGTACTACAAGACCATGTGGAAGCGGATATGAATCGTTTATCGACTTATGATACGTCGACGCATTTATATTGGTATTTTAGTTATATCTCAAGTCATCAATTGCTAGATTATGTAGATGGGCAAGTCATTTTCTCCTCTCAAGAAGAAATAGAACGATATACAAAAAAATTAAATGAGGATACCATCGCCTTTATGCAAGAAATGGTCATCGACCATAAGATGGTACCACGATATATGATGTTTCATGATTTATATGAAATAGAAAGAAATCATTCGATTTTAATGTTTCATGAATTTTTAGATTATAAAAACCCAATCACATCGAATATTTATCCTGTAGAAGTTATTCGAGAACCATTAGATGAATTTCTTTTATCTTTAAAAGAAAATGAATACATTGCGATGGATGCACAAATGGCCAATACGTATAAGATTCCAGAAGAAAAAAGAATGGATCCTATTTTTTATGAAGGATTTTCCTGTGAATTTTGTACAATTTATACTGAGAAAGAATTATTTCAAAAACCAGTGAAACATCAACGATACCAAAAATCATTTAAAGAAGGACAAATATTAGAAAATGTTTTAGAGTTAGAAAAAAACGATTACATCGTACATGCCAATTATGGAATTGGGCAATATTTAGGAATTGTCACACGTAATCAAAATGGGAAAAACATTGATTATTTACACATTGTATATCGTGGTGGGGATGAATTGTTCGTTCCTCTTTCTCAATTTCAACTCGTACGAAAATATATTTCTAAAGAAGGTGTCGGTGTTCGATTGAGCCAATTAGGAAGCAATCAATGGAAAAAAACGAAAGAAAGAGTCAATGCGAAAGTGGAAGAAATCGCCGAACGACTCGTACAATTGTACGCCCATCGAAATGAAAATATTGGATTTGCATACGCTCAAGACGATGCACTACAAAAAGAATTCGATGATGCTTTTGCATATGAGCCTACTCCAGATCAATTAGAAGCTACAGCGCAAATTAAAGCGGAAATGGAGAAACCAAAACCAATGGACCATTTATTGTGTGGTGATGTTGGATTTGGTAAAACAGAAGTAGCTATGCGATGCGCTTTTAAAGCGATATCTAATGGGAAGCAAGTAATGTTTTTGTGTCCAACAACAATTTTATCGATGCAACATTTTAAATCGTTACAAGCACGGTTTGCATACACAGGTGCTAATATTGAAATGGTCAATCGTTTTGTTCCAGAATCGAAAATTAAAGACATTGAAAAGAAGATCCAAGAAGGACTTGTCGATATTGTAGTTGGTACTCATAAATTATTGAATAAACGTTTTGTATTCAAAGATTTAGGCCTTTTGATCATAGACGAGGAACAACGATTTGGAGTTGAACATAAAGAAAGAATGAAGGAATTCAAAAACAACATCGATGTTTTAGCATTGAGTGCAACGCCTATTCCGAGAACGTTACAGATGTCTTTGATTGGAGTACGTACGATTTCTCAATTGAATACACCACCGGCTCATCGTCATCCGATTCAAACATATGTATTGGAAAAAAGAGGCAGTGCTATTCAAGAAGTCATTCAAAGAGAGCTAGCTCGCGATGGACAAGTGTTCTATTTATACAATCGGGTGGCCGATATTTATGCGGTAGCACAAGATTTAAAAAGGAAATTTCCAGATGTAGAAATAGCGGTAGCGCATGGAAAAATGGACCGGGAACAAATTGAAGAAACGATGGTTGATTTTGCGGCTGGAAAATATAAGATTTTAGTTTGTACAACTATTATCGAAACAGGATTGGATATTGCCAATGCCAATACGATGATTATTGAAGATGCGGATCATTTCGGTTTATCGCAGTTGTATCAGATTCGTGGTCGAGTGGGGCGAAGAGAGAAAATAGCGTATTGCTATTTGATGGTGCAACCTAGAAAAGAATTAACAGAAGAGGCCCAAAAACGTTTAAAATCCATTAAGGAATTTACACAATTGGGATCGGGATATAAGATTGCGATGCGAGATTTAACTATTCGTGGAGCTGGAGATATGTTAGGTCCACAACAGGCAGGATTTATAGATCAAGTCGGATTGGATATGTATTTGGAATTGCTTTCGAACGCGATTGCCCGTAAGCAAGGAAAAGAAATCGAAGAAGTGGTTGAAGAAAAAGTAGCACATGTCAGCACGAATGGATACATTCCGGCAGGATTTACAGAAAATGATGGAGATAAGCTAGATTTATATCAAGAAATCCGAAAAATGCACACGCTCGATGAATTATCCGAATATGAAAATCGAATCCGAGACTTATTTGGACGGATTCCAAAAGAAGTTCAACAATTATTTAAGCAACGTCGGTTAGATTTATTTGTGAATTTAGATTGTGTGGAATCGATGAATGAAAACAAGACACATATTGTCATCACAATGACAGAAGCGTGGTCTGGACAAGTGGATGGTATTCGTTTGTTTCAAAGAATCAATCAAATTTCTAAATCCATTGATTTACGCTTAAAAAATAAAAAGATTGAAATATCAATCGCAAAGAAAAATAAATATATGCCAAAAGTATTTGAAGTGATTGATTTGCTTCAAAATTGTGAGTCGATTATGAAAAAGAGGTGATGAAATGAGATTGGATAAATTTTTAAAAACCGCTCGAATTTTAAAGCGTCGCGAGGCGGCAAAAGAATTGGCATTGCAAGGTCGAGTATGGGTCAATGAACGTGTAGCGAAACCAAGTACGGAAATTGAAGTAGGAGATGTCATTCGTTTACGATTTGGATATCGTATGTTAGAAGTAAAAGTAACAGACATTCAAAAACAAGTTTCAAAACAAAATGCAAGCTTATTATTTGAGGTGCTTTCTGAGGAAAAAATTGAAGATGAAGAAGCTTAATGTCGTATGTGGTGTTCTCATTCAAAATGAACAAGTATTAATTGCTCAACGTAAAAGCGGAAGCGCCAAAGGAATTTTTGAATTTCCGGGTGGAAAAGTAGAAGCCAAAGAAAGCAAAGAAGAAGCTCTCATTCGGGAATGGCAAGAAGAATGTGGAATACAAATTGAAGATATTTGCTATTTAGCAAAGAGTATAGATTATCAAGATGGGTATGAAATTGAGCTTACTTGTTTTACTTGTCGAAGTAAAGAGAGTTTAAAATATCCGATTGTTCATACGAAATTCATATGGACGACGCCCGATCACATTTATGATTTTCCATTTTTTGAATCCGATCGATGCTTAGTACAAGCATTACAGGAGGCTTGGTCATGTTTGAAAAAACCAATGAAATAAAAGTGTTACGAGATCCGATTCATGGATACATTCATGTACAATATCAAGTGATTTGGGATTGTATCAATAGTAAAGAATTTCAACGTTTGCATCGTATCCACCAGCTTGGTGGTGACTTTCAAGTGTACCATACAGCCGAACATTCTCGTTTTGCCCATAGTTTAGGTGTTTATGAAATAGCAAGACGGATGGTGTATGAAAATGAATCGATTGCATCGGCTTTATCAGAATTAGAAAAAATTCAAGTGCTTTGTGCTGCTCTATTGCATGATACAGGGCATGGACCATTTTCTCATTTGTTTGAGAAAATATCGAATAAGGCTCATGAACAAATGAGTATGGATATTATATTGAGTCCAGAAAGTGAAGTACATCAAGCTTTGATTCGTTGTGATGAAAGCTTGCCAAAGGTGATTGCTGCGATATTAAGTCATGATCATGAAAAAGAATTGATGAATCAAATTATTAGTTCGCAATTGGATGCAGACCGTATGGATTATTTACTTCGAGACGCTTATGAAACGGGAACGAGTTATGGAAATTTTGATTTGGAGCGTATTTTAAGAACATTGCGTGTGCATCAGAATTGTCTATGTATTAAAGAGAGCGGAATGCACAGTGTCGAAGATTATATTATGGCGCGCTATCATATGTATTGGCAGGTATATTTGCATCCGGATGCAAAATCGTATGAAATTCTAATACAGATGTTTTTTAAACGGTATGCCAAAGTTCGAAATCAAGAACCCAATCCTTTTTTAGAACCTTTATATAAGGAAGAATTTACATTGTCTGATTTTTTTATATTGGATGAATATCGTTTGATGGTTGGAATTCAAGAATCTCTTTTGAGTACAGATTGGATTTTGGCTGATTTTGCTTCTCGTATTTTAAATCGGAAATTGTTTGAATGGATGTCAGAAGCCAGTCCACAAGAAGAAGAACATATTTTGAGTCAACTCAAAGAACGTCATCTACCATTGGAATATTATTACTTTGAGTCGTATTCAAAATCTCAGGCGTATTTACCGTATACAGAAAATGTAGAGGGTTCTACTATTTGGGTTTTGGATTCGAAAAAGCAGATGTTTCCTTTATCTAAGAAGAGTGAAATAGTAAAAGCTTTATTGAAAATGGAGACAAAAGCAAAAAAAAGAATCTATTTTGCGAAATAAAAGACTATTTTAGTCTTTTTTTATTGAAAAAAAATTCAATCATGGTACTATACAAACGCTATGAATAAATTGATAGAATTAGTGGACGTTTTCAGGAATGAAACAATTTACAAAGGAATCGGAATTTGCAAAGATTTAAAGAATCACGGAAGAGAAATTAGTTTTGGAACAGAAGGGCACAATTTCATATATAAAGTGTGGGAAAAAGGCTGTGTCATTGAAAGCAAGCAAGAATGTCAGGTCGTTCTTGTTTTGCGGGATGGTTTTCAGACTATGGGCCATATTTATAGTGAATTTGGGCAGATGGATGTAAAATGTATGACCACACTCTATAGAGTCGAAGAAAATAGGATTGAAGTTAAATATGCTTTAGGTGAAGATCAATTTTTTCATTTTAAATTATATATACATGATGAGGAGGAAGAATATGCAATCCATTGATATGCAATTAAAAAGCGCTATACAAAAAGCCGTAAAAGTAGCGTTTGACTTAGATTTAGAAGTCGGACAAATCGTAATTGAAACTCCAAAAAATAAAAACCATGGAGATTTTTCAAGTAACGTAGCGATGCAGTTGACTCGTCAATTGCACCAAAACCCCCGGATGATTGCTGAAAAAATCATCGAAAACTTTTCTAAAGAAGAAGCCAATGTATCCAACATTGAAATTGCAGGGCCAGGATTCTTGAATTTTACATTAGGTACGGATTCATTTTCAAAAGTAGTAAGTGATGTATTGGAAAAACAAGAAAACTATGGACAACAACCAGCGAATGGAATCAAAGTTAACTTAGAATACGTAAGTGCAAACCCTACTGGATCTTTACATTTAGGACACGCTCGTGGAGCGGCATGGGGAGATAGCTGTTCTCGTATTATGAAAAAAGCCGGATACGATGTTACTCGTGAATATTATGTAAACGATGCAGGAAACCAAATCACAAACTTGGCTTTATCTTTACAAGCTCGCTATATGCAAGCTTTAGGATATGAAAAAGAAATTGGACAAGATGGATATTTAGGACAAGACATCCAAGATAAAGGGAAAGAATTAGCACAAACATATGGAGAAACTTATTTAGCAGATACAGCTGAAAACTTAGCTTTCTTCCGTAAAGTGGGAATTGAATTCGAATTGGATAAAATCAAAAAAGATTTAAATGCATATCGTGTACACTTTGATGTATGGTCGAGTGAACAAGCTATTCGGGATGCTGGATTGGTAGAACAAGCGGTTCAAAAATTAACAGGGGCTGGACATACATATGAAGACGAAGGCGCTTTATGGTTTAGAACCACTACATTTGGAGATGACAAAGATCGTGTACTTCGTAAACAAGATGGATCTTTAACTTACTTAGTGCCAGATATCGCTTACCACAACAACAAATTTGAACGTGGATACGATGTTTTGGTTGACTTCTTTGGAGCAGACCACCACGGATACATTCCTCGTTTAAAAGGAAGTATGACAGCATTAGGAAATGATGCAGACAAATTAAATGTCGACATCATTCAAATGGTGCGTTTAGTTTCAAACGGAGAAGAAATGAAAATGTCGAAACGTTTAGGAAACGCAACCACAATCAATGAATTGTGCGATAAAGTCGGAGTGGATGCGGCTCGTTACTTCTTTGTTCAAAGAGCATTGGATTCTCACTTAGATTTCGATATCGAATTGGCAACTAAAAAATCAAACGAAAACCCAGTATATTATGCACAATATGCACATGCTCGTATGTGTTCGATTTTAAAAGCCGCTACAGATATTGAATTAGCAACAAGCTTTGATGGACTGACACATGAAAAAGAAATCGACTTGATGAAAACTTTACAAGAATTCAATAAAGTGGTTGTGGATGCAGCCAAAACACGTCAAGTACACAAAATGTGCCACTACATTCAAAACTTAGCTTCTAAGTTCCATACATTCTACAATGCATGTAAAGTCATTGATCGTGATCATTTAGAATTATCATCACAACGTTTAGCTTTAGTAAAAGCTACAAAAATTGTATTAGCTAACGCTTTAGACACAATCGGTGTTGAAGCTGTTGAAACAATGTAATAAATAAGGAGAATAACGTATGAAAAAATCTATGATTGAAACAGCTTATCAAGTGTTAAGCAGTCATGGAAACAGTATGCCTTTTGTTCAATTGTGGACAGAAGTAAGTCAAGAAATGGGATTCAATGAAACACAATTTGAAGACAATATTGCTCATTTCTATTCGGATTTATCGATGGATGGACGTTTTATGAACATGACAGGAAACACATGGGATTTACGTTCTCGTCATAAATATGCAGAATGTGTAACGGATACGGATTCCATTGCCATCGATGAAGATGACGAAGAAGAAATGGAATTGGACGAAGCAAATTCTGAGAAACAAAGTCAAGATGAATAAAAAATCTGCATTTCGCAGATTTTTTGTTTATAATGATTTGTAAAGGAGCTTGAGTATGTTTAAAAGTATTAAATATGTTTTGAAAGAAAATTTTTCAAACATATATCGTATATATAGTATTTCGAAGTATGAATTGATTGCCGATATGCGAGATTCTAAATTTGGACTCGTATGGAATTTCTTATCTCCTACGATTCAAGTTTTTACATATTGGTTGATTTTTGGTGTAGCTTGGAATCGTAAGCCTGTGGAAGTCAATGGAATTGTGGTTGAATATTTGATTTGGTTAATTGTCGGATATGCGGCTTGGTGGTTTATTCAACCTTGTATTACGCATGGATGCAGTGCCATTTTTTCAAAGACGAATGTAATTACGAAGATGAAATTTCCAGTATCTGTTTTACCGGCTACGGTGGTTTGTAAAGAATTTTTCAATCACTTATGTATGTTGATCATAGCGGTTGTGATGTTGTTTTTGTTTGGGTATTATCCAAATATTTATTGGTTGAATTTAATTTATTATATGTTTTGTGCTTTTGTACTTGTAGAAGCCGTGACATTGATCTTATCTGTTTTGACTATGCTTTGGAGAGATGTGAAAAAATTAGTGACATCTTTGACTCGTATGATGTTTTACTTTTCTCCAATCATTTGGAATTGTCATTTTGGAGCACATGTACCTTTTGCTGGATTTTTAAACAAATTGATGAAATTAAATCCAATTTATTACATTGTACAAGGATATCGTGATTCAATCTTCTACAATATTGCTTTTTGGGAACATCCACATTTGACACTTTACTTCTGGATTGTTGTTTTGGTGTTGTTTGCGATGGGATGTGCTTTGATGTATAAGTTTAAAAAGAAATTTATTGATTTGATTTAAGGAGGATACGCTATGGAAAGAGAAAATGCGGTTGTCGCTCGTCATGTTTCCAAAATTTATGAATTGAGAAATAAAGACAATCAACATAAAACCAATCAACGATTTTATGCATTAAAAGATGTATCCTTTGAAATCAAAAAAGGCGATGTGGTTGGAATTTTAGGAACCAATGGTTCAGGAAAATCGACCCTTTCTTTATTGTTGTCAGGAATTTCCGATTACGATAGTGGAGATATTGAAATTCATGGAGAACAAGCTTTGATTGCTATTAATACAGGATTGAATATGCAGTTGACGGGATTGGAAAATATCAAAGTAAAAGGAGCTTTGATGGGGTTGAAGAAAAAACGCATCGATGAAATTACGGAAGATGTGATTAATTTTGCGGAATTGGGAGATTTTTTATATCAACCGGTAAAAAAATATTCGAGTGGAATGAAGTCTCGTTTGGGATTTTCTATTTCTTTGGCTTTAGATCCGGATATTTTCATTGTTGATGAAGCCTTGTCGGTCGGTGATAAAGGGTTTGCGAAAAAGTGCATGGAGCGAATGAAACAGTTACGAGATGATGAAGGGAAAACCATTTTCTTTATTTCTCACTCACTTGAACAAGTGCGTTCTTTCTGCAACATAGGTATGTGGATTGAAGGTGGACAACTTCAAGAAATCGGTCCGATTGAAGAAGTGAGCCAGCATTATTCCGAATACGTTGATACATTGAATGCACTGAAGGGAAAGAAAAAACAAGCGTTTTTAGATGCAAAATTTGAAAAACGTTTACTTCCAAAAGAAGAAAAAAAGGGATTTTTTAATCGATTCTTTCGATAAAACCCCTTCTTTTTTTGTAAAAATGAAAAACATATACTAAAATGGATTTGACAAGTTTAGGATGGTGTAAAAATGAAAACAGTTATAACATATGGAACTTACGATTTATTTCACGTAGGTCATTTAAATTTATTAAAAAGAGCCAAAGAATTGGGTGATTACTTAATTGTGGCTGTCAGTAGCGATGATTTTAATGCGTTAAAAGGAAAAAAATGTAAGATTAAAGATACAGACCGTATGGCAATTGTGGAAGCAATCAAATATGTTGATAAAGTCATTCCAGAAACAGGTTGGGAACAGAAAATCGAAGATGTAAAAAAATACAACGTGGATGTTTTTGTGATGGGAGACGACTGGAAAGGTAAATTTGATTTTTTGAAAGACTATTGTGAAGTTGTATATTTGCCTCGTACAGAAGGGATTAGTACGACACAATTAAAAGAAGAGTTAAAAGGATAGGCTTATGAAAATTAGTATTATCATTCCGTTTTATCGATATACGAATTATTTAGAGGAGTGTTTTCAATCTCTTTTCAATCAGTCTTTTCGTGATTTTGAAACGATTTTAGTTTTGGACCCTAAAGGGGAAGAATCGGCTTCTGTATATAAAAAATATGAACAAGCATTGAATATGCGTGTCATTTATAGTTTAAAACATGGAGTGAATGCATGTCGAAATGCTGGCCTACAACAAGCCAAAGGAGAATATATTTATTTTCTAGATAGCGATGACTACGTATTAGAGAATACATTCGAATCTATGCTAGCTTCTTTAGATGGAAGTGACATTGTATGCGCAAAAGTGAGCAATACATGGAACAACCAAGCTAATTTCTTAGAAAAAAGAGAAAAGGCCAATGAAAAATTAGAAGACTTAGATGAAGAAGAACTACAAATGAACGAGTTGAACAAACAACAAAAAATTGATGCGTTTGTTCAATTGTATGATCAAGTGGATCAAAATCGAGTACTTGCTTATTATCATTTGTTTAAGAAAAAACGAGGAATCAATAATATCACAATGGTAGGAAGTGCATATCGTACGGCTTTCTTGTTAGAGAATAAAATTTTATTCCCTGAAGATATGACCTATTATGGGGATTTTTCTACATTGGTGACTTGTTTAGTGCAAGCGAAAACATTTTCTTTTGCGTTAGAAAGTGAATATGTAAAACGTCGACACAATGACCCTATCAATTTTCCGGCATTGCGCCAAGAGCACGATGACGACAAGTTTTATGAATATATGAGTGCTTTTGAAAGTGCGCGTAATCAAGTCGAATACGAAAGTGTTTTAAGAAAGTTGATTGACCGTAAAATTATTAACTACTACTTAAATGTATTTATTAAAAAATTACGTCGTAGCGAAGATGAAAGATGGAGGCATGAATATTTTGAATATTTATCGAATCTAATGCAAAAGGTGCGTCCAGATGCGGTTTGTGAATACAATCATCGACAACAAGCTATGATTGAGGCCATTCAAAATTTAGATTTAAGCCGCGCTCTTCAACAAATTCGATTGTATTTAGGGGTAAAGAAATTTAAACGTATGATTAAAAATAAGAATGTTCTTTATAAATTGGCATACTACCACAAATATTTAAAACAACCGATTTTAAAGAATGTTGTATTGTTTGAAACATTTAATGGGAAAAATTATTCCGATTCCCCAAAATATATTTATGAATATTTAGCGAAAAATTATGGAAACGATTTTCAATGCGTATGGGCATTGAACAATGGAACAAAACCTCCATATGGAGCGAAAGTCGTTAAACGTTTCTCTTTTCAATATGCGTACTATTTAGCAAGGGCACAATATTTAGTTTTTAATGTGCGTCCACCATTATGGTATCGTAAACGAGAAGGGCAAACATTCCTAGAAACATGGCATGGAACACCATTAAAGCGGCTTGTTTTCGATCAAGAAGAAGTTACGGCTGCGTCTCCAAAATATAAACAACAGTTTTATAAACAAAGAAAAGATTGGGATTATTTAATTAGTGCGAATGACTTTTCAACAGAAACATTGGCTCGTTGTTTTATGTATGAAGGTGAAATGCTTGATTATGGATATCCTCGTAATGATTTGATGTATGCGGATAATAAAGAAGAAATTTCAAAAGAAATCCGGAATAAATTGGGAATTCCTTTAGATAAGAAAACGATTTTGTATGCGCCAACGTGGCGAGACGATGAATATTATGGAAAAGGAAAATACAAATTTACTCTTCAATTGGATTTGGATTTATTGAAAGAGCGACTAGGGGATGAATATGTCATCTTACTTCGTACGCATCAATATATTGCCGATGCATTGGATACGACAGGATTGGAAGACTTTGCTTATAATGTGTCCAAATACGATGATATTACAGAATTGTATTTGATTAGTGACATTTGTATTACCGATTATTCAAGTGTATTTTTTGATTATGCCAACTTACGACGTCCGGTTTTATTTTATACATACGATATTGAAAAATATAAAAATCAACTTCGTGGATTCTATATTGATATGAATACCGAAGTGCCAGGACCTTTGTTGTATACGAGTGAAGAAGTGATTGCAGCGATTGAAAACATCGATACGATCAATGAAGAATATAAAGAACGATACGAAACTTTCTATAACCGTTTCTGTCATTTAGATGATGGAAATGCTTCTAAACGAGTTGTAGAGCGTGTCTTCTTACAAGAAAAGAAGGATTCAGAATGAAAATATTAAGGCAATGTAAAAAAATAGTAGCGAAGATCATTCACATTATTTATCATGCCTTATATCGTTTTGTACCCGTGGATGATCAATTGGTTATTTTTATTTCATTTCATGGGCGTGGATATTCCGATAATCCAAGAGCTATTTATGAGCAAATGCGAACAGATCCTCGCTTTGAAGGATATCGGTTTATTTGGTTTATTAAACATCATAAACAAAAGAAGATTCAAATTGAGGGAGCTAAAGTGGTTGAATACTTTAGCATCCCTTATTTTTACTATTTGTCGAAAGCTAAATTTTGGGTCATTAACTGCAAAATGCCAATGTACATTTGTAAAAAACCACAACAAGTATATTTACAAACTTGGCATGGTACGCCTTTGAAAAAATTAGCCCACGATATCGACGTATCCGAAGATACGACTTTTTATCGTTCGGCTGTTACATTTGAACAAATGACCCATAGTTATGATGTCGATGTAGAACGATATAATTATATGATTTCGCCGAATAAATTTTGTACGAAAGTGTTTCAAACATCTTTTCAAATCGATCGAGAACGATTGGTGGAAACGGGATATCCTCGAAATGACTTTTTAAGCAATTTTACAAAGGAAGATGTGGATCGAATTCGATCCAAATACAATTTGCCAAAAGATAAGAAAATCATATTGTATGCGCCTACTTGGAGAGATAATTCCTATGTAGCCTCTGGATATACATTCAAACTACAAGCAGATTTTCATGTATGGAAAGAAAAGCTACCAGAAGATACGATTGTTTTATTCAAACCGCATTACTTAATCATTAATACGTATGAAAATGATGAAAGTTTAGCTGGATTCTTATATTCGATTCCAGCCGAAGCAGAAATCAATGAATTGTATATCATTAGTGATGTTTTGATTACCGATTATTCGAGTGTTTTCTTTGATTATGCGATTTTAAACCGTCCTATTTATTTCTATATGTATGATTTAGAAGAATATGCATCCGATTTACGGGGATTCTATTTAGATATTCATAAGGATTTACCTGGTAAAATTTATCGAGAGGAAGTCGAACTTCTTGAAAATGTAGCCCAAGAAACATTTGATTATTCGCATCTAAGCGAATTTAATCAAACTTTTAACAACTGTGAAGATGGAAATGCATCAAAACGCATTGTCGATTTGTTAGCGAAAGATAGGTGATTGTTGGATGGGATTGAGTAAGTTTATTTTAAATATTGCTTTAAAAATTGTAGATGTTTTGACATTTTTTATTCATACGAAACCTAATCGAATTACATTTATTTCATTGACACAAGATCATTTGTCTTCGGATTTTTTATTGTTGTATGAACAATTAAAAAAATCCAATTCATATGATTTGCATACCAATTTAATTGTATTTAAGAAGAACTTATGGGGAGATTTTTTATACTTTTTGAATTGTCTAAAACAATTGGTGGAATGTAAACAATCAGAATTAGTTATTTTAAACGACAACAACTATGTGATTTCAACATGTAAACCTAAACATACGAAAGTGCTACAAATATGGCATGCTACGGGGGCTATCAAACAGTTTGGAAATCAAATCCAACGCCAATATCCGATTCAAAATTACGATGCAATTGTTTGTAGTTCTGCCTATTGGAAGCCGGTTTATGCAAAAGCGTTTGGAGTACGAGAAGAGCAAGTATATAGTACGGGAATGCCTCGAGTGGATTGTTTGATTCATAAAGATGAACAAAAGATTCATGATTTTTATGAAAAATATCCACAATGCAAACATAAAAAATGTATTTTATATGCACCCACTTTTCGTGGCAATATTATCGATGGATTGAAAATAGATCCATTGAATATAAAAGCACTAGAACAATCTTTAGGAAAAGAATATATCTTTTTATATAAATTCCATCCCCTTTTCCAAGATATGAAATGTGAATGTGAATCGGCAATCGATGTTCATAAAGAAGATTTATATACGCTTATGCACATATCGGATTGTATGATTTCCGATTATTCATCCATTCTTTTGGATTATTCTCTTTTAAAAAAGCCAATGATTGCATATGTGGCCGATTTAGAAGAATATAAAAACACAATTGGTTTAAACATCGATTATGATGAATTTCCAGGAAGCATTTGTAAAAATGAGCCAGAAGTTTTGAAGGCCATTCAAACGTTAGATGCGTTTGATTTTGACTTGCTGCGTTCTTTTCAACAAAAATATATAGTTCATATGGATGGAAACAATACGAATCGGGTCGTACAATTGATGGATTGTATGCTAAAAAAATAGACAGAGATGCAAGTCCCTGTCTATTTTATTTTGTAAATTGTACATCGACTTTGTAGTCAATGAAAAGATTTTGAATGGCTTCGATTGTATTCTTTTTGGCTTCTTCGTAGATTTTCTTTGTTTGAAGATCTTTTTCGATTCGCTTTTTTTGATCGACCGCAAAGTTTTTGTAGTCGTTGATACTAATTGGATTGAATACATTTTTGGATTCATCGTAAATTTCAATGCTTGATTCATCGATGGTATTGTTTAAGATTTCAATGTCTGGAAATTCGAAATAAATTGTATCTTTTTTGATTTCTGTTTTGGCTTTTGATAGATCCACTCCTAAATCGACCACTCCTTCATAGGTCAAAATAAAATGTTTTTTTGTGAGCGGAATATCCCATCCATTCAAGTCTAAAGATTTTTCAAATTCTCCAACTTCTGAGTAATAGTACTTTGTGGTAATCAGTTCGGATGCTTTTTCCAATCGTTCTAAAAGGATAGTACGAGTGATTTCTGGTTCTTTATCATCGTTGGATAAGAAAAAAATAGCGGCTCCTCCTGCTACGAGTCCAATCAATAGGACGAGCAAATAATTTTTTAATGTTTTCATGTTTTAAGTATACCATATTCCTATGATATAATGTCTATCACGGAGGACGACTATGACACAACAACAATTTATTGAAGCGATTCAAAAACTAAATATTCAACTCAGTCCTGTTCAAATTGAACAGTTAAAAAAATATATGGAACTTTTGGTAGAATGGAATGAAAAAATGAACCTAACTGCCATTACAGATGAAGAACAAGTGTGGGAGAAACATTTTTACGATTCGATTTTACCTTTTGCAAATTTAAACTTTGCATCCATGTGTGATGTTGGAAGTGGAGCTGGATTTCCAGGAATCCCTGTCCAAATTGTATTTCCCCATGTTCATATGACATTGGTTGAACCTCTTCAAAAACGGTGTCGTTTTTTAAATGAAGTCAAAGAACAATTGAATTTAACCAACTTAGAGGTTATCAACGCACGTGCGGAAGACTTTGCGAAAGAACGGCGCGAACAATATGACGTTGTGAGTGCAAGAGCGGTCGCTAAATTATCTATTTTATTAGAACTTTGTGTCCCTTTTGTAAAAAAAGGCGGAACAATGATTGCCTTAAAAGGAAAAAATGGAATGGAAGAGCTAGAACAAGCGCAAAAAGCAATTTCTGTTTTGGGCATTCAATTGGAATCTGAAACGACGAGTGTGATTGAAGACGATGCAACGCGCATCAATTTATATTTTAAGAAAATAAAAAATACGCCTAATAAATACCCTAGAGCGTATGGACAAATCAAGAAAAAACCTTTGGAGGGTAACATATAATATGTCAAAAGTAATCGCAATATCCAACCAAAAAGGTGGAGTTGGAAAGACAACAACGGCTGTCAATTTAGCGAGTGGATTGGCTCGTGAAGGCAAAAAAGTATTGCTTGTGGATTTAGATTCACAAGGAAATGCATCCAATGGATTGAAAGCCATCGTACACCAATCTCAACCTACGATTTATTCTGTGTTGATGGAAAATCTTCCGATTCAACAAGCTATCATTCATATTATGGAACCAAATATTGATATTCTTCCATCCAATATGGAATTAGCCGGTGCGGACTTAGCTATGGATAAAGTTGGTGTTGGAAAAGAACAATTTTTAAAGAAAGCCTTAGAACCCGTACGGGATCAATATGATTTTATTTTAATCGATTGTCCACCATCTTTGGGTTTGATCAATACAAACGCATTAACGGCAGCCAACAGTGTTTTGATTCCTGTACAATGTGAATATTTTGCGTTAGAGGGAATCACGCAATTGTTGATTACCATTCGTTTGATTCAACAAACATACAATCGTAATTTATCCATTGAAGGAATTTTAATGACCATGTTTGATATTCGTACACGTTTGAGTGTGGAAGTGTCTCAAGAAGTGCGCCAAACTTTTGGAAAATTGGTTTACCAAAATTCCATTCCACGAAATGTGAAATTATCCGAAGCCCCAAGTAAGGGAGTTTCGATTTTTGAACTCGATCCAAAATGTTCGGGAGCGAGTGCGTATGCAGCTTTAACGGAGGAATTTTTAAAACGAAACTAAAAGGAGGATTTTATGGATTCAACAAAAAATAATGCACGTCTAGGACGTGGATTGTCATCCATTTTTGGACAAGATGTTAGCAATTTTTTAGAAGATATTCAAAATGGGGAAGTGAGCCATCACGTGGAAACACAGAAAACCATTCCTGTCGATGAAATTCGCCCGAACCCGTATCAACCTCGTAAAATATTTGATGATGATGCCTTGCAAGAATTGAAAAATTCCATTCAACTACATGGTGTTTTTACTCCGATTCTTGTAAAAAAAAGCATTCAAGGATATGACTTAATTGCCGGAGAACGACGACTTCGCGCAAGTAAATTAGCTGGAAAAGTAGATATTCCGGCGATTGTCGTTGATTTCAACGACCAAGAAATGATGGAAATCGCCTTATTAGAAAACATCCAACGAGAAGATTTAAATGTGATTGAAGAGGCCCAAGCGTATGAAAAACTAATCGATGCGCTAGAGTGTACCCAAGAACAATTGGCACATCGAGTAGGAAAAAGTAGAGAACATATCACAAATACGTTGCGTTTGCTTCGTTTACCAGAGGATGTACAAGAATATGTTGTTCAAAAACAACTATCGATGGGGCATGTCCGAGCTCTTTTAGGATTGAAAAGTGAAGACGATATGCGTAAAGTGGCGAAACAAGCGATTTCGCAAGGATTATCGGTTCGTAAAGTTGAACAATTGGTAAAAGAGTTTGGAAATAAAAAACCTACTGTCAAACCGGTTGTGGAAACAGAAAATATTTTTATGAAGGAAGCTCGTAAGCAATTGGAAGAATTTTTACAAACGAATGTAAAAATTGCCAACAATACGATTTCGATTCATTATGAAGACGACCAAGATTTAACACGGATTTTAGAAACATTGCATTTAATTGAGCAATAAAAGAAAAAGGCAATCAAAAGTAATGATTGCCTTTTAATATGTCTTTTTTGATATATTCGATGGTTGCATCCAATCCATGTAAGGAAAGATATGTGAGTAAATGATGAATGAGCTGATCGGTATTCGGATGAATTAAGATGCGATGTCTTCCATTTTCATAATATTCCAATGCGCTTGCATCGGTATATTTTTCTTTTTGGTAGATCATCGAAGCGGCTACACGATCACAAAACATTTCTACTACATAATTTACAGGCATTTCTACGGCCACAATGCCATGGGCAGAATTATCCAACCAATATTCCCAATGGTGCTTATTTCTTCCTTTGTGATGGAGCCAAGAAAGGGAATATCCGATGTCTTCTTTTTGTGCGTCGATTGGAGAACGAAATCCTTGGTAGTATGTAAATCCGGTTTTTAATTCAATATATGAATATTTGCTTAAGTCGTGTAAGATGCCTTGTTTATACAGTCCACATCGCCAACATAACCATGTGACCTTTTTTTTATGTTGATTGATGGTGTGTAAGTGACCTCTAATTTTTTCTATTTTTGTCATAAGAGTATTATAGCGTGATATGATAAAAGAAAAAAGATGATTAGAAAGCGTAGATCCAATATATGAAATTTAATGAATACAAATATGAACATCTTGACGTAGATGAAATCCAAAAACAATTGAATGCCTTTTTAGAAAGTTTTAAAAAAGCGTCCACTTTTTCAGACTTTTATGCAACCTTTCAACAATACGATCGATATTGTCGATACATTGCCACGCAAGAAAGCTTAGTTGGCATTCGTCACACTATTGATACGAGAGATGCATTGTATACTAAAGAAAACGATTATTGGGATGAAGTATCACCACTGATTCAAGAAAACATGGTACAAATTACGGATGAGATTTTTGCAAGTTCTTTTCTTGAAGATTTAAAGAAAAAAATACCGGAAACGTACTTTTTAGCTAAAGAAATGGAACGAAAATCATTTTCAAAAGAAATTATTCCTGATTTACAAGAAGAAAATAAATTGGCTTCTAAGTATCAAAGCATGATTGCAAGTGCTCAAATTGAATTTAAAGAAAAGAAATATTCCTTGGCAGGACTGGATGTATTTATGCAGTCAAAAGATCGACAAGAACGAAAAGAGGCTACCATCGCATATTGGAGTTGGTTTGGTGCGCACCAAGACGAATTATCAGATATTTATGATCAAATGGTACAAGTTCGAACGCGTATGGCAAAGAAATTAGGCTTTGAAAATTATATCTCGTTGGGATATTTACGTATGTTACGTTTGGATTATGGACCTGAAGATGTGAAAGCTTATCGACAACAAATTTTAGAAGATGTGGTACCGTTGGCGCAATCTTTATATGAACGTCAGCGAAAACGTTTGGGGTATGATACGTTGCATGTATGGGATGAAAAGTTTGAATTTCAAACAGGAAATCCTAAACCAAAATATGAGGAATATGAAATGGTACGTCGAGCTTTGAAAATGTATCAAGAATTGGATGCTTCTACAGGCGCATTCTTTGAGACGATGATAGAGCATGACTTAATGGATTTGGGAGCACATCCGGGCAAGGCAGCAGGCGGCTATTGCACATTGATTCCCGATTATGATTCACCTTTCATTTTTGCGAATTTCAATCAAACCGCAGGGGATGTAGAAGTGTTAACGCATGAGGCTGGACATGCTTATCAAGTGTATTGTTCCAAAGATATTATGCCTTTGGATTGTGTGTGGCCAACTTTGGAATCGTGTGAAATTCATTCGATGTCGATGGAATTTTTCACATATCCTTGGATGCGCTCGTTTTTTGAAGACGATGTCGATAAATACTACTACAATCATTTAGGAGGAGCTATCAAATTTTTACCGTATGGAGTGTTAGTGGATCATTTCCAACATGAAGTGTATGCTCATCCTGAATGGAGTTCGAAGGAGCGAATGCGATTGTGGCGTGATTTAGAAAAACAATATTTGCCACATAAAAACTATGAAGGCATTGAATTCTTAGAAAATGGAGGATGGTGGATGCGCCAGCTTCATATTTTTATGGATCCATTCTACTACATTGACTATACGCTTGCACAAGTGTGTGCGCTTCAATTTTGGAAGCGAAATCAAAACAAAGATGCATGTGCGTTTGAAGACTACAAACGAATTTGTGCTCTAGGAGGTACACTTTCTTTTAGACAAATTTGTAAGGTGGCGCATATTCAAGTTCCGTTTGAGTCGGGGTGCTTGAAGTCGATTGTGCAAGATGTGGATGCGTATTTAAAAAAAGTCGATGATTCTCAATTTTAAGCATTGCATAATGGACGTAGGGTTGCTATAATGGGATAGCACTTACTTTGAGCTCAACTGTAGTTCAAGGCGGAAGGAGGATATGGTTAGAATGAAAAAAGGAATTCATCCAAACTACCACACTGTTAAAGTAATCTGTTCTTCTTGCGGTAACGTATTCGAAACTGGAAGTACAATCAAAGGTGATGAAATGCACGTAGATACTTGTAGTAACTGCCACCCATTCTTCACTGGACGTCAACGTTTCGCTGCTGCGCAAGGACGTATCGAAAAATTTAACAAGAAATATGGTTTGAAAAACGAACAATAAGAAATGAAAACAGCACTTTCGGGTGCTGTTTTATTTTAGGAGGAAGTATGTTTGAACTCGCCAATCGAATGCAAAACTTTCATGCATCGGTATTTTATAATTTAAATGAAGAAAAAAAACAATATGAACAAAGAACGGGAAAATCGACGATAGACTTTTCCATTGGATCGCCCAACATTCCATGTGATCCCATCATCATGGAAACGATGGCACAAGCGGTTCAAAAACCAGAGAATTATAAGTATGCTATCCAAGAATTGCCAGAAATTAAAGAAGCCATTCAAGAATGGTATAAAAACCGATACCATGTTACCTTGGAATCCAACGAAATCGCCTTACTACAAGGTAGCCAAGAAGCATTGAGCAATTTGCCGTTGGTCTTCTGCAATCCGACGGATGGAGTCTTGGTTCCAGATCCATATTATCCCGTATATGTAGATGCTCCACGCTGGGCAGGAGCTGACATTATATATATGCCTTTGAAAGAAGAAAATGATTTTTTGATTGATTTTTCTGCCATCACAAAAGAAGAGCGACAAAAAGCCAAAATGATGATTGTTTGTTATCCGAACAATCCAACGTGTGCCATTGCGCCAGATTCCTTTTATTTGGACTTGATTCAATTTGCAAAAGAAAATAATATATTGGTCATTCATGATAATGCATATAGCGAACTTGTCTTTGATGGAAAGATGGGAAAGAGCTTTTTAAGCTATCCTGGGGCAAAAGAAGTGGGCGTTGAGTTAAATTCTTTTTCTAAAACGTATGGAATGGCAGGGGCTCGCTTAGGGGTATTGGTCGGAAATGCGGATGTGATTGAAAAATATAAAATGTTGAAGTCCAATATGGATTATGGAATTTTTCTTCCTGTGCAATATGCCGGATTGCAAGCGTTGAAAAAGGGCGGAAAATCGATTGAATCGACTCGCTTACAATACCAACATCGTCGAGATGTGATGGTTCAAGCATTTCATGATGCGGGATGGGATTTGCATAAGAGTCCAGCTACGATGTTTATTTGGGCTAAGATTCCGGATTCGTATGCGGATTCGCTTACTTTTTCTAAAGAATTGTTGCAGAAGACGGGAATTGTCGTTACACCGGGGGTTTCTTTTGGGAGCCAAGGAGAGCGTTATGTTCGTTTAGCGCTTGTTCAAGATGAAGAAGAGATTCTTGAGGCAGCAAAGCGTTTAAAAAGTGTGAGGTAAAAACCATGCAAAATATGGATTTTTATTATGATTTTTCAGGACAAAAGTTTGATCATCCATTGAGTGTAAGTATGAATAGTTTTTCTAGACATGTATTTTCTAGGCAGTCGAGTTTGGAAATTTCCTATGTATTAAAGGGGAAGTATGAAGTGATGACGACTGCATTTTCAACCATCTTACAAGAACATGAGATGATAGTGATTGCACCGGATGATATTCACTTATTGCGTCCGGTTGACGAGGGTGTCATTTTAACAATTCATATTGATTTTTCAAGAATGAATGATTCGATGGCAGGAAAGTATGTGGATCGTTTCACTACGGATGTGTATTCGGCTTTGAATCGCCCAAAATCGTACGTTCGGTTGAAGAAGTGGATTCAAGAATTGGTCCAAGAATTGATGAATGAGGAACAAAATTTATACCATTTGAATGCGATTATGATGGAGATGATTTATGTCGCATCGCAACAAATTCCTTTTGAGTTGCCTTTGCATACGGAATATCATGCTAATTATATGAAGGCCATTCAATATATAGACCAGCATTATCGAGAAGATATTACACTTTCTCAAATTGCCAGTCAGCTTTCTTTTTCTCCTTCGTATGCTTCAAAGTTGATGAAAAAATATATGGGGATTCCTTTTGTGAAGTACTTAGCGTATGTTCGAGTACGGGCTTCATTGGAAAGTTTATTAGAGGGAATCGACAGTATTGAAAAGATTGCGCTTGATTGTGGCATGCCAAGTTCGAAAGCGTATACGAGTACGTTTAAAGAATTGTATGGGATTTTACCGAGTGCATATCGTAAACAATTCCAGCAAAATATGAAATATTCAAAGGCGTCGATGCAGCAGAAAATGGTGTTGGATCAGAAACAAAAAGAGCTTTTGCGTGAGCTTTTGAATGTGGAAACAATCGTATACGAACATGAGAATGTGAAAATGATTCAAGATGCCAGTGGGTTGTCTTTATATGTAGATGATTCAAAAGTGCAAATCGAGTCTTCTTCGAATGCAGAAATGAAAGTAAAGATCCTTTTTTGATAAGGGTCTTTTTTTGTCTTGAACAGGACAAAAAATGCCGGATAGTATCTTTTAAATGACAAGTTTTTCACAAAGTGTCATGATAAAATTTAAAAAAAAGGAGATGGAGAAAATGAACAACTACCCAAATTTATTGTCTCCCATTCAAATTGGGAAAACGACTGTTAAAAATCGTGTGTTTATGCCACCGATTTCAACGAATCTAGCAAACAAAGGTTATGTAACGGAGGAATTGATTCAACACTATAGCGCAAGAGCAAAAGGTGGCGTTGGATTGATTGTGACAGAGGTTACGACAGTAGAACCTGTATATACGTATTTACCTGGAGATATGTCTATTTGTGATGATTCTTACATTCCTGGTTGGAAAAAATTGACAGAGGCTGTGCACCAATATGGCGCTAAAATCTTACCTCAATTGTTCCACCCTGCATATATGGCTTTTCCAATTCCAGGAACACCACGTTTGATTGCACCAAGTAATGTAGGTCCTTATTATGCAAAAGAAGCGCCTCGTGCAGTAAGTGTGGAAGAACTACAAGTGATTGTTCGCCAATTTGGTGAAGCGGCAAAACGTGTACAAATAGCCGGAGGAGATGGAGTAGAAATTCATGCGGCGCATGCGCATGGTCTTTTAGGAGGTTTCTTATCTCCTTTATACAATAAGAGAACGGATGCTTATGGTGGAGACATTGATGGACGCCTTCGTTTGACTTTGGAAGTCATTGAAGAAGTTCGTAAAATGTGTGGAGAAGCCTTCATCATTGATGTTCGTATTTCTGGAGACGAATATACAGATGGAGGAAATAATTTAAATGATGCGATTTATGTCGCAAAACAACTAGAAAAAGCTGGAGCTGACTTCTTGCACGTATCGGGTGGTACGACGATTATGCGTGGTAGTTCGATTCCAGCGCCTGGAACACCGATGGGATCGCATGTAAAATCTTGTGAAGAAATTAAAAAACATGTTTCGATTCCGGTTGCGACAGTGGGGCGTATTACAGAGCCTTGGTTGGCGGAAGAATTGATTGCGAATGGAAAAACAGATATTTGTATGATTGGTCGTGCTAACTTATGCGATCCTGATTTTGTATGCAAAGCACAACAAGGAAAGGCAGATGAAATTCGTCCTTGTATTGGTTGTTTGCGTTGTTTAAATGGTATTATGTTTGGAAATCGTGTGGCTTGTACGGTCAATCCTTCGTTAGAGTTGGAAAATGAAGAAAATATCCAAGAGGCTGAAGAAAAGAAAAATGTGCTTGTGATTGGTGCTGGACCTGCGGGTATGGAGGCTGCGTATGTGGCTAAACAACGTGGACACCGCGTTGTTCTTTGTGAAAAAGAAGATCGTTTGGGAGGTTTAGCAAGTCTTGCGGCAGTTCCTATTGGAAAACAAGATCTTTCTCGTATGATTAAATATATGAGTAAGAAATTGGAAATGGCTGGTGTGGATGTTCGTTTGAATTGTGAAGTGAATCAAGATATGTTGATGAATGAATTCAAAGGATATGAAGTGATTGCGGGTACAGGAGCAAAACCGGTTGTGATTCCTGCGTTTACGGCTTTCAAACAATGGATGACGGCGGATGACATTTTGGCTGGTAAAGCCTTTGCTGGAAGAAAAGTTGTGATTATTGGTGGAGGTTCTGTTGGTTGTGAGACGGCAGATTACTTAGCACCATTGATTAATGATTTATTCCCTCGGAATCGTGAAGTCATTATTTTGGAAATGATGAATGGGGTTATGTTGAAGGAAACAGGTCCAGGTCGTAGTTTGCTTGTACAACGTATGATGAAAAAAGGCGTACAAATGATTTGTAGCGCCAAAGTGGAACGTGTAGAAGAAGATAAGATTTTCTATAGTAAAGAGGGTCAAGAATACTGCATTCAAGATGCGGATACGTTAGTGTTTGCGTCTGGATATCGTGCAGATCCTTCTTTAGAAGAGATGTTACAGGCGAGTGGGGCTTCGTATCGTTTGGTAGGGGATGCCAATACGTTAGGTAATATTAAAGATGCGATTCATCAAGGGTATGAAGCTACTCGAAACCTTTAATTGTTTTTATAATATGTACAGATTGCTTGAGCTACGGCTTGGGCAATCTTTTTTTGTTGGTAAGGCTTGCTTAATTGTTGGCATTCTTCAGGGTTGGTGATAAATCCAGTTTCTAAAAGGAGGGCATGGTCTATATGGTTCATAAAGTATAGGGGTTGTTGGCTTGTGTAGACGATGCCTCGAGATTGGGACCAATGGATGGTTTGAAAGTTTTCTTCGATGATCTGAGCAATTTCTTCACTTGTCGTGTCATTATCTTGTAGATGGAAGCTATATCCGTAGGCTTGTTGGTTTTCGTTTGCGTTCATATGAATGGATAGGTAGAGGTCGGCGTGGTTTTGGTTGGCGATTTGAATTCGAGCTTTTAGATCGGCGGATTCTTCATGGGGCCAAGTGATGTTGTCGTCTTTTCTTGTGTAGACGATTTTGATTCTAGGGTTTATTTTTTTGATTTCTTTTCCAATTTGTTTGGCGAATTGTAGGGTGAGATCTTTTTCTAAAGTTGTTTGGTTGTAGCCGATGGCACCGGAGTCATATCCTCCATGTCCAGGGTCGATGACGATGGTTTGGGTGTAGTAGATTTTTTGGATGGCAAAGAAGGATGTGAATGCGAGGGTGATGAGAAGCCAGACCAAGAGTATTTTTTTCCATATTTTTTTCATATAGGTCATTATATTCTTTTTTTTTATTTTTTAAAGTTAAATCGTATGGGTATATATGAGGTGTTTACGTTGTCAAAATGAAGATGAAAGATTGTTTGGTTATGATCATGGAACTTGGTATTGTCGCAAGTGTGTGGCGATGTCTCGTTTGGATGTAGGGCAGAGTGTTTGTCCGGTTTCTTTGTCGCATCGGGTTTGGAAAGGTAGGCCACATTTGAAGTATGATTTGACGGATGCGCAAAAACAAGTGTTTAAACAGGCGTTGGATTTTTTAAAGCAGGAAAAGACAGAAATTACATTTGAGAGTATTTGCTGGTATTTGTCGTTGGGAAAAAAGGTTGGTTTTGCGCTTGTTGACGAGTGTTTCGTATATTCATTCGTCTGTAAAGGAAAAGGATATTGTGATGGAGCTTTTAAGAACAGGAAGTTTCAAGTGCTTGTGTCTACGACGTTATTAGAGCGTGGGATTACGGTGCCGAGTGTGCAGGTTATTGTTTTAAGCGCGAAGCATGTTGTGTTTATGACGGCAAGTTTGATTCAGATTTTTGGGTGTGTTGGACGAAGTTTTTAAAATCCGGATGGAGAGGGGTATTGTTCGTGTCGTTACGAGAGTGGGTCAAGAGTGGTTCAATCAAAGAGTACGTTCGTCAAATCAAGTGGATGAACGATTGTGTGTTTACTGTTTTAAAGTCCGAAACGATTTGAGTGTTTTATTGTTGGATGAAGAAGATTTATGTTCGGATTGTCGAGATTTCTTACAGAAGCTTTGTGGTTCATATCGGGTGGATGGAGTTTTGTATCATGTATTGTATGTATATAATGATTTTTTACAGAGTTTTTTTTCAATATAAAGAACAGCGCGATGTTGTGTTGGAGGGTGTTTTTTTGCAGGGGGAGTGTGGTTGAAGAAAAGATTGGATAAGTTTTTCGTGTGTGGTATGTGTAGTAGTGATGAAAAGCGTTTGTATCGTGGGTTTGAGCCTTTGAAGCAGATGTTTGGATCGATTGGTATTTTTGTGAATTCATCTTTGTATAAGGATAAAAATAGTAAGTAATCGTCTCGTAATAAGGAAGAGCGCGAACAAATTGAGGGGGATATTTTCTTAAATGATTTGGTATTTCCTTTTCATCGTTCGATTTGTTTAGTGGATGATGTGATTACGATGGGAGCGACTTTGCGTCGTGGGGTGGAATTGTTGCATCCGAAGTGTGTGTTTGTGATTGCGGCGCATCTTTTATGGATGGAGGAGCATAAAAAGGACCGAGTTTTTTCTCATTTTTTTGTAAAATGATTTCTATTGGCTTAAATTGTACAAAAACTATCTTTTTTTTGGTAAAATGACAGGGTATAGGGGGTAATGAAGCTATGGGTAATCGAGAAAAAGACGAATTGGCAAGTTTGTTAGATTCTTTTCAAGATGATGATACGATGGAAAGAAAAATGGATAATTTTGCTCGTCAAAAAGAACATAAATCGAGAGTAGAAAGAACACAAGATCGTGTCCAACCTCAACCAAAGGCGCCTGTGGAATCCCAAGGTGAAACGGTTGTCTTTAATAAAGTCAATGTAGAACAAGAAGAAGAGGATTCTCAAGGGACAGTTATGATGGATGATGCGGAGATTCAATCTTTATTGGATGAAAATAAAGGGCCTTCGCTTCGGGTTGAAAAAGAACAAAGGGTTGCAAGTCCGAAGAGTCCTCGTCGTAAAAAGGCACCAAAAAATGATGCGAAAAAAGTGGGCGCTGTTGTAGCTTGTATTGTGGGTGCTTTGATTGTTGCCTCGTTGTTGTTTGTAGGAATTAAAGCGGTACTTGGTGGTTTTGGAGATAGCGAAAAGAAACAAGAAGAAACATTTGATCGTATTGTAGCTTTCTTAGATGAAGAAGATTTAGAGCTTTCTCGTGTTCGTCAATTTAAAGAATTGTATGATAAATTGCCAGAAGAAATGCGTGAAGAAATCGATGATGAAATCTATACGATTACGCGTGGAGAATGTTCTAACTTTGATGAATTGTTGGACAAGGCAAAATCTGAAAAACGAAAAGAAGATCAAGATAAAAAAGATCAAAAGAATGAAAATATGAAGATTGCAGAGCGTAAGGCAGAAATCAAAGATGAAATTAATCGTTTGAAAAAGAAATTATCAGAACTTTCTAAAAAGCCAGACAATTCTAGAGAATTGGCTCGTGCTGAAAAAGAATTGAATGCGGCTGTTAAAAAACAAAATGATGCGCAAGCAAGTGTTAATGAGATTCAAAATAAGATTAATGCGGTCAATGCAGATATTGTCAGCGTTTCTCAAGAGCGAGAAGAGTTGTTGTCTAAGCCTTCTTCTGAAGCAACAGAGGAAGAAAAGGCACGTGCTAATGAATTATGGAATCAATATGTTGAACTAAATAATAATACGCTTCCAAATCTTCAAACAGAATTGGCTTCAGCCCAAGCTGTTTTAGATGAAAGATTGGGAGTGGTGGCTGAAGCACAAGCAGAATATGATGCGATTCAAGCAGAAGCAAATGCCAACAATAACGATGAAGAAAAAGCGCAAATCCAAGCTCAAATTGCAGAACTTGAACAAGAGTTAAGAGATTTGGATAAATAGAAAGTAGGGTGTAAGTATGCGGAATGCGATTATTTTAGCGGCGGGTAAAGGAACTCGTATGAAGTCTGAGAAGAGTAAAGTAATGCATACGATCATTGATCGTCCAATGATTGCTTATATTATTGATGCTCTTCGTAGTGTAAATGTAGAAAGAATTGTGGTTGTGGTAGGATACCAAGCACAAACGATTATGGATGCTTTTCCAGAATGTGAGTTTGCGATTCAAGAGCCTCAATTGGGTACAGGACATGCAGCTATGCAATGTACACAATTGGAAGATGCAGATGGAGATACTTTAATCATCAATGGAGATGGTCCATGTATTCAACCGGAAACGTTAGAAAATTTGTTTAAGGCAAATGAAGGCGCTTCTTTGACATTGTTGACTTCGGTATTGGAAGATGGAGCACATTATGGACGTATTGTTCGTGATGAAAATGGAAATGTAGTTTCGATTGTAGAAGCAAAAGATTGTACTGCTGAACAAAAAGAAATTAAAGAAATCAATGCAGGAATGTATTGTTTCAAAAATAAAGATTTATTTGCTGGATTAAAACAATTGACAACAAATAATGCGCAAAATGAATATTATTTAACGGATTTAGTTTCTATTCTTTCTCGTGAAGGAAAGAAAGTAAATGGTGTAGTGATTGAAGATCGTGATGAAGTGATGGGAATTAACGATTGTGTCGAATTGAACAAAGCATATACATGGATGCGTGATCGAATCAATGTCAATTGGATGAGACAAGGGGTTCAAATCGTAGATCCAACACGAACTGTGATTGGTAAAGATGTAACGATTGGACACGATGTAGTGATTCATCCGGGGACAGAAATTTTAGGTACGAGTGTGATTGAAGATTACGCCGAAATTTTACCAAATTCATACATTTTTGATTCAAAAGTTAAAAAAGGTGAAAAAATCGCACCAATGTCATACATTGTGAACGATTCTGTAGTAAAATAGTTCATAGTGAAATATAAAAGACACAGGAAGGGACACACACATGGAAAAAACTATTGTATTTGCTTTATCATCAAGTAAAGATTTGGCTAAACAAATCTGTGATGAATTAGGATTAAAACTTGGAAAATGTACAGTAAACCATTTTGCTGATGGGGAAGTTTTAGTTGAACTTGGAGAATCTGTACGTGGAAAAGACGTATACTTCGTTCAAAGTACAAACAAACCAGTCAACGACAACATTATGGAATTATTAATTGGAATCGATGCTTGTAAACGTGCAAGTGCTCGTACAATTAACTGCATCATTCCTTACTACGGATATGCTCGTCAAGACCGTAAAGCAAAACCTCGTCAACCAATTTCTTCTAAATTAGTTGCATCATTGATTGAAAGAGCGGGAGCAGACCGAGTAATTACTATGGACTTACATGCAACACAAATTCAAGGATTCTTCGACATTCCAGCAGATGACATCACTACATTGCCATTGATTGGTAACTACATTGCTGAAATCGAAAACCCAGCTGATGTTGTAGTTGTATCTCCAGACCACGGAGGAGCTGTACGTGCTCGTCGTTTAGCAGAACAATTAGATGCACCAATCGCAATCATCGACAAACGTCGTCCAAAACCAAACGTAGCCGAAGCTATGAACATCATCGGGGATGTAAACGGTAAAGTTGCAGTTATCATCGATGACATGGTAGACACAGCGGGAACATTAGTAGCTGGAATCGACATGTTAAGAAAACACGGAGCAACAAAAGTATATGCATGTTGTTCACATGGTGTTCTTTCAGGACCTGCAATTGAACGTTTAAAAGGAGCTAATTTAGCCGAATTCATTTGTACAAATACAATTGAACAATTAGAAACATTGGAAAAATTCCCAGAAATGAAAGTTATTTCTGTAGCACCATTGTTAGCTGCTACGATTCAAGCAGTTGAACATGACACACCATTGTCAGATGCATTAAAAGACGCTGTAAAATAATGAGTGTACTATTTATAGGATATCCAAAATGTACAACTTGCATCAAAGCGTATAAAGCTTTGCAAGAATTGGGTATTGAAGCTGAATATAGACATATTAAAGACAACAATCCAACAAAAGAAGAAATTCAATCATGGATTGATCAAGGCGTTGACATAAATAAATTATGGAATACGTCTGGACAAGTTTATCGACAATTGAATATGAAAGAAAAAAGAAAAACAATGAGCCAACAAGAAGCCATCGAACTTTTAGCAAGTGATGGAATGCTCGTAAAAAGACCCATTGTCATTCAAGATGATACAATCATTGTCGGAAATAAAACAGCCGAATATGTAAATTTAAAGAGATAGGAAATTCCTATCTCTTTTTCTTACTTAAATAAGGATAAAAAGTTTTGCTCGATAGCTTTAGCTACCACTTCGACATCCAACTCTTTGAACTCAGCTATTTTTTTAACCGTATATTCTACATACATAGGCTCGTTTTGTTTTCCACGAAATGGAACAGGCGTTAAATATGGAGAGTCTGTCTCACTTAACATATGATCGAGAGGACAAGCTTTGACGCAATCGGGACCACTTTTTGCATTTTTAAAAGTAATCGGACCTGCAAATGAAATATAATATCCTCTTCGAATGCATTCTTGCATCGTTTCAACACTGCCTGAATAACAATGCATAATAACGTTGGTTTTAGCATGTTGTTTTAAAATTTCCATACAATCTTGTGTGGACTCTCGCATATGAATCGCAATCGGAATTTGAAATTCATTCGCAAGATGTATCTGTTTTATAAACAATTCTTTTTGAAGATCATTGAATGTGGTATCCCAATAATAATCCAATCCAATTTCTCCCAATACATCCACCTTTCCTGCTTGGATGTAAGTTTTTAATGTTTGAAGATGTTTGTCTGTAAGTTCTTTTGCATCAGAAGGAAACCAACCAAAGGCAATTTTAAATTTTGGGTTTTTATCCTTGATAGGAAGGGCTCTTAAAAATTCTTCTTCATTCGTACACATGATCATACAAGAAGAAACATCTTTCATATTTTCAATAACTTCATCGATTCTTTCGTACAATGAATCGGTTGTAATGTGACAATGACTATCTGTATACATCGATCATTCCTCCTGCGTTTTATTATAATATTTTTTAGTAAAATTCATACTATAGAGTGAACTTTTATGTATTTCATGATATAGTAAACTGCGGAAAGGACTGATATTATATGGCAAAAATGGAAGAACGTTTAGACAAAATGCAAACTCGTTACGATGAAATTAACGAACTAATGATGCGTAGCGACATCGTATCAGACCGTAAGCAAATGTCTAAATTAGGACGTGAACAATCAGAGTTAACCCCAATTATTGAAACTTATTCAGAATATAAACAAGCAAAAGAAGAACTAGAAGACGCTATGCTTCTAAAAGAAGAACACGACCCAGAAATTCGTGAAATGGCGACTTTAGAAATTGAAGAATTAGAACCAAAAATCCAAGAATTATTAGACCGTTTAGAATTGTTGTTAGTACCAAAAGATCCAAACGATTCTCATAACGCATTCATGGAAATTCGTGGAGCTGCCGGAGGAGATGAAGCCAATATCTTTGCCGGAGACTTATACCGTATGTATGCAAAATATGCAGAAGCAAAAGGATGGAGAATTGAAGTAACCGATTCAGAACAATCGGAAGCAGGAGGATTCTCAATCATCACATATAAAATCGTTGGAAATGGAGCGTATGGAACGTTAAAATTCGAATCAGGATCACACCGTGTACAACGTGTGCCAAAAACCGAATCACAAGGACGTATCCAAACATCAACCGCAACTGTATTGGTCTACCCAGAATTAGACGAAGAAGATTTTGATATCGACATGAACGACTTAGAAATCGATACAATGCGTGCATCCGGAGCCGGAGGACAACATGTCAACAAAACGGACTCAGCCGTACGTATCGTACATAAACCAACAGGAATTGTTGTAAAATGTCAAGATGGACGTAGCCAACATGAAAACCGCGCAACCGCTTTAGCAACCATTGCCGCACGTGTCAAAGAAGAACGTCAACGTGAGATAGATGAAAAAGCAGGAGCAGAACGTCGTACAAAAATCGGAACGGGAGATCGTGCCGAAAAAATCCGTACATACAACTATCCTCAAAACCGTGTAACTGACCACCGTATTGGATACAGTGTGAACCAATTAGACCGAATGATTGATGGACGTTTAGACGACTTGATGGAAGCTTTACAATTAGCCGACCAAAAAGCTAAGATTGCCGGAGAAGAAATCTAATGACCACATATCATAATTGGGTTATTGAAGGAAAACAACGTTTACTTCAAGCCAACCAAGGAGAACAAGCCGCACAATTGTTGATGGTTGAATTGTGTAATCAAAAAAACATCAACTTATATATGGCGATGGATGAAGAAATAAATCCAGAAATCGAACAATTGTACTCTCGTGGAATTTCTTTGATGGAACAAGGAAAACCATTAGGATATGTACTAGGATATGAATGGTTTTATGGATATGATTTTATCGTCAGTCCAGACGTATTGATTCCACGTCCTGAAACAGAAGAATTAGTCGGACTTGTATTAGGTATGTTTGATGATCACTTTGCTGATTGTGAACAAGTACAAGTATTTGATGTAGCTACAGGATCAGGAGCCATTGGAATCAGTTTAGATTTAGAAGAACCAAGAATGAAAGTCACATGTAGTGATATTTCAAAAGAAGCATTGGTCGTAGCTGAACAAAACAATAAACACTTACAAGCCAACACAACTTTCTTATGTGGAAGTATGTTAGATCCTTTTATTGAAAAAGGAATGCATTGCGATATTTTAGTTTGCAATCCTCCATACATTCCAAGTGAAGAAAAAATGGAACAAAGTGTCATCGACTACGAACCGCACGTTGCCTTATTTGGAGGCGAAGACGGATTGAAATTTTATCGAGACGTTTTTGAAAAAGCACATTTAGTATGTAACGAAGGTGCTTTTATGGCTTTTGAAATGGGATATGACCAAGGAGAACGTTTATCTAACTTGGCTCAATCATATTTTCCAGAAGCAAAAATTATTGTACATAAAGACTTAAGTCAAAAAGATCGTATGTTAACGATTGAATTATAAAAATAGAAAAGAGGGAAATGATGGTGTTAGGAAAAAATTCACCTTGTTGGTGTGGTTCTAAAAAGAAATACAAACATTGCCATGAAGAGTGGGACAACACAATCAATGTTCTTAAACTACAAGGAAAAATAGTTCCATCTCATGAATTGATTAAAAATGAAGAAGATATTAAATGGATTAAAAAAGCAGCAAAAATTAACAATGCTGTTTTGGATTTAGTCGGAGAAAAAATTCAAGAAGGAATGACAACCGCACAAATCGACCAATTGGTATATGATTATACGGTTTCTCATGGAGGCATTCCAGCCTGTTTAGGATATGAAGGATTCCCTAAAAGCTGCTGTGTCAGCATTAACGATGAAGTCTGCCACGGAATTCCAGACGAATCGGTTATTTTAATGGACGGAGATATTGTCAATGTCGATTGTACAACTATCGTACACGGACACTTTGCGGATGCGAGTCGTATGTACTGCATCGGAAATGTATCCGATGAAGCCAAACGCTTAGTCGAAGTTACTCGTGAATGTTTACAAGAAGGAATCAAAGCTGTACGCCCATGGGGACATGTAGGAGATATTGGAGCTGCCATTCAAGAACATGCTCACAAAAATGGATACAGCGTTGTCGTAGATTTCTGCGGACATGGAGTAGGAAATGCTTTCCATGAAGATCCATACGTACATCATGTAGGAATTCGAGGAACTGGAATGGTATTAGCTCCAGGAATGGTCTTTACCATCGAGCCAATGATCAACCAAGGAAAGAGTTCGTTATTCATCGATGCAGATAATGGATGGACAGCCTATACAGACGATGGATTGTTGTCTGCTCAATGGGAAAATACAATGGTTGTGACTGAAAAAGGTGTCGAAATTTTAGCATGGTAGAAGCGTAACCGGTTTCATTTCACCATAACATGTTAACATTTGCCAAACGGATAAAAAGGCGCTATTATAGGGGCCATACAGGGAGGATTATGACATGGAAAAGTGGACACAAGATCAATATGCAACTCGTATTCAAGAATTGAAACAAGAAGCACACGATAAAATGTGGTTATACATTGAATTAAATGCCAAAGAATTTATGACAGAATGTGAACCTGGAGTTAAAAACCTAGCAAGTTGCTGTAAAGCAATGCTAGCAGCTATGCTTGAAGGAGATGGATTCATCGTTGAACCTAAAATCCGTACAAAAGTGGCTGGTGCATTAACAGTACGCTACTATGTAGACAACTTGAGCCCAGAACGTAAAACATACGCTGAAGTAAATGCAAAATAAGAGCTTTGAGCTCTTTTTTTGTTTGGAAAGGAAAAACACAATGACAGTCTTAGACCAAATTAAAGGAAAATTAATCGTATCATGTCAGGCATTACCTGACGAACCATTGCACTCAAGCTTCATTATGGGACGTTTGGCATTGGCCGCTACACAAGGTGGAGCCGCAGGTATTCGTGCCCAATCGAAAGAAGATATTTTGGAAATTGAAAAAAACACAGACTTACCCATCATTGGAATCGTAAAAAGAAACTATGAAGACAGTGACATCTACATTACACCAACTATGAAAGAAATCGATGAACTCTTAGAAACCCGTTGTGAAATCATTGCTTTAGACGCTACAAAACGCACACGCCCCCATCATGAAAAAGTAACCGACTTAGTTCATCGAATTCATGAAGCTGGCCGACTAGCGATGGCCGATTGTTCGACTGTAGAAGAGTGCATCCAAGCACAAAAAGATGGATTTGATATTGTTTCGACTACTTTATGCGGGTATACACCCTACTCCATCCAAATCGATGGACCGAACTTTCCATTGATGAAAGAAGTATTAGAAAAAGTGGATGTGCCATTGATTGCAGAAGGAAAAATCAATACACCTCAAGATTTGAAAGCATCCTTAGACTTAGGTGTATTTGCTGCCGTAGTCGGAGGAGCCATCACGCGTCCAAAACAAATTACGGAACGGTTTGTTGCGGCGATCTAATATGTTACAATACAAGTATGGAAAAGCATGTAATTATTACGATTTCTAGAAAGTATGGATCGAACGGAAGAGAAATCGGACGACAATTAGCAGAATATTTAGACATTGGATACTACGACAAAGAAATCATGGAAATGATAGCGAACGAAGTAGGTATTTCTCCTGAGTTTTTTAATGATGAAAACTTAAATGAAGAAGGATTTTATACATTGTCTAAACATTTGCATTTTGGATTGACCAACTTATCGGAATTAAGTATGAATGCAGCCGTCTTTGATAAAGCCAAAGAAATGATCAAAGAAATTGCGAAACGAGAAAATGCAGTCATTGTAGGAAGATGTGCAAATTATATTTTAGAAAAAGATAACGATTGTATCAGTGTCTACTGTTATTGCGATGAAGAAGATCGATTCAACCGTGTCGTTCAAGATTATGAAATTCAAGAAAAAGAAGCAAAAAAGAAAATCGCTGAAATGGATCAGCGACGAGCTAAATTTTATGAATTTCATACACAGAAAAAATGGGGAGACCCCAAAGATTTTGACATTATGATCAACACATCTCGTGTTTCTACATCCGAAGTAGTCAAAATGCTAGCAGGCATTTATGATGAAAAAATCGGATATGAAACATTAAAAGGTGGGTACGTTAATCAATACATTCACCATAAAAAAAAGGGCGGAAATTAATCCGCCTTTTTAAATTACATAATGTATGGTGAAATAAAGTATAACAAGAAGATAACTAACAATCCCCAAACAGTAATGTGAATATCTTTTGTTTTACCAGCTGCAATCATTGAAACTGTGTAAGCAATGAAACCAAATGCAATCCCATTTGAAATTGAGTAAGTCAATACCATTGAAATAACAGTAATGAAAGCAGGAACTGCAAATTCGATGTTGTCCCATTCAATTCCTTTTAATTGTTGAGCCATCATAATACCTACAACAATTAAAGCAGGAGCCGTTACCGCATTTGTGATAGCAGAAAGAACAAGAGGTGAAACAAAAATGGATAAGATGAATAGTACACCAGTTGTACAAGCTGTTAAACCAGTACGTCCACCAACACCAACACCCGAACTAGATTCAACGAAACTAGTAACTGTACTTGTACCAATTAAAGCACCGAATACAGTAGCAATAGAGTCAGCTAATAATGCGTGTTCTGCATTTTCTAATTCACCTTTTTCGTTTACTAAACCGATACGGTTTCCAATCGCAACCAATGTACCAGCAGTGTCAAAGAAGTCAACGAATAAGAATGAGAAGATAATAACAAGAGCTTGGAAAGGTTTAGCAAACAATTCAGCAAAACCACTAAAGCAAGCACCAGCCGCACTTAAATTCAATTGTAAAGACCAATCTGTAGGAAGAGCAGGCATTCCTTCTACTCCCATAAATCCGCAAACAATTCCAACAACGGCAGTAATAACCATTCCAACAAATACTGCAGCAGGAACTTGTTTTACAACACAAACAATTGTAATTAATAAACCAAAAACGGCTAATAAAACAGTTGGTTCTGTGAAGTTACCCATACCAACAAAAGTAGCCGGGTTCGATACGATGATTCCCGCATTTTTAAAACCAATGAATGCGATAAAGAAACCAATACCAGCACCAATTGCTAACTTTAATTGAACAGGAATAGCATCGATAATTTTTTTACGAATACCAGTAACAGAAATTACAATGAAAATTACACCACTAATGAATACAGCAGCCAAAGCAGCCATCCAACTGTAACCCATCGTTAAACAAACTGTGTAAGTAAATAAAGCATTTACACCCATACCAGCCGCTAAAGCAACAGGATAGTTTGCAAGCACACCCATCAAAATACTACCTAAAGCAGCAGACAATGCAGTGGCTGTGAAAACAGCTGAAGGATCCATTCCGGCTTCTGACAAAATTGCAGGGTTTACTGCAAGAATGTACGCCATGGCTAAGAACGTAGTCACACCGGCAAGAATTTCAGTTCTCACTGTCGTGTTGTGTTCGTCAAGCTTGAAAAATTTTTTTAAACTATTCATCTTTAATATATTCTCCTTTTCCGAATACGTACATTGTAGTATATGAAAAGGAAGATTTCAATTTCTTACCCATAAATTTCACACATTTTGTTTAAATAAAAAGAATAAATGTAGGCTTTAACTTTTTTATCCGGATAAATTTTTTGAATCGCCGCCCGATAAATGTTCAATTGACTCGTATATCGATCAATCAACTCGGATTTCTGATATACAAAATCGGTTTTAAAGTCTAAAATCACAATTTCTTTATCATACCAAACAACTAAGTCCATAAACCCATGCACAATTTGATGCGCTTGACTGACTACATAACTGCATTCGAATTCATGTTTATGATTCATCCAATCAAAATACATTAAATTTTCATTCAACGCTAAAATCTGAACAATATCTTTCTTCAGTAAAGTAAACCCACGATCTTTGGCAAATTTTTGAATATCCTGAGCCTGATAAGGGAATGGACATTGAGCGACAATCTCATGGAATAAAGTCCCCCTTTGTACACTCGTATTGACTGTAAAATCAATCGGCTTCCAATGATTTTCATTCTTTGAAGCCGAAGCCGTCTGGCTTTCAATTTGCTCGCTTGCTTGGTTATATACTTTGAAAATCTCCATCTTACCTTTTGGATAAACAGGCATAGGTCTTTCATACAATTCTTTCTTTTCATCTAAAACAAAATAAGCACTCGGATTGGTTAAATACGTATGCAAAAGCCAACTTGTATAACTTCGATTTTGAAGGATGGCTCGTTCATTGAAAGGATAACGATACATGTCTAAAGATTTAATGGAATCGACAATAATCAACTCTTTTTCTGCGCGAGTGACGGCAACATAGAAAATACGCATTTCTTCTTGCAGTTCGTCGTGAAATTTTTTCGTACGAAAAGCAATCGAAAGGGGACTCATACGTTTTAATTGATGACTTTTACTCAATCCTTGCATCGCAATACCCATCTGTTCATCAAATAAAATGGGATTGATGGCATCTAAGTGGGTCGTACTCGACTTTGATAAAATATATACAATAGGAAATTGTAACCCTTTAGAATGGTGCATCGTCTTGATTTTGACAACATCTTCTTCTTTCCCATAAGGGAAGGCTTCTGAAGTCTTATCTAAATGGGCCTCTTGCTCGATTTGATGAATAAACCCTTTTAAATCTCGAGGATTTGGATAAACACTTGCCATCTCTAACAATAAGTCTAAGTTTGTTTTATCTTGACCACTCGTATAGTTATAGTAGAACTCATGATAATTGTATAAATATTGAATCAATTCCGGAATTTGCAAGGATCTTTGCTCATAGATTTCATAAAAAGATTTCATAAAATCAAAGTTTTTAAGATGCTCAAACAAAGAAGTATCTAAATTTCGATGTACACACGCTTTTGACAACTGCATTTGATTCACCTTTACCATCGGAGAACACAACATCGCCGTTAAGGCGATATCATCATCCGGATTGACTAAAGATTTTAAAGTCGAAACCATAATTTGAATGGCCTGGTTGGCATAAAAACCATGGTCGATTTCAGCCAATACAGGAATACCATACGCTTCTAATCCCGCTTTCAATTCTTCATGGACACTGTGCGTACGCGTTAAAATACACATTGAACGATAAGGCGTTCCCATTTTGTGATGTTTTAAAATATCATGCGCAATTAAATCGACACGATGGGCACGATGCATTTTTTTTGCTTGCAGTTTGTTTACTTTTTCGTCTTGGTTTGCTGCCCATTCTTCATATTGAGTGAACAAAAAGCGAACAGGCTTTTGAGGAAGTTCCTTTTGTTGGCTCGTACCCGCTTGGGCCTTGTCAAAATCACTAAATTGAGAACCGAGTAAATCCGTATTCATAATTTTATGGAAGAATTGATTTGTGAATTGAATGATTGATTCATCAGAACGATAGTTTTCATACATGAATAATGTTTCGTTTAGATCATCATCTTTGATCATGTGCCCTTTCATTATGTCGGGTTTCGCTTGACGGAATCCATAAATGGATTGCTTGATGTCTCCGACTCGGAACACATTATTGCCACGTTGGACGTGATGAATGATGCTTTCTTGTAGATCGTTGGTATCTTGGAATTCGTCCACAAGAATCATTTCAAAATGATTACGAACTTCTTCTTGAATAATTGGATTTTGTAGGAGTTCAAACGCAAAATGTTCCATATCGGAAAAATCTAAAATTTGAGCTTTCTTTTTTTCTTCTTGGAAATACTTTTGCGTATTGATTGCCAATGTCACAAAAGTATCTAAAATAGGACGAATTTGAACTTGGTCTGTTTTCCATGTTTTCACAGAAAATAAACAATCTGTGATTTGTTGTTCAAAATCCTTGAACTCTTCTCCAATTTGGCTATAGTCGACTTTATTGATCGTTTTAGGAAATCGCTTTGTAGCCTGTAAATATTGTTTAAAGCCCGTCGAAAAACTTTCGTAATCTTGTTCTTTCACATTTTTTAAGCACGCCGTCAACCAGACAATTTTACTTGAGAATAATTCGTGATAATTTTCATAGTCTTTGATTTTTTTAAATTGATTTTCATCTAGACCCGATAGCACTTGTTTACACATGGAAATCATGGCAACAAGACGTTCTTTAAAATATTGAAAAAACCAAAAAGGAACATCTGAATGCATCGTTTTCGCTTGCTCCATCCACTCTTGAGGATGTGGTTTTGCGTTGGCGATATTTAAAAAATTTTGTAAGCTTTTTTGAATGCGCTCTTCATCGTTTCCAAAGGCTAAAAAATATAATTTTAAGTTTGCATATGCGCTCGTATCCAATTCATCGCACGCTCTTTGGTATGCTTGTTCAAACGCTTGTAAACGAAGCGGTCCATTTTCTACGTGTTGAGACATAGAATACGAAATCGGAATTTGATAATAATACGTTTGTACGAGTTTGTAACAGAAACTATCAATTGTAGAAATATCCGCGGTTTCTAATAGAGCCAATTGATTTTGAACGTATTCATCTTTTGGTAATTCACTTAATTTCTTTTTTAGACGCGCCTTCATTTCGCTAGCGGCATCTTCTGTAAATGTCATAGCCAGAATAGAATCGATTGAAATTCGATCTTGGATGACAAGTTGACAAAGTCTTTCAACCAATACGGACGTTTTCCCACTTCCTGCACTCGCTGAAACGACTACATTTTTTCCTCGAGAATCGATCGTTTTTTGTTGGATGGCAGAAAATTTCATTAAGCATCCCTTCCTTTCGCACTGTTTCGGCAAATCGCCTTATATGGACAATAAATACAAGCCGCATTGGAATGCGAAGGAGCAATCTGTCCTGCTTCGATTCCTTCAAGCATCGTATCTAAAGATTGACTTAATTTTTCTTGACAAGTACGCATCGTCGGCACTTTTTTTTGAATGGTTTTTAAAAGGGGATTGGAGACACCATCCGGTAAATCTTGTAGCTTCCATCCACGCACGATGGATTCTTCTAACATTTGAGTATTTAATGTGGTCTCTAAGTTTTCTTTATATTCTGGTTGGGTTGTCCGATAGCTCACATTCAAAGCTGTATGCTCTTTGCAGGTAGGCTTTAATGAAAGCTGAAAACTACCTACCGGATGTGTAGGATCGCTTGCATCATCGAATACTAAATAATCGGCCGCAAACGCATCGTATGCTTGTAAAGACCCTTTCATTTCCACTTGAACATCGTGGAAGCTTTTGTTTTCTTGTATTTGATATTCTGAATTTAACAGTTTTAAATGCATTTTTGTTTCCAACACATTCAATTGCTCCAATAAAGCATGAATGCGGAAGGCGTATTCTTGTGTTTGTTCTTCAAACCATGCTTGTTTTTGAACGAAAATCTTTTGAGCAAACTGCATTTCTTCTTCAATCAAATGTTTGACATCTTCATAACTCAATTCCTGATAGGATTTGGTTTTTAAAAGTTTTGCCTTTTGCAATATTTTTTCTAAGAATGCCTTTTTGATTTGAAGAGGATTTTTTTCATAGTTTGGCTGTAAAGAAAGACCATAACGTAAGTAATGTTTCAAAGGACAATCTTGGAAGGTATGAATCCGAGAATAAGAAGAACGATACGTATTGTCTTTAAAAAATAATTCTTTAGCATGATCGCTAGGGACCTCAAAAGTAGGAGGTACAATAAAAGAAGGGTCTTTTAAAGGGATAAATTTAGGCTTTGTCTGCATCCAATCGTTCATATCATAGCTAGCTTCATAGGATTTTCCTTGATAATCCGATTGAGGAAGTAAAACATATAAAATCTCTGGTTGAGACAAGCCTGTAAAAATTTGTTTTCGTTGGTTTTGAAGACGTTCTTGAAGAGGTGTAAATGTCGTTTTGGCTAAATACGCTTCGTTAAACAATCCATTTTGGATACGAAGACCGGGGAATACTTTTGCGTGTGCTCCGATATAAAAGGCAATGGGGCGCAAAGCACTTAGATCCGAACGTTTTCCAATTAAGACTCCTTGTATCGAATTTAGAGATGTTTTTGGTTTTGTATGTTCTAAATATTGAATGAAAAAAGTGATGTCGTCTTCGGTTTTTAAATATGGCTTCGCATAGGCGATGGCTTGAACGATGCCATCGAATGCAGCCATGTCTTCTTCGCTTGGATTGGGTGTAATATTTTGGATGGATTGCCCAAGAGTTTCTAAATGATCCAATTTCCAATCTTGAATGAAGGCATGGGCGTATTCCCATCGTAGGCATTCTTGTTCGAGTTGTTGATAGGTTTGAAATGTTTCTTCAGAAATTAATGCATTTTCTTCATATTCCATTCCATTTAAATGAATGTCTTTAAATAAGTCATGATACTCAAGGACACATTGGCCACTTTTTGGATAGAGGGTCTTTACAACGTCTAAATACGTATCCAAACAAGGACGATGGACATATTTTAAACAAGCAATCCATTGGTCTGGAATCAAAGATACGACATCGGAGGATAAAAAAGTATATGGAATTTGATGGGCTTTTAAAATTTGAGAGAGCACATAACGGTCGGCATTGTTTTCTAAGGCGATGAAAACATCTTCTGCTTTATATTCTTTGTTTAAAATTTCATTGGCTACGATTTCCATTTCCTTTCGAGCATTGGCACAAGACCAATATTTTTTTGTCTGGGTTTGATTGGATTCGAGCCAGTGGGCTTTGTTTTGGATGAGAAAATCAATCCAAAAGGCTTGTTCTGGGCTGTATTCTTTTTTTAAGATATAAATTTGATCAAAAGGAATTTGATCTTGTTGGATGGTTTCGTCTTCTTTTAAAGGAATGTTCATCACTTTTTCTAAGATTTCATAAATGTCTTTTTCTTTTTTTGTAGATTTTGGTAAGCTTTCAATTGAAAACAATTTTTTCATTCGCATAAAAGAAAGAATGGTATTTAAAAAATCAACATCGTTACGACTGGAATAAAAGGCGTTTTTTTCACTTATATCTTGTAAAGCTTGTTTATATTCGAAAAGAATCTCAATGGGTTCTTTTTCTTTTTTTAATAAAAAAGAATCGATGAAGGTATCCAATGAAAACAGTTCAATGTCTAAACAGTTTTGTTTTTGAGAAAAAATCTCCTTATAAAATGGCAAATGCAACGCACTAGGCACGATTAAAATGGAATGATCGGGAATCAATAACATAGTAAAATCTCCTTTTATGATAAGTATACTGGCTTAATATCCATGGCTTCTGTCGTTTGTCTTTGTTTTAAGAATACCACGGTATCCAAATTAATGATATAATTGCCGATGAATGGGAGGTTGAAATTGTGAATCAGAAAAAAGAATGGATACAACAGTTTGCATTGATGGTTTTAGGAAATTTTCTATTGGCTACAGCCGTAAGCTGTTTGATTTTACCAAATAATATTTTAACAGGAGGCGTTGCCGGAGTTTCCGTTGCTTTGCAGCCTATTTTTCATTTTGATCCCGTTTGGATGGTCAATGGTCTAACCGTTGGTTTATATATTGTTGGTGCCATTTTTTTGGGAAAAGAATTTGCGATTAAATCTTTGATTTCAACTATTTTATATCCCGTCTTTGTGACATTGTTGGATGCACTCATTCCATATATTGGAGTCGATACCTTTATCATCCATCCACTATTAGCAACCATTTATAGTGGTTTATTGGCTGGAGCAGGATTAGGAATGGTCTTTCGGATGGGAGCAAGCACAGGAGGCATGGATATTCCTGCTTTGATTTTGCATAAATATGCGCATATTTCCGAGGGGAATTCGGTCATGATCATCGATGTATTGACTGTCGGACTGGGAATGTATACGTATGGATTGGAACCTGCACTGGTTGGAATTTTATCCGTTTATATTTCAGGATATGCGATTGATTGGATTTTAACGGTTGGAAGTCAACCAGCCAAAAATGTCATGGTGATTTCAGATGCATGGGAAGAGATTCGCATTCGAGTGATGGACGATTTAGAACGAGGTGTTACATTGTTGCAAGCCAATGGGGGATATAAAAAAGTGGATCGTCCCGTAGTCATGTGTGTGATTACTCAAAAACAATATCCAAAATTAGAAAAAACAATATTAAGTGTGGATCCTAAAGCTTTTATTATCGTGAATGATGTACATTCGGTACATGGAGAAGGATTCAACCTTGTAAGGACAGGAATTTAAATGAAACAAAAAATAAAAGAAATCATTGTCGTAGAAGGAAAAAACGACACAAACGTACTACAATCTTATTTTGATTGTGACACGATTGAAACCGGTGGCGACCAAGTCAATGAAACGACACTATTACGCATTGAAGAAGCACAAAGAAATCGAGGAGTCATTGTTTTTACCGATCCAGATACACCGGGAGAACACATTCGTCGTTTAGTAAAAGAACGGGTTCCACAAGCTAAACATGCTTTTATTCAAAAAGAAAAAGCACGGACGACAAAAAAGGTCGGAGTGGAACATGCCAATCAAGAAGATTTATGGCAATCCTTATGCCACTGTGTCACTTTTATAGAAGGCAATGAATCGTTAACGTGGCAAGACTATATTGATTTAGGTTTAGTGGGAGATCGTTTGAGTCGATTTACAGTTTGCGAAGCCTTTCATATTGGACCTTGCAATGCGAAAACGTGTTTTAAACGATTGAACCAAATGGGAATTACAAAAGAAGAAATACAAAATAGATTAAAGGAAGTAGATGCATGAAACAAGCAATCGCAACAATCAAGAAAACAAGAGAAATACAAGAAAAATACGATGTTCATACAAAAAAAAGCTTTGGCCAAAACTTTATCATCGAACCCAAGGTCGTAGAGAAAATTGCCAACGCGGCAGTTTTCTCACCCGATGATTTAGTCTTTGAAATCGGCCCTGGAATCGGAGCCTTGACCCAATTTTTATGTGAAAAATCCAATCATGTGATTGCATTTGAAATCGATGAACGACTACCAAAAGTATTAGAAGCCGAAATCGGATTGGATCATCTTCAAATTATTTTAAAAGATATTTTGACTGTCGACATCGACGAAGTCATTCGTATGCATCGTAAAGAAGGCCAAGCAGTTCGGTTTGCCTCCAATTTGCCTTACTATATTACGACGCCGATTCTTTTTAAATTGTTTGAAGCCCAAGAATCCATTGATACGATCACGGTTATGATGCAAAAAGAAGTTGGGGATCGTTTTTTAGCGAAAGAAAATGAAAAAGAATACAATGCTTTGAGTGTCATTACCCAATATCGTTGTGATGTAAAAAAGGTTATGGATGTATCTCGGCATATTTTTTGGCCAAAACCCAATGTAGATTCGATGGTGGTCCAATTTGCATTCCATCATACATATCGTGTAGAAAATGAGCCGTTGTTTTTTGAAATGGTGAAAGGATGTTTTACGCAACGTCGTAAGACCATCTACAACAACCTTCAAAACTTTGTGAAAGAGAAAGAATTGGCGCAAGCGATGCTAGAAAAAGCAGGGATTGCTTTACAAACGCGTGCGCAACAATTGAAATTGGAAGATTTTATCCGATTGTACGAGGTGAATTATGAAAGTCTTAGCGCCAGCCAAAGTTAATCTTGCCTTAAATGTCGTAGGGAAAATGGAAAATGGATACCATGCCTTAGATATGATTATGGCTCCGATTTCCTTGTTTGATGAATTGAATATTCAGCCCATCCACGGAAGTGAAGATATCATTTTATGTGATGGAGCCCAACTTCCTGAAAAGAATACGATTCAAAAATCCATCGACTTATTAAGGAATACGTATGGATTTGAAAACCGATATGTTGTGGAAGTTAAAAAGAATATTCCTATGCAAGCAGGACTTGCTGGAGGAAGTGCAGATGCGGCAGCGGTATTAAAGGCCATCAATGAAATCGAACAATTGCATCTTAGTGAAGAACAACTCATTGATTTAGGAAAGCGCATTGGAGCGGACGTTCCTTTTTGTTTAGTGAACGAATGGGCACGCGTACAAGGAATTGGAGAGAAGATCACTCGTTTGGATTGCGATTGGACATTTCCTATTTTATTAGTGAAACCTGAACAAGGGGTTTCGACTCCGGCTTCGTTTGCAATTTGGGATTCGAAAGAAAATAAAGATTTAGATGTCGATATTGTAGAAGAAGCGTTAGAAAAGAAGAATGTCGAATTGTTGTATACGACGATGGTGAATGATTTAGAACCGATTGGTCAAGAGTTGTTGCCGGTGTTGAATACGATTAAGGAAGATATGAATGAATTGGGCATCGTACGTGTGATGATGTCGGGTTCGGGTTCGAGTATGATGGGTTTTAGTGTGGATGAAGATACATTAGAACAAGCCAAAGAGGTTTTAAAAGATCGATATGCGTTTGTAGACGTTGTCAAAGTGGGGTAGATGAATGGCATATGCATTGTTGAAATATATTATATTTTTATTATCGTTTGCGATGTGTTTTTATGCATTGAGTGGCGTTCAATTTGAGAAATTTATGAAAGTCAAAGAGCCAAAAAAATCGGTCGTGTTGCTTTTTATATTATCGGTTGTACTCGGGAGTATATTGAGTCAGACGATTTTAGATTTAACGATTTTGAATGGATTTGGATTGTAGTATGTTTACGAAATTGTATGCGTTAGATCCAGGTTCTTATGCGTTTCGTTTAAATGATATTTATGGAGAAAAATGGACAGAGTGTCGAAGCTGTTATGGAGTGTATGAAGGTGAAATTGAAGAAATTGGAGAATCGGCATTGAGTTATGAACATATGGATCATAAACATCGATTGCAATATGTGATGCAAGGAAAAGATATCTTGCAAGATCCAACACCTTTATTGAAGAAGATGATGGAAGAATTGCGTCCGCAAACGCACTTGTTTCGACCTAGTTTCGTGGTTGCTTTACCTAAAAATGCTGACAAGAATCAATGGAAGAAAGTATTGCAGGATTTAGGGGCTCGTCAAGTTCGATTTGTTTCCTCGTTGGATGTACTTTCCAAAGAAGAATACAATTTTGAAATTCATGTAGGACATAGTCTTTGTCATATGGCTTTGTATGCAAAGGGTGTGCTTCAATTTCATAAAACATTTCCGATTGCAGGAAGAAAGATGGATGAGGCAATCCAAGAAAAAATTGGTCAATTGAAGAATTGCTTGATTTCGATTGAAGATGCCAATCAGCTCAAACGAGGCGTGAGTGATATTTTATGGCAAAATAAAAATGCGACATTTACATGTTGGGGTATGAATCGGTATCAAAAATATGAAAAGATTGAAGTGAAAGCTTTTGATTTATGGCCTTGTATGGAAGAAGTAGAGCGTACGATTGCTCAAGAAGCGTGGGCTTGTTTTCAAGAAATGGGAATGTTGACGCGACAGAAAGTATGTCGAAATCATGTTCGATTGAGTGGAGGTATGGCTGCTTGTTTTGGTATGTCACAAATGTTAGAGAGTGAGTTATACTGTCCTATCATTTGCAATGAAGAGCCGACATACGATATAATCAGCGCAATAAAGGAGTGATGAGGTGTGTTAAAATTAGAAATTGTTTTGATTCCTTTTTTCATTTCGGTCCTCTTAACTCCGATTATTAAAAAATATTCCATTGTCGCTAAAACGTATGCGAAAGAAAACAAACGAACCGTCCACCATGGTAAGATTTCTCGGATTGGTGGTGTGAGCATTTATTTAGCGTTCATGATTACAACGGCGATGTTTATGAAGGCTGATCAAGCCATTACGGGGATCATTTTAGGAGGAACTATTATGTTCTTTACTGGATTGGTGGATGATTTGATCGATATCAAACCGAAGACAAAGTTGTTGTTTGAATTGATTGCGGCACTGGTGTTGATTTTTCATGGGGTCTCGATTGATGTATTGCGGCTTCCATTTGGGATTCAAATCGATTTTGGTTTGGTTTCTATTTTGTTTACGATTTTATGGGTGGCTGGTATTACTAATGCTGTCAATCTTATCGATGGACTGGATGGATTGTCGGGTGGTATGAGTGTTGTGATCCTAGTTGTGATTGGTTCTCTTGCGATGATTGAACGTCGTCCAGATATTTTATTTTTAACTTTTATTTTAGCAGGGGCGACATCAGGTTTTCTTGTGTATAATGCGCATCCGGCTAGTATTTTTATGGGCGATTGTGGTTCTTTATTTTTAGGATTTATGATTGCGTCCATTTCTCTTGTCGGATTTAAGTCGTCAACGATTTTGACATTGGCTTTACCAATTCTTTTATTGATGCTTCCTATCGTAGATACGCTTTCGGCGATTTTACGACGTACATTAAAGGGGCGTAAATTTAGTGAAGCGGATAAAAGTCATATTCACCATTTGTTGATGAAGCAGTTTGGACATCGAAATACAGTCATTATTATGTGTGCGGTGACGGCTTTGTTTGGTGTGAGTGCTTATGTATACATGTTAAATCGCAATGTCGGATTTGCGGTGATGCTTATCGTCTTAGTGGCGGTTGAAATTTTTATAGAGAAATCAGAGATGATTTCGGCTAAGTTCCATCCTTTAATGGGGTTGTGGAATCGAATACAAAGGAAGCAAAAACAGTAGTTTTGCTTTTTTTTTGCTATAATAGGGACATGAAAATTTTAGTAGCGTGTTCGGGTGGTCCCGATAGCATGGCATTGCTTGATATGGCGTATCAAGAAGGGCATGAAATTGTCGTATGTCATGTGAATTATAAAAAGAGAAAGAGTGCCGACCGGGATGAGAGGTATGTAAAAGAGTATTGCGATGCGCATTCGCTTCGTATGTATACGTTATATCCTGTGTATCCGGGGGATGTGAATTTTCAAGCCTGGGCTAGGGATGTACGGTATGCTTTTTTTGAAGAGACGGCACAAAAAGAAAATATTGAATGTTTGTATATTGCCCATCAAATGGATGATGTCTTGGAGACGTATTTTTTTCAAAAACAAAGACAGATGCTTTGTGATACGTATGGTTTGATGCCTACATCCGCTCGTCATGCATTTACATTGGTGCGTCCGCTGTTATCTTATGAAAAGAAGGAATTGGAAGCGTATTGTCAAAGTCATGGAATTGCGTATGGAGTGGATGAATCGAATTTAAGCAATGATTATACGCGCAATCAAATTCGCCATTCGAAAGTCGATGGTATGTCAAGGCAAGAAAAAATAGCTTGGATGCAAAAGATTCAAGCAGAAAATGAGAGTTGGAAACAACAAAGAGAAGAGCGTTTGAAAAGACTTTCTTCTTGTGGAATGGTATCTTTATTAAATGAATCGGATGCATGGTTGTATTTGGATTTATATTTGGACTTACCGAATCATTTATCGAAAAAGCATTTGTGTTCGCTTGTAGAACAGTTAAAACATCCTTGTTTGATTGATATTCAAACGCATTGGGTGGAGCGCCATTTGGATGCGATTCTTGTGGAAGAAAAGCAAGATTATCCAGAATATACGTTTGATTCGATAGAGGAAATGAAAAAAATGCCTTGTTTTTTAGATTCTGGTAAAACAATTGAGAGTATGTATTTACAAGCGTCTGATTTTCCAGTATTGTTACGTATTGCAAGAGTAAGTGATGAAATAGCCTTGCGGTATGGAAGAAAAAAAGTGAATCGTTTTTTTATCGATCGTAAAATTCCAAGAATCCAGCGTAAAAAATGGTATGTTTTAGAGAATGCAAACCAGGAAATCGTTTTTGTGCCAGGGATTGGTTGTGATGTTGCACATTTTTCTTACCAACCGAATGTGTTTATGCTACAATAATGGGTATAAATTTAGGCTTAAAAGGAGAATTGCAATGATTTGTAAAGATATTGAACGCGTATTACTTTCAGAAGAAACAATTGCCTCTCGTTGTGTAGAATTAGCACATCAAATTGAAGAGGATTACATGAAAAATAACCAAATTCCGGTAATTGTTGGACTACTAAAAGGAAGTGTTCCTTTTATGGCGGAATTGATGAAACGTTTTACATTTCCATGCGAAATTGATTTCATGTCGGTGAGTTCTTATGCAGGGACAGAATCGATTGGGGATGTTCGCATTATGAAAGATATGGACTTATCTTGTAAAGATCGTCCAATTTTATTGGTGGAAGATATCGTTGATACAGGACGTACGTTGAGTGAAGTGAAAAAGATGTTTGAACGTAAAGGGGCAACGGATGTAAAGATTGTTGCTTTATTGGATAAACCAGAACGTCGTGTTGTGGATATTAAAGCCGATTATGTAGGATTTACTGTTCCAAATGAATTTGTAGTAGGATATGGGTTGGACTACAACCAAAAATATCGTAACCTTCCATTCATTGGGGTATTAAAACCAGAAATTTACGAATAGGAGGCACCTAAATGAAGAAAAAATGGTTGAATTATCTTCCTACTATCTTCATTGTTAGTATTGTTCTTTCTTTAATGGCTTATAGTTTTCAAGGAACGAATGTTCAAATGAACTATACGCAATTCCAAGAAACAGCAAAACATGCAAAATTTAAAGATAGTTCGATGTCGATTTCTCCGACTGTTATTCAAGTCGAAGGAGTTTACAAAGATACCAAAAAAGATAAAGGGGACATTCAATACAGTGTAATTGTCCCAAAAACAGATGCCAATTTAGAATGGCTACAAGAAACACTGGAAAGCGATGGAGGACAAATTGTTGTACAAGACCCAAATCGTGGTAGTGTTTGGATGGCTTTAATTGGTCAATTGATTCCTATTTTACTAGTAGGAGTTGTATTTTACTTCATGTTTTCTCGCATGGGTGGTGGTGGCAACAACAAAGCCTTTGATTTTGCCAAATCCAAAGCCCGCATCGAATCGGATGTAAAAGTTCGTTTTAAAGATGTAGCCGGATGTGAAGAAGAAAAAGAAGAAGTTAAAGAAATTATTGATTACTTACGTTCACCGAAGAAATTTACAGATATGGGAGCACACATTCCGAAGGGAATCTTAATGGTGGGGCCTCCAGGAACAGGGAAAACTTTATTAGCCAAAGCAGTAGCGGGAGAAGCCAATGTTCCATTCTTTTCAATTTCTGGTTCAGACTTTGTTGAAATGTTTGTAGGTACAGGGGCGAGTCGTGTTCGTGACATGTTTAAGAATGCACAAAAAGCAGCACCTTGTATTATCTTCATCGACGAGATCGATGCGGTAGGACGTCAACGTGGAGCTGGTATGGGTGGAGGAAACGACGAACGTGAACAAACTCTAAACCAAATGTTAGTGGAAATGGATGGTATGACAAAAAACAACGGAATTGTTGTGATTGCAGCAACTAACCGTCCAGATGTATTAGACCCTGCCTTATTGCGTAGTGGGCGTTTCGATCGTCGTGTTACAGTGAATTTACCAGATATTAAAGGGCGTACAGAAATCTTAAAAGTACATGCTCGTAATAAACGCTTAGCGAGTGATGTAAGTTTAGAAAACTTAGCTCAACGTACTCCGGGGTTTTCGGGAGCTGACTTGGAAAATGTCTTGAATGAAGGAGCTATTTTAGCGGTTCGTAATAAAGAAAAACAAATTACGATGTCGGATTTAGATGAAGCCATCGACCGTGTTATGATGGGGCCGGCTAAAAAAAGCAAGAAATATACAGAAAAAGACAAATGGTTGGTTGCATATCATGAAGCGGGGCATGCTGTCATTGGTTTGAAATTAGAAGATGCGGACATGGTACAAAAAGTTACAATCATTCCTCGTGGTGAAGCGGGTGGTTATAACTTGATGACACCTCGTGAAGAAAAATACTTCCACCGTAAATCGGAATTCTTAGCACAAATCACAGGATTGCTTGGTGGGCGTACAGCGGAAGAATTGATTTTTGGTGAAATCAGTGCCGGTGCGGTCAATGATATCGAACGTTTGACTGAGATTGCTAAAAACATGGTTCGTGTATATGGTATGTCGAGTTTAGGTCCGATCCAATATGCAAATCCTCAAGGAAATGTATTCTTAGGTCGTGATTATACCCAAGGTGGTAGTTATTCTGTCGGAGTTGCCGAAGAAATTGATAAAGAAGTTCGCAAAATTGTGGATGGATGTCACCAAGAATGTAAGCGAATTTTGACAGAAAACCGTGATTTATTGGATTTGATTGCTCGTAACTTATTTGAACATGAAACAATCACAAATGAAGAAATCACAAACTTAATGAATTATGGTACGATCACAAATCCGAATGCGCCTGTTGTTGAAGAAGTAGAAGTTGTCGAAGAAAAGGTTGTTGAACAAGCAGCCACTCCTCAAATTCAACAGCAAGATTTGGATGATGCGTTCAATGAATTAACAAAGAAAAAAGACTAAAGGTGCATTAGCACCTTTTTCTATGAATGGAGAAAAATATGAAAGATCAATTAGTAAAATCTTTAGTTTTAGACGGTCGTGTACGTGTACATTTCGTTTCTACGACACATTTAGTACAAGAAGCCAGAGATCGTTTTGATTTATATCCAACTGCATGTGCGGCCTTAGGAAGAACGTTATCGGTTGGAAGTATCATGGGTGGTATGTTAAAATCCGACGATGAAATGCTTACAATCACAATCAATGGACATGGACCAATCGGAAGCATTATCGTGGATGCATATGCGTCTGGAAATGTACGCGGGTTTGTTTCCAATCCTCATGTAGAGGATGTATTTGCGGCACCGGGTAAATTGAATGTAGGAGCTGTGGTCGGTACGGATGGAACATTGACGGTCACAAAAGATTTAAATATGGCCGAAAACTTTACAGGAACAGTTGAGCTTCAATCGGGTGAAATTGGAGATGATTTTGCATATTACTTTACTTTATCGGAACAAACACCAACGGCTGTGTCTGTGGGTGTCTTGATTGGTACGGATGGAAATGTTAAGAGTGCGGGGGCGATGATTTTACAAATGCTTCCGGATGCGACAGAACAAGACATTGCCTTCTGTGAACATGTGTTGAATGGGTTGAAACCAATGTCTACATTGATTGAAGAATATGATGATTGTGGATTGGAACAATTAGCGAAAGATATGTTTGAAGATGCAAATGTGTTATCGAGCCAAGACGTTCATTTCTACTGTCCTTGTTCGAAAGAGCGTACAGAAAAAGTATTGTTGACGTTGCCAAAAGAGGACATTCAACAATTGATTGATCGTGAAGAAGAGTGTGAAGTGACTTGTAATTTCTGTAATGAAAGATATACGTTCACAAAAGAAGAATTGATTTCAATTTTGGAGAAGTTGAATGTTTAAAATTGGAAATGTCGAGATTGAAAATCCAGTGGTGATTGCACCTTTAGCGGGTGTGAGCAATATCGCTTTTCGTAAGATTGCCAAAAAGTTTGGGGCCGGATTGGTTTGCAACGAAATGGTTTCTGATAAAGCTTTGTTTTATGATTCTAAGAAGACAAAGTTAATGTGTGTGAGTTGTCAAGAAGAGCATCCGCTTTCGTTTCAATTGTTTGGACATGATATCGATACGGTTGTGTATGCGGCTAAGTTTTTAGATACGCAAACCGATTGCGATATTATCGATTTTAATATGGGTTGTCCGGTTAATAAGGTCATTAAAGCCCAAGCGGGTAGTTTTTTAATGAAAGATGTAGCCTATGCTAAGGAATTGGTTTCGAATATTGTTCAAAATGTATCGAAGCCTGTGACGGTTAAGATGCGTTTAGGATATGATGTCGATCATATCAATTGTGTGGAGATGGCTATAGCTATGGAAGAAGCTGGAGCGAGTGCGATTGCTTTGCATGCACGTACGCGCAGTCAAATGTATGAAGGAAAAGCCGATTGGTCTTATATTAAAAAGGTGAAAGAGGCGGTTTCCATTCCAGTGATTGGAAATGGGGATGTTCGTTCGGTGGAAGATTTTCATCAAATGTTGGAGCAAACAGGATGTGATGCGGTCATGCTAGGTCGTGGAATTATTGGAAATCCATTTTTGATTCAAGAGTGTGTGGATTCTTTGACGGATGCACATCATGAATTTACGTTAGAGGATCGTATTCAATGTTGTAAAGAGCATGCGAAGACGTTATGTGAAGTGAAGTCGGAGGCGGTTGCAATTAAGGAAATGCGCGGGTTGGCTTCTTGGTATTTGAAAGGACTTCCAAATTCTCATATGTATAAGGATCGTTTGTCGAAAGTTTTAACATACGATGAATTGGTTCAAATATTAGATGATTTTGTTCATGTTGTCGAATAAAGAGTTTTTATTTATGTTAGAATGGCAATAGGAGGAGTTTTTTATGGATAAGAAAAAATCGTTAGCCTTTTTTGAAGGGCGAGAAATAGAAGCGTATAAACTATTTGGAGCGCATCCAAAAAAAACCTATGTCGAATTTAGCGTGTGGGCCCCTCATGCGAAGATGATTTCAGTGATTGGAGATTTCAATGACTGGGATGATTCTAAAAATATGATGAAGAAAGATGATGCGGGTATTTGGACAGCTCGTATTAAAGAGGCCAAAGTGGGTCAATCTTATAAATATCGGGTTGTGCAAGCAACGGGTGATGTCGTGGATAAAATTGATCCGTATGCTTTTTACTCGGAGTTGCGTCCGAATACGGCTTCGATCATCGCATCTTTAGATTTTGATGGTTGGAGCGATAAAGAATGGATGAAGTCTCGTAATAAAGGATTTGATTCTCCAATTAATATTTATGAGATGCATGTGGGTTCATGGAAGCATGAAGAAGGGCAAGAAGGATTCTTGCATTATGCAGATATTGAAAAAGAATTGATTGCACATTGCAAAAAACATAATTATACGCATGTGGAAGTGATGCCACTTTGTGAATATCCGTTTGATGGTTCGTGGGGATATCAATGTACGGGATATTTTTCGGTAACATCTCGATATGGTACGAATGCAGAGTTGAAACATTTTGTGAATGCTTTACACAATGCAGGAATTGGTATCATTATGGACTTTGTTCCTGTCCATTTTGTGAAGGATAATTTTGCGTTAGCTAAATTTGATGGAACACCTATGTATGAATATTCGAATCCAGACGATGCGAATTCAGAATGGGGTACAGCTAACTTTGATTTATGGAAGGAAGAAGTTCGTTCTTTCTTAATGTCGGCGGCAAACTACTGGTTGAGTGAATATCATATGGATGGTCTTCGTATGGATGCGATTTCAAATGCGATTTTCTGGAAGGGAAACAAAGATCGTGGTGTAAACGAAGGTGCTTGTGATTTCATGAAACGTATGAATTTCATGTTAAATGAAGCACACCAAGGTAAGATTATGTTGATTGCGGAAGATTCTTCAGATTTTCCAAATGTCACAAAGTCAACGTTGGATGGCGGTCTAGGCTTTGATTACAAGTGGGATTTAGGATGGATGAATGATACGTTGGAATACTTGAAGAAGGATCCGATTTATCGTCAATGGCATCACAATGATTTAACATTCTCGATGGCCTATTTCTATTCAGAAAAATTTATTCTACCATTCTCTCATGATGAGGTCGTACATGGTAAAGCAACGATTGTAGATAAAATGTGGGGAAGCTATGAGGATAAGTTTGCCCAAGCGCGAGCGTTGTATACTTATATGTATGCGCATCCGGGTAAGAAGTTGAATTTCATGGGAAATGAAATCGGTATGCTTCGTGAATGGGATGAAGAAAAAGGTTGTGACTGGTTCTTGCGTGATTATCCAATGCATGATGCGTTTGAATCGTTCTTAGTGGAACTTTCAAATATTGTAGCAGGAGACGATGCGTTCTACTTTGGATACAATCCAATGAATTTTGAATGGATCGATGCGGATAACGCGTCTCAAAATACATTCTCTTTTATGCGTAAGGGAAGTAAAAAAGATTATATTATTATTTTGAATTTTTCAACGAATGCATATCGTATGCAATTTGGAGTCCCAGTTCGTGGAGAATATAGAGAAGTATTAAACTCACAATGGGCTCGTTTTAATGGAAGTTTAATGGATGATGCGGCTCAAAAGGCGCATGCGGTTCGTTTATCTAGAAACAATCAACCATTTATGATTGAGGTAGATGTACCAGGTTTGGGTGCTCAAATTTTTGAAGTAGATCGTCCTGAGGAAGACTTTGAATGAGTCATTACTTTACCAATGATCAACTTGTAATGGATCAGCCGACTTCGATTCATTTTACATTGAAGGGAAAAGACTTTTCGCTTTGCTCGAATGCGGGTGTTTTTTCGAAAGATAAATTGGATACGGGAACTCGTATTTTATTGGAGACGATTTTAGATCAGGAAACCAATCCGACTTCGATTTTAGATTTAGGTTGTGGAATTGGTCCTGTGGGTGTTGTTTTATCTCACTTTTATGATTCTTCAATCACAATGATTGATGTCAATGAGCGTGCGGTTCAATTGGCTCAACAGAATATGAATGCATATCATAAGACGGCACAAATCATATGCCAAGATGGAGTTCAATCGGGGGTCTTTGATTGTATTGTATTGAATCCGCCGATTCGTACGGGCAAAGAAGTTATTTATCGTTTGTTTGATGAATGTACGGAACATTTATCGAAGGATGGTCGATTTTGGATTGTGATTCGCAAACAGCATGGGGCACAAAGTGCCATGAAGCATTTTGAAGAAAAAGGCATGAAAGTTGATCGTGTCTGTCGAGATAAAGGATATTGGATTTTAAGGGTAACATTCTAGTTGCCCTTTTTTTCTGCATAAAAAAAAGCCAGAAACTGGCTTTTTCATCGGATATGGCGGAGAGTAAGAGATTCGAACTCTTGGCCCCTTTCGGAGCACAGCATTTCGAGTGCTGCACCTTCGACCACTCGGACAACTCTCCGGATGATGCATATTATACCACAAAAAAAAGGAATATGGTAGAATTTAATTATGGGGGATTTGCGTATGAAATTTAGAAATTGGGTTTTAGGTTTTTTACTGGTGAGTTTGGTCGGTTGCCAAAGTGTAGAAACTGGTTTTGTGGATGTGGATGGGGGTCGCATCTATCGAGATCTTTCGGGGAAACAAGTGTATGGGATTCAAGATATTGAGGGGGATACATATTGTTTTGATGATCAAGGATTTATGGTGCATGGTTTTTTTAAAGATTCCTATTTTGATGAATCGGGTCGAATGGTTAAAGGTTTTTATACGATAGAAGATGTTCAATATTATTTTGATGAATCAGGGCGAATGGTAAAAGATACGAAGATGCCATATGAAGGCAATCGGTTAGCTCGATTTGATGAATCTGGGAAAATGGAAGTGATTGCGGATGCGCAATATTTACAAAATCAAGTGGCTTCGATTGTTTCAAAATATGAAGGTAGTGTGAGTGTTTATTTTAAAGATTTAGCTTCGGATGAAGCATTTTATTTAAATCCTAGAAATTATTATCCGTGTTGTATGATCAAAGTACCGGCAGCAGCGGCTTTAATGGAGGCCATTGGGCATGGTGAATTTTCATATGAGGCGTATCGACACTATATCGATCCGATGATTATTGTCTCGGATAATACTTCTTTTAATAAGATGATGAAAGTATTAGGCCACGGAGATGGTCCCGCGGGCATGAAGCGCGTCAACGATTTGGCTATGCGTTTGGGATTGGCTTCTACTTGGGCCGATCATGGACTTCGTCCAGGAGAGGAGTATTTTTCTTCGGGCGGAAGCAATCAAAGTAGCGCAAAAGATTTAGGTGTTATCTTTGAGATGATTTATAAGAAGCAATTGGTTGGTAGTGATACGATCTTAAATTTATTGTTGCAGTGTGATGATGACGACGAATTGATGCGTGGGCTTCCAGCAGGGACTTCGTTTGCGAATAAAACAGGGTGTGCGTATGCTTTATACCATGACGGAGGTATTGTATATGGGCCTGTTTCCGATTATATTTTGGTGGTATTCCAAGATGGAGTAAAAAATCATCAGAGTATGATGGAAGAAATTTCTGCTTTTGTTTATAATTATATGAATAATGAAAAAGGCGCCTAGGCGTCTTTTTTGATATATCCAAATGTAAAGTGTTCTCCGGTTTGCTTATCGTTTCGATAGGAAAAGCATGTGTCGGTTTCTGTTTTTGTATCAAGTGAAGAAGGGTGTATGTGTTGTATGCCACAGGCTTTTAACATTTCTACATTGATGCCTTGGTTGTCTAGGTAAGCTTTTTGATTGGGCATATACCGAATGAATGGTTCGGTATCGATGTGTAATGTTTTGTCGATGGCTTTGATTTGTTCAATGACTTCCATTCCTACTTCTAGGGAATCTTTTAAAATGGACGGACTAAAGTAAGCGTGGGTATGAATCGGATTGATTTTTTTTGTTTGAATTAAATGTTGCACAGTTTTATATGTGATCATTTGTGTAGTACCTTTCCATCCGGAATGGATAGCACATATACATGGGCTACTTTCATCAACGAGGATGATACCTACGCAATCGGCTGTAAAGACGCCAATCAATTGGTTGGCTTTTGTGGTATAGATGGCGTCTACGTTCATAATGCTTGTATTTTTATCATAGGCACCTTTGCCGGCATCATCGAGGTTGACTTCTTGCACTTTGTCGGTGTGTTTTTGCCAAGGAAGCGTCCAGTTTTCTAAGGGAAGGTTTACTATTTTGGCGAGTTCTTCTCGATTTTTCATGACATCTTCTGGGTGTAGGCATACGTGAAGGGCCATGTTGTTTTGTTCAGGTGCATGTTTGTCTTTTAAGGTTGTGGCTGCAAAAATGGTGTTGTTTGTGTGTTGTATGTATTTCATTGTTTCCTCCTGTAAAAAAATAGCAGACGAGAGTTGACTCTGCTAATTTTTGTGATATGATGTTAGCAGACAAAGAGATAGAGTGCTAGAAAGGAGCGTACGATATGCAGTTAACGCAACGTCAGAATGCAATTTTTAAAGCGATCGTAGAGCGTTTTACATATTGTGCAGAACCGGTTGGCTCTAAAACTTTGATGGAATTGTTAGATTTCCCTGTTTCGAGTGCGACGATTCGTAATGAGATGGCGGCACTTGAAAAGATGGGATTGTTAGAGAAGACGCATACGTCGAGTGGTCGCATTCCTTCCCAGATGGGATATCGGTATTATGTAGAGCATTTGATGGTAACGAGCTTATCCGATCCGATCAAAGATTCACTACAACAAGTTTTTAGTCAGCGTCACTTTTCTTTAGAGGAAGTGGTTCAGACGAGTTGTAATATTTTGAGTGAGATGACACATCTTACGAGTGTTGTTTTGGGCCCGGATAGTCGTCAACAAGCGTTGGCTCATGTGCAGTTGATTCCGATTAATTCGCGTAATGCGGTTGCGATTATTGTAACAGATTCAGGGCATACCGAAAATAAGATTTTCCAATTTCATACGGATATTTCGGTAGAGGATTTGAAAACATGCACGGATTTGATGAATGAACAGCTTGTGGGTACGCCAATTGATTTAGTGGTCGATCGAATGCGTGATATTGAGCCGTTAATGGCGGCGAAGTTATCTCGACATGAGGTTTTATTTGATGCGTTTGTGGATGCATTTATGCGATTTGCAACGGAGAAGGTGGCGGTGTCTGGCCGCAGCAATATGTTGTATCAGCCGGAGTTCAGCGATGTGAATAAGCTTCAAGAGTTGATGAAGGTGCTAGAGAGTTCGGATTTGTTCAAGGAATGGACGGATCAAAAGAACAATGTGGCAATTTCGATTGGTTCGAAAAATGAAGTCATTCAGATTGGTGAATGTTCGGTGATTACTACGAAGTTCCACTGTAACGATTTGGAGGAAGGCCAATTGATGGTTGTGGGCCCGAATCGAATGCAGTATTCGAAAGTCATTGCGCTGATGGATTACATGTCCGATGTGATTGAGGGCGTATTTGGTGTAGATGTAGAAGGAGGTGGCAATGATGAGTGAAAAAGAAATGAATGTAGAAGAAGTAAAGGAAGAAGCAACAGAACAAGAAGAAGTTGTAGAAGAAGTTGTGGATCCTGTTGAAGTTTTACAAAAAGAAATAGAAGATTTAAAGGCGGAATTAAAAGCAGCGAAAATGGATGTTGTTCGTGCGTATGCGGATACGGAAAATACGCGTAAACGTCTTCAAAAAGAAGCGGATACGAATAAGAAATATCGTTTCCAAAGTGCAGCTTTAGAAATTCTTCCTATTATGGATGCGATGAATATGGCATTGATGGTAGAGCCTGAAGGGGATGAGGCAAAAAACTTTGCGAAAGGTTTTGAGATGATTCGCCAACAGATGCGTACGCTGCTTGAAAATGAAGGTGTCAAAGAGGTAGAAGCTCTAAACAAAGTATTTGATCCAAACTTGATGCAAGCTTTAATGCAAGAAAAAGTAGAAGGTGTTGAATCGGGTATTGTGGTAGAGGTTCTTCAAAAAGGATATATGTTAAAAGATCGTATTTTACGACCTGCGCTAGTAAAGGTTAGCGAATAAGGAGGAAAAGAACATGAGTAAAATTATTGGTATTGACTTAGGTACAACAAATAGTTGTGTGGCTGTTATGGAAGGTGGGGAAGCAAAAGTAATCCCTAACCCAGAAGGAAATCGTACAACACCAAGTGTTGTAGCTTTCAAAGATGACGAACGTATTATCGGGGATGCTGCAAAACGTCAAGTGGTTACAAACCCTAACACAGTTTCTTCAGTAAAACGTATGATGGGTACTTCTGAAAAAGTAAACGTAAACGGAAAAGCATACACTCCTCAAGAAATCTCAGCTATGATTCTTCAATACTTGAAATCATATGCAGAAGAATACTTGGGAGAAAAAGTTACAGAAGCGGTTATTACTGTTCCTGCATACTTTAATGACGCACAACGTCAAGCAACAAAAGATGCTGGTAAAATTGCTGGTTTAGATGTTAAACGTATCATCAACGAACCAACAGCGGCTGCATTGACTTATGGTATTGATAAAACAGATAAAGAACAAAAAGTATTAGTATATGACCTTGGTGGTGGTACATTTGATGTTAGTATTCTAGACTTAGCAGATGGTACATTTGAAGTATTGTCTACAAATGGAGACACTCGCTTAGGTGGAGATGACTTTGACAACGTAGTTGTTGATTATATTGTTGATCAATTCAAAAAAGACAACGGTGTGGATTTAAAAGCTGACAAAATGGCTATGCAACGTGTTAAAGAAGCGGCTGAAAAAGCGAAAAAAGATTTAAGTTCTACTATGCAAACTCAAATTTCATTGCCATTCTTATCAATGGGTGCTGCGGGTCCTTTACACTTTGAATCGACTTTATCTCGTGCTAAATTTGACCAAATGACAAAACATTTAGTAGATCGTACGATTGTTCCTATCGAAAATGCATTGCGTGATGCAAACTTGAGCATTAGCGATATTGACCAAGTATTATTGGTTGGTGGATCAACTCGTATTCCTGCTGTTCAAGAAGCAGTTGCCAAAGCTACTGGTAAAACTCCTAACAAATCTGTAAACCCAGATGAAGCGGTTGCGATGGGAGCTAGTATCCAAGGTGGTATCTTAGGTGGAGACCAAACAGGTGTATTGTTATTAGATGTTACTCCATTGACTTTGGGTATTGAAACAATGGGTGGTGTTATGACTCCATTGATCGAACGTAACACTACAATTCCTACAAAGAAAACTCAAATTTTCTCTACAGCTGCTGACAATCAACCTGCAGTAGACATTCGTGTACTTCAAGGGGAACGTCCTATGGCTAATGACAACAAAGAGTTAGGAAACTTCCAATTGAATGGTATTGCTCCAGCTCGTCGTGGTGTACCTCAAATCGAAGTTACATTCGACATCGATGCTAACGGTATTGTTAACGTATCGGCTAAAGATAAAGGTACGGGTAAAGAACAACACATCACAATTCAAAACTCTTCTGGTTTAAGTGATGATGAAATCGATCGTATGGTTAAAGAAGCTGAACTTCACAAAGCAGAAGATGACAAACGTAAAGAAGAAATCGAACTTCGTAACAAGGCGGAAGGTTTCATTGCTCAAATCGATGGTATGTTAGCTGACAATGGTGACAAGGTTGGAGACAAAGAAAAAGAAGAAGTTACAAAATTACGTGATGATTTACAAAAAGCATTGGACGAAAACAACATGGATGAAGTAAAATCTAAGTTAGATGCTTTGGAAAAAGCAGCACAAATGGCTTCTCAACAAATGTATCAACAACAAAGTCAACCAGGGGCTGAACAAGCTAACAGCACACAAGCAGGTGACGATGTTGTGGATGGAGAATACACAGAAAAATAAATACATTAACAAAGAAGTTCTGTAAGGGACTTCTTCTGTTGCGATTATAGGAAGGATGGATTCGCATGGCAGACAACAAAAGAGATTATTATGAGGTGCTTGGCGTTTCTAAAAGTGCTACGGCGGATGAAATTAAAAAGGCTTATCGTAAGTTGGCCATGAAATATCATCCTGATGTGAATAAAGATCCGGATGCGGAAGATAAATTTAAAGAGATTAACGAGGCTTATGAAGTTTTAAGTGATGAAGGTAAGCGTCGTAATTATGATCAATTTGGATTTGCTGGTACGGATCCTAACTTTGGAGCGGGTCAAGGTTTTAGTGGCTTTGGTGGTTTCGATGATTTAGGTGATATTTTTGGTTCTTTCTTTGGTGGAGGTTTTGGTGGCCAAGGTTCGGCAAGAAATGCACACCGTCCTCGTCAGGGAAATGATCATGTGATGCAACTTCATATCGACTTTATGGATGCGGTTTTTGGTAAGACGGAGACAATTTCTTTAGAGGTAGATGAACCTTGTAAGCATTGTCATGGTTCGGGAGCTGATTCGGAAAGTGATGTGGAAACATGTCCGAAATGTCATGGTTCGGGTGTGGTAATGGATCGTGTACAAAGTCCGTTTGGTACGATTCAACAACAAAGAACGTGTGATGCATGTCGTGGTACGGGTAAAACGATTAAGAAAAAATGTCATGTTTGTGGTGGAAAAGGATATGAACATCGCAAGGTGAAATTAGATATTAAAATTCCAGCTGGTATTCAATCGGGTCAACAAATTCGTATCGCTGGTAAAGGTGGTCTAGGAGAAAATGGAGGTCCGAATGGGGACTTGTACATTGAAATTTTTGTAAAACCGCATAAATTGTTCACTCGTCAAGGAAATGACATTTATGTGACAGTTCCAATTAGTGCGATTGATGCAACGATTGGTACGACATTAGATGTTCCAACGGTACATGGAAATGTAGAGTTGAAGATTCCAGAGGGAACACAACCTGGACAAAAATTCCGTTTGAAAGGTAAGGGTGTCAATTCGGCAAGATTAGGTCAAGGTGACCAATTTGTAGAAGTAAAGGTAGAAATTCCTAAGCATGTTTCAAAACGGGAAAAAGAATTGTATGAAGAAATTCGTACAGGAGAGCATATGTCTCCTTTTGAACGTTGGAAAAATAAGTTCAAAGATTAATAAAATATAGTAAAAGGCCTTTCTGTTTTAGAAAAGGCCTTTTTTCACGTCATAAATATAACCATATGCATATATTGATATAACAATTAAATAGTGATAATATGATGACAAGAAAATATTGTTATTTGATATAACAATATAAAAAATAGGGAATGCTAGTGGAGTGGGCGGACTCGATTAAAGAGATAGCGAGTAAAAGATGAGGGACTTTTGGATGATTTGAGGATTTTGTTTAGGAGTACTTTTGCTTGTTTGTCTTTTTTTCATAATGTCTAAATATGAATTTTTTTAATCGTACGATTCGTCCATAGAGGCGAATCGTGTTTTTTTATTACAGCATTCACTAGAAGGGGGCTGGTTTATAAGAAGTTTTATTTTTATTCATTTATTTATAGAAAGGAGATAGAGTATGAATAAAGATGGTAAGAAAAATTCATTTAAGAAATTTACGGCTGTCTTAGTGGCTTCGACTATGTTAGCTTTAGGGTTTACGCAAGGAGTAAGTCCGGTCATGGCGGAGACAAAGCCTGTTTCTGTAGCGGAAAATCCCACAACAAATAATTTTAATGATGTATTTGGAAATAATACGAAAGAAGTGGGCCGGATTTGGACAGATAAGTCAGTTAGTAAAATCACAAATGGCGATGAGGACACAGATCAATTTGAAGTAACCTTATCCGCTCTATCTAGTGCAAGTAATATCTCAACGCTTGTTACATCAAGAAAAGACTTGGATGTTATTTTTATTTTAGATAGATCAGGAAGTATGAAAGACCAATATAAGGATGATATGGAGGTATATGGAACGCCTGAGGAGATATATAATCAAGATCCAGAAGGAAAATATTATATAAAAGAAGGTTGGTTTAGTTCTGAAAAGACTTTAAAGTATGATTCTAATAAAAAAGAGTTTACTTATGATAGAGGAAAATTGACTTCTGAAGATACAGTTAAAACTATAGGGGGTAAAGGGACTCAAGTATATAAAAAATCTACAACCCGAAGAGCTGAATTAAAGAAGGCAACATATAATTTTATTAATCAATTAACACCTAAGGATCGTCTTTCAATAGTTTCTTTTGCTTCAGATTCTACTATTGATACAAAATTAAAATCAGATAATTATTTTGTAACATGTGATGATGAGGGTAAAAGTAATTTAAAGAAGATTGTTAACGAAAAGGTTTATGATAAATGTGATGGAGGAACGTATGCAGAAAAAGGATTTGAGAATGCTAATACAGTTTCTAAACACTTTAGGCCGGATGCAGAAAAAGTTGTAATTTTCTTTTCGGATGGAGAACCTGGGGGATATGGTTTTGAGGATTCAGGTGGATATGAAACGGCTGTTGAGTCAATTAAAGAATCAAAAAGTTTAAAAGAAAATGCAAAAGTATATTCTGTTGCATTATTGGATGGAACAAATCCGGAAACGGACCCTTCACAATGTGGACCATATACTAGGCGAAGTCAAGCAGATAGAGGGACACCTAAATCTTTACAGATGGCAGATTGTTTTATGCATTGCGTTTCAAGTAATTATTTAAAATCCACCGGTTTTGATAAAAAAACATGTGGACCTAGAAATACGAAAAAAGATGAAAAGGGTCAAGTTGTAAATACAGAATATTATAAATCAACAGCACAAGGACAAAGTGTAGATGAAATTTTTCAAAACATTTTAGTAGAAGTGAATTCAGATGCCAAGAGTGGCTATTCTACAGAGGTTTCTAGCGATGCGTTAACAGATGGTTATGTTATTTTTACAGATCATTTAGGAAAATATATGGAATTAGATGGAACTCCAGTGGTTAGATTTGCTGGGGAAGAATATCCATATGTAAATGGAAGTTTTGAAGGAACGATTATTAATAGTGTTCCAATGAATGAAGGAAAAACGCAAGAGTTAAAGTATATTCTTTTTAATAATTCGAATGGAATTGTTGAAGTGAAAATTCCGGCAGCATTACTTCCGGTAAAACTTTATAACAAATCGGGTAAAGGAACTTTGGAAAAAACGGGAGATGATCCGATTCAAATTTCATTTAAAGTAAAATTAAATGATCAAGCAAAACAAAAAATTTTGGACGGTTCATATATTTATGATGAAGAATTAAATAATTATGTGAATTCACATAAAGTAGGGAATGCGGTCGCGTTCTATTCAAATGATTTTTCAAAACGAATTGAGGATGGAGTGCCAACCATCGAAGAAATGAAAATTAATACACGTGCACAATTCCAACCAAATGAAACGAACAGTTATTATTATTTTACATCGGATGAAGTGTTATATAGTGATGATGAAGGGACTGTCGCAACATCGGCGCTTGATCAATATTATAAAAAGGTTGTTTATTATAATGTAGGAGACAGCGAAGAATCTGTAGTATATGAAAAATTAAATACAGCTATGAATTCTTTTGCAAAAAAATCAAATGGAAAAATGATTCTTCCGAAAGGAACTCCATATCTAGCGATTGAAGATGGAACAGAAATAAGCAAAGGTGAAGGAAATGTTACGGATACAATGACTAAAGTATCATTCCCAAAATTCCATCAATCGAAAGATATGAATTATGTAAATGTTTATTTAGGAAACAATGGTCGTGTTACATATGAATTGCCAGGAAGTTTGAAAGTTTCTAAGAAAGTAAACAATATTGCAGATGATATGATATTGAATAAAGAATTTAACTTTACTGTTAAGTTTGAAAACTACGGTGGTACATCTATTAAAGCTAAAAAATCTTCGAGTGAAAAAATTGAAACTTTAGAGGTAAAAAATCATGAAGTTTCGTTTACTTTGAAAGATAAAGAATCCATTGAATTTTTAGGATTACCTAGTGGAGTTACATATGAAGTGATAGAAGTGCCAACAGAAGGTTATACATCTGTAATGGAATACTCTAATAAAGAAGATAAAAGGATTCAAACAAATGTAACCGATGAAGTTGTTGTCACAAATACATTCAAGCCGGAACCTGTTGTGATTGGTGAAGATGCAGAAACAGCCATTCGTGTACATAAATCAATTACAGGTCGTAAAGAGGCGGATGAGTATGGATGGCTAGAAGCAGCGAACGATTCATTTACATTCACATTGAGTGTAACGCCAACCGAACATGTTCAAATGGAAAAGAATAAAGTGGTGATTGATTCTTCTGATCGGGAGAATGGATATACGGAAAGCTTTGGAAAGATCACAATCGATCAGGCCGGAACATATACATTTACGATTTCAGAAGAAAAACCGGATGTAAATAAAGGGTTTGCGAAAGCGCCTGCCAAACAGACGG